>Ga0185299_10001716_pt1 | contig 39141 bp, 40 predicted proteins | sample PaiPotPPA55metaG_FD_128002 | JGI IMG/M metagenome (GOLD analysis project Ga0185299, IMG submission 128002) | Iron sulfur acid spring bacterial and archeal communities from Banff, Canada, to study Microbial Dark Matter (Phase II) - Paint Pots PPA... ...
TTCTCTTGGCATCAACTACGCCTAGACAACGCAGTTATGCCTGAGAAAGCGGCCTTTTTCTATTCAAATCAAATCTTTTCTGCTCAACCTTTGTGAGAAATCCGGGCTAAGGTCGTGGCTGAGCTTGGGCTGGCTTCTGTGGGTGCACAAAACGTGGGAGTTGGTGGCGGGACGCTTACAACTACCGCCCATTTGGTCAACATTGCCCTTCCGAATAAGGTCATGTTTCCAATGATGCGCGTCGCGCAAATCGCTGTACAAGGGGGTGTTGATGCCCTTATAGGTATGGACATTCTGGGCGTAGGCGATTTCGCTGTAACCCACCAGAACGGTCGTACGACCTTTTCATTTTGCTGTCCTTCTCGGAAGGAAATAGATTTCGTAACCGAGGTTAATAGCGCTAACATGCCCGCCTCGTCGAATAAAATCAGCAGAAACAGCCCATGTCCATGCGGAAGCGGAAAGAAATATAAGAAGTGCCACGGAGCTGCCTAAATTTCAAACTGCACCACTACCCTGGCGTCAGCTCTGTTGGGGATCCCTTTGTATATCGTGGCGGCATGTTGCTCTCGTTTTTTTCGCTGTAGTTGGAATCTTCTTGCTATACTTTGGCATCAGAATAGAGGGTGAGACGGAGTTAGCCTTGAAAGAGCTTCAAGAAAAAGGAGGCCAAGATGATATTTCCGATGCTTCTGTTTAGCGCGATATGCGCGGGGTTGGTCTTGGTGGGCCTCCACAACCTGCCGAAGCGGCGGGTATCGACTCCCGGCCGCAAAAGGGCAGCCGCGTAAACGCAATCGGCAAATCGAGATTTCCCAAAGGCCCAACTTCGGTTGGGCCTTCTTTTTTTGGTTCTTCCTCCTTTAGGAACCGACCATCTATGCTCACAGTCGCACAACTCGCACCCATCAAGGACCGCGACCCGTACCTCTACGAGACGCTCACAAAGATTGTCGCGTCCGTGAACGCCACCAGCCAGCGCGCAGGCGTCGATCCAAGCACGCCGGCTCCCGCGCCCACAACGGTCGCGTCCATCGCCGTGCAAGCCTCCAACGGCTGGTTCGATATTTCCGTGACTGACCCATCGGATGCTCGCCCCGGTCTCTTTTATTTTGCGGAATCGGACACCACGCCGGCGTTCAGTTCGCCGCGCGTCTATTTCATGGGCGCATCGCGCAACTTGTACTTGCAGCTCGGCAATCAAACGCTCTATTGGCGCGCCTATTCGCAATATGTCGGTTCGCTGCCGTCAGCCCCAATCACGTTCGGTTCGCCGCCGACGGCCGTAACGGGCGGCGGCTCCACAGGTCCCGCTCCGCTACCATCCAGCGGAAGCGGCGTCCTCCCAAACGGCTTGCCCCGCGGCGGGAACGGTTTTGGCATCAACCCCGGCTCGCGCATCACACGCCAAACGATTCTGTAACCGTCCAGAAGAGCCGGCAACATGCTGCAACGCGTGCTTGTAGTGGCGCAGCATGCTGCGCCATCACAACTGACCAATGATTACGATTCGCGAATACTCCAAGGGCGATCTCGCCGCTTTACGCGCGATTCATGCATCGCAAGGTTTTGCGTATCCGCTGCCGGATCTCAACAACCCGCTGTTCGTAACAAAACTAATTCTCGCTGAAGCAGCCAACAAAAATGAAGGCGACCCATCTACAGCGCCACAAGAAAAAATCATCGGCGCCACGCTCCTGCGTCTGACGGCGGAAGCGTACCTGCTCCTCGACCCAAAAGCCGGCACCCCGCGCGAGCGCTGGCAATGGCTGCTCCAACTCCACGCCGCGACCGAGCGCGACGCCTGGCAACGCGGACTCGAGGACGTCCACGCCTGGCTTCCGCCGCCCATAGCGCGAAAATTCGGCACACGCATCACGCAGCTCGGCTGGAACCGCGACGACTCGTGGACGCCGTACTGCAAGAGGATTAACAATTAGAAGAAACGAACGAATCAGGAGGTCCCCATGGGACGCGCACAAACACAAACGATGAATTTGACTGATCAGCAACTCGCCAACATCAATTCGCAGAACCAGCAATTCCTGAATCAGCAGCAGCAGACCGGCAATCTGCTCAATTCGCAGTTTCAAAGCATCCTGAACAATCCCGGCCTCAGCCCCGCGGACAAAGCCGCCGTCACCGGGCAATCCCAGGGCGCGATCGCCAGCGCCTTCGATTCACTCCAACAATCCGCTGCGAACCGCGTCGCGCGCACCAACAACTCCGCCGGCTTCAGCGAACTCACCGATGACCTCGCCCGCCAGAAGGCCGTCGCGGAAGGGAATCAAGCCCAGCAAAACCAACTCGCCTTCACTAACGCCGCCTTTCAACGCCAAATGTCCGCGCTGCAAGGCCTTTCCGGCCTTTTCGGTGTGGACTCCAACCTCCTCGGCCGCACCCTCGGCATTCCCTCGCAGCTGCTGAACGTACGCTCCAATACTTCCCGCCCCGGTGCCGGATTCTTCACTTCGCTAGGCTCCGGCCTCGGTTCCACCCTAGGCGCTTTGCCCAGCGCGCTGTTCTAGGCGCACCGATCTCAGTGAATTCAAGCAGAAATCGAATGAGCTCGAGGAGATAAATGAAGTACAGGAAGTAAAGGATTCCGAACTCCCCGAAGATTCGCGTCGCGTGCGCCACATACTCGGAAGGACGGGCTTCTGTCCTTTACCTCCTTTACTTCATTTATTTCCTGTGCCTCCGAAAGCCCAACATGCCCATCTACTGGTCCGCCATTTTGACCGCGCTCGTTCCCGTCGCTGTGCAGTTCGTCCTCTTCCTGCGCTGGCTGCATCGCCGCATGCGCAACGACGAAATCACGCGAACGTTTGTGCGCGACATCGCGACCAACCATCTGCCGCACATTTATTCGGCACTGCGCGACATCGCGCAGCAGCAGGGAATTGAGCTGAGTGAGCCACCGCTAGTTCGCTTCGTCGATCTCCACGGTCATCGGCGCCACGACTGAGCCCTTTTCAACGGTCACGCACCACGTTGGCGTGGCACATTTCTTCCCGCGCACGCTCTTGAGCAGACGGATGACTTCCCCTCCACAACTCGTCGCGCTAGCGCGCAAAGCGGCCGCCGCGCAATCGCTCGACCCGGCATTGGTGTGCGCTGTCATCGAACAAGAGTCGGCCTGGAACACGTGGGCGATGCGATACGAACCCGCGTTCTTCGCCAAATACGTCGCGCACCTCTTCACCAACAACAAAATCACCGCATCCGAAGCCTATGCCCGCGGCTTCTCCTGGGGCCTGATGCAGGTAATGGGGCAAGTCGCACGGGAAATGGGCTTCGACGGAACATTCCTCTCCGCCCTCTGCGATCCCGAACAAGCCCTGGCCATCGGCTGCAAACTGCTCCGCAAGAAACTCGACGCCACGGATGGAGACACAACTCGCGGCCTCCTGGCCTGGAACGGCGGCGGAAATCCCGCCTACCCGACACAAGTACTGGCCCGCCGCGCCCACTATCTGTAGCTCAGGCCTTTCAGCCCTGAGAATTCTTCTCTGATCGTTCATGCGGAGAAGACGAATGTTTGAGGAATAGAGACCGACAAATGTTTTCCCGAATCTGGTTGAAGCTCGCAGAGATTCTAGTCCCAGCCATCCTGGCCATCACCATTTTCGTCTCCTGGCAAGCCGACCGCCGCGACCGTGCCCAGCTCGCCATCCAACTAGCCGCCGCGCAGCAAACCATCGCTCAAGCCGCCGCCAGCCAACACGACCGCGACACGCTGCTGAATCAAACCCTGGCGCAAATAGCTACCCAGAAACAAACAACCGTAACCCCAGCGCAAATCCTTAAGGATCTACCCAGCGCAATTTCCCTGCCTGTACCGATCGCTCTGCAAACGATTCAGCCGAACCCTAAGCCCGCCGCGCAGGCCGCAGCAGAAGGAACAAACCCCTCGTACTCGGCAGCCAGTCAGAAGGCTCCCAAGCCAGACAACCCAAGCCCAAGACCCGGCCAGCCCGCGGACGCCATCCTGCCTGTCGCCGATCTAAAGCCGCTCTACGAATTCGCCCTCGACTGCAAAGCCTGCCAGGCCAAACTAGCGGCCACCCAAGGCGACCTGACCGACGAAAAGACCAAGACCGCCGCCCTAACCAAAGAGCGCGACGCCGCCGTCCGCGCCGCCAAAGGGGGAGGTGCCCTGCGCCGAATTGCCCGCGCCGCAAAGTGGTTCGCCATTGGCGCCGCCGCCGGAGCCATCGCCGCGAAAGCCGCCCACTAAACGTTCGAGAGTTCCGGTGCCGCACCAACAAACGTCAGCTAGAAATTGGTGCGCATTCCGACGCATGAGCCGCCCCGCACAACAAAAATCTCCTAACTCCCGCAGTGTCTATCCGCTACACCAACCGCCGCACCGCCGCGACGCAATCCGGCTGGCGCACCCCCCGCGCCAGCCGCACCTCCTCCTCAAAGGAGCCGTAATCAATGAAGGGGTAGTGCCAGCATCCAGTGGAAAACGTCAAAATAACCAAAGATTTCTCTTGACAAAGAGTCTGATAAGTAATATTATGTTAACTACGAAATCGATCCGACTCCCTCACCCTTCGCCTCCTGGGGACCGCCCTCCCAGGCGAGCCTCTCCCCTCCCGTCACCTCTTATGGTTAATTCTTGCTGGCGGCTTTTTGCGCTTTGCGCTGATCTAATTCGTACTTTATGTACTGTTCGAGAGTGTGAGGATCCGCGCCGACAATTCGTCGGCCGTTCACAAAGATCGTCGGCGTGCTGCCGACTTCGAGTTGAATACCATTGTCCCGGCTGGCGTTCACGGCCGCCCCGGCCTCCGGGCTGGCCATGCAAGCCTTAAACGCCTCAGGGTTCAGCCCGGACTGGGCCGCGAAGTCCGTCATTTTTCCCCAGACGTTTTCCGCCGAGATGACGTCCTGGCTGTCGTAAATCAGGTCATACATTTTCCAAAAGGCCTTGGGCTCCTGCTGGTAAGCGCAGCGCCCGGCAATAGCCGCCGTCCGAGCCCAAGGATGTATCTGGTCAAGAGGGTAATCCTTGAATACCACCCGAACCTGCGGATAGTTCGGCAGCAATCCTCGAAGCGCGTCGTGCAGGCTCCGGCAGATGGGGCACTCGAAGTCAGAAAACTCAACTAGGGTAACGCGAGCATTGGCGGGGCCTAGCGAAGGGGAGTCTTTCGTCTGTAGCTTCGCGCGAGCCTCCGCCAAGGGGTCTTTCGAGAGATCGGACAGTTCCCCGCGGAACATATATTTTCCGTCTTTGGTGACATAGACTTTGCCAGTCTGCTGATTCTCCCCAATTTTTACCTCGATATCGACTTCCTGCAGCCCTTCCACGCCGATGTCCTTTGGAGCCGCCACTTTGACGGCGGTATCGGCCCCGAACGCGTAGAGATTGCGCAGGTAAGCCTCGACGGTCTTCTGGATCGGCGACTGTGCCGCGGACGCAGGAGCAGCGGCAGTAGCCTGCGGCTGTTGCGCACGCGCGGACGGGATAACAAAGCTCAGGGCAAGGATCGCTGTGAGAGTCGGTGATTTTTTCACGCTGGACCTCGTTCTTTAAGGGATAAACCGCTGAGCAATCGGAAACGGCCTGCCAAATCCAAAAGCTCGCGAGGTAATCTTGAGCCCCGGTGCGGCCTGCTTGCGCTTGTATTCGGTCCGGTCGACAAGCAGGGCAATGTTACGTACAAGTTGCAGGTCGAACCCGTAATGGTCGGCGATTTCTTGCGGGCTGTGAAGGTCCTCGATATAAGCCTTCAGGATGCGGTCCAGGACGTCATAAGGCGGCAGGCTGTCTTCGTCCTTCTGGTTGGGACGCAACTCCGCGGAAGGCACCTTCTCGATGGTCGAAACAGGGATGAGTTCCCTGTCGCGATTGATCCATTGCGCCAGCTCGTAGACCATCAGTTTTGGCACATCGGAAATCACGGCGAGGCCTCCAGCCATGTCGCCATACAACGTGCAGTAACCTACAGCCAATTCGGATTTGTTACCCGTGCTCAGCACCATCGACCCAAATTTGTTGGAAATCGCCATCAAGTAGTTGCCGCGGATGCGCGCCTGGATGTTTTCTTCCGTCACGTCCATCGAGCGTGAAGCGAATGCCGGCGCAAGCGTTTTGCGATAAGCCTCAAACACATCGCCAATCGGCAGAGTTATGAACTCGATGCCTAAGTTTTGAGCCAGCGCTTTAGCGTCCGTCTTGCTGCCCTCAGACGAATACGGCCCGGGCATGGAAACTCCCAGGACGTTCTCAGCGCCGAGAGCGTCAACAGCGATGGCTGCCACCACTGCGGAATCAATTCCCCCGCTAAGCCCAACCAACACTTTCTTGAAGCCACACTTACGAACGTAATCTTGCGTCCCGGTGATCAGCGCACGGTAGGCATAAGCGATCTCTTCGTGCGGTTGCTGATGAATCTCGCCCTCTCCCGTGATGGTGTCGAAAAGGATCAGATCTTCTTCAAAAGCCAGCGCTTGCGCCGCGACCTTTCCTTCCGCCGTCAAGGCCATGCTGCCACCGTCGAAAATCAAACTATCGTCGCCGCCAACCTGGTTGACGTACACGACAGGCCGGTGTTGATTCACTGCGATCGATTGAAGCATTTCCAGGCGCAGAGCGCGTTTGTCAATGGTATAGGGAGAAGCGGAAATATTCAGAAGCACGGTAATTCCCTGCCCAATAAGTTCCGTTACAGGGTCGCGGTCATACCGGCATTTGGCCCAGAAGTTTTTGTCGTTCCAGACGTCTTCGCAAATCGTGATGCCCAACTGCTCTTTGCCAAATCCATAAGCAAACTGCCGGCCAGCCGGCTGAAAATAACGGGATTCATCAAACACGTCGTACGTCGGCAAAAGCATCTTGCTCTGTTCAAACACAACGCGCCCGCTGCAAATCAGCGCCGCCTTATTGGCGATGGACTTTCCCGTACCGTTTTGCACGCGTCCTGCATATCCAACGATGGCGGGCAGCGGAAGTCTGGAAGCTAGTTCCTTTAATTCCTTGTGGTTGCGGTCGATGAAGGCAGGCCGTTCGAGGAGGTCTTGGGGAAGGTAGCCGCAAAGGCAAAGTTCGGAAAAAACGGCAAGGTCGGCCCCTCGCTGCCTGGCTTTCTCCGCCAGGCTTAAGATGCGAGCCGAATTTCCTGCGAAATCGCCTACCGTGGGATTGAACTGCGCCAGCGCTATCTTCATGCCCGCACTTTAGAATACGGATGCCAACGCGAGATTGCAAACTTCTGCGAGATAAGGTGTGTCCGGTTTATCGGCAACGCTTGCGAATCATTTTTTTGCCGTTTTCCGCCGCCGCTGAGCAACCAAACTCGCGATTCCCTGCCCGGCGTTCAGTTCACGATAAAACAGCACATGCAGTTCGGGAAACGCCGTGCGCAGCTCTCCGGGTTCCAGCAGATATGCAGGATTGTGCGGTCCTCCCGAGTAGTTGAGCTGTGCCCGCGTATAGGTTTCAAAAAGGAGCATCCCTCCGGGCTGAAGCGCGCGGGCCATCTGCGAGAACAAAGAACGTTGCAAGTACTGGAGGCACAGGATCAAGGAAAACGCAGCATCGGGAAGCTGAATATCCTCTAAGTCAGCCTGGAACAGCCGGATGCCTCGGGTCCATGAATTTGCAAAGGTAGCGACATCCCCCCGGCTAACGTGCAGCTTTGCCTTGCCCGCACGATTTTCGAGAATGTCGAGCGCCACTACCGACCAATCGACAGCAGTTACCGATTGCCCCCGCGCGGCGAGCAACAGCGTGTGCCGTCCCGTCCCGCAGGCGAGATCCAACGCTTGTCCACTGGAGAGCAACGGCAACCATTCCGATACGATGCTGGCGGGATCCGCAGGCGAGTTTTGTGCGGCCTCGCGGTGACGAGCGTCCCATTCGGTTACGTTAGCGGGCATAAAAAGGCCCCTGAACGGTAAGTCCAAGGGCCTGAAATTCCAAACTCGAGGCGCACTGAGCGCCCATTTCACTCACTCTGTCGTTCTATCATTCTGTCACAGAATGACAGAATGAATTAGACGCTAAACGAGCTGCCGCAGCCGCAAGTGCTCTTCACGTTCGGATTGTTAAACTTAAAGCCTGCGCCTTCAATGGTCTCGATGTAGTCGATCTCGACGCCATCCAGGTACATCGAGCTCATCTGATCGACCGCGACCTTAAGCCCGTTAAAATCCACGACTTGATCGGTCTCGTTGGTCTGGTTTTCAAAAGCCATGTGGTACTGGAAACCGGAGCAGCCTCCGCCGACGACGGCAACGCGCAACGCCACCGGGACAGGGGTCTGCATGCCCATGATTTCCTTGACCTTGGTGCTGGCAGTGGGAGTCAGACTTATCATAAGTTCTTTTGGCCTCCGCTCGCAGGCAAGCCCGCGATGCATCTTTCCATTCAAGTATAGCAAACCTGTTCCACAACTGCACATCGGAGATACACAGTCGTTTTCTTGCCTGGAAACTCGGCCTGCCAGTGTGTTTCGAAAATCCTATAACCTTCGCATACAATAAGATGCAGCCATGAGACACAAAGTCACTTTGATCCCCGGAGAAGGCATCGGACCCGAAGTTGCGGCCGCTGCGCGGCGCATTCTCGAAACCGCAGGCGTACAAATCGACTGGGAAGAGGTCGAGGCCCGCTCTGACAAAGCGTCGGCGACGGGTCAATTTGTCACCGAAGGCGCCGTCGAATCCGTTAGGCGAAACCGGGTCGCGCTCAAAGGCCCGATGGGTACTGCCGTTGCCGGTGGAGCGCCCAGCATCAACGTGGCTTTGCGGAAAACGCTCGACCTTTACGCGAATGTCCGGCCAGTCAAAAATCTTCCTGGAGTGAAATCAAGATTTGAGAACGTGGACATCGTTCTAATCAGGGAAAATACGGAAGATTTATATTCCGGGTTGGAGCACGAAGTCGTTCCCGGAGTTGTCGAGAGTCTGAAAATCATCACGGAAAAAGCCTCGACGCAGATCGCGCACTTTGCATTCAAATACGCCAAGCGAGAAGGTCGAAAAAAAATTCACGCCATCCATAAAGCCAATATTATGAAGCTCTCGGACGGACTTTTTCTGAAGTCTATCCGCAATGTTACGCCGCAATACCCCGGCATCGAATATAAAGAGATGATCGTCGATAACGCTTGCATGCAAATGGTGCTAAATCCGCAGCAATTCGACATGTTGCTGCTGCCAAATCTTTATGGCGACGTGATGAGCGACCTCGCCGCGGGCCTCGTCGGAGGGCTTGGCGTGGTCGGCAGCGCCAACGTTGGCAACGAAGCAGCCATGTTCGAGGCCGTGCATGGAACCGCGCCCGATATTGCCGGCAAAGGATTGGCGAATCCCACGGCGCTGCTTCTGAGCAGCATCATGATGCTCGACCATCTCGGCGAAAGGTCCGCCGCGCGCCGGATCGAAAGTGCTCTCGAAAGGGTGCACCTAGAGGGCAAGCACGTCACTCAAGACGTGGGCGGCAAGGCAGGCACTGAAGAATTCACCGAAGCCGTACTCACCTCGCTTAAGCCAAGCTAATTCCCTTTCGAGTCGGCTCGACTAACGTGGCCGTAAACAGCCGTAGCCCTTGTTATTCTTGCTCAACCGTGACAAGCTCTGTAGGTTGCGTCCCTCTCCTAGGCGGGCTTATGCACATGTACAGGTCAAGATATCCGGAAAGACGACGCACGGTCCGCATGACGCTGCAAATCCCGGTGAAAGTGCGCTGCCAAATGCCGGAAGGCGAAGCCATTGATTTGAAGGCATTTACGCAGTTTGTAAGCGCGCACGGGGCCCTCATTGTGATGGACGTGCCCCTCTTGCCAGGCCAAGCGGTCAGGCTTTTCAACGAAACGACGGCGGAGTCGGTGGAATGCTTGGTGACCTCCGTTCGGGAAAAGCAAGACCGGCGGTATATCGGAGTCGGCTTTGCTGCACCCAAAAATGACTTCTGGCACGTGGTCTTTCCAAAGGCGGGGACACGGAAGGCCGTGCGCTCGTCGCAGACTGGCTCACTCATCAACCCCGAAAAAAGATCGAACATTCCTCCCCAGACGTAACAAGCTATTCGCAGACAAGGGTTTGCTGGCAACGCTTTCAAGCGATCCGCCAGTTCAGTGTGGGCGGATGCGCGTCTAGCCTCCGTGCGGGGCGTAGACCTGGTAGAGAAGAATGTAGACGATCACTCCGGTGACGGAGACGTAGAACCACAGTGGCAGCGTCCAGCGCGCAATCGCGCGATGCTTATCAAATTTTTCCAGCCAGGCGCGGCGCAGCGTGATTAAGATCAACGGCACGATGACGATAGCCAGCACGGTGTGCGAAAGAAGCAGCACGAAGTAAACCGGGCGAATCCATCCCTGGCCCTGAAAAACGACATGCCCGACGCGGATGTGATAAATCACATAGGAAATCAGGAACACGGTCGAGACAGAAAACGCGGCGATCATGAAAGCCTTGTGAACTTTTATTTTGCCGTTCTTGATTGCTGCGTAACCGCAGGCGAGCAGAATCGCGCTTGTGCCGTTTAGGGAGGCGTTGAGCGCAGCCTGTGAAAACATAAGTTTGCGATTGTCCTTCCCGGCGGAAGCGACTCAGCGCGGAATTTTGTCGTAGATCATCAAACCGAGAAGAATGGGAATGTGCAGTACAGTGGCATGCATGAGCCACTTGGCCCGGACGTTGGTCCTCGAACTAGCGGCCCAGAGGCAAACCTGAACTAGCGCCGTGCTGACAACCAACGCGCCGAAAAAGTAGCGCACTCCAGCCAAGCCCATAACCGCGGGCAACAAGCTGACTCCCACGAGAGCAATGGCAGTGAGGATAATCTGGCGAAACGTGCGCGTGCCTTCGCGGTCCACGACAGGCAACATCAGGATTCCCGCGCGAGCGTAGTCTTCGCGGTACATCCAAGCGATGGCGTAAAAATGTGGAAACTGCCACAGAAATAGAATGGCGAACAGCAGCCATGCGCCCCGGTCCAGGGTACCAGTAGCGGCGGCCCACCCAATCATCGGGGGAATCGCTCCGGGAAACGCACCAACAGCAGTGGCCCAAACAGTGCGTTTCTTCAGCGGGGTGTAGGCAAGCAGATAGCTCAAGCAGGTAAGAACACCGAGCGCGCAAGCAAGAAACCCGGCAGTAAAGTACAAATCCAGCGCGCCCGCAATAGAGAGAGTTACACCGAACCACAGCGCTTCCCGAGGCTGCAATTGTCCGCTGGGAAGCGGACGCGATGCCGTACGGCGCATATAGCGGTCGGAGTCGCGCTCGATGTAGTGGTTCAACGTGGCCGTGCCCGCGGCGATCAGCAGCGTGGCGAAAACGGTTTGAATCAAGTGCAGCCAATCCACAGCGCCGTGCGCTCCCATGTAATATCCGGCCGCGGTGGTCATTAAGACGAGAAAGGAAACATCCGGCTTGGTCAAGGCGATGTACGCATTGGCACGCGAAGCCAGCGTGATTTCCGTCGTGCGTACGGTGCTCATCAGACCGCCACCCGCCCCTGCGACGACACGGCAACTTCCCCGGCGCGCGGCACCAATCGATAGCACAACAGAATCGTTACGATGGAAACAGCAAACAAGAGCGCTCCGACCACGGTGTGGGTTACCGTCAACACGACCATAACGCGCATCGGTTGCGGTGCGTCTGCCGTCGCGATGCGCGACCAGTAAGCGCCGATACCGAGAAGGAATTGCAAGCCGAAGAAAGAGTGCAGGAGTATCCGCATTTTCGTCAACTCACGCGAATTCTCGAAACGTTTACGGAGCACCACAGCCGTCCAAACGACTGTGGCTAACACCGCCAGCGAGCCTGCGGCGTGCGGCCAGATGGAAATTTCTCTGTGGCGAAAACCCGCGCCCAGAAAAACCTGAAGGAAGATCACGCCCGCGTTCAGAAGCGCCAAAGCATGAATGGAGGGCGAGCCTCGATCCTCGAGTTGAGGGCGGTCCGAGATCCACCATTGGCTGGTGAAAACAGCGATGCTCAAAATCGCTCCAAACATGATTTGCGCGAAACATGCGTGCATCACCGGCAGCCAGTAGTGCAACAACTGGATTACGACTTGACCGCCGAGAATGGCCTGCGCGACGATGCCGGCCACCGCGATCACCGCGAACCAGCGCAGCCAGCGGCGCTCCTCCTTGATCCAAATTAAGATAGCGAGAATAAGTGTTAACACTCCCAAGACACCTGCTATGACGCGGTGCGAGTGTTCGTAAAACACGCCCCCGACCATGGGCGGAGTCCACGTGCCGAACGACTTCGGCCAATCCGGCACGGAAAGCGCAGCGTCGTTGGAGGTAACCAGCGCGCCGGCGATTAAGAGCAGCACCGTCCAGCAAACCGTAAAAACCGCGAAACGGTGAACGCCGGGATGGTAGGAAGCCTTCATAGCTGTGATTCCATCGCGGGATTATAGCGCACTGGTGAATTCCATGCTCTTTTGCGGAATCGACCTAGCTGTGCTTGGGCGATCCGATAGGCATGATCTCGGCTACTCGAGCGATTGCGCGCTCATGAGGCGGTCGACGAGATTTGAACGGGTTGAGGGTCTTCCACGAGACCAACGGCGCGAAGTACCAGGTCTTTCAAGGCCGCGATGAAGAGGGGCGAATCGCCCACGGCAGGCATCATACGGAACACTTCCACGCCAAATTTCTTGGCTTCCTCGCGAGCCTCTATATTGATTTCGTGCAGCGTTTCGATGTGCTCGGTCACAAAGGAAATCGGCACAACAAGCATTTCCTTCACTCCCTGCGTGCCGAGCTGCTCAATTGTGCTTGTTAGAGGCGGTTGGAGCCACTTGGAAGGCCCGACCCTGCTCTGGTAACACAACAAATGCGTTTTCGGCCATCCGGGAAACTGCTTCCTTCCCTCTTCGCAGACCATGCGGATAGTAGCTTCGATTTGATTCGGATATGGATCGCCCTTTTCGACCAGGCTCATCGGCAGACCGTGCGCGCTGAAAACCAGGTGAATGCCAGAACTGTCCGCGAATTGCCGCAGCACGGAGCCGATGCGTTGCGCAAGCGCCTGAACATAGAGCGGGTGATCGAAAAACTGGCTGATGGTTCGCTGAGAAGGGCCACCCTCCGGCTTTCCGTAGACGCGGTGCCATTCCTTGAGGCTGCTCAGGGTGGTGGCGTAAGAGAATTGCGGATACAGCGGGAGAAGAACGATCTCATCCAACGGTCCGGATTTGCGAAGCGTTTCGACGGCCTCGGCAGTGAGCGGGTGCCAGTAGCGCATGGCGACAACGGCCACGGGATCGATTTCGTCCGACAACGCCGCGACGAGCGCGCCTCTCTGCCGCTCGGTCAAGGTTCCAATCGGCGAGCGGCCACCAATCTCCGCGTACTTGCCACGGACCGGAACGGAGCGACGAGAGGAAATCAGTTTTGCCAGCGGGCGCCGCAAGAAACCAAGCGGCCCCATGGGAATGATATCCGGATCGAGAAACAAATTCAGAAGAAATGGCTCGACGGCTTCGAGCGAATCCGGCCCGCCGAGCTGAAACATCACAATTCCGACTTTTTTCTTGCGCGCCAAATTACTTTCCCCGGTGCAAGGAGTTTTTCAGTCGATCGAGTTCTTCCCGCAAAGACGAGGTGCGTTTTGCGATGGTCAAATAAAAGACAAAAAATACGGCCCAGCCGATCATGTAGGCAGCAAAAACGCTGTCGAGACTCTTCATATCGCCTCCGCCTCGCGGCGTACGAGTTCCAGATCCGTGCGCAATTTTTCGAGCCGGTAGCGCTCCGAGATTAGAAAAACCATCAAGGCATGAAGCGCGAGCACGCTGAAGAAAAAGACCTTGCGCATGGTGGGCTCAAGTCCCGAGCCGGGCCCGCCCATGATGACGGGAGCCGGATGCTGCGTACGCCACCAGCGAATCGCCCCAAAAACAATCGGTACATCGATGAAGGCAAAAATTCCGAATAGGGCGCTCAGAAGAGCGCGGCGATCTGGCTCTTCGATCAATGTGCGCAAAAGCAGGTAAGAGATATAGAGAAGCCAGAGAACAAACGTAGATGTGAGCCGCGCGTCCCAAGTCCAATAGATGCCCCATGCTGGCTTCGCCCAGATGGGCCCAGTAATGAGAACAACGGTGGTGAACGCAAGACCGACCTCGGCCGACGAAACGCCGAGCGAATCCCACGTCTCGTCGCGGCGCCAAACATAAAGGAGGTTCGCGACGAAGCAGACAAAAAAGGCCGTCATTCCCGCCCATGCGCTGGCAGCATGAAAATAAAAAATTCGCTGGATGACCCGCATGGTCCTTTCTTCAGGGGCGATATAGAAAGAGGCATAAGCGGCAGCGCCGACCAGGAAGAGAACGAAGGCGCCGATCATCGCGCGTTTCCACATGGTGTTTCATTCCTCCAAGAGATATTCGCCGAAAAGCCATAGCGCCGTCAAAAAAACCACGTCGAAAACGGCGAGGAAGCCGATTCCCTTCCACTGGACGTACGGCGCGCGGTCGAACAGCGCCTTCGTGACTTCGGTGCTGGCCACAAGAATAGGCGTCAAGAGCGGAAGCATAAGCAACGGCAGAAGCAGTTCGCGCATGCGGGCTTGCGCCGAGATGGCGGAGAGAGCTGTCCCAGCAATGGAGATGCCAAGACTCGAGAGAAAAAAGACTAGAACGAGCCAGTGCAGGACGGACATAACCGGCACGTTGTACATCGTCGCAAAAAGCGGGAGCAACAGCAGTTCCGTGAGCAAAAGGAAGAGCGTATTCGCCGCGAGCTTGGCCAGAAAAATGGCGAAGGGGTCGCTCATCGAAAGCCGCAGGGCGCTTAGCGTGTCGTTGTGCTGCTCGCGTAGAAAACAAGGTTGCAGCATCAGAGAGGAAGCGAAGAGAAACGCCAGCCAGAGTAGCCCGGGAGCAAAGCGCCGCGATTCGTCGGAGGTCGGATCAAACGTGAAGCTGAAAAGAACGATCACGATCAGGATGAAAACAATTGTGGTTGTGAGGAGCTCCCTGGATCGGAACTCGGTGCGAAGCTCCTTGCCCAGCAAAACCGCCGTGTTTGAGAGCAGGCTCATTCAGGCGTCGGCGAAGGTGAGGATGGAGCGAAACGTTGCGCCTGTGCGCGTGTCCGCGACGACCGAGCCAGCGTCCAGACGTATGGCGCGCGTGCCTAGCGAAGAAATTTCAGATTCGCCGTGCAGGCTCATCAGAATCGTGCGGCCGGAATCGCGAAGATGGCGAATCGCCTCGGCGAGCCAGGTGACGCCCTGGCGATCGAGGCCCGTGGCCGGCTCGTCGAGCAGAAGAACGGCAGGCTCATGCAGCAAGGCACGAGCGATGGCTACGCGCTGGCGCATGCCACGAGAAAATGTGCGGACGAGGGAGCCCCGGCGCTCGGCTAAGCCGACCTCCTGCAAAAGAGAGTTAACTCGATTTTGCGGCTGAGTTACTCCCTGAAGTCGAGCAAAGAGAAGCAGATTTTCCTCTGCGGAGAGTTCGTCATAGACCATCGTGGCGTGAGCGACAAAACCAGGGCGAATTGCGCTCTCTTTCCCGTTGGGTGGATCGCCGGAAAAATTCAGAGAGCCGCTCGATGGCATCACCAATCGCGCCGCGATGCGCAACAGAGTGGTCTTGCCGGAACCGTTGCGTCCCGCAAAGACCACGCATTCTCCAGGAGCAATGGTGATCGACACTCCGCGCAGTGCGAGGAGTCGGCCATAACGCTTATCGATATTTTCAAAACGGAGACCAACGGGAGAAAATACCGGGGGCGTCACCGCTGAGCCTCGTAGGGGAAGAGATCAAAAAACAGACGGAGACAGACAGGAGTGTCTGTCCTACTGGAAGGAAAAATAGACGCAGCGTCGGGCGGCGTCACCCCTTAACCTCTCACAAGATCGCGCAAGACTTTTTCCGCGCGGGCCCGTTCCTGGTTGTACTCTTCTTCGGAAATTGTGCCTGCCTGGCGGCGCAGTTCGAGGCGGAAGAGCGTGTCCTTTAGAGCATCAAGGCTCGTTCCGACGGCTGCATCGACTTGAGCAAGATCTGCGCTGCGAACCGCCGGCGCTGCAATCGGCGCAGCTGCGGCTTTCTTGGATGGTTTTACCGGCACTTCGGCGATGCCCTCCGAAAGCCCACCCGCAATCGCTACCACGGGCCTGCGCGCAAGAAGAATCGCCAGGAGAGCGAACACGCAAAGGAAGCCTCCCACGAGGGGCCATTTCAAGACATCAAGGCGGCCGGGGACCGCTTGAATGGCCGCGCCGGAAGCAGGGCCGCTTCCCTGCTGCTCGTCGCGATTCTGAGCGCCAGCATCGGCGTCTGAGGCATTGCTGCTTGGGGGTGGCGCCGTTCCGGAGATGTTGACGGTCAGCGCGGAATTGGCGGTGAGATTGTCGCGGCTATAAACGCTCATGCCCTGTTCGATGCCGCCAGATTGCAGGCCTTCGCCGGTGATCTGCACGGAGGGTGGCGCAACGACGACCATGTGCGCGCCGGGATATACGGTGGGCAATTTTACGGAAGCGGTGTTGCCCGTGTACGGCAACTCGTAGGAGAAACGCACTCCGTTTTCGCCGGGGCGAAAAGCGTATGACACGCTGTACTTATTTTTGCCGCGATCGATGGGCGCTTGCACTACGGGCATGCCTGATGGACCTTGCGCTGCGATCTGTTTCAGACTCGCGCCTTCGGGGAGGGCGATCTCGAAATTGCCGTCGGGACGAAAATAGGCTTGGGCGGGCTGGGAATCGTTCTTGATGGCATATTCTTCGCCAACTTCGAGGGTCGCGCCATTCGGCTGGAAAATCACGAAATGAGTTCCCACGGAGATCGTTTTGGGATCGCGTGACGGCTCGAAAACATCCACTTGTACTTGATCGCGGCCGGGAGGCAACGGTTGATGAAAATTAATTCCCCGGTAGACCGCACGCACCAGCATCGGCTGCGTGCCGATCGACGGATAATCAAAGGTGAAGTGACCTTGCGCGTCGGTCTTGGAGTTGAGAACCGGCTGCATTCCGCCCTGTAATTGTATGAGGATCACCTGGACATCTGCGGCAGGCTTGCCAGTGGTGCCATTTTTCACCGTGCCGTGAACGGTCGCGCCGAAAACAGACGAGAACGGCATTAGGAGGCAAACGCCAAGCGCCACATATGAAACCCACCGGACCCTCAAGGCGCACCTCGTTCGGAAGCAGGGGGCTTGACGGCGCGGGCCCGGCGAACTTGCGATTCCGTAACTTGATCGATTTCCGCAAGTACAAGCGCCGCTTCGTTCTCAAGAGAGATTTTCATCGCTTCGTAGTCATTCTCGGCATATTTTCCGGAACGGAACTCGAACCGTAGGTCGCGTAAATTATCGTAAAGCGTGTCGCGGCGCTCGAGCAATTGATCGAGCTTCGAGCGGCGTGGAGCGAGGTCCGAAGCGTCAGGTTGAATGTAAAAGATGAAGAGTCCGGTAGCGAAAGCTAGGGCGAGGCACGCGCCGAGTACGGCCCAGTCCGCGGAGGTGATCAGAAAAACGGTGAAGGTTGTAACGGCGGTCAAAGATCAATCCTCAGTATCGCGGGCGGCTTGTGCGCGTGCGCGTTCGAGCAATTCGCTTGAAATTGGCGGTGCGCCACCCGCCGCAGCCAGAGCTGCCTCGGGCGTTAGGCGCTTTCGCCAGCGGGAGATGACTCCCAAGACCAACGCGAATCCACCGATCAGCGCGAGCGCCGGAATCCACCAAGCCACGCGGCCGAATCCGGTGTGTGGCGGTTCGGTGAGCACGGCTTGGCCATATTCCTGAACGAACGACTGAACGATGAGATCGTCGGAATTTCCCTGGGCGATGCGCTCGTCGATTTTCTTGAGCATCCCCAGAGCAGTGCCGCAAGGGCCGGAGAACGCCCCGCCAACGTGATAGCAGCCGCCAGCCGGATCGTTGCAGCCGCCGCACATGCATTTCACTTTCATGCCCAACTGATGCGTGTGATCGAGCTGCTGTGCATCCCCGAACGCGGGCAACAGGGGCAGCGCTCCGGCAAAACACAACACAAACGGCAGAATTAACACAGCCGCGCGCTTCATCTTTTTAATGTTAGTCATGGCCTTCTTTGTAGGTGACGGAGGGCGTCATTCCGTGTACCAGCGGCTCCGGCGTCGGTTGTTTCGCGCCGGACAAAACCAAGACGGCGCGGCGGTTCGGGAGTAACGCCACTAGCGTGCCAAACACAACGATAACGCCACCGAACCAAATCCACTTTACCAGCGGATTCAAATAGGCGTGAATGACTGGTAGCTTCGTGTCCGGACTCTGACCCGCGTAAACGACATACAAGTCTTCGCGGAGCGTCGAATAGATCGCCACCATCGTTCCCGTTTCGCCATTTGTCTCGAAGATGCGGCGCTCGGGGTAGAGCATCATCAGCGGCTTATTATCGACGAAGACTTCCACATTCAAGCGAAGGCCGGTGTAATTCGCTTCGGGCTTGCTATCGAAGCTTTGGAGAACGAGCTTGTACTTGCCCAGTTGCATCGATCCGCCAGGCTGCAATTCCTTCTGAACGTTTTGGTTGAAGGCGGCGCCCGCCAAACCGATAAATATCAGAACCATGCCCATGTGGACGATGTAGCCGCCATAGCGCCGCGTATTGCGCATGGTTAGCTCGATGGCGGAGGTCAGGTAGGACGCGCTTGAGCGCACTCGGATGACTTTTGCGCCCCGGTAAAATTCCATGATAATCGTCGTGGTGACGAAGAAGCAGAGCGAGAAACAGATGAGCGAGTAAATCTCACGGTATCCCAACGCGAAAATGACCACGCCTGCCACGAGGCCGACGATCAGCGGCCAGACGAAATTTCGCTTCAGGCTTTCCACGGAGGTTTTCCGCCACGCGAGAAGGGGTCCGACGCCAGTTAAAAAGAGCAACAGCAGGCCGATCGGGATGTTGACCTTGTTGAAGAACGGAGCGCCCACGCTGATTTTGGAACCCGAGACCGCTTCCGACAAAACCGGGAAGAGCGTGCCGGAGAGCACCGCGATGCAGGAAACCAGCAGAATCAGATTGTTGAACAGGAAGCTGGATTCGCGCGAGACGATGGCGTCCAACTGATTCTCACTCTTCAAATAGTCGCGGTTCTTGAGATAGGCCACCAGGCAGACTGTGAAAATGACGATCAGAAAGCCCACGAACCAGCTACCGATGCTGGACTGAGCAAATGCGTGGACTGAACTTACGACGCCACTGCGTGTCAGGAACGTGCCGAGAATGCACAAGAGAAAAGTCGAGAACACCAGCCAGACGTTCCACACTTTCATCATGCCGCGCTTCTCTTGCATCATCACCGAATGCAGGAAGGCAGTACCCGTCAACCACGGAAGCAAAGAAGCATTTTCCACCGGGTCCCAGCCCCAGTAGCCGCCCCAGCCAAGGACCGCATAAGCCCAATGCGCGCCCAGAAGGATGCCCGCGGTTTGGAAGCACCAGGCAATCATCGTCCATTTGCGAGTGAGATGGATCCATTTTTCGCCGGGATAGCGTGCCAGCAGCGCAGCCAGCGCAAACGCAAACGGTATCGTGAACCCCGTGTAGCCGGAATAAAGATTCGGCGGATGGATCACCATTTCCGGATATTGCAGCAGTGGAGTTAGACCGTTGCCATCACTGCGCGCGACGAGATCCATCGCGCCATTGGCCCCAGGAACAGCCAATGCTTTGAACGGGCTGGCAACGAAGTTATTCAATGTGAGAAAGAAGATTTGGACCCCGGCGAGAATCACTCCCACGTACGGCATCAATTCGCCGTTTTTATTCCGATAGGCGATTAGGACCGAGAAAACATAAATCGAAAGCAGGAAGCTCCAGAAGAGCAGCGAACCTTCCTGGCCGGCCCACAGAGCAGCGATCTTATAAAACGTAGCGAGCGCGCGGTTGCTGTGAGCAACAACGTAAGCGGCGGAGAAATTGTCGCTAAAGAAGAGATATTCGAGGCTGAAAGTAGCGATAAAAATCAGGCAGCAGGTGGCGATGCCCGCTTGCCGCGTGCTCTTAACAAGTAGTGGATGCCGCGTGATGATCGCGGCGATCCCACCTCCAAATGCATATACCGCACAAATAAACGCCAGGATAAGAGCGAATGAACCGAATACATCCACGGGGACTCCGCCTATCCCCCGGCCAAGCCGGGCCCGTTACATGTTGCTTTACCTTGTCGCAGTGGAAGACGTGGCAACGGTTCCCCCCGGAGCCGCCTCGTATTTGGACGCGCACTTCGCCTGGACTACCTCGGCGACAAAGCGCCCGTCCGTTGGCCTACCTTCGACCAGCGCTTGCGATTTATCCACGAAGGTGTCCGGCAGCGGGTCACTGCCCACATAACTGACAGGGAGCGACTTCCCATCGCCTTCAAGAACAAAATCAACGCGACCAGTGAAGCGGCGAATGCTGCCCGCCGCAACGGTACCGCCAACGCGCATCCGGTGAGATAGTTCAGCGCCCTTAAGAGTCTGGAGCTCCGCGATGGTGTGATAGTAAGTCTTGCTTTCGCCGTAGCCAAGCCAGGCTAAGCACGCCAGGGAAACAACGATCACGCTGATCCCGATTCCAAATTTTGCTTGCTTCTTCACGCTTCGACTCCTACTCCGACGTCACTCTCTCTAAGTTTTTGATTCTATCACAGACAGCAGACTGGCACGCGGGACTAAGGACAGGTCTTAGCCTGTACTACAGGGACGGGGATGCGGTGCGCCGAGTCACATTCCCGCAGCTGTTAGACCTAAGAAATGACGCAGATCCTGTACCGCTCCGGAGGAATCGGAGCAGTCCAGGCCAAAAGGTTTGCCGTTGTCCAGGATAACCGGACATCCCAATTCTGCGCTCGACAGTCTGGCCGCAAGCGGCGTCAGCATTTCCGAAATCAAAACGACGCGCTTAGGCTTCAGCGACCGTCGAATACGCGTCAAAACCTGTGAAACGCGTTGTGCAAGCAGCACCTCGCAGGAAGATTTTTCGGCCTCGCTAGTTTCAAGGGGACATTCGAGCACGTGCGTCAGAAAGAACCCGCCCCTCTGAAACTCGCTCAAAACGACCTCGGGTGACTTCCCTGCAGGAGAGATCCCAACGGCTTCCAGCAATCGGCCGGCTTCGCTTTTGAACTTCCCTGCGTAGAGGAAGTCTTCCTCGGCATGTGGAGAGACACCTCCAAGCAGCAGGGCGCCAATATGAACTGGCCGGTATCGTGTGGTCCACTCCAGGCGCTGGAGCCGTCGGGCAATGTGTTCGGGGGATGCGGATTGACCGCAGCCATCGCAAGGCAAGAAATCTGTGGGCATAATAATTAGAGAGGATCGTAGTCCAGCAGAGGATGGAGTGCAAATCGGGCAAATGACGCTCTTGGCAGGAGAACCGAATCAAGCAGCTTGCGGCCAACTACTTACAAATCGACGACGACGGCTGTGCGCCAGGGATGGTTAATTGGGTTTTGGCGTCGCACAACCGACGTCGCTCGCTGAAACGTGTACCTTCAGCTACAAACACTCGCCAGAGGTGGAAAGTTGCGCACCGTGCGACCTTTTTTTGAATACCGGATTAGGAAGTTTAGGAAGAGACGGCAGCGTCGGCCGGAAGCTTGGACCTGAGGCACCACTTCAGTTCCTGGCTCAACTCGGTGATTTCCATTCCCGGCATAACAATGAACTTGCAGCTCAGCATTTCCCGGGGTTCGTCGTCATCCGGCAATTGGCAGGAAACGCGGCAATACTGGCAATCCTGATTCCAGCAAAAACGGCCATAGGGAATCGTTTCCGGGCTGATGAACTGGAAGCATCGAAGAAGCGAGTTGCGCTCCGGCACTTGAAACTTCTTGCCCATCACGGTGATGTCCACGAGCTTTTCATAGGGGCGAAAGGGTTCCGACATGATAAGTCCTGTCTTCCGTGGACGGGCCGCCGTGTTAGCGCAGAAGTTGCCCCGAGACGGATCACTCTGGTGGTTGCTCATCCAGAGTAGCCCGCGTCTGTAGAAGCGACAACGATTGGTCTCGGAAGAGTTGCGAATGTGCTAAGGGGTGGACCCAGGACCTTTATGCTTCAAATAAGTGCGATTTAATTGCCAAAATCGAAGTATTGACCCATCTTGCGGAACTTCTCGTAGCGGGCTTCCAGCAAATCTTTCGTTGGCTGCTGTGTCAAGGCCACCAGTTCACGGTCTAACACTTCGCCGAGAAGTTGCGCGGCGCCTTCTGGGTCGACATGCGCTCCTCCTTCGGGTTCGGAGACGATCTCATCGACGATGCCAAGCTCCTTCAGGTCTTTTGCGGTAATTTTCAGCGCGGTAGCGGCGGTTTCCGCCCTAGTGGCGTCTCGCCACATAATGGCGGCGCAGCCTTCCGGCGAAATCACGGAATAGAAGCTGTTCTCCAAGATGTTGACGCGATCTCCGACGGCAATCGCCAATGCTCCGCCGGAGCCGCCTTCGCCCGTCACAGTAACAATGATGGGCACAGGGAGGCGGGCCATTTCGCGTAAGTTTCGCGCGATGGCTTCGGCTTGTCCGCGCTCCTCGGCGTCGATGCCGGGATAAGCGCCGGGCGTATCGATTAAAGTGAAAATCGGGCGGCCAAACTTCGCCGCTAGTTGCATGATCCGGAGCGCTTTGCGGTAACCCTCCGGCTTGGGTTGGCCGAAGTTGCGTAGTAGACGTTGTTTGGTGTCGCGGCCCTTTTGATGACCAATGACGGCTACCGGCCGTCCATTAAACTTGGCGAGCCCGGTGATTAACGCCTTGTCGTCGCCGTAGCCGCGATCGCCGTGCAACTCCACAAAGTCCGTGAAGAGCATCGCGATGTAATCCAGCGTATACGGCCGCTGGGTGTGACGCGCGATCTGGGCGCGCTGCCAGGGCCCGAGATGGCTGTAAAACTCCTTGCGAAGCTCAACCACTTGCTGGCGGATGCGTTCGAGCTCCGCGTCGGCCTCTTCGTCGCCAGCGAGTTGGCGAAGCTCCTCGACGTCTTTTTCCAGGCGCTCGATCTCGCTCTGGCGATCAGCTTGCGCTGCCGTACTTTTTGTCTTGTCCTTGGGCTTCATCACATCACCAAGTCGATCGACTGCTCGCCAAATGATTCCCGGATAGCGGTAATTAGTTCCGGACACGAGCGGACACGTTGCTCAACCTGAAGCGTTGCCATCGCCCCTTCTGCGTCAGTTAGATCAAGCGAAAGCAGGCTCGATCCTCGGTAGGAGGTGAGGATTTCTTCCAGGCGGTCCAGCAATTCGTCGTTTACCTCTTCCAGCTTCATGCGGATGCGGAGGCCGGACGCCGGCCGTTCGGCGAGGTCTCCCAGCCGCGCCGCCTCTTGCAGGGAGAGCCGAGTACCTGCTTCCTCAACTTGGACTCGAGCCTTGAGCAACAGCGGCGCCCCTGCCTTGAGAATCTGCTCGAGCCGCGCAAAACTCTCTGGAAACGCGAGCAGTTCTTGAACAGCGGTCATATCCTGGATGGTGTAGATCGCCCAGCGCGCGCCTTTTTTGGAACGCATGGGGCGCGCGCCAACAATGAGCACCGCGACCGTGATCTCTTTGCCGTTGCGCTGTCCCTCGATCTGGTCGAGCGAAATGCATTTCAACTCTTGCAAACGCGAGGCGTATTTTGCAAGCGGGTGCCCGGATACGTAGAAGCCAAGCATGGCGTATTCGCTTGCGAGGCGTTCTGCCTCGCCCCACGGCTCGGCTTCATGCAACTCAAAGGCTATCGGCGCGGGAGCCGTGGCCGTAGCGAATAGACCGTGCTGACCGGATTCACGTATCCGCGAAGCGCGCTGTACCGCCGCCAGAGCATCATCGACGGAGGCCAGCATGGACTCCCGGGGCCCGAGAGAATCCAGCGCGCCGGACTTGATCAGGCTTTCAAACACGCGCTTGTTTAGAAATCGCGCCTCAATGCGTTCGCAAAGATCGTACAGAGAAGTGAATTCGCCCGCGCCTAACCGCGAATCGCGGACGGCTTTCGCGGTGTTCTCGCCCACGTTCTTGATGGCAGCGAGCCCGAAACGGATGGATTCGCCTACCGGGGTAAAATAAAGATCGCTCTCGTTGATGTCCGGCGGAAGGATGGAAATGCTCATGCCCCGCGCTTCGTTGATGTACTTCACTGCTTTTTCCGCGTTGCCTGTTTCGGAAGTCAGCAGCGCGGCCATAAATTCGACCGGGTAGTGCGTTTTTAAATAGGCAGTCTGGTACGCCAGCAGGGCATACGCGCAGGAGTGGGATTTGTTGAAGCCATAGCCAGCAAACTCCTCCATCAAATTGAAAATGCGCTCGGCTTTTTTCTCGGGGATTTTGTTCGCCAGGCATCCCATGGTAAATTTCGCACGCTGCGCCGCCATTTCTTCTTTCTTCTTCTTGCCCATGGCACGGCGAAGAATATCGGCTTCCCCGAGCGAAAAGCTCGCCAGCAGGTTTGCAATCTGCATCACCTGTTCTTGGTACAGGATGACGCCGTAGGTTTCCTCGAGAATGTCCTTGAGCTGCGGGAGTTCGTAGCTGACGTTGGTCTTGCCTTGCTTCCGGCTGATGAAATCGTCGACCATTCCGCCCTGGATCGGTCCGGGGCGGTACAGCGCGTTGAGCGCGGTGAGATCTTCAATGCGCGAGGGCTGGTAACGGCGCAATATGTCGCGCATGCCGTGCGATTCAAACTGAAAAATGGCTGTCGTATCGCCGCGGGCGAAAAGTTTGTAGGTCTGCTCGTCGTCCAAGGTCAAATTGTCGATGTCGACCTTCACGCCGCGATTCTTTTCAATCATGCGCGCAGTGTCTCGCAGGACCGTGAGCGTCGTCAGGCCGAGGAAATCCATCTTCAGCAAACCGATGCGCTCGAGGGCATTCATATCGTATTGCGTTGTGATTTCATCCCGGTTCGTTTTGTAAACCGGGACTACGTCCGTCAGCGGGCGCGGTGAAATAACTACGCCTGCGGCGTGCGTCGAGGCATGCCGCGCGAGGCCCTCCAGCCGCAGCGCCACGGCCATCAAATCCTTCAGCTTCTCATCGCTGTTAATGGCGGCCTTGAGCTGCGGGGCCTCTGCGAGAGCGGTTTCCAAGTCGATGCCTAGAGTTGTGGGGATCAGTTTCGCAAGCCGATCCACTTCACCGTAGGGGATGTCCATCGCTCGGCCGACGTCCTTGACCGCCGCCTTCGCCGCCATCGTGCCGAATGTAATAATCTGCGCGACGTTTTCCCGCCCGTACTTTTGCGTGACGTACTCGATCACTTCGCCGCGACGCCGCATGCAGAAATCGATGTCGATATCAGGCAACGAGACCCGTTCCGGGTTCAGAAAACGCTCAAACAGCAAGTTGTACTGCAATGGATCCACATCCGTGATGCGGAGCGCGTAGCTGACGAGGCTGCCCGCTGCGGATCCGCGTCCCGGTCCCACCGGCACATCTTGCGCGCGTGCGTAGTGAATGAAGTCCCAAACAATCAAGAAGTAGCCCTCGTAGCGCATCTTCTTGATCATTTCGATTTCGGATGTCAGACGCCGCTCGTATTCGACCAGCGGATTGTGCAATACGCCTTGCTGCAACAGCCGCTCCAGGTACGGCACGCGGGTAGCAAATCCTTCGCGCACAACCTTTTCAAAGTAACTCCCGGCCGTGTGGCCTTCGGGAACTTTAAATTCTGGAAAAGGATTCGGGATGCGCTCGATCTTGACGTTGCAGCGTGCCGCGATATCTACCGTCCGGCTCAGTGCGTCCGGCAGTTCGCCAAACACCTGGGCCATTTCCGCCGCGGTCTTAAAATAGAACTGGTCGGTCGCAAACTTCATGCGATGAGGGTCGCTCATCGTCTTTCCCGTTTGTATGCACAGCAGGACGTCCTGCGCGTGCGCATCGGTGTGATGCAAATAATGGCAGTCGTTCGTGGCGACGAGGGGAATGCCCGTCTCCTTGGAAAGGCGAACGAGCTCGCGATTCACGCCCTGCTCGATCTCAAGCCCTTGATCTTGAATCTCCAGAAAAAAATTCCCTTTGCCGAACACGTCGCGCAGGCGGTAGGCGTTTTCGCGGGCTTGGTCATACTTTTCATCGACCACCGCTTCCGTCACCGCGCCCCGCAAGCAAGCCGATAGCGCAATCAGGCCTTTGTTGTGCTTCGCAAGAAGGTCGTAGTCGATTCTTGGCCGGTAATAGAAACCCTCAAGAAAACCCGAGGAGACCAGTTTGATTAAATTGTGATAGCCCTCGAGCGATTCGCAGAGGAGCACCAAATGGTTGCTTCCCCGGATGCCCGGCTCTGTCTCGCCGCGGTCTTGCCCGCCGGTTCCATTTGTTTTTTCGCCGCGCTCGTGGCGGCTTCCCTTGGCTACATAGACTTCGCAGCCGATGATCGGTTTGACGTCACGTTTGCTGGCTTCGTTGAAAAAATTGGCGGCCGCAAAGAGATTGCCGTGGTCGGTCACGGCAACCGCAGGCATTTTCTGCCGCGAAGCCTCATCAAGCAGCTCGGACGTTTCGCATGCCCCGTCGAGCAGACTGAAATCCGTATGAACGTGAAGATGAACAAACTGCGGCTGACCCATGGATCTCGATTCTAGAACTCTCGCGCGAGAATTGCGAATCACATTCTCGCGATTTGCACAGGCATGGTCTTTCCTGCTCGTTCCTTATTTTCGGCCACTGCTCTTCTTACCCGAGGCGTGTTTGGCGTGTTTGGCGTGCTTAGCTTGCTCACTTGCGGCCTTATGTTTCGCAGCCTGCTTCAACATGACCGGGTGGTTCTTGTGCGATTGGCCATGGGCGGCTTTCGCCGGGGCGCCTTTTTCATGTGCCGGTGCTGTTCCAGCAGCTGCGGGCTGCTTCTCCGCACTCTTCGCAGGTTTCTTTTCCTTTTCTTTCTTTTTGGGCTGCTCTTTGATCCCAGACAATTTGCGCAGGATCTTCACCCTCTCTTCGGGTGTCCTGCCACGCCCCGTCAATTGCATCCCGAAAACCTGTTCGACGATCGCGTCGAACTTCGCCCCGCGCGCGAAGCCCAAGGCTTCCAGCTCATTCGCAACCATGGGCACCGCGCTCCGGATCGGCCGCCACTTGTTGAGGTATGCGCGGATTTTCGAGAGCGCCGCCGAATTGTTTGATTCTGCAAGCATGTAGGCGATGCGCTCCACGGGAAGCTTTTCGAGAAACTTGTAAGCATCCACGGGCGCGTTCAATTTGCGACCAATCAATTCCTTCTGGTCCGCAAGCACTTCTTCCTCGAAGTTCAATATGGCGTCAGCTTCCGCAGACCGGAATCCAGCCTTCGAGAGAACGTTGCTTTGTTCCCGATCTTTGAGCCGCCCGAGGACGGCCAGCATCATGGGCGTTGCGAGCTTCGGTCGAACGCCCGCGGTAAACAGATCCTCGCGAACTTTCATCAGGCGTGCGATTGCGTCATAATCCGGGTGCCGTTTTGCAAGCACTGGATGTATCGCTTCGAGCAGGTCGTGCTCTTCCCACTCTTTCAGAACCACGGTTGGACGCTCTTCGCGAGCCACGGCTCGCAGTTCCGCTCCCGCGTCTTCCGGCGTGATGGTGTGATGCAGATCGCGTTCGATGGCCAGGTCAAACCACTCCTGGGTCCGCGCCTCGATTTTGAAGCCCATCCGCGCGGCAAAACGCAGGACGCGCAAGAGGCGCACCGGCTGATTCGTGAAGCTGTGAATTGTCAAGGCGCGCACTTCGGCACGTTCGATGTCCGAAAGCCCGTTTGTGGGATCCAGGAGCAATCCGCGCGAAGCCGGATTGAGCGAGATGGCAATCGAGTTCAAGGAGAAATCACGGCGGCGCAAATCTTCCATGATCGTGGACCAACGGACCTCCGGACGCGTCCCGGGCCGCACATAATGGTCGTCGCGCGCGGCCGATATGCTGCCATCGCAGTCTCCCGCAAAAAGAATCTCTATCTGGCGAAGCTTCTCATCCTCGGAGAGGATTTTTGCGCCGCCTTTCTCCAGCTCGCGGGCGATCTTCGATGGATTCCCTTCCACGCTGAAATCGAGATCGCGCAGCGAAGCTCCCGTAACGAGGTCGCGCACCGTTCCGCCGGTCAGATACACATTGAACCCCATGGCGGCCGAGAGCTCCTGCACGCGCATCATGGCTGCTCGCTGCTCGGGAGACAGCCGGCTTTCCAGCAAAAACATATAATCTGGCATCGCACTCCTTCACGTTCTGGATGCCCGCGCTTACCGCCGCAGAGGCAACCGCACTAAAGTCCCAGAGCCACCGCGCATTTAAGCGCGCGGGTGATGCGCCTTGTAAATCTGTTTCAACCGCTCTTCCACTACGTGTGTATAAATTTGGGTCGTGGAAATGTCTGCGTGGCCCAGCATGAGCTGGACCGACCGCAGGTCCGCGCCCCGTTCCAGCAAGTGCGTCGCAAAGCTGTGGCGCAGCATGTGCGGCGTCAGCGCCACGCGCAAACCCGCGCGCCTCCCGTACGCCGAAAGAATTTTCCACACGCCCACCCTGCTGAGCGAATTGCCCCGCCGGTTCACAAACAGTGCGTAACTTGAAACACCCTTCCCCAAAAGTTTTGGCCGTGCATCGCGAAGGTACTTCTCCACTATGCCCAGCGCCTTCCGGCCAGCCGGAACAATGCGCTCTTTATCCCCTTTGCCAATGCAGCGAATGCAGCCAACCTTGGCATCAAGGTCCGTCACGCGCAGGCCAATCAGTTCGGAGACGCGCAAACCGGTCGAATACAGCACTTCCAGCATGGCGCGGTCTCGCAATCCGAGAGCGGTCTTGGCATCCGGTTGGGCCAACAAACGCTCCACTTCCTCGAGCCGCAGATAGTCCGGCAAGTTTCGCCGGATCTTTGGCGACTCCAGATTTAGCGATGGATCCGCGATGATCAGCTCCTGAATCTGCGCAAACCGAAAAAAATTCCGCAGGGTGACCAGGTGTCGCGCCACTGTCCGGCTTTCCAGCTTTTCCCTGTATAATCCCGCAAGAAAATCTACAAGATCGTCCCGGGTCACGGTTTCAAGCGTGAGCTTGCCTTTTTGCACAAACACGTTGAACTTCGCCAAATCGCGCTGATACGCTGAAACGGTGTTGGCGGAAAGCCCCTTCTCCACCTTCACGTGCGTCAAAAATCGCGATATCGCTACAATCATCTCCATCAAGGCTCCGCGTAACCGTTCCCGGCGCCCGCTCGCCGCCGCGTGGCGATGCCGTATACCTCTTGGACTTCATGGCAACGGAAAAGCCAGGCCAACGCCAAATAAAGAGCCGTCGCGCCAACGATCAGCCCAGAAAAGACGAGAAGCTGGATAAGGAGTCGCGAGTGAACAGTAAATGCTGTGTAGCGATTCCCGAACCAGCAGGCCACCCCCATGATGCTCGCGCACATGGAAATCTTGCCGAACGAACGCAAAACCTCCATCGTTCCCATCGCCCCATAACGCAACCGGAAAATAATGAATAGCGCAAGGAAATCAAAAAAGCAGGCTATGGCCGTGGCTAGAGCAGGGCCCCCGTTCTGCACGCGCTTGAAGAAAAACTGTAGAAACACAATATTCAAAACGACGTTGATGACCAACGAGATGGAAGCGACGATCACCGGCGTTTTGGTATCGCCGGTGGAATAGAAAGCAGGCACGACCAGCTTTACGGTTGCCAGCGCAGGCAATCCAATTGCGTAGTACAGCAACGCTCGAGCCGTCAGACGCGTCGATTCCGCGACGAACTGCCCGTGTTGGAAAAGCACGCGAATAATCGGCTCGCGCAGAATCATAAGTCCCAGGGCCGCAGGTATCGTGATGAATGCCACGATGCGCACGGAAAATGCCAAAGTCTTCTTGAGCGACTCATAATCCTTCGCCGCCGCCTGGTGCGACATCATCGGCAAGATCGCCGTCGCCACCGCGATCGCGTATCCTCCCAGGACGAGCTCCATGACCCGGTCCGCAACATACAGTGCTGCGAGGCTTCCAGCCGGCATGACACTAGCCGTGGCGAAACGCGTATCAATGAACAGATTGATCTGCCCAATGCCGATGCCAAACAACCGGGGAATCATCAACCGCGCAACGTTTTTGATTCCAGGGTGCGAGAACGAAATTCCAAACTTAAAGTTCATTCCTTTCTTCACGAGTTGCGGCACTTGCATCAAAAATTGCAAGACACCGCCCACAAGGATTCCCACTACAATGGCCGTCGCCGCATCCTTGAAGTGACTTCGAACCACCGCAAACGTAAACAAGATAGTCGCCAAATTCAGGATGACCGGAGTTGCCGCCGGCAGACCAAAGACGTGAAAGCAGTTCAAAATGCCCATCGCAAGGGCTGCCAGCGAGATGAAGAATAGATAGGGAAATACGATTCGGTTCAACTCAATTGCCTTGGTTCCGGCAACATTGTTTCCCGCAAATAGATGCACCACCGACGGCGAGAAAACCATTCCGAGCACGGTGATTCCCGCGACGACCAGAGCCAGGGTCCAGAAAAGCTTATTCGCGAAATCCCAGACCTCCTCTTTCGACTTCTCGCTCATGTACGTGGTAAAAACCGGGATGAACGACGCCGTCATGGACCCTTCGGCCACCAATCGACGGAAAAGGTTCGGAATGCGGTAGGCGAGCACATAAGCGTCGGCCGCAGGGGATGTTCCCAGAAGGGTGGTGATACGCTGGTCGCGCACGTAGCCAAGAACTCGACTAACGATGGTAACCAGGGTAATGATCGAGGCCGATTTGAGGATATGCTTTTTATCGGTCAACGGTCGGCGCTCCGGGACCTAAACCTAATGAAAACAATAGGTTGACAGGCAAAACGCGCTTAACATAACATACATCTTGATTATTCGCAAATTTCCGATGTTCCAGACTTTTTTTGACTGATTTCTTTGAAAAACAGAGCCCCAGCCTCTACTCATAAGAAAGTCGTCCTTGTCCTTGCCGACAAAAAGCCCGTTCGCGGCTATCTGAATCCCAGTCGGCTCGGCCAGGCTGATCCCATCGACCTTTTGACCCCGGACGGGGAGCATCAAGAGATTCCCCTCGCCAAGGTGCGCTCGATTTATTTCGTTCGCGAGTTCTCGGATGACTTCGAGCCGGAGCGCAAGGCCTTCCTTAGCCGCCCCAAACTCGATGGACTCTGGGTCCGCCTGCGCTACAGCGACGGGGAAACTATCGAGGGCGTAGTCCCCAATGATCTTCTCACCATGCTGGACAACGGCATCCAAATCACTCCGCCCGATCTAAACTCGACCACCGACCGCATCTTTATCCCCCGCTCTGCGCTCACCGAACTAACCGTGCTCGGCGTCGTCGGTATCGCCCGCCGCAAACCCGTTGCTCCTGCTGCCGCCGCAATCCAGCCTCGCCTTTTCAACGAGTAAATCCGTACGCGGCTGTACTTCCCTCTTCGCGCTGTGCGAGACTCGCACTCAGCACTAAGGAGCCGTATTTATGTCCATGAACCTCTCTGAAATTGCCCAGAAACTCGGCTGCCGTCTGGACGGCCCCGGCGATACTACCATCCGCGGAATCGCCGGCATCGAACACGCCGAACCTGGCCAAATCACTTTTCTCGCCAATCGGCGTTACTTCCCCCTCCTCAAGACCACGCGCGCCTCCGCCGTGCTCGTGGAAGACGGCATCAACATCCAGCGTGACGCCACCATGCCGCGGCTTGCCGCGTTGCGCACCGCCAATCCCTACCTGGCGTTCGCCCACGCCATCGAACTTTTCTATCAAGCTCCCCGGTATGCCCCGGGATTCCACCCCACAGCCCTCATCGCAAAGTCTGCCAAAATCGGGGCTGGCGCACACATCGGTCCTTATTGCGTTGTGGGAGAGGACGCCCACATCGGCCGCAACGCCGTACTACACAGCTTCGTCACCATCTACCAGGGCGCGCGCATCGGTGAGGACTTCTTCGCGCACTCCCACGCTGTCGTGCGCGAATTCTGCCGCATCGGCGACCGCGTTATCCTTCAGAACGGAGCCATCATCGGTGGGGACGGTCTCGGCTTCGCCAAGCAGAAAGACGGAACCTGGTACAAGATGCAGCAGTCCGGCCCAGCGGTTCTTGAGGACGACGTTGAAGTGCAAGCCAACGCCTGCGTCGACCGCGCCACTGTCGGAGAAACCCGCATCGGGCGCGGCACCAAACTGGACGACCTCGTCATCGTTGGCCATGCCTCCCGCGTCGGAGTCAACACCATGCTTTGCGGCCAGGTAGGCCTCGCAGGCTCCACCAAGGTCGGTGATGGGTGCATTCTGGCCGGCCAGGTCGGCACCGCCGGACATCTCACCATCGGCGACGGGTCCGTCATCACCGCAAAGAGCGGCGTACCGAACGATGTCCCGCCTCGCTCGATGTTTTCGGGCTATCCAGCCGTCGAGAATCGCCAGTGGCTCAAGACCGTGGCGGCTCTAAATCGCTTGCCGGAACTTCAAAAGCGCGTGCGCGAGTTGGAGGCCGAACTGGAACGACTGGGCGGCCGGCCTCGTAGTTCCGGCTCTCGCTAGTTTTTACGCGGCTCCGGGAAACCCGATGGGTCGCTGATCTGGCGGCAAACCTACCGCCATCGCATCGTGCACCCGCTGATTCAAAATGTCGCGTTCCTCGAACGTATACTTCGAAGCATCGATTGGCTCCAGAAACTCCACAACAATCTCTCCGGGGTGAATCTCCAGTGAGCGCTTCGCCATCACCCGCTGCGCCCCGGAACAAAGCACTGGAACGACTGGGACGCCAGCTTTTATAGCCAGCACAAACGCACCTTTCTTGAATTCCTGGAGCCGCCCATCGGGACTCCGTGTTCCTTCCGGATAGATCAGGAACGATTGCCCCTCACGCATCGCCTCAGCTGCCTTTTCTACGCTGGCAATCGCGGATTCCCGATCTTTCCGATTGACCGGAATAAAGCGCGCCAGCGTAAACGCCTGCCCCACGATCGGCCATTTGAAAAGAGATTCCTTCAAAAGCACGGCAATGCGCCTCGGGATGGCCCCAACCACGGCTGGCGCATCCGCCGAACTTGTGTGATTGGCCACAAAAAGGCAAACTCCAGCCGGAATTTTCGTCTTCCCTTCTACGCGGACCCTCACTCCGACCACCCTCACAAAAAACATCACACCCTTGAGTCCCGCCCAATAGAGCGGATCGATGTGCCGCGTCACCACCGTGTAGAGCAGCAGCGGTGGCCCAAGTATCAGGATGTAAAGCGAAAGGAAAACAGCAATGAAAAGCGTGCGGAGCATGCAGCCAGCAGAACCTCTCGAATCCGGCTCCGCGGGTCAGGCAGAACCTAGTATTCGTTTCGCTACTTAGTGCACCGTTACGGCCTGCGTGACTCCGTGAAGTAATCCCTCGCGGATACGCCGGGCCTTCGCACTCGCATGAGAGTCTTCGGCAATTTGATAGACCAGTTCTCTCTCTTCACCCAGTCTAAACTCGAGGGCGCGTTCCTTTTCTTCTCGTCGGATGCGCACTTTCACGGTCTCGCCCGGCTGCCGTTCACGTACCCATCGCCCCAGAGATCGTGGCACCTCACCGTCGTTCCAATTCACAATCACGTCTTCGGTCCGCAACCCGGCTACCGCGGCAGGACTTCCGTCGTCCACTCCGCGCACGGTGACTATCCCGCCAGATTCACGCTCTGCAGAAAATCCGAGCACTGCCCTCTTATGTTCCGTCATTCGCAGTGCGAGCCCAGCCAGCGCAAGCACCCGCTGATAAGGCAACGGCTCTGCAGCAGCAACGTAGTCCCGAAAGAATTCTTCAAACGACCCGCCCGCCACCTTCTCCGCCTCTAGACGAATATCCAAACTATCGCGATACGTCTTCCCTTGCTTGGCGAATTCCGTATTCATCGCGCGCAGCACGTCATCCAGGCTCTTTTCATTTTCCGTGCGATCCCGAATCAGAATGTCCAGCAAGTCCCCCAATACCTGTCCTTTTGTATAGTAGGAAACGCTTTCTTCCGGCCTATTGTAGAGCGGATACTTTTCCAGCCACGCATCCAGACTCGATTGCTCGGCGCTCTGCCAGCGGTTCGCTGGCCGCCGTTCAAGCTCACTGATCTGCTCCCCAAGATCCGCGTAAAATCTCTCCTTATTCCAGATCCCGCTTCGCACCAGGGTGTACGCACCGTATGTGCTCGTCACACCCTCGGCAAACCACAACGCTCGTGTAAATTGCTCCTTCGTAAAGTCCACCGGCTCTAGTGTTATCGGCCGTATGCGCTTCACATTCCACAAATGAAAAAATTCGTGCGCCGCCACTCCCGAAAGATATTCATCCGAAGGAACTCCAATCGCCGTCGAATTCGCATGCTCCATTCCCCCGCCACCTGCGCCCTTCCCGATGTGCAGAATGAAAACATAATGTTCGAACGGAGCCCCGCCCATCAACTTGATTTCGTATTGGCAAATCCGCTTCAAATCCTCTTCGACACGCCTCTTCTTCCATCCGTCCCCGTGAATCACCACACTGATGCTCGACGAAACACCTTCTAGCTCAAATTCTTCAAATCTGGCTGCTTCGATGGGCCCATCAGCTAAAAGATCGTAGCTGCTCGCGTATAAAATAAAATTTCGCGCGCCTCCCATCGACTCAATGAGTGTACGGGAGGCACTCGCCACGTTCCATGGTTCAGGAACATCTGGCAAATCAAGCTGAACATCCTCGACTCGCCTATCCGGCACGTAGAAAAAAATCATCGCCGGGTTGATGAAAGCGTGCTCGCCGTTCAATTGCGTCGCAAAAGGCCCAAAGTCATCCCAATACGTTGCGTAGCGAACGGTAAGAGTACCTTGTCCCGTAATTCGCCAAGTTTGCTTATCCACTTTTTCAATCGAAGCTTTCGCAGTTCCCGCGAAGGCTTCTACTTGCTGAATATGGCTGCTGAAATCCCGAATCTGATACAACGCATTCCACGTGGGTATCTGCACCGTGAGTTCCCCGCTCACGTCGGGAATCGTCATCGTTACGTGGAAAACGTGCTGCTCCGGATGGCTCATTGACACTTCGTACCGAATCGTCGCCCTACTGGGACCCGCCCAGCCCAACACGCACACCAACAACGCGATCGCCGGGAACAGGACCCGACCCCGCCGCGATCGATCGTTCACCTGGGATTTACCTCGGAAGAAACCTGCACCGGCTGGCCGAGCGCGGCCAGCAATTTTTCGCATAGCCCGTCGAAGCTGCCGTTCGACATCACGAGCAGCACATCACCGGGATCTGCTTCCATCGAAACTTGTTCCGCGATCGCGTCAGCGCTCGGAAAAACACGCGCACTCCTCCCCAGCTCGCGCACACTTTCCGCCACCGCTTCTGGTTCAAGACGACTCTCGTCGCCAAGCTGCTGCGCGCGAAACACGCCGGCCAAAACAACGCGATCCGCCAGGGACAAAGCCACGGGCAGCGTCTGCTCAAAAACTTTCCGTCGCATCGAATTCGACCGTGGCTCGAGTATCGCCCATAGCCGCCGCCCCGGCCAGCGCGCCCGCGCAGCCTCAATCGTCACGCGCACCGCCGTCGGGTGATGTGCAAAATCATCCACGACCAGCACGCCGCGCACTTCCCCTTTCACATCCATGCGGCGTTTGACGCTTCGAAACGTCGCAAGCGCTTTCCCTAACACGCCTGTGTCAATTCCACGACCATGCGCCACCGCTATGGCCCCCATCGCGTTCAAAATGTTATGCCGGCCGCTCGCAGACAACGCGAACTCGCCAATTTCCTTGCCCTTGTATGCGACGCGAAACTTCATTCCTCCGCCGTCCACGGCCAAATCGCTCGCCATCCAATCATTGCCCGCCGAGAATCCATATGTCTCCACCGGACAAAACGCCTTCTCAGCCGCCCGCCGCAAAGCCGGACCGGATTCCTCCGTGTCACCCCAAATCACAACTCTCCCGCGACGCGGTACCAGATTCACCAACCGACGGAATGCCAGCTCATACGTCTCAAAATCCCTGTAAATATCCGCGTGATCGAACTCCAGCGAAGTAACGATCAAATCATCCGGATGGTAATGATAAAACTTCGGCCCGCGGTCCCAAAATGCAGTTTCGTACTCATCCCCCTCCAAAATAAATTCTTCGCCGCCAGCCAGACCATAACTCTTGCCAAAATTCTCAGCGACGCCACCCACCAGAAAATTCGGTCGCTTTCCCGCTGTATGAAAAATCCAAGCCAGCATCGCCGTCGTCGTAGTCTTGCCATGCGTACCGCTCACCACAATCGAATGCCGACCCGGCAAAAACACTTCTTCGAGAATTTCCGGCATCGAACGGTAAGGAATCTTCTGGTCCAACACTTCTTCCAACTCAGGATTTCCGCGCGCTATGATATTTCCCACAACCACCAAATCTGGTGCTGGCTCCAAATGAGCCGCATCAAACGTATGAAAAAACGAAATCCCCAGCTTCTCCAGTAACGTGGATGCCGGTGGATAAACGCCCGAATCCGATCCCGTCACCTGATATCCACGCTCGCGCAGCATCCCCGCCAGCGGCACCATCGCCGACCCACCAATCCCAATCACGTGTACATGCTTCGCGTCACTCATGGCACAACCGCCGGCTCAAGAATCTCCAACTCCCCTTCTCTCTGCGCTCTCAGACGCGTCTTCACTCCGAGTGGCACCGTCAACATTGGCCGCGGCGTATGACCGACAGCCGCGCCAAAAACAATCGGCACTCCCAGTGCACCAAGAATCCGCAAACAAACATCGCGCACCGTGGCGCTGCCCGTCATCAAAGGCCCGCACTCCGGAAATTCGCCAAGCACGATCCCTCGAACACCCTCAAACTTTCCCGCCTGTTTCAGATGCATCAGCGCTCGATCCACTTGCCATGGCTTCATGCCCCGATCCTCAAGCAACAGAATCGATCCGCGCGTATCCAATTCCCACGGAGTCCCCAAAGTCGTCTCTACCAAGGTCATGCAGCCGCCCAAAACTCGGCCATCCGCTTCACCGCTAACTAACGTCTCTCCTCGCAACTTCAGCGTCCAGCCGCTGTCCGTTTTTCCAATCGCGTCAAGCAGAGACTGCCTGTCGTAACCCCCCGCTGCGCCGTCCCCCGCATCCAGTCCCGCAGCCAGCATCGGCCCATAAAATCCAATCCACGAGTAACGCTTCCAAAGATAAGCCTGCAGCGAGGTCAAGTCGCTGTAGCCCAAAATCACCTTGGGCGCATCCACGCGTTCGACCGCAAGATCGTCCAGCAGGTAGTTCGACCCATACCCTCCGCGAATAGCCACGAGCGCATCCACATCGTCGCGTTCCAGTTCACTCAGAAACTCATTCCGCCGCCCCGACAACGATCCCGCGAAGTAGCCCTCAGGCGAAAGTGGCGTAGCATCCGCTACTTGAAAACCCAAGCTCCGCAATTCCTCGGCCCCGGCCAAAACTCTTGCAAAATCCGCCGGAGACGCCGGCGCAAACGGCATCAGCACACTCTTCCCATTCAAAGGGCGCGGTTTTCGCACTTCCACTTCCACCACTGGTGCCTCCACACTGCTAGGCCATGTGCTCATCCGTTTTGCCGCTCCACGGGCAGCATCTCGCAACTGACGCCGGGCTTACATAGCGCCGCAAGAATCCTTTCTTGCTGGTGCGTAGTGACTTCCGCATCGAACTGAATCAGATTCTTCTCCCCCGCCAGTGACACTTGAAAATTATCGATCCCCACCTTGAGCTGCGAAAAAATTCCATGCACTTCGGAAACCATGCTCTCCGCGCGGTCTACAAAAATGCGGAACAACATATACCGCGGCTTTAGATTGAGCCAATCCTCGACGTAAAAGAGAAGAACCAAAGCGCACAGGAGCAACAAGCAGGCAATCCCGGAAACCGCGTATAAACCTCCGCCAGCCGCCATTCCCATCGCCGCCACTGCGAAAATAGTCGCCGCCGTCGTCAGCCCAATCACGTTGCCGCGCTCGCGAAGAATCACACCGGCTCCGAGGAATCCAATGCCTTGCACGATATTTGACGCAATACGCGTAGTGCCGCTATCTCCTGTGCGTCGCGCGATTTCTACCGATAGGATCGTGAAAAGCGCCGCCCCCAGCGAAACGCAAAAGCCCGTACGCATCCCCGAAGGACGCCTGCGAATATTGCGTTCGATTCCAATGATCGAGCCGAGTAGCGCGGCCCAAGCCAGCCGCGCAACGATAGTGCTTAGAGGCAGCATGTTCTCCTGCATTTCCCAGGCTATGGCAGGATTCTACACACTACAATTTGAATTGCGTCAATTTCGCGAAGTGCCGTGCCCTGGCGTGTATCTCGCTCCGCTTCAGCACGCGCAGCCGGTCCAGCCCAAACCGCTCCACCGTAAAGCTCCCCATCACCGAACCATAGACCATCGCCCGCCGAAGCGTCGCGTCCCCCAAATCCTTGGCCCCTGCCAGATACCCCATAAAGCCGCCTGCGAAGCTGTCTCCCGCACCGGTCGGGTCATGCGGCTCTTCCAATGGAAACGCCGGAACGCAAAACACGCCGCGCTTGTCCACCATCATCGCGCCATATTCCCCGCGTTTCACGACAAGCGTCGACGGCCCCAACTTGAAAATATGCTTCGCCGCGCGCAGCAGGTTGTGCTCGTTCGAAAGCTGGCGTGTCTCCGAGTCGTTGATCATCAGAATGTCTACGTGGCGCAGCGTCTCTCGCAATTCGCTCGGCGTGCGCTCAATCCAATAATTCATCGTATCGAGCGCCGCGAGTTTCGGTCTTACCTTTACTTGTTTCAAAACGTCGCGCTGCAAATCCGGCGCAATGTTCGCCAAAAAAACGTACTTTGACGAACGATACTTCTCCGGCAGCCGCGGCTTGAACTCCGCAAAGACATTCAGGTCCGTCGCCAGCGTCTCTCGTTCATTCAAATTCTCGGAGTACCTTCCAGCCCAAAAAAACGTTTTCCCCGCGGCCCGTTCCAAACCTTCCGTATCGATATGACGCCCGCGAAACACTGCTTCGTCTTTAGCGGTAAAGTCCTCGCCCACGATGGCCACAAGACTCACGGGCGAAAAAAAACTCGCCGCCACAGCAAAATACGTCGCCGCGCCACCCACAGTCCGCTCCACTTTTCCGTACGGGCTTTCAAGCGCGTCAAATGCCACCGACCCAACCACAAGTAAGGACACAGGCCTCTCCTAAGAAATATATTTGCCGATAATCGCTTCA
>Ga0185299_10001717_pt1 | contig 39134 bp, 37 predicted proteins | sample PaiPotPPA55metaG_FD_128002 | JGI IMG/M metagenome (GOLD analysis project Ga0185299, IMG submission 128002) | Iron sulfur acid spring bacterial and archeal communities from Banff, Canada, to study Microbial Dark Matter (Phase II) - Paint Pots PPA... ...
GAATCGTTCGACTTGCATGTGTTAAGCACGCCGCCAGCGTTCGTCCTGAGCCAGGATCAAACTCTCCAAAAAAGAATTCAAAACCCGGCTGAAACATCCCGACGGAGGTCGGGACAATCAACCAAATTAAACATTTGGCATCGTAAACAAATGACACACTGTTGAGTTCTCAAGAAACAGACACACTCACCGCGTACCAGGAATCCCTAGGGATTCACTTCCGCGACCGGCGCTTCGATCTTTAATCTCACTGCGTTTTGTTTCTGTTTCCGCGCGGTTTCCCTTGCGGTGTTCCCAACTCTATCAGACTTTCCGGGGGGCTTTTCCACCCGGTGTTTTCCGTACCACCCGGAAGGGCGACGAAAAACCGACCCCTACGGAGTTCACCGTAAGGATCTTGTCTCATAGAACTGAGGGTTGGCCGCTCCGCGTCCGGCCGGTTTCCCGGCGTTTTCGCTCTTGGCGACGTTGGACTACATTACGCGTCTCGCCCGCCCCCGTCAAATCGAGGGGCGGGCGAGAGGTTTAAGTCGGTCAGCTGCCTCAGCGCTGCAGCGAGGGCTTGAGCTCCATGATGCGGTTGAGCAGCCCGTTGACGAACTGCGGGGAGTCGTCCGTGGACAGCTGCTGGGCGAGGCCCACCGCCTCGTCGATCGCGACCACGTCCGGCACCTCCTCCTGCCACAGCAGCTCGTAGACGCCCATCCGCAGCACATTGCGGTCCACGGCCGGCATCCGGTCCAGCGGCCAGCCGACCGAATAGGTCTCGAGCAGCGAGTCGATCCGCTCCTGATGCCGGTCCACGCCCTCGACGAGCTCCACCGCGTACTCGCCGATCCGCGGATCCGAGTCCTGCGGGGTCAGCTGCTGTACTCGGGCGATCCGGTCGGCGAGGACGGTCGCCGGGCTGACGCTGCGTAGATCGGCCTCGTAGAGGATCTCCACCGCGCGCCTGCGGGCCTTGTTGCGAGTTGCCACGATTCCGTCAGATCCCTCGTCGCCGCGTGTTCATTTCTCAAGTCTTCCAGCGGTACCCGGGGCCCGGGTCGCGCGGTGCGTCAGCTGTTGATCCGGCCGAGGTACTTGCCGTCACGCGTGTCCACCTTGACCTTCTCGCCGGTGGTGATGAACAGCGGGACCTGGATCTCGGCGCCGGTCTCCACGGTGGCGGGCTTGGTGCCGCCGGTGGAGCGGTCGCCCTGCAGGCCGGGCTCGGTGTAGGTGACCACCATCTCGACGGCGGCCGGCAGTTCGACGTACAGCGGCACGCCGTCGTGCGTGGCGACCATGGCCTCGGCGCTCTCCAGCAGGAAGTCCGCGCTCCCGGCGACGGTGTCACCGGACACGTACAGCTGGTCGTAGGTGTCGAGGTCCATGAACACGAAGTCGGTGCCCTCCTTGTAGAGGTACTGCATCGTGCGCTTGTCGACGTTCGCGGTCTCCACCTTGATGCCGGCGTTGAAGGTCTTGTCCACGACCTTGCCGGACAGCACGTGCTTGAGCTTGGTCCGTACGAAGGCCGGGCCCTTGCCGGGCTTGACGTGCTGGAATTCGACGACATTCCACAGCTCGCCGTCCAGGTTGAGCGTCATGCCGTTCTTAAGGTCATTGGTCGAGGCCACGGCCGGGTGACTCCTAGCTAGAGACAATTCTTAATCAGGCAAGTCTAGCGGCTAACCGGAGATCTCCCCGAACGCGCTGACCAGCAGCTGCATGTCCGGGCCTTCCAGCACGGTCGGCTTCGCGAGGTCGTTGAGGACGATGAAGCGGAGCACGTCGGCGCGCGACTTCTTGTCGATGCGCATCGTCTCGAGCAGCTTGGGCCAAGCGGCCGCGTCGTAGGTCATCGGCAGGCCGAGGGCGCCGAGGACCTCGCGGTGGCGGGCGACGACGGACTCGTCCAGGCGGCCGGCCAGCCGCGCGAGCTCGGCGGCGAAGACCAAGCCGACAGAGACGGCCGCGCCGTGCCGCCACTGGTAGCGCTCGTTGCGCTCGATGGCGTGGCCGAGGGTGTGGCCGTAGTTGAGGATCTCGCGCAGGCCGGACTCGCGCAGGTCCTGGGAGACGACGTCCGCCTTGACCTGGATCGCGCGCTCGATCAGCTCCTGCGTGTGCGGGCCCTCATACGACTTGGCGCCCTCGATGTCGCCCTCGATCAGCTCGAGGATCTTCGGGTCGGCGATGAAGCCGCACTTGACGACCTCGGCGAGGCCGGCGACGTAGTCGTTGCGCGGCAACGTCTCCAGCGCGGCCAGGTCGCACAGCACTCCGGCCGGCGGCCAGAACGCGCCGACGAGGTTCTTGCCCTCGGCGGTGTTGATGCCGGTCTTGCCGCCCACGGCCGCGTCCACCATGCCGAGGACGGTCGTCGGGACCTGCACCACGCGCACGCCGCGCAGCCACGTCGCCGCCGCGAACCCGGCGAGGTCCGTGGTGGCCCCGCCGCCCACGCCCACGATCGCGTCGCTGCGGGTGAACCCGGCCTGGCCGAGCACGGTCCACAGGTAGGCGAGCACCTGCGCGGACTTCTGCTCCTCGGCGTCCGGCACCTCGATGGTGATCGCGTTCAGGCCCGTCGCGGCGAGGTCGGCGCGCACCGCCTCGCCGGTGGCGGACAGCGCCTTGGGGTGGATCACCGCGACCCGGGCGACCTTGGCGCCGAGCATCGTGGGCAGTTCGCCGAGCAGGCCGTGGCCGACCACGACCTCGTAGGGCTGCTCGCCGCCGACCCGGATCCGCGTGGTGCTGCTGCTCAAGACTCAGAACTCCTTAGGGAGCGCGACGGGATCTGCGCGCAGAGGTTGTCGACGATCTCTTCGATGCCCAGTTCGCTGGTGTCCACGTGGATGGTGGCAACCTCGGCGTACAGGGTGCGGCGCTCGCGGTCGAGCTCGATGAACCGGCCGCGCACGTTGCCGAGCAGCAGCGGGCGCGCGGCGTTCATGTCGAGCCGCTTCACCGCGTGCGGCACGTTCACGTCGAGCCAGACGACGTAGTGCGCGGACAGCGCTTTGCGGGTCTCGGAGCGCAGGATGGCGCCGCCGCCGAGGGCGAGCACGCCGCTGTGCGAGTCGAGCGCGGCACGTACGGCCTCGGATTCGAGCTCGCGGAAGTAGGCCTCGCCGCGATCGACGAAAAGCTCAGCGATGGTCGTGCCGGTGAGCGTCTCGACGTCCTGGTCGGTGTCGCGCAGCGGCAGCTCGAGCCGTTCGGCCAGCGCCGCGCCGACGGTGGTCTTGCCGGATCCGGGCGGGCCGACGAGGACGACGACGGGCTTGGCGCTCATCAGGCGTCCTCCTCGACGAACGAAACTGCGATCCCGAGCCCGCGTGCGTCCAGCTCGGCGAGGTACGCCTCGAGGTTGCGGCGGGTCTCGGCGACGCTGTCTCCGCCGAACTTCTCCAGCAGCGCGTCGGCCAGCACCATCGCGACCATGGCCTCGGCCACGATCCCGGCGGCGGGCACCGCGCACACGTCGGAGCGCTGGTGGTGCGCGGTGGAGGCTTCGCCGGTGACCACGTCGATCGTGGCCAGGGCGCGCGGAATTGTCGAGATCGGCTTCATCGCGGCACGCACCCGGAGCAGCTCGCCGGTCGACATACCGCCTTCGGTGCCACCGGACTTACCCGTCCTCCGGTGTACGCCCGGCTGGCCCGGCAGGATCTCATCCTGCGCGTTGGAGCCGCGGGTGCGGGCGAGCTCGAAGCCGTCGCCGAGTTCGACGCCCTTGATCGCCTGGATGCTCATGAGCGCCGCGGCCAGCCGCGCGTCCAGCTTGCGGTCCCAGTGCACGTGGCTGCCGAGGCCCGGCGGCAGGCCGTAGGCGAGCACCTCGACGACGCCGCCCATGGTGTCGCCCTCCTTGTGGCACTCGTCGATCTCCTCGACCATCCGCGCGGAGGTGTCGGCGTCCAGGCAGCGGACCGGGTCGGCGTCGAGGCGCTCCTCGTCGGAGGGGCGCGGGACGAGCCCGGCCGGGGCCTTGATCGGGCCGATCTCGACGACGTGCGAGACCAGTTCGACGCCGGCGGCCTGCTTGAGGAACGCGCGGGCCACCTCGCCGAGCGCGACGCGGGCCGCGGTCTCCCGGGCGCTGGCCCGCTCGAGCACCGGGCGGGCCTCGGTGAAGCCGTACTTCTGGATGCCCGCGAGGTCGGCGTGGCCGGGGCGGGGGCGGGTGAGCGGGGCGCTGCGGGCCTGTCCGGTGGTGCCGGGCTCGAGCGCGTCGAGCTCGCCGAAGCCCTCGGCCGGGTCGGCGGACATGACGGTGCGCCACTTCGGCCACTCGGAGTTGGCGATCTGCACCGCGACCGGGCCGCCCTGGGTCAGTCCGTGGCGCAGGCCGCCGAGGATCGTCACCTCGTCCTGCTCGAACTTCATCCGGGCGCCGCGTCCGTAGCCGAGCCGCCGCCGGGCCAGCGCGTGCGCGATGTCCTTCGTCGAGGTCTCGATCCCGGCGGGCAGGCCCTCCGCGATCGCGACGAGGGCTGGACCGTGGGATTCGCCTGCGGTGAGCCAACGCAACATGCCCCGATCATCCCACACCGGACGGGCCCGGAGCCGAGCCGCCCACACCTCGCCGGTCACGCTGCGTGATCGACATCGGGGGACAGGATGCGCAAAGCGCCCAAGAGCGGTTAACCGGTGGTCCACGTCGCGGCCACCTCGACCGCCTAAGGTACGGGAATGACAGCGCATTCGGGGATCGCATGGATCGGCTTCCTGTCCGACTACGGGCTCAGCGACTGCCATGTGGGCGTGTGCCACGGGATCATGGCGTCGACCGCGCCGGCGGCCCGGGTGATCGATCTGTGCCACGAGGTGCCGCCGGGCGATCTGCGCCGCGGCTCGGCGCTGCTCGCGCAGGCCGCGCCGGACCTGCCCCCCGGAGTCCTGCTCGCCGTGGTCGATCCGGCGACCGGCCCGGGGGCGGGGACGCGGCGGCGCGCGCTGGCCGTGGTCGCGGGGCGTTCGGTGCTGGTGGGTCCGGACAACGGGCTGCTGCTGCCGGCGGCGCGGGCGCTCGGCGGGGCGAGCGCGGCCTACGAGATCACCGGACGCAAGTATCTGAGGCATCCGGTTTCGGCCACATTCCGCGGCCGGGACCTGTTCGCCCCGGTCGCCGCGCACCTGGCCGCGGGGCTCGATCCGACCGCGCTCGGGCCGCGGGTCCCGGTCGAGGCGCTGGTGCAGCTGCCGAAGCCGGTGGCCCGGCTGACGGCGCATCGGCTGGAGGGCGAGGTGCTGTCCGTGGACCGCTGGGGGACGGTGCAGACGACGCTGGAGGCCAAGCTCTTCGAGGCCGCGGGCCTGAAGGTCGGCGACACACTCAACGTGCACTGCCGGATCGGCGTGGTGAAGGTGCCCTTCGGCCGCAGCCACGCCGACGTGCGTCCGGGCGAGGCGGTCGGCTATCTGGACTCGGCGGGCCTGTTCGCCTTGGCCCGCAACACGAACTCGGCCGCCGAGGAATTGCAGCTGCAGCCGGGCGATCCGGTCGCGGTACGGCTTCCCGCCACGATGGACAGCACCGGGTGACTGCTCGGTAAACTGACTTCCCGCAAGGTGAGGGCGCGTCCCACCGGTTCGTCGCGCCCGCGAGGGGGCGCAGGACGCGCTTCGTCGGAGTTGGCCTTGGCGGGTAACTGTGCGAGGAGAGTCCTCAGCGTGAGCGACGGGCGAGGTGCGGGGCGGGGCGGCTCGTCGGGGCGGCTGCGGGTGGCGGCGGTCTTCGACGGGCGGGGGCCGACGGGCGGGATCGTGATCAACCGTCCGCAGGTGGACCCGATGGAGATGGGGCCGCTCACCGCGTATCTGACGAAGGCTCCGGTGGCGTTGGCGACGACCAAGACCGGCGAGGACGAGATGGCGCCGGGCGCGGGTCTGGTGGTGCCGCGGGCGTACCACACCGACGGGGAGTGGATCTGGCCCGCGGCGGTGGGCTACTACCTGCACCGCTACAAGCTGCCGCCGCAGGGCGAGCTGCTCGAGCACATCAGGGCTCGGGGATTCCAGCTGACCGCGGTGGCCGAGGAGCAGCGGCAGGCCGCGGCGGCGCAGATGCTGGAGGAGTTGGCGGCGGCGAAGCAGGTCGCGGCGGCCGGGGCCGCGGTCGGTCCGGGGTCGAGCGGGACGTGGGCGGCTTCGGTTCCGGCTCCCATCTCAGCTCCTGAGCCCGAGCCGGTGGCTGCCGCGTCGGGGCACGCGGGGCCGCCGCTGGTCGGTCCCACTCCCCCGGCCCCGGCCGTGGAGCCCGCCGAGCCCTCGCTGTGGCTGCCGGCGCCGGCGGGGGCGCCGACGACGCTCACGGGCGACGCAGAGGTCGAAGACGAGGCCGAGGAGCTCGGCGCGGGCGAGAGCTTCAGCGCGGCGTTCACCGCGGCGGGCAACCGGCACGCGGCCTGGGTCTACGAGCAGATAGAGACCTTCCTGGATTTCATGCCGCTCGACGAGTGGTCGGTGGACCACGAGACCGGGCGCTACCGGCAGGCCGGGCGCGAGTTCACGGTGGACGCGCTGGGCCGGCTCGGTCGGGACGGGCGGTGGATCTGGGCCTGGGCCGAACCCGAGGCCTGGTCGCCGAATTCCGCGCTGACCGAGCGTTCCCGGCACCTTCGCGGGCAGGGCGCGCGGCTCGGCATCAGGGAGCTGACGGAGCCGGTGCTCGACCTGTCCGGGATAGCCGACGCCGAGGACCCGGAGATCGCGGCCGAGATGCTGGCCTGGACCGCGATGGGCGTGGCTGGCGCGCGCGGCTACCTCGGGCACACGTTCACCGGCGAGAACCGCGTCTACTACCTGGCCTTCGACAAGTCGATCCCGGCGGCCCGGCCGGACCTCGACGCCGTCGTGCACTATCTGACGCAGGGCGTGGACAAGTTCGAGGAGGACCCGTCCGACTGCGTCCTCGGCTACGTCGAGCACCACGGCTGGGACTGGAGCCGCGGCGCCGAGGGCATCGTGGTCAGCGCCGGGGGGATCGGCTCGTTCACCGCGGTACTGGCGAACGACGGAAAGTTGACGGGGGTCTCGCCGAACCGCTGAATCCGGGCCGTGAGACGCTGGATCCATGATCCCCACGGCGGAGCGGGCGAGGCGGGCGGAAGAACTCGGCAAGCAGGGCCTGGAGTGGATGCTGGGCCAGGCGCGCGAGAGCGGTGACGGTGGCGTACTGGCGTGGTCGTACGCGCCGAGCGCCGAGGAGACGTATCCGGGGCTGTACGACGGCACCTCGGGAATCGTGCTGACGTTGCTGGAGGGTTGGCGGCACTTCGGCGAGGATCGTTACGCCGACGGAGCGCTGCGCGGGGCTCGGTCGATCGCCGAGGCCGTGCCGTCGTGCGAGGGCGACGGACTTTACACGGGGCTCGCCGGAATGGCGTACGCGTTGCGGGCCGTCGAGCGGCTGACGGGCGACGAGGCGTCCGGTGCGGCGGCGAATCGTGCGCTGGAGCGGGTTCGGGCGCGGTTCGACCCGGAGACGGGACGTTGGAACGAGATGTTCGAGCTGTTCTTCGGAAACGCCGGGATCGGGCTCGGCGCGTTGGCCGCCGGCGATGAGGAGCTGGCGCTGCTGGCCGTCACCCCGTATCTGCAGGCCGCCGATCCGACGCCCGGCGGCGTGAACTGGAAGGTCCGGCCGAGCGAGGCGCGCTCGCACCACATGGCGCACGGCACCTTGGGCATCGTCTACGCGCTGGCCGCGGTCGGGCACGCGACGGGTCGCGCGGACCTGGTCGGGTTGGCGCTGCGCGGCGCGGCCGACGTCGTGGCGCGCGAGGAGGAGGGCCCCGAGGGATTCCTCGTCCCGCACTCGGATCCTCCGCACCTGCCTGAAATCGTCGAGCGCTACAGCTACGGCTGGTGCAATGGCCCGGCTGGCGACGCACAGGCCTTCCGGCTACTGACGGCTGTGAGTGGGGACGCGGCGGCGTGGTCGGCGCTCGGGGAACGCTGCTGGAACACCGTCACCGGATCCGGTCTGCCGAAGCGGGTCAGGCCGGGATTCTGGGACAACAACGGGAGCTGCTGCGGTACGGCCGGGGTGCTGGCGCTGGCGTGTGATCGGCTGGTGGAGAGTCCTGACACGCCTGGCACGTCAGAGTTCGCAGATGCGCTGGTGGACGACCTGATCGAACGTGCGACGGTGGACGGGTCGGGTGCGCGCTGGTCAAACTATGAGCACACTGCGACGCCCGGTGAGCTTGAGCCGCAAACCAGCCGGGCGCACGGGAATGCGGGCATCGTCAGGGAGCTGCTTCGGTACGCGCGCGTGGCGGGGCCGGGCGGGGGTGATCCGGCTTACGCGGTCGCGCTGCCGGATCACTTCCCGTGTCAGTCAGAGCAGTCAGAGCGCTGATCGCATCGCGTCGAGGATCTCCGGCGACCTGCCTTCGAACCCGGTCATCAGCTCGACCTGCCGCACTGCCTGGTGGACCAGGAGATCTCGGCCGCCGAGCACCGCTCCCCCACGCTCGGACCAGGCCGCGGCGAGCGGCGTCGGCCAGGGATGGTAGAGCACGTCGAAGAGCGTGCCGACGCTGCTCGGCAAACGTTCGGCCAGCTCGTCCGCCGCGCCCGCCGGCGTGGTGTTGACGACGAGCTCGAATTCGGCGGCGCCGCGCGCGTCAGACCACGGACGCGGGTCGAGTTCGAGGTCGAAGTGCGTGACCAGCGCGTCGAACTCGGCGAGCCTCGCCGGGTTGCGCAGGTAGACGGTGATCGGGCCCTTGACCAGCTCGGAGAGTGCCGCGAGCGCCGAGCCCGCGGTCGCTCCGGCGCCGAGTACCGCCGCTCCGCCCACCGACGTCACTCCGCGTTCGCGCAGCGCGGCGGCGAGGCCGGGGACGTCGGTGTTGGCCCCGCGGCGCGCGCCGTCCGGACGAAAAATCAGTGTATTGACGGCGTTGACAGCCAGGGCGGTCGGATCCACCTCGTCGAGCAGCGGGATGACGGCGCGCTTGAGCGGCATGGTCAGCGAGAGACCAGCCCAGGCTCCTTCCGAACCCTCGAGCCCGTCGAGCCCCTCGAGAAACCCGGGCAGCCCTGCCTCGTCCACCTCGTACCGGCCGTAGCTCCAGTCGGACAGACCGAGCCGCGCGTACGCGGCCCGGTGCAGCACCGGCGAGAGCGAGTGGGCGATCGGCGAACCGAGGACCGCGGCGCGATGCGTCGTGACCCGCGTCATCCGCAGTACCCCGGGAACTCCTTGCCCAGCGCGGCCCACGCGGTGTCGCTCGACGCGTAGTGGATCGTGCCGTTGACCGCGCAGAAGAACACGTCGGTCGAGTCGTTCGGGACGAGCGCGGCCATCAGCGCGGTCTGGTCCACGCTGTCGATCGGGCCCGGCGGCAGACCGGCGACCACCCGCAGGTTGTACGGGTTGCCGCTGTCCGCGAGCTCGGCGGCGGTCGGCTGCGGCTCGGTGCGGCCCAGGCCGTAGAGCGTGGCCGTGTCGAAGCCGAGCTTGTCGAGCGCGGAGTTCTTGAGCCGGGTGTAGATCACGCCCGCGATCTTGTTCAGGTCGGCGGCGTTCGAGCCCGCCTCGGCGCGCGCCATCGACGCGACGATCAGCACCTGGTACGGCGACATGTTCACCGAGGAGGCCTTCGAGCTCAGCCCGATCGCGTTGAACATCGCCACCTGCTGGTCGACCATCGCCTTGAGCAGCGCGGTCGGCGTCTTGTAGGTCGGCAGCTGGTACGTGCCGGTGAACAGCAGCCCTTCGATGTTCGCGAAGGGGTACTTCGCGCCGGTCTTGGCCGCCGCGTAGCTCGGCAGGTCGATCTGGCCGCCGTTGATCGCGGAGACGATCTGCGCCTGCGTCCAGCCGGTCTTCTGCTCCAGGTCGGTGAACACCGCCGAGGCCCGCTCGCCCGGCCTCACCAGCAGTTGCGACTTGTTGTAGACGTTGCTCGTGTTCAGCAGCGCGGTGACCGCGGAGGCCGCGCTCATCTGCTTGTGCACCTGGTACGTGTCGGCCTGGATGTTCGGGCACTGGGCGTTGTTGTCGCAGGCGTCGATGAACGCGCGCTCGCTCTCCACCACGCCCGCGGCGTAGAGAAGCGACGCGATCTCGGTGCCGCCCGCACCGGACGGGACCGTCACTATCGCGGTGTCCGAGTCGCCGGTCGACGAGCTGTAGTCGGCGGGCGGGCCGTAGTGCGACTCGTACCACTTGTAGCCCTGGTATCCGCCGTACCCGAGGCCGCCGGCGATCAGCGCGAAGAACAGGAAGATGACCATGCAGCTGCGCCGCGTGGCGCCCTTCTTGCCCTTCTGCTTGCTGCCGGAGCGGCCGCGCTTGCGGCCGCCGTCCTCGGTCTCCTCGTCCTCGTCGACCGTGCCGGGCGCGGACGGCGAGTCGGCCGCCTGCTGCTCGCTCTCCAGCAGGCCGAAGCGGCCGTCCTCGGTCACCCGCGGCTGCTCGGTCGGGTCCGCCGCGCGACGGCGGCGGCTCGCGCGGCCGGGGTATTCGTACTCGTCCGGCTGCGGCTCCTCGGCGATTTCGCCGAGCTCCGAGTACGGGTCGTGCGCGGCCGCCGGGTACTCGCCGTTGCGCACGGTGTCGTCGTAGGACCCTGAGGTGTTGTAGGCGCCGGAGCCGTAGGACGCGGCGTCGTAGCTCGCGGCCGAGTCATAGCCCTGACTCTGGCTCTGACTCTGGTAGCCGGCGGACGTGTCGTAGCCGGAGCGCTCGTAGTCCTGCCGCGGGTAGCCGCCGGTGTCGTAGCCGGTCTGCGGGTAGCCCTCGTAGCCGACCTGCGGCTGCTGGCCGGTCGAGTACTGCTGCTGCGGCTGCTGCGGCTGCTGTCCGTTGTACGCGGCGGGGTCGTAGCCGTAGTCAGGCTGCTGCTGCGGCTGTTGCTGCTGGAAGTAAGGGTTCTGGGCCGGCTGCGGGGGCTGCTGCGGCGCGGGGCGCTGCGGCTGGCGCGGCTGCTGGCGGTACTGCGGCTGCTGCGGACGCGGCTGTTGCTGCGGCGGCTGCGTCGGCTGCTGCGGGTACTGCTGCTGGGCCTGTTGCTGCTGGTAATACTGCTGTTGCTGCGGGTCCGGCTGGACGGCCCGACCGTACGCGTCGTACCCGGGAGCCTGCGGAGCGTGGCCGTACTCCGGCGTGTCGGTGCGGTACCGGTCGTCTTGCGGCTGCGAGTAGGGATCCGGCTCCTGGGGAGGATAGCCGTACCAACCGCCGTCGCTCATTCGCTCTCCTTCACCGGGGCACCCGCAGCGTCGGCGGGGCCCTGCTCCAGGCCGGCCAGCGTGCCGGGGGGCCTGCCGGAACGCCGCTCGGTGTCGAGTGCGTTCTGCAGGATCACCACGGCGGCGGCCTGGTCCACCACGGCCCGGCTCTTGCGGCCGCGCACACCCGACTCGCGTAGTCCACGGGTCGCGGTCACCGTTGTCAACCGCTCATCGACCAAACGCACGGGAATGGGATGGATTTTACCGACGAGTAACTCAGCGAACACCCGCGCCTTCGCCGCCGCCGGGCCCTCGGCGCCGGAGAGCGAGCGCGGCAGGCCGACCACGGCCTCCACGATCTCGTACTCGGCGACCAGCTCGGCGAGCCGGGCGATGTCCCCGTCCCCCGCGGCCACGGTCTCCACCGGGGTCGCGAGCAGCCCTTCGGGGTCGCACAGGGCCACGCCGACGCGCACCGCGCCGACGTCCACGCCCAGCCTTCTGCCCGGTCTCATACCGCTCCGTTCCGCGGGTGTTCCGCATGCGGGAATGCCCCCTCCCTGCCTCAGGGTCGCACGGAGGGGGCTTGTCCGCTCAATAAACGCGTATCGAGGATGACGCGGTGACAGCGCGTCAGCCGGCGATCTGACGGCGGACCGCCTCGAGCGCCTCGTCCAGCGCGGCCGGGTTCGTACCGCCGCCCTGCGCGATGTCGTCCTTGCCGCCGCCACCGCCGCCGAGGGTCCGCGCCGCGGTCTTGGCCAGCGCGCCGGCCTTCAAGCCCTGCTCACGCGCAGTCTCGCTGGTGGTCACCACGACCACCGGACGGTCGTTCGCCACGGAGGCGACCGCGACCACGCTCGACCGGGAGCCGAGCCGGGCGCGCACGTCCAGCGCCAGCTTGCGCAGGTCGTCCGCGCCGGTGCCGTCGGGCGCGCGGTGCGCCACGTACGCGGTGCCGTGCACGTCCACCGGGTTCGCCGCGAGCTCGCCCGCGACCGCGAGGACCTGGCCGCCGCGCAGCGAGGCGATCTCCTTCTCCGCCTCGCGCAGCTTGCCGATGATCCCGTTGATCCGCTCCGGCAGCTCCTCCGGACGCGCCTTGACCGCCTCGGAGATCTGCGCCAGCAGCACGTGCTCGCGGGCCAGGAAGTTGTAGGCGTCCGCGCCGACCAGCGCCTCGACCCGGCGCACGCCCGCGCCGATGGAGGACTCGTGCAGCAGCTTGACCAGGCCGAGCCGGCCCGTGTTGTTCACGTGCGTGCCGCCGCACAGCTCGTGCGCCCACTCGCCGACCGAGACCACCCGGACCCGGTCTCCGTACTTCTCGCCGAACAGCGCCATCGCGCCCATGGCCTTCGCCTCCGGCTGCGACATGATCTGCGCGGTCACCGCGAGGTCATCCACCAACACCTCGTTGACCAGCTGCTCCGCGTCCGCGAGGACCGAGTGCGGGATCGCCTGCGGGTGCGCGAAGTCGAAGCGGAAGCGTCCGGGCGAGTTCTCCGAACCGGCCTGGGTCGCGGTCTCGCCGAGCAGCTGGCGGAAGGCCTTGTGCACCATGTGCGTCGCGGTGTGCGCCCGGGAGATCGCCGCGCGCCGCGCCACGTCCACGTCCGCCTCCGCGCTCTGACCGATCGTCACCTCGCCGTCGCGCACGATCGCGCGATGCACGATCAGGTCGCCGACCGGCTTCTGCACGTCCACGACCTCGACCAGGGCGCCGTTGCCGAGCCGGATCAGCCCGTGGTCGGCGAGCTGGCCGCCGCCCTCCGCGTAGAACGGGGTGCGGTCGAGCACGAGCTCGATCTCCTGGCCGTTGACCGCGCTGCCGGAGACCGCGCCGTCGACCAGCAGGCCCTTGACGACGGCCTCGCTGGTGGTCTCGCGGTAGCCGGTGAACTCGGGGGTGCCGGCCGCGTCGAGCAGCTCGCGGTACGCCGAGACGTCCGCGTGCCCGGTCTTCTTCGCCTTCGCGTCCGCCTTCGCGTTGGCCTTCTGCTGCGCCATCAGGCGGCGGAAGCCCTCCTCGTCCACGGACAGGCCCTGCTCGGCGGCCATCTCCAGGGTCAGGTCGATGGGGAAGCCGAAGGTGTCGTGCAGCTGGAACGCCTCGGCCGCGCCGACCTGTGTCTTTCCGGAGGCTTTCGCGCCCTCGATCGCGGTGTCCAGGATCCCGGTGCCGGTGCGCAGCGTCTGCAGGAACGACTCCTCCTCGCCGATCGCGATCGCGAGGATCCGCTTGGAGTCGGTGACCAGTTCGGGGTACTGCGGGCCCATCGCGTCGATCGCCCGGTTGATCAGCGTCTCCATGACCGGCGTGGTCGAGCCGAGCAGGCGCATGTTGCGGATCGCGCGGCGCATGATCCGGCGCAGCACGTAGCCGCGTCCCTCGTTGCCCGGGGTGACGCCGTCGCCGATCAGCATCAGCGAGGTGCGGACGTGGTCGGTGACCACGCGCAGCGACACGTCGGTCTTGTGGTCCTTGCCGTAGACCGAGCCGGTCAGCTCCGCGGCCTTGTCCAGGACCATCCGCGAGGTGTCGATCTCGTAGAGGTTGTCGACGCCCTGCAGGATGCACGCGAGCCGCTCGAGGCCGAGACCGGTGTCGATGTTCTTCGACGGCAGGTCGCCGAGGATCTCGAAGTCCTCCTTCGAGGTGCCCTCGCCGCGCTCGAACTGCATGAAGACCAGGTTCCAGATCTCCAGGTAGCGCTCGCCGTTGACCGCCGGGCCGCCCTCCTCGCCGTACCCGGGGCCGCGGTCGTAGTTGATCTCGGAGCAGGGGCCGCAGGGTCCTGGCACGCCCATCGACCAGAAGTTGTCCTTCTTGCCGAGGCGCTGGATGCGCTCCGCCGGGACGCCGATCTTGTTGGCCCAGATGTCGTGCGCCTCGTCGTCGTCGAGGTAGATGGTGATCCAGAGCTTCTCCGGCTCGAGGCCGTAACCGCCCTCGGCGACCGGTGAGGTCAGCAGCTCCCACGCGTACGTGATCGCGCCTTCCTTGAAGTAGTCGCCGAAGGAGAAGTTGCCGCACATCTGGAAGAAGGTGCCGTGCCGGGTGGTCTTGCCGACCTCTTCGATGTCCGGGGTGCGCACGCACTTCTGCACGCTGGTCGCGCGCGGCGCGGGCGGCGGCTCCTCGGCCAGGAAGTAGGGCTTGAACGGCACCATGCCCGCGTTGACCAGCAGCAGAGTGGGGTCGGAGGCGATGAGCGAGGCGGAGGGGATCTCGGCGTGTCCGCGCTTGACGAAGAAGTCGATCCAGCGACGGCGGATCTCTGCGGAGTCCATCTTCGTAAATACCTCTCGCTCACTACTCTTGGGCGGCTTTTTGCCTATGCCCCTGATTCTTCCAGCCCGGGGCGGGCGGCGAGCACCGAATCGGCGCCCTACTTGTCGTGCTCGGCCGTGTCCACCGCGAGGGTGCGGTACAGCTCGAACTCGCGCTCGGCGGCGGCCGAGCGCACCTCCTCCGTGAAGTCCTGCCAGGCCGCGGCCAGCCGGCCCGGCACCGCCCCGGCGGAGTCGGCGAGACTGCCGGGGGCCAGCTTCTTCACGGCCTTGGCGGCGCGGTTGACCACCACGACGCCCGTCGCGGCCCCGAGGGCCACCCAGAAAACCCGTTTGATCACGACGTCAGCGCTCCTTCTTGGCCTTGCGCGCGGCCTTCATCTCGGCCTTGACGCGCTTTTCCACGTCGGCCTGGCGGCGGCTGGAGATGGCCGAGCGCACCCCGTAGGAGAATGCCGCGGCCTTGATCATCGGACCGCCGACGGTGGCCGAGAAGGTCGAGGCCAGCGCGGAGGCGTTGGTGGAGATGTTCGAGACGTTGTCGGTGATCACGTCGACCTTGCCGAGCTGCTCGTTCGCGGTCACCACGGTGGTGGTGATCTCGCCGAGCAGCGGCGTGGTCTTCTCGCTGATCCCCGCGACGAGCTCCTTGGTCTCCTTCAGGACCTGCGCGAGCCGCAGCAGCACCACGCAGAGGAACACCACCCCGACCGCGAAAAAGATCGCGAATACCAGTCCGACGACTGCTCCTGCCGACACCGTGGGGTCCGTCCCTTCGCTTGCGCCCGAATTGAGGGGTTGCCGTCTCGCGCCGTCCGCTGGCCTGACTCGGCGACCCGGACCTGCTAGACGATATCGCGTTCGGCCGCTAGGCCGTCGCCAGCCGGGCCCCTCGCGCCGAGTGTCCGCGCGGCCTTACGCTGAGCGGGTCCGGTACGCGCCCGAGCACGGAGAGTCTCGACTCGCGTGTTCACCACACCTGGGCGCACGGGACGCCGCCGTACCTGGTATTGATGGGTCCGCCCGCTCGCGGACCGCCGTGCCGTGCTGTGCTCTGCTGAACTGGATGGTGAGTCGCGTGGGGTCTTTCGCGTTCGAACCCGTGGGGGTCGACGCGCCGAAGGGCGTCAGCCCGTACGAGCTGCGGGCACTGGTGGCGACGGGCGCGCGGGGCAGGACGTACCTCGCGTACACCTCGGCGGGGCAGGCGGCGGCGGTGAAGGTCTACCGCTTCGGCATCGGCTCCGATCCGATGCCCAGGGCGCGCTTCCTGCGGGCGGTGACCGTTGCGAGATCGATGCACTGCGCGGTCGTGGCCCCGGTGATCGGCGCCGGCTTCACCATGCACCGGCTGTGGCTGGCGACGGCGTACCAGCCGGGCCCGTCGCTGGCCGACGCGGTGTTCCAATACGGCGCGCTGCCGCGGGAGGGCGTGCGCCGGCTGGCCCTGGCGCTGACCGAACTGGTCGGCGAGCTGCACCTGGTGGGATTGTCGGGGCGGGGCCTGGTGCCGGCGGACGTGGTGCTCACCGAGGACGGCCCGCGCGTGGTGGACCTCGGATTCGCCCGGGTGGAGATCGAGGGCGGCGGCGGGGAGGGCGCCGTGAGCACGGCGGCGCAGGACGAGCTCCCGGGCCGCTACGCCTCGGGCGCGGCGGTGCTCGCGCAGGACGTGCGGGAGGTGGCGGCGATCCTCTACTTCGCGGCGACCGGCCGCACGGTCTCGGCCGATCCCTCGGACATCATGATCCCGACCGTCGGCAACTGCCCGCAGGCACTCAGGGAACTGATCGCGGCCGGACTGCGCGAGAACCCCGCGAACAGGCCGAGCATCTCCGAGCTGGCGGCCGCCGCGTCCACCGCGGGCGTCCCGGCGAGCACGGCGGCGAACTGGGCGACCGCCGACTGGCTGCCGAAGGGCGTGGCGCAGGACGCGCGGGAGCGTGCGTCGGTCGTGACCTCGATCCACCGGCAGCACGCGTGGGTCGCGGTCGGCATGCTGCCGGAGGCCGAGGTGCACACCGGATCGCGCACGCCGGGGCTGGACCGGAACGCGAGATTGTCGGCGACGGGGTCCGTCGTGTCGTCTTCAGCGGCGTCGTCGGCGGCGGCGGCGGTCGAGGACCAGAAGCCGAGCGGGGAGAAACTGACGGCGGCGGACCTGTCCCGGTCCCTGGCGCGGAAGGTCTGGCGGCGCAAACCAGGGAACTGAGGTGCCGGGGAAGGGGCTCACAGGCGCAAAAGACCTTGCACGGCGGCGTAGGCGCTGGAAAGATCTCCCCGTTTGCCAGCGACGAGCCCCTGACAAGGACTAGGACTGACACGTGGAGTTCGACGTCCAGCACCACACCCGCACCCTCGCGTCACGCGTGCCGACGCACGTCCGGGTCGGACCGTTCATCTGCCGCTTCAATCCCAGCTGGTCAAGCCCGTTCGCCAACTACGCCATCCCGGACGACCACGCCGAGCCGACCCGCGAGGACATCAGCTCCCTGATCGCGGCCTTCCGGCAGCAGGACCGCAAGCCGCGGCTCGAGTACCTGCCGGGCTGCGCGCCGGCGGTGGAGAAGGCGCTGCTCACCGCGGGCTTCGAGGTCGAGAACCGCGCCCCGGTCATGGCCTGCGGGCCGCGGCACCTGGAAGCGCCGGACCCCGTCCCCGGCCTGGAATTCCGCGAGGCGCGCTCCGACGACGACCTCGATGAGCTGTTCGCCATCCAGCACCGGGCCTTCGAAGAGCCCGGAGACCCCGAGCCGGGCGCGGGCAGCAGCGCGCGGCGCATCTACCAGAACGGCGGCATCGTAGTCCTGGCGATGTTCCGCGGCGAGGCCGCGGGCGGCGGCTCCTGCACCGCACCCGTAGACGGCATGACCGAACTCGTCGGCGTAGCCGTGGCCGACCGCTTCCGCCGCCGCGGCATCGGCGCCGCCCTCTCCGCACACCTGACCTCCCGCGCCCACCGCCGCGGCTACCACCTCGTCTGGCTGGAGCCCGCCGACGACTCCGTCGAGCGCATCTACGCCGGCATCGGCTACCGCACCATCGGCGAGAAGCTCAACATCTCGCTGCCGGGGGTTTGGCCTAGCGGCTGAACCCCTAAAGGTGGGTCTGAGCTGGAGCTTTACTGTTCGTTGCTTGTCGCTCAGACCCGTGGTTTTCCGCACTCTCACGGAACAGAGACGGAACAGGAGTGGGGTAGCCCGGAGGCGGTAGATGCCTTCGTGAACCGTTCCGGGATGGGTTCTGAACCCATCCCGGAACGGACGTCTTCCCGGACGACCCGCAGGCCGTCATGGATGCGCTCCGCCTCTTCCGGCGTGAGAGGGTGCTTTGCCATGCGATCAGCCCTCCGCTTCGATCGTGGGCGGGGACTTACTCGCACGGTCCTTCATGATCTGACTCCACTGCTCTGAAGCTCCCCCCTGGCCGCGGACACCTACACTGTTGGATCGCAAGGTCCAGCTGGAAAGTGGTGTGCGATGCCGGGCAAGACGCCCAGGTACTCCGAGGAGTTCAGGCGGGACGCGGTCGCGTTGGTCCGCTCCTCGGACAAGACGGTCACCGAGATTGCTCGCGACCTGGGGGTAAGCCCCGAAGGTCTGCGCAATTGGTGCAAGAAGGACAAGGCCGAGCGGGGCGTGCCGGAGACGGCCGGCGCCGAGCCGGGGTTGAGCGCGGCCGAGCGCGAGGAACTGCGTGAGCTGCGACGCAAGGTCAAGGCGCAGGACGAGACCATCAGCATCCTAAAAAAAGCAACCGCCTTCTTCGCGAGCGACCACCGGTAGAGGAGTTCTACCGGTTCGTCGACGCGCAGAAGGCGGACCACCACGTCGCGGTACTCTGCCGCGACCTGGAGATCTCGCGTTCCGCGTACTACCAGTGGCTCGCCGAGGCCCAAGCGCGCCGGGAACGCGCTCGGGCCGGGGAACTGCTGATGGCGGAGATCACGCTGATCTGGATCAGCTCACGCCGCACCTACGGCGTCCCGCGCGTGCACGCCGAGCTGCGGCGGCGCGGCCGAGTGGTCAACCGCAAGAAGATCGAGCGGCTCATGCGCGAGAACCAGATCGCCGGCTGCCACCGACGCCGGGGACGGCGGAGCCTGACTAAGCAGGAGAAGGCCGCCCGGTTCGCCCCGGACCTGATCGGAAGGGATTTCACCGCGAAACAGCCTGGAGAACGGCTGGCCGGGGATGTGACGTATATCCCGACCGCGGAGGGCTGGCTGTATCTGGCCGGCTGGATCGATCTCGCGACCAAGGAGTTGATCGGGTGGTCGATGGGCGCCGCGCATGACGCGGCGCTGGTCGGCACGGCCTTGGAGATGGCCCGCGAACGCGGTGGCCTGCGCGAAGGCTGCGTCGTCCACTCCGATAGGGGCGGGGAGTACACCGCCCGGGAATTCAAGGAGAAGATAGCCGAGTACGGATATACACAGTCGATGGGAAGGACGGGTTCCTGCTATGATAACGCCGTGGCCGAAAGCCACTGGGCCGTGATCAAAACCGAGATCGGAACCAGGCTCTGGCCAGACCGCGCCTCGGCGCGCGCCGACCTGTTCGAGTTCATCGAAGTGTTCTACAACAGGCAGCGGATACGCCGATACCCCCAGTGGGGCTGCTACCTCACCCCACTCGAAGCACGACAGCGCTACCGCCAAAGACAGACCCTGGCGGCCTAAAGATCAGCTGTCCGTCGCCAGGGGGGAACTTCAATCGGCCACGCGACTGAGTTCATGATCGTCGCAATGAACTGCAAGCCAGTCACTAAGTAAGGCTACACCACATGACACTGCGACCCGATGTGATTTTCCGAATCAGCCCGGCGGGCCATGTAAGAATCTTTATACATCGACAGTGATGCGGCTCGTACTGCTCGGCGCGCTGGAGCCGGCCGTCGCCGACGAGGCGATCAAGAAGAACACTGCGAAGTCAAAGGTCGTTCAGGTACCGAAGATCACAGGGAAGGAGGTCGTTCGGTGATCCCGGTCCGAGCTCCGGGCAGACCCTAGACTGCCCCGGGGAAGCCACTGCTCAGAAAAGGTGTCCATGCGCTCTGCCGCCGCGTCGAGGAAGATCGCACCGAAGGTGCCGCTGCGGCACGGCGAGGGTACCAAGGACCACTTGACCAGTCTCGGCGGGCTGGCCGCGCTCTCGCTCGACGCGCTCAGTTCGGTCGCGTACGGCCCGGAGGCGATCGTGCTGGTGCTGGCGGGCGCCGGCACGGCCGCGCTGCACCTGACCGTGCCGACCGCCCTGGCCATCGCCGGGCTGCTGGCCGTCCTGGTCGTCTCCTATTGCCAGGTCATCGCGGCGCATCCGAGCGGCGGCGGGGCCTACGCGGTGGGCAAGCAGGAGTTGGGCGCCACGGTCAGCCTGCTGGCGGCCGCGAGCCTGGTGGTGGACTACGTGCTGACCGTGGCCGTCAGCCTGGCGGCCGGGGCGGCGAGCCTCGCCTCGGCGTTCCCCGCCCTGGCCCCGCATCTGCTCGCGTTGTGCCTGATCGGCCTGCTGCTGATCGCCACGGTCAACCTCTGGGGCATCGCCGAGAGCGCCCGGGCCCTGATGCTGCCGATGGCGCTGTTCATCGGGGCGATCTTCGCGGTCGTGATCCTGGGCCTGGTCCGTTCGCACCCGGCGGCCGTGGTCGGCACGATCGAGCCGATCCGCCTGACCGAGACCCTCGGACTGATCCTGATCCTCAAGGCCTTCGCCGCCGGCTGCTCGGCCCTGACCGGGATCGAGGCCATCGCCAACGGCGTGCCCTCGTTCCGCGAGCCCCGGGTCAAGCGGGCCCAGCGCACCGAACTGATGCTCGGCGCGCTGCTCGGCCTGATGCTGATCGGTCTTTCGGTGCTGATCGTGCGCGAGCACGTGGCTCCGCGCGGCGGGGTGACCGTGCTGGCCCAGCTCACCGCCGGCTCCTTCGGCACCGGAACGGCCTACGCCGTCACCAACATCATCGTCGCCCTGGTGCTGGCCCTGGCCGCGAACACCAGCTTCGGCGGACTGCCGGTGCTGATGAGCCTGCTGGCCAAGGACAACCGGCTGCCGCACCTGTTCGGCCTGCGCGCGGAACGTCCGGTGTACCGATTCGGGGTCGTCGTGCTGGCCGTGCTCGCCGCGGTTCTGCTGGTCGCGGTCGACGCCAGTACCGACCGGCTCATCCCGCTCTACGCGATCGGCGTGTTCACCGGCTTCACCATCAGCCAGACCGGGCTGGTCAAGCACTGGTTCTCCGAGCGCGGCAAGGGCTGGGCGCGGCGGGCCGTGCTCAACGGCACCGGCGCGGTGCTCACCCTGATCGCCACCGTGGTCTTCATCCTGAGCAAGTTCACCGAGGGCGCCTGGGTCGTGATCGTCACGATCCCCGCGCTGATGCTGCTGTTCGCCAGGATCCAGAACTATTACCGGATCGTCGGGCGGGAACTGGGCCTGGGCTCGGTCCCCGGCCGTCCTCGACCGGCCGAGAGCCTGGTGATCGTGCCGGTCGGCGAGATCAGCAAGCTGACCGAACACGCCCTGTGCGCCGCGCTCTCACTCGGCGAGCACGTCGTCGCGGTCAGCGTCCACCTCGATCCGGAGCGCTCGTCCGCGTTCCGCACCGCCTGGGACGCGTGGAACCCGGGGGTCCGCCTGGACATCCTGGAAAGTCCGCACCGGTCCCTGCTCCACCCGATTCTGGAGTACGTCGAACAGGCGCGGCAGGGCGGGCGGCAGATCGCGGTCCTGATTCCCGAAGTCGAACCCCAGAAGTGGCGCTATCGGATCCTGCAGAACCAGCGCGGGCTGCTGCTCGCCACGATGCTGCGCGCCCGTACCGACGTCCTCGTCTGCACTCTGCCGTATCGGCTGAACAACCGCTGAACACCGCCCTGCGCGGACCCGCATACCCAGGCAAATTGCCGCGCATGATCCGAGGCGGCTTGGGCAGTCGGGGTTCAGGCCGCACGCGGGTGCAGCCGATGAGAGGAGAACGACGTTCATGGCTGCGAAGAAGATCAAGGACACTGCGGAGAGCGTGAAGGGCAAGGCCAAGGAGACGAAGGCTCGGGCCACCGACGATCCCGGCGTCGTGGCCGAGGCCGAGGACAAGGGCGCGAAGGCCAAGGTCGAGGTGAAGAAGACGGCCTCGAAGGCGAAGGTCGCGGTGAAGAAGGCGCCTGCGAAGGTCAAGGTGGCGGTGAAGAAGGCGCCCGCGAAAGCCAAGGATGCCGCCAAGCGCTAGGCCGGCGTGTCTCGGCGGCGCACTGCTCCGGGGCTGATCCAGTCGAGCGGAGTGAGTTGCCCACCCTACTGGGCCCGTCCTGCTATGGGCGGGCCTTGTGGATCAGGGCTTGGCGATGTTGGACGCCGGGGGACGCAGTGTGCCCTGGGCGGCTCGGGTTCCGCTCGGTCCCCCGCCGGGTCCGCGCAGGATGTACGCGGCGGCGACGGCGGCGAGCGCGCCGAGTGTCGGTGCGGTGAGGTCCTTGACCAGCGCCGCAGCGGCCGTCAGGCCCAGATACGAGGCCGCCGCCGGATAGTCGCGCTCCGCCGGGGACCGCGCCCACTTCACGCTCACGCTCTTCGACATGGCCGATACCTCCGATACCTCGACGATCGCCCTATCGACAACCTTTCATCCCACTGTGTCCACTCCACCCGATTCCACACTCCGAAGACCGGCGATCGCGATTTGCGGCCGGTCAGTCGCGCCAGTTCGGGTGCTTGTGCTCAGGGACGTCGGCGGCGACGCGGGCGATGTCGTGCACGGTCACGACGCCGAGCACGCGCTGGTCACCGTCGAGGACGGCGATGGCGTCCAAGTCGTACTCGACGAGCATCTGGGCGCAGGTCTGCAGGGAGTCGAGCGGGGACAGGGCGATCCAGGGGGCGCAGCCGAGCTCGGAGACCGGGATCTCCTCGTCGCGGCGCGGGTCGAGGCGGTGGGCCTGGGCGATGTGGCGCGGGCCGACGACTCCGGCGCAGCGTCCATCGCGGTCCAGCACGATCAGGTGCCGAGCGGGGCCGTCGAGGAAGCGGCGGACGACCTCGTGCAGCGTGGCGTCCTGGCCGATCACGCTGTCCACCGGGCTCATCAGGTCACGGGCGGTCAGCGCGGCGAACGCGGGGGCCGCGCCGGTTTCCGGGGTCAGGGTCAGGGTCTGTGTCGTCGTCATGGCTTCAGCGTGCTGCGAGGGCGCGCGCGGCGGCAGGGGCCTTGGTCCCGTCCGCGGCGGGCCGGTGCGCTCTGACCGGTCCGCCGCGCGCGCACCACGCTGGTGGCTATAGCAAGCCGCATTTCCGCCGCTTCGACAGGAGAGCCCACCATGTCCGAGTCCTTCGAGCGCCACGAGCCGGACGCCCGCGAATACGTGTACGACTTCACCGAGGGCCGCGCGAGCATGGCAGACCTGCTCGGCGGCAAGGGCGCGAACCTGGCCGAGATGACCTGGCTCGGCCTACCGGTCCCGCCCGGCTACACGATCACCAGCGCGGCCTGCCGCGCCTACCTGCGCACCGGCCGACTTCCGCGCGGCCTCGACGAGCAGATCGACGCGCACCTCGGCTGGGTCGAGCAGCGTACCCGGCGCACCCTCGGCGACCCGGACGCGCCGCTGCTGCTGTCCGTACGCTCGGGCGCGAAGTTCTCGATGCCCGGGCTGATGGAGACGATCCTGAACATCGGGGTCTGCGACGCCACTGTGATCGGGCTCGCCAAGCTGTACGGCGACGAGCGCTTCGCCTGGGACTGCTACCGGCGGCTCGTGCAGATGTACGGCCAGACGGTCTACAGCGTGCCCGGTGAGGTCTACGAGCACGCGTTGGCCGAGGCCAAGCAGCACGCGGGTGCCGATTCAACCGCGTTGGACGCCGTACTCGGCGCCGACGGCCTGCGGGCGCTCACCCGCACGTTCCAGCGGCTGACCAAGCAGCACAGCGGGCACGAGGTGCCGCAGGATCCGCATGAGCAGCTGCTCGGGGCGGTTCGCGCCGTGTTCGACTCCTGGAACGACGAGCGCGCCCGGGTCTACCGCAGCCGCGAGCGGATCCCGCAGGACCTGGGCACCGCGGTCAACATCATGGCGATGGTCTTCGGCAACCTCGCACCCGGCGGGGTTGATCATTACAGCGGCGCCGGCGTCGCCTTCACCCGCGACCCGGCCACCGGCGCACCCGGCGTCTACGGCGACTTCCTGACCGAGGCCGAGGACGAGGACGTCGTCTCCGGCGTCCGCAACACCCTGAGCCTCGACCGCTTCGGCGAGCTCGACCCCGGCTCGCATGGCCGGCTGCTGCGGATCGCCGGACAGCTCGAGACCCACTACCGCGACATGTGCAACCTCGAATTCACCGTCGAGCGCGGCAAGTTGTGGATGCTTCAGACCCGGGTGGGCGAGCGCACCCCGGCCGCCGCGCTCCGGATCGCCGACGACCTGCTCGGCGAGGAGCTGATCGACGAAGACGAGGCGCTGCGCCGAGTCTCCGACGAGCAGCTGGCGCAGCTTCGGTGAACACGTGTGTGCGGCTGGAAGGGGGCGGATCCCGCGGGATCCGCCCCCTTCCAGCCGCACATGTTCTAGAACAGCGGACCGGCCTGGGGCTTGCGGTCGTCCGTGGTCCAGCGCAGCAGGTCCATCACGTCGACGACGCCCGGGATCCGCCGGGTGCGCTCGGCGACGTAGGCCGCGTCGGAGGCGGAGGGGACCTCGCCGGCGAGGGTCACCATGCCGCGCTCGACGGTCACCTCGACCTCGCCCGGCTGCTCGATCCGGTGCCTGACGACCTGGGAGAGCACGTCCTCGCGGACCAACGCGTCATCGCGCAGGAACTCGCCGAGCAGATCGCCGCGCGAGACGATGCCGACCACGACCCCGCGCGTGTCCACCACCGGGAGGTGCGAGACGTCGTGCCTGCGCATCAGGTAGGCGGCGTGAAACACGGTGTCGTCCGGGGCCACGGTCACCGCGCGGTGCGACATGAGCCGGGCCGCGGTGGCCCCGTGCGAGGCGGCCGTCGTGCGCCGACCACGCGTGGAGAGCTTCTCCCAGACCGCACCGAGCGGCCCGTGGCCCAGGTGGGCGCGCTTCGCCAGCAGATCGGTGCGCGAGACCATGCCGACCGGGTGACCGAGCGCGTCGAGGACCGGCACGGCGCCCACGTCGTTGCTGAGCATGGCCGAGGTGATGAGCCTGAACGGGGTATAGGTGCGCACGCTCACGACATCCTTCGTCATGACCTCGCGTACCAGCCGTGTGTTCATGATCGGTTCCTTTCAGTGGTGGGCCACCGGAATGCGGCCCTGGAACGGGTAGATCGCCCGGCCGCCGCGCACCGGGGCGTGTCGCGCGGACTCCTCGCGATGCGTGGTCGCGGCGTCGACTGCGGGCTCGGGCACCACCACGACCGGGCACCGCGCCAGGGCCACGCACGCGCGCGCGACCGGGCCGAGCGCCGGACCGTGCACGTACTCCTCGCCCTCGGCCTGGTGGTGCCGGCGAGCCTGGCCGAGCACGAGCATCCGCGCGCCGCGGGACAGCTGCACCAGCACCCGCCCGGGCACGCCGATCTCGAAGACCGGCCGCACCGGCCCGACCTCGGCCCAGTCGATCAGTGCCTTGATGCGCTCGACCGGGTCCGCCGGCTCCTCGACGGCGTCCGCGTCGGCGCGGGAGTAGACCGCTGTCGTGCCCCGCGGGTCGAGGACGTGCACCACCACCAGCGGCGCGTGGTTCGCGGCGGCTTCAGCGGCCGCCCAGACCAGCGCGGCCGCAGCGGCCTCGGTGTCGTCCAGGCCGATGACGACCGGGGACTCGGGGATCATGCACATCGGGATCTACTCCTTCACACCTGCCGTGACGTTGGCGGACTCGTGTTTCCTACCTCCACCGTGACCCCGCGGCGGCGGGGCGGATAGGGTCCTTCGCCCCGCCGCCGCGGGGTCCTGCGGCAGGTCGGCGGCGACGCGGACGCACCTTTGACGCGCTCAGGCGGCGTGCAGCCCGAACTTCATCAGCGTGCAGTCCTCGATCTCCATCAGCCGGTTGTACTTGGCCACGCGCTCGCCTCGGGCCGGGGCGCCGGCCTTGATCTGGCCGCAGCCGGCGCCGACGGCGAGGTCGGCGATGAAGTCGTCGACGGTCTCGCCGGAGCGGTGCGAGACCATCTGCGCGTAGCCGTGGCGGCGGCAGACCTCGATGGCGCGCAGCGTCTCGGTGACGGTGCCGATCTGGTTGACCTTGATCAGCGCGGCGTTGCCGATGCCCTCGCCGATCGCCTTCTCGATCGTGGCCGGGTCGGTGACGAAGATGTCGTCGCCGACGATCTGCACCCGCGCCCCGAGCCGCTCGGTCAGCGCGACCCAGCCGGAACGGTCGTCCTCGGCCAGCCCGTCCTCGATACTCCAGATGGGGTAACGCGTGGTCAGTTCCTCATACCAATCGACCATCTGGGCGCTGGTCAACGCCTGTCCGCCGACGTGGTAGAGCCCGTCGCGGTAGAAGCCGTTGGCGGCCGGGTCCAGCGCGAGGGCCACGCCTTCGCGTCCGGGGGTGTACCCGGCGTCCTCGATCGCGGCCACGAGCGTGTCCAGCACCTGCTCCACGCGCTCGATCCCGGGGGCGAAGCCGCCCTCGTCGCCGAGACCGGTGGCGTGCCCGGCCGCGGCCAGCCGCGCACGCAGCGCCTGGTAGACCTCGACGCCGGTCCGCACGGCATCGCGCTCGGTGCGCGCGCCGAGCGGGGCGATCATGAACTCCTGGAACTCCAGGGCGCCGGCCGCGTGCGCGCCGCCGTTGACGACGTTGAAGTGCGGGACCGGCAGCAGCGCTCGGTCGGCCGAGCCGGCCAGCGAGCGCCACAGCGGCTGGCCATCTTGGGCGGCGAACGCGCGGGCCGCCGCCATCGAGACCCCGACGATCGCGTTCGCGCCGAGCCGGGACTTGTCCGCGGTGCCGTCGAGCGCGATCAGCGCCTCGTCGAGCTCGATCTGGTCCCGGTAGGCGCGGCGCACGAGCAGTTCCCTGATGTCGCCGCGCACGTGCCCGACCGCGCCGACCACGCCCCGGCCGCCGAAGCGCGCCGCGTGCGTGTCGCGCAGCTCGAGGGCCTCGCGGGCCCCGGTGGACGCGCCGGACGGCACTGAAGCTCGACCCACCGCCCCGGCGTTCGTGTGCACGAGGACCTCGAGCGTCGGGTTGCCGCGCGAGTCCAGGATCTCGCGGGCGTGGATGTCGGTGATGTGGATGGGCACGGCGGGCCTCCCGATGACGGCGCGCTCGGCGGGAAGGTCGGGCGCTCTCAACCCCACACTCCCGCCGACCCGATCGCCGGGACAGGGCCGAAGGGCCCGGCCGAGGCGGACCGCCGGGCCCGCGCGCGGCGAGTCCCGCGTGCCTGGCGCACCGGCCCGGACGGACGGATGATCGAGTCATGACCTTGTCGATGAAGAACGACGCGAAGGACGACGCGACGAGGCACGGGCTCGCGCTGGCGCCCACGTCCGATCTGATCGCCCCGCTGCTGGTGACCCTGGTCGTGGCCGTGCTCGTCGTCGGCACGGTGCTGGCCCGGCGGCGCGGCTACGGCATCGGCGGCGAGACGATCGTCCGCTGTTCCCAGAACCACCTGTTCACCACGCTCTGGATCCCCGGCGCCTCGTTCAAGGCGGTCCGCCTCGGCGCGAAACGCTTCCAGCGCTGCCCGGTCGGTCGGCACTGGAGCCTCGTCACCCCGGTCCGCGCCGAAGACCTGACCGAGGAGGAGGAGCAGGCCGCCGCCGCGGTCCACGACGCCCACATCCCCTGACCGCGCCCCCGACCCCTACGGCACCGGGAGCCGAGGACCGAAGGCTCTGCGGAGTACGGACCAAGGGCCCTGAACATAGACCGTGCGCTCCGGCAGTGTCGAAGTCGCAGCAACCCGGACACTCAACGGCTTTCGGATGGAGCGCGGCGAAGATGGAGAACACCACCCACCCACGGGTCGTCGTCAACGTGGACCACTCGGTAGCGGGCTACGCAGCCCTGCGCGTCGCCGTCGGCATCGCCCGCGGTCGGCATGTGCCACTGCAGGCCGTGTACGCCACGGCAGGCACGGGCACAATCGACAACGCCTACATCAACGAGGCGTTCCACGAGGCCCTCGGCGGCTTCCCGCGCGACCTCGAGCTCACCAAGACCACCGTCTTCGAGTCCACGAGCGCCGCGCTGACGAACAACGCGAGCGACCCGCGCGACCTGATCGTGGTCGGCGACGACGGCCACGGCGTGTTCCGCGCCATCTGGTCCGGCTCCGTCGCCCGCCGCCTGCTGGGGCACGCACGCTGCCAGGTACTGGTCGTGCCCGCGCCGGAGATGCACCGGTCGACGCGGCGCTCGCTGCGGAAGCTGCGCAAGCCGCGGACCGACGTGTGGGACCGCTTCGAGAGCGAGGCCCCCGAACTGCGCGGCCGTCCGTACCAGGGCGCGTGACGCGAATCGTCGAGGCCCGGCTCCCCAGGGAACCGGGCCTCACGGCTTGCCCGCGCTGGGACCTGTGGCCCTGATCAGGGCGCCCGAAGCGGCGGACGATTGCGGTGACGAACTCTGATCGCAGATCTCAGCTATAAGGAGCATGAGATGACCGAGAGCACGCACCGCGGCCGGATCCTGGTCGGCGTCGACGCGAGCCCGCACGCCGCGCGGGCGGTCGCCTGGGCCGCGCGAGAGGCGGCGGCCCGCGGACTGCCGCTGCACCTCGTCAACGCGCTCGACCTGCCCATCCGCGGAGCCGGAGCGCTGATCCCGCCGGAGTACGTCGCGTCCGGACAATCATGCTCCAAGCTGCTGCTGGAGCAAATCGCCGACGAGGTTTCCCACCTCGACCCGGGGCTGCGGGTGACCATCGAGACCTCCGACTTCGGCGCGGCCGAGACGCTGATCACGCTCGGCGGGGACGGCGACCTGATCGTCACCGGAACCCGCGGCCACGGCGGCTTCGCCGGACTGCTGGTCGGCTCGGTCAGCCTGCGCGCCGCCGCGCACGCGCACTGCCCGACGATCGTCGTACGCGGCACGCCGGACGACGGCCCGCGCGACGAGATCGTCCTCGGCGTCGAGCGCGACGAGGCCCAGGCTCCGATCCGCTTCGCCTTCGAGTCCTGCGAACGCCTCGGCGCCCGGCTGACCGTCGTGCGCGCCTGGCTCTCCGCCCCCGTCTACGCCGGACACTTCCTGACCGACGAACCGGCGAGCGACAAGGAGCAGCACGACGACGTCGAACAGCTGATCAAGGACGTGCGCGCGCAGCACCCCGCCGTGCGCGTGACGCTGCGGACCATCCGCGGCAACGCGGTGCCCTCCCTCATCGACGCCGCGCACCACGCCCGAATGATCGTCATCGGCGCGCACCGCCGCCGCGCCCCGCTCACGGTCGGCGTCGGCTACGTCGTCCAAGGCCTGCTCTCGCGTTCCGACACCCCCGTCGCCGTCGTCCCGATCCCCTGAGGCAACTGATCCGATGAGCGCTCACTCCACCGGCGCGCGACGGAGCCTGCGCAGATAAGGATCGTCTGTCCGCGCCGGCGCCACCGCGCCTTCCGTCGGGACGGCCGCGACGTGGTCTTCGGCCTCGCCGATGGTCACTCTCAGCGCGGCGAGCTCCGGGCACGCGTCGAGTAGCGCGGAAAGCCGAAGCAGCACATTGACGAAGCCCGCGTCGGGCTCGAAGGCCAGATGACCGGCCAGCGCCTCGGCTTCGCGCGCATCGAAAGGCACCAGCAGCGTCATCGCATCACACCGGTCCTCGGCGACGCCGGACAGCAACGGTCCGAAAACAGGGTCCTGCCACGTGGTGACCGTGACGGACCTCTTGCTCGTGGTCGGCTTCGCGTCGGCGAGGTCGACCACGGAAATCAGCTCACCCGCCTCCGCCGAAGTCAGCTCGCGTCCCTCAGGCGCATCACGTAGCCAGCCATCGATCAATCCGTGAGCAGCGGCGAGATCCAGGCCCTCCAATGCCGCCTCCTCACCCGGCTGTCTGCTCATGACCTCAGCGGCACGAACGAGGGCCGCCAACGCGCCGGCCGCAATCGCCGCGTCGTTGTACGCCGGTAGGCAGGCCCCTGACGCACTGTCCGAGCGCAGGATCGCGACCGACTCAGGCTGCTCGGCCACTACCGCGAGCACCGTCGCACCGGCCCGCGCGGTCTCGGCCGCCGTCACCGGGTTGAGCGTGCGCGGAACCGTCGGCGCCACGGCGACTACTACAGCGTCGGCCGTGGCGTTCTGAGTCCCCAGCACTCGGGTGACGGCCTCGGCCAGTGCCGCGTCGTCGGCTGCCGGGGTCAAGTTCACCGCCTCGGTCACCTCGAGTCCCGCCTTGATGCACGCCTGCGCGGCAAGGGTGACCATGCCGTGCGTGGTGCCGAGCACCGCCACGCGCGGTCCTTTCGGCGGCAACTGGTGCTCGACGAGGGCGGCGGCGGCCACCAGCGCGCCGAGCGAAGGCAGCGCGCCGATCCCGGCCTGGGCGTAGAGCGCCGTGCGCGCCTGGCTCGGCGACTGCTCGGGATCGACCGCGAACAGCGGGATGCGCCGCGAAAGCCGCCGCGCGGTACGGGCGAACTTGCGCGGATTGCCGAAGGATTCGACGTGCAGCAGCCCGAAGCGCGTGTCAGTGTCCTGCTCCCAGTGCATGAGTACGTCGTTCGCGCTCACGTCGTACTTCTCCCCCACCGCCGCGAAGCTGCTCACGCCGACGCCGAGTCGTCGCAGATGGCTGAGCAGTGCGAGACCGACGCCGCCGGACTGCACGGCCACGCCCGCGTGCCCGGGCTCGGGCGAGTGCTCCGACAGCAGGGCACTGAATCCCCTGGCACCACGTGGGACCGCGACGCCCAGGCTGCCGGGGCCGAGGAGCCGCATCCCGGCCTCGCGGCACACGCACAGCAGCTCGCGCCCCTGCTCGGGCCGGAAGCCGATCGCCGTCACGATCAGAGCCTTGACCCCCAGTTCGGCGCAGCGCCGGGCGGCCGCGACGGCGAGCTCGGGCGGCGAGGTGATCACGGCAAGCTCGGGACGCGCGTCCGCCGCGAGCCGTTCGCCGCACGCGCCGCCACGTAGCACCGGCCCGTCGAAGGCGGTGAGGTTGCGCAGCAGCGTCTCGGCCACCGGCTCCCCGGGCGCGCCGAGCACGGCGATCGCAGCGGGGGCGAACAGGCCGCGCAGACTGGCCTCGTCAGCCACCGACTCCCGGTGCGCCACCGCCGCCGAAGCCGCCTCGGCACCGAGCGCGGCGTGGTCGAGGCGGATGCTGAAGGTGCAGTCACCGCCCTCCCAGTCACGCTCCACGGGCACACCGAGCGCCAGGAAGACTCCGATCATCGGCCGGTTCTCGCCGAGCGTGATCGCGGTCAGCCGCCGTATCCCGGCCCGCCGCGCCGCGAGCATCAAATGCTCGGCCAGCAGCGTCGCGACCCCGTGCCCATGCCACTCATCGGAGACCTCGAACGCGATCTCGGCCTCGCCCTCGCTCCGGGTCCGGTACCACTCGGCCAGCCCCACGGCCTTTCCGCCGAGCAGGGCGATCAACGCACCCTGCGCGGGCGGGCTCTGCCCGGAATCCGGCGTGCACAGGACGTTGGCCAAGGTCTCGCCGGGATGGCTGGGAATGCTGAAGAACCGGCGATACAGGCTCTCCGGGCCGAGGGTGGCGGCGAGGTCGTAGACGGCCTGCCAGTCCTCCGAGGTCACCGAGCGCACGTGCACGCCGCGCCCGTCGGTCAGCAGCGCGTAGGCGTCCGCGCGGTCGATGGTGCTCTTCGAGTCCATATGCCCAGGCTCGTGCCGCTCAGCCCCTCCGCACAGGGTCCTTGGTCCCTGCCCGAGCCCGCACCCGACCTCTAGCCTTTCCAACATGAGGATCATCGACCACGCCCGGCTCGCCGCGTACCTCAACCTCCCGCGCGCCGACGCTCCGCGCATCGTCGCCTCCGGCAACCACGCCACCCCGTGGCGGCTACTCGAGGCCGTGGACAAGGCCGTCCCCGAATACCGCCTGTTCATGCTCGGCGCCCAACCCGGGATCCCGGTGCGCGACGGCATCCGGCACGAGACGCCCTTCGTCGGCCCCGGCATGCGCGGCCTGTCCACCCTCGACTACCTGCCCACCCGGCTCTCACTCGTCCCGCGCATGCTGGCGACCACGCACAAGCCGGATATCGTGCTGCTCCACGTAGCCCCGCCGCGCGACAAACGGCTCTCGCTCGGTATCGAGGTGAACATACTTCCCGCCGCGATCGAGCAGTGCAGGGCGAACGGCGGCATCGTCATCGCGCAGATCAATCCTCTGATGCCGACCACGCACGGGGACGCGCAGATCCCGCTGACCGCCGTGGATTTCGCGATCGAGGCCGAGGAGCCGCTCGCCTCGCCGGACGAGCGCGCACCGGCCGCGTCCGAGGTGTTCGCCCGGATCGGCGAGCGGGTGGCCGCGATGATCGGCGACCACGCCACCCTCCAGGTCGGCATCGGAGCCGTGCCGGACGCGGTGCTCGCCGCGCTGGGCAGCCGCCGCGACCTACGCGTGTGGTCCGAGATGATCAGCGACGGCATTCTCAACCTGGAGAACGCCGGCGCGCTGGCTTCGGATTCGAATATCAATACATCGTTCCTGTTCGGCTCCGCCGAGCTCTACGCGTGGGTGGACGGCAACGAGCGAGTCAGGATGCTGCGCACCGAGATGGTCAACGACCCGTCCCGGATCGCCGAGCAGACCGCCGTCGCCTCGATCAACACGGCCCTGCAGGTGGACCTCTACGCGCAGGCGAACGCCTCGTACGTGCGCGACCGGATCCACTCCGGCTTCGGCGGGCAGAGCGACTTCGTGGTCGGCGCGCTGCACTCCCCCGGCGGGCAGGCGATCATCGCACTGCCCTCTTGGCACGCGAAGACGGGCTCGTCCACGATCGTCGGGCGGCTCCCGGCACCGGCCACCTCGTTCCAGCACACCGCGATCGTCACCGAGCACGGCCGCGCCGACCTGATCGGCCTGTCCCAGCACGAGCAGGCCGCGAACCTCATCGAGAACGCGGCACACCCCGAGGCCCGTGGGCAACTACGCGAGGAGGCGGCGCGGCTCGGACTGCGCTGAACGGGCCGCGACCGATCAGTCCTCGTCCTCCAACTGCAGGGGAACACTCCAGACCAGCACCGTGCCGCCCGCCGAGCCCCGATCGGCGCTGAAGCGTCCGCCGAGCTGCTGGGCGCGCTCGGCGAGGTTCGCCAGGCCGCTGCGGCGCCCCTTGGCCGGGATGCCGACGCCGTCGTCCATCACGGTGAGCGTCACGTGCGTGCCGTCCACCGTGACCTCGACGTCCAGCTTCCTCGCCTGAGCGTGCCGGGCCACGTTGGACAGCGCCTCACGCAGCACGGCCACCAGGTGCTCGGCCACGTCGTCGGGCACCAGCGTGTCTACGGGCCCTGAGAAACGAACTGCCGGGTTGAAGCCGAGCTGCTCCGCGACGCGTTCGCAGGCCTCGATGACCTGAGCACGCACGCCCGGCGCCTCGCCGTCGGCCAGGTCGTGCGAGTGCAGGGAGAAGATGGTCGAGCGGATCACCTTGATGGTGTCATCGAGGTCGGATATCGACTGCGCGATGCGCTTGGCCACGGCCGGCTTCTGGGTGATCTTATAAGCGCCCTGCAACGACATGGAGGTGGCGAACAGCCGCTGGATCGCCAAGTCGTGCAGGTCCCGTCCGATCCGGTCGCGATCCGCGTAGAGCGAGAGCAGCTCGCTGTCCCGGCGGCGGTCCGCGAGCTCGAGCACCACCGCCGCCTGCACCCCGAGGTCCGCCGTGAGCTGCGGAATCGACGCGTCGAACGGCGCCGAGCCCGCAACCCGGACGATCGAGAGCACCCCGCGCATCTGTCCGGACGCGCCGAGCGGCACCAGCAGCCCGGGGCCGAGCAGCACGCCGGGCACGAGATCGGACCGGGAGCGCTCGTCGGCGGACACATCGGCAACCGTCTCCGGCTGCCCGGACTTGAACACGGCCCCGAGCAGCGACTCCTCGATGCCGACCGCGACCCCGCGCAGCAACTCGGCCCCGACCCCGTCCGCCGCCACGATCATCAGATCCTCGCGCTCGGCATCCGGCAGCGCCACGACGACCAGATCGGCCTGCGCGAAGGTCGCGACGCGCTGCGCGAACCTGGCGAGCACCTCGTCCGCCGCGAGGCCGGAGAGCAGTCCGCGGGTCAGCTCGCTGGTCGCCTCGAGCCACTCCTGCCGGCGCCGGGCCTCTTCGTACAGACGCGCGTTGTCGATGGCCACGCCGGCGGCGGCGGCCAACGCGATAAGCACGGCCTCGTCGTCCGCGTCGAACGGGACCCCGCCCTGCTTCTCCGTCATGTAGAGGTTGCCGAACACCTCCGTGCGCACCCGGATCGGAACGCCGAGGAACGAGTGCATCGGCGGATGATTCGCCGGGAAGCCGTAGGACTGCTCGTGCGTCGACAGGTCCTCGGTGCGCAGCGGCTCCGGATGCCGGATCAGCTCGCCGAGCAGCCCGTGCCCCTCGGGAAACGGACCGATCTTCGCGATCTGCTCGGGTGTCATGCCCACGGTGATGAACCGGGCGAGCCGCTGCTCGTCGCCGAGCACGCCCAGCGCGCCGTACTCCGCGTCCACCAGGGTGACGGCCGCCTGCAGGATCCGGGTCAGCGCCGTCTCCAGTTCGAGGCCGCTGCCGATGCCGACGACGGCCTCAAGCAGTTTACGCACCCGGTCGCGGGAGGAGCGCACCGCGCCGAGCCGGGTCTGCAACTCGTCCAGCAGTTCGTCGATGCGCAACTGCGGCAGCACCCGAGAGACCTCGTCCCCGAGCCGATCGTTCACCGAGACTCTCCGCTCTACCGGGGCGGCACCGTCCAACCGGCGGTCTGCGCGGGACGAGTAGTCGTCGTACACCCCCACGCTACCGACCCTCGGGCACAGGCGCGAGAGCTGAGTCGTCGCTCATATTCTCGAACGCGCCCTCATCCGACTCCCCGCGCCGGATCCGGCGGCCGGAGACCAGCTTGAGCGGGATGCGGATCAGATGCTCCTCGCGGCCCGGGATCCACGGCTGCGGACCGTGCCGCCGGGCCTCCTCGATCTGCTCCGGCCGGGTGACCAGCTCGGCGACGCCGAGCACCACGACCGACCAGCCGGTGCGGGTGTCCGCGTCCAACTGGTCCACCTCGAAGGCGACCACCGAGCCTCGCACGGCCTGCCACGTCGACGAGGTCGAGGCCGTCCAGATCCAGACCGCGCCCTCGCGCAGCACGAAGTTGACCGGGGTGACGGCAGGCAGCGCCCATCGCGTGAAGACGAGGCGCCCGACCTTCTGGGTGCCGAGCAGGGCGACGGACTCGGCTTCGGAGAGCGTGGCCAGCGGCTTGGTCTCTATCGTGTTCATACGCCTGATGTTCCGCTCCGACCCACGGCCGCCACCAGGGTCCTTGGTCCTAACGTCGACTGCCGCCGGCCCTCGGCGAACCCCCGTGCCCCGACCCGCCGCGCAGCTCGGAGACCAGGACCGCGGCCTGCACCCGTCGCTCCACACCCAGCTTGGACATGAGCGAGGAGACGTAGTTCTTCACCGTCTTCTCCGCGAGGAACATCCGCTCGCCGATCTGCCGGTTGGTCAGCCCCTCCCCGATGAGATCCAGGATCCGCCGCTCCTGCGCCGTCAACGCGGCGAGCGGGTCCTTCCGGTCCCCGGTGCGCAGCCGCGTCATCACCGCCGCCGTCAGCTTCGGATCCAGCAGCGAGCCGCCGGCCGCGACCGTGCGCACCGCGCCGACCAGATCCATCCCGGAGACCTGCTTGAGCAGATACCCGGACGCCCCGGCCATGATCGCGTCGAACAGCGCCTCGTCGTCCGAGAACGAGGTCAGCATCAGACACGCGAGCTCCGGCATCCGCGAGCGCAGATCCCGGCACACCGAGACCCCGTCGCCGTCCGGAAGCCGCACGTCCAGCACGGCCACCTGCGGCTTGAGCGCCGGGACACGCGCCAGCGCCTCGGCGGCGGTGGACGCCTCGCCGATCACCTCGAACTCGCCCTCGACCTCCAGCAGATCCTTGATACCCCGACGCACCACCTCGTGGTCGTCGAGCAGGAAGATCCGGATCGGGGCGGCCGCGTCGCGCGGCGGGGGCGGCGTGTGCGGTGTCTGCGTCATGAGCTCACGGTAAGCCCAGCCCACCCGACCCCACATGGGCCGAAGGTCCCGAAACCGCGGCCGCCGAGCGGGGCCGTTGGTCCGCGCCAACGCACGACCCTCGACCCAGGTCACGCGGCGTCCCCGGGCGGATGGTGTGAATGCACCGCGAAACGCAGACAGCAAACACACCGAGGCCGGCCCGGCGGACAACCGGGCTCCCGAAAGGACCGATCCCCATGCTGCACAACGCCCGAGCCCTCGTCCGCTGGCTCACCGGCCTGACCGGTATCGCCCTGCTCATCGCCGGACCGGTCATGATCGGCGTCGGCCTCTCCGGCCAGCACCAGGTCACCCAGCAGCTCACCGCCCAGCAGATCACCTTCCCCGCCAACGCCAAGGCCGACCTGCCCCCCGCCGAGGCCGCCTACGCCGGCCAGCAGGTCACCACCGGTCCGCAGGCCAAGGCCTTCTCCGACATGATCGAGACCCACATCAAGCAAGCGACCGGCGGCAAGACCTACAGCCAGGTCTCCAGCGAGTACATAACCGCCCTGGCGAACAAGTCCACTCCGGCCGCGACCCTCACCACCCTCTCCGGTGAGCGCCAGACCGCGTTCATGGGCGAGTCCCTGCGCGGCTCCCTGCTCTCCGCCTACCAGGCCTGGGAAGTCACCGACCTCGTCATGGGCCTCGGCCTCGCCTTCACCGGCATCGGCGCCGTAACCCTGTTCGGCGGAGCGGTCGCCCTCGCCTCAGCCCGCAAGGCAGCCAAGGTCACCGTCCCGGAGACCGCCGCCACCCTGACCGAGCCGGGCCTCAACATCCAGAAGTGACGCTCGAGATCCGATGAGCGAAAAAGATCAGAACGGCATCGACAACCCGGCCCGGCGCCTCGAAGGCGCCGGGCCGGTACGTCTGCCCCGGCTCGCCGGGTATCCGGGACGGAACAGATCGGGGCCTGATATGACAGACGCTATGAGCGAGACACGGGGCGAGGGTTTCTTCGAGTTCGATGAGGGCTACTTCGGCGATCCGGGGGCGGCGCAGGAGCGGTTGCGGGGGGCGGGGGCGATCCATCGGGGGGTGCTGCCGTCGGGGGAACCAGCGTGGCTGGTCGTCGGGTATGAGCAGGTGCGCGCGGCGCTGACGGATCCGCGGTTGTCTTTGGACAAGCGGCATGCGGGCGCGGGGTATACGGGGCTTAGCCTGCCCGGCGCGCTCGACCGGAACCTGCTCAGTCTTGACGGGGACGATCACGCTCGGCTCCGTCGGCTGGCGCTGCCCGCGTTCACCGCTGAGGCGGTCGCGCCGCTTGAGCCGCAGGTTCGAGCCACCGCGCGGGAGTTGTTCGAGGCCTTGGCTGCGGCCGGCGGGGGCGATCTGATCGGCGGGTTCGCGGCGCCGCTGGCCCGGGATACGCTGCGGGTCCTGCTTGGGGTGCCGGACGGACGGGGCGAGGAGTTCGTCGGGCACGTCGCGACGCTCATATCGGCCGCTACTGGTCCCGAGCAGCAGCGTGCCGCGGGCGGTGCGCTGCTGCGGATCGCCGGGGAACTGGTCGAGGCCAAGCGGCGGTTGCCCGGGGCGGACCTTATCTCCGTGCTGGTGAACGCCCGCGACGGCGAGGACCGGCTGACCGAGGACGAGCTGCTCTCGCTCGTGTTTCTGCTGGTGATAGCCGGTTACGAGACCACCACGGCGCTGATCGGCACGTCTGTTCTCGCTCTGCTGGGGCCGGCCTCGAACGGTGAAACGGGCGATAAACCGGCTACCTCGGCGCGGCTGATCGAGCGGGCTTTGCGTGAGAACGCGCCAGGCCCCTGGTCGATCCGCCGCTTCGCCACCTGCGACCTGATGGTGGCCGACACGCTCGTGCGCGCCGGGGAGACGGTGCTGCTCGGCCTCGCCTCGGCCAACGCCGATCCGGCCGCGCCGAGCGAGCGCCACCTGAGCTTCGGGCACGGAGCCCACTACTGCCTCGGCGCGCCGCTCGCCCGGCTGCAGGCCGGCATCGCGCTGGAGACCGTCGCCGCTGAGCGTGCCCGGATCCGGCTCGTCGACGACGCGGACGCGGCTCCTCGCTGGCTCCGCTCGATCCGCGTGCGGGCGCTGGAAGCGCTGCCGGTGACGGTGCTGCCGGAAACGGTTCGGTAGCCGCGCCAAAGGTTTCGAAATTGTCAGAGGCTTCTGCGAGGATGGGTCTCGGAAGTAGGAGACCCACATGCATCTCACCCGTTACAAGTCCGTCCTCGCGCTGCCCGGCATGCGCACGTTCATGCTGGTCTCGCTGATCGCCCGAATACCGTCGACGGCGTGGACGACGGCGCTTACCCTCAGCATCGTGCTCGACCGGCACCGCAGCTATGCGGAGGCGGGCGCGGCGACGGCGATGTTCACCGTCGGGCTCGCGATCGGTTCGCCGCTGCTGGGGCGGGCGGTGGACCGGCACGGGCCGCGTCCGGTGCTGCTGCTGACGGGCGTGGTCTCGCTGCTGTTCTGGAACCTCGTTCCGGTGCTGCCGTATTCGGTGCTGCTCGCGGCGGCGGCGTTCTGCGGCGCGTTGCAGGTGCCGGTGATGACGCTGGTGCGCCAGTCCTTGGCCGCGCGGGTGCCGGAGTCGGTGCGGCGGCAGGCGTACTCGCTGGACTCGATGGCCGTGGAGCTCTCCTTCATGGTCGGGCCCGCGCTGGCGGTGCTGGCGATCACGCAGCTGGGCGAGGCCGTCTCCACGCTGCACGTCCTCGGCTTCGGGATCGCGCTGAGCGCGGCGGTGCTCTACGCGTACAACCCGCGAACGGCGGCGAGCGCGGCTCCCACCGCCGACGTCGCCGACGACGTACACACTTCGGGTCCTGAGACGGCCGGGACCGGTTGGTTCAGCCGCGGCTTCGTGCTGATCCTCGCGGTCTGCGCGGCCTGCTGCGTCATCCTGTCGGCGACCGATGTCGCGATCGTCGCGGTGCTGCGCGGCCACGGCGAGATCGCCTGGGCCGGAGTCGTCGTCATCATCTGGTGCGCGGCGTCGATGGCCGGCGGCTTCGTCCACGGGGCGATGCGGCGTCCGCTGCCGATGACCGTGCTGCTGCTCCTGCTCGGCGCGCTGAGCATTCCGGTCGGCCTGGCCGATTCCTGGTGGCTGCTCTGCGTTCTGGCGATCCCGGCCGGTCTGGCCTGCGCGCCGACGATCGCCTCCACCGTGGACGCGGTCAGCCGCGCGGTCCCGGCCGAACGCCGCGGCCAGGCGATGGGCCTGCACTCCGCCGCGCTGACCGCGGGCAGCGCGGTCGGCGCCCCGCTGATCGGCATCGTCATCGACCGGGCGGGCCCGGGCTGGGGCATGGCCGCGGTCGGCGCGCTGGTCTGCCTGATCGCGCTGGCCGGAATCGCCGTCGAGGGCACCCGGCGACGCTCGGCCGACGCGTCGCGGATGTTCGAGGAGTACCGGACGGCGGGAGCGGTGGCAGTGCCGGAGTCGGAGGCC
>Ga0185299_10001718_pt1 | contig 39118 bp, 35 predicted proteins | sample PaiPotPPA55metaG_FD_128002 | JGI IMG/M metagenome (GOLD analysis project Ga0185299, IMG submission 128002) | Iron sulfur acid spring bacterial and archeal communities from Banff, Canada, to study Microbial Dark Matter (Phase II) - Paint Pots PPA... ...
AGAACTTCCATCAATTCAATTTCAATTTTTCACAAGGAGAAGGAAATGGCAGATTTTCGCAAATGGCTTTTGGCGTTTGCTGTAGTGGCCCTTCTGCTCGGCATGGGAACTTCAGCATCCGCGCAAACACAGAATGCCGCGTTCGCATGTACCGCGAATGCCGGCGTTCCGCCGATCGTCCGCGCAGAAGGTATTACGGAACTGGTCGGCGACTTGATTTTGAACTGCACCGGAGGTACGTTTACACCCGCCGGGCAGAATATTCCCCAGTCCAACGTTCAGATCTTCTTGAACACGAACGTAACCAGCAGAACTTATGCTGGCAATCTCTCGGAAGCGATTCTGACGATCGACGAGCCGTTCCCGGGCACCGAGACCCCCAACCCGCCGACCGCAGGAGCCGCTACCGGTTCTGCGACAACCCAATTGGGTTGCCAGGCGATCAACAGCGCCAACTGCCAAATCACCAGCGTTGGTGCTGGCGTGGGCGCCACCGGTTCCTATAACGGAAGCGCCCAGCACTACAACGTCTTCCAGGGCATGCAGAATGGTCCCAGCCAGGTGGTTTGGTTGGGCGTACCGATCGATGCTCCCGGATCGGCGGGCACGCGCGTGATTCGTATTACCAACGTTCGCGCCAATGCTTGCCAGCTCGGTGTATCCTCCACGCTGATTCCGACCCAGATCCAGATGTTCATCGCGGTCAACGGGTCGCAGCAGGTGACCATTAACGCGCCGCAACAGGTGGTGGCTTTCATTCAGCCAGGCCTGATCGCGACTAACAAGTCGGGCGGATTCGTTCAGTGCGTCAACATCAACGGCAATGTCTTGAGTAGCTCCGCTGCAATAGGCCAAGGTGGAACACTCGCCGTAACCGCGACGGAAGGCTTCGCCTCTTCCTTCAAGGTTCGCAACTTCGCTCAATTATTCGTCGGCGGCACGTCATCGACGGCCCCGTATGGAACAGCTCCCAGTTCGCCTGGTCTCCAAAACGTGCTGGGTTACCCGTACAATACTGAATCGGGCTTTGTGTCCACGACGCCGGGCATCTCGCCGAACGGCACTGCTACTGGTGCTATCGGCTTGGCTGACACCGGGACGCAAATAGCGTTCACTGTATCCAACATCGGTGCTGGCGTTAGTATCTTCGCGCCACCCTACGTCCAGTTGTTCCCGGCCACAGGCGGAGCGGCAACTGGTCTCGCCGTGCTCGTCGGTTCCAGCTTCTCACCTCCGGCCGTTGCTAACCCAGCCCCGGTCGCTGTGACTGTCACCGGTAATACGGCTGCGGTTACTTACGAAGTCTGGTATTCGAACCCGAACGTGATCGAATCCATGAGTCTAGCCATTACCGTGGCTGCGATCTCGAACACGGGCCAGAATCTACCGGCCACCGGCACCAGCCAGGTAGCCATCAGCTTCGCACCAGTCAGCACGGTGCAAACCACGTCGACCACCGCTCCGATTCCGCGCTTCTGCAGCACGGCCGCGCCGAAGACATTCTTCAGCATCGCCGCTTGCACTTGCGACCTGCTATTCCCGTTCGTTACGAACCAGGCAGGTTTCGATACCGGTATAGCGTTGGCGAATACTTCACTTGACCCATTCGGCACCAGCCCGCAAACGGGACCCGTTACCTTGAATTACTACGGGAGCACCACGGGTGGTGGCGCAGCTCCGCCGGCTGCTAAATCCCAAGCTGTACCCGCCGGCCAGGAGTTGATATTCACCCTTTCAGGTGGTGGCAACTTTGGAATCGCGGCTACGCCGGGCTTCGAAGGCTACATCATCGCGGTCGCCCAATTCCAGTACTGTCACGGATTCGCTTTCATCAGCGACGTCGGTGCGCAGAAACTGGCCGAAGGCTACCTTGCTATCCAACTCGACGAGCCGTTCAATCTCGGCTTACTGCCTCTCACCAGAACCGGTCAACTGGGCGAATCACAAGCTCACTAAACCAGAAACTGGCGTCAGCAACCTGAAGGGGGGAGCTTCGGCTCCCCCCTTTTATTTTTGAGTGGACATCAGCGCCTTCCCCGGCTGCTTCCGGTCCTCAATTTTCTGGGTTCTCTGGTACTGAGGTTGTGGTACTCTGTACCTTAGGTTTTTTTCCCGCGGCCAGAAATCCGAGAGAGGTTTTCCTATAATGCTTAAGAATGCAATCGCCAGTTGTGTAATCTGCCTGTTTCTTTTCTCAGCTGGTCTTCGGGCGCAGTCACAAGATGACCTGTTCGCAGTCCCCGGAGCAAGCTCCACCGGCAACACGGCTTTGGTTTTCGTCGCTAATCCGCTTTCGTACGTTACTGGAGCCTCGGTTGGAGCCGGTACGTTCTTGGTTCTTGCCAAGCCCGATAACAGCAAGTTTTATGCGATTGCCAATTCTGGAAGCTCCACGGTTACCGTCATTTCCAATAGCTTCGCCACTCCACGGTCCACCAACCTGGGCACGCAAGCCACCGCGGCCGTAATGTCGCAGGATGGCAAGCGGTTCGCAGTTGCGGCCGGCCTTTTGCATATCTTCGAGACCACCACGGATACCGATATTCTTCCCAACGGTATCGGAATCGGACCGGGCGTCACTGTAAATGATGTGGCGGCCAGTCTGGATGGAAAGACATTTTACGTCCTCGGCTCCAATAGCGCTAATCCAAGGGGCAGCGTTCTGGCGGTGGTAGACGCCAGCTCTGGCACGCTCAGCCCAACTACTCTAGCCATTACTGGCCCGACCAACGCCGTCGCCGTCGGACCCAATGGCTTGATTTATATCAGCGCGCCGAATCAAATTTTGGAAATCAACCCCGGCACACTAACAGTCACCCCAGCCGGTCCGATCACGATGAATGCCAATCCAGGAAAATTGGTTTTCACGCCAGATGGCCTGTCTGCATTTGCCGTCAATCAAACTCCTGTCACCGGTGAAGTGATACAGCTCGGTCTGACGAGCCATGCTGTTGTTAATACCGTTCCCAATAGTGGTGTATTGCTGAGTCAGCTTCAGGTCCTGAATTCGACTTCACTTCTGGCCTACTCCAGCCAAAATCAAACTCTTTATCAGATTACTGTTCCGTCCTCTGGGAATCTAGGCATAAGTCTTTTCGCGCTACCTGGCCTCGGTTCGGCAGCGGTGCAAGCCTTCACGCTCTCAACCGAAGTGCCGATAGGCGGACGGTCGACCCCGCAATCTTTGTATGTCGCAGCGGGTGGAACTCTGTACCGCGAGAACCTGTCCAGCGGCAGCTTCGCCGAAAACGCTCCGCTGACGATCACCGCCGGCGGATTGTCGATCGCCCACCAGGCCACCACTGGGACACCGGCCAGTCTCCTTCAATACGGAAATAATCAAACTATCGCGCCCAATGGCGTCTCAATGCCCGTGGTTGTGAGGGTGCTCGATAACAATGGAAATGCCTTAAGCGGCGTGACCGTCACCTGGGCGACCAACAACGCGGCCTCGGCGTCTCCGAACAGCTCCAACACCGGAACAGACGGCTACGCGGTCACCTATATCACTGGACCGCCCACCAACGGACCGTTCACTATAACGGCGACTGCCGGCAACACTAACAAGACCGCCGCTTTCACCATGACCGTCAGTGCGGGCGGAGGCGGCGGCCCTACCACGGCGGGCATGTCCATCGTTGCTGGGCAAGGCCAAGTCGTCTTTGAGAACAATAACACAGGAATCCCGGGTTTCGGCTCTCCTCTTATCGTTCAAGTGAACGACGCAAACGGTAAGCCCATTTCGGGCGCAGCGGTAACTTTCACCGTCACCCAGGGCCCCGGCAGCGTCATCGCGTTGGGCAGCCAACCCGGGACCATCCCCAATTCCGTTGTCGTGACCACCGACAGCACCGGTGAAGCCACCGCTGATTTCCTAAGCAGCACTATCGGTCAAAATGGACTGGGCTACGCCTCTACCACCATTACCGCCAGTTCCCCCGGCGCCGGGAACGTGACTTTCTATATGACGACCACGCCGCAGGGCGCCGCGGCACAGATCAGGTTGCTCACGCCAGGCCCGGGCGGCATTCTAACGGGTCCGACCGGAAGCACCGTGACCGGCGGAGTAGTTGTTCAGGTCGTTTCAATCACCGGAGTTCCGATACCCAACGTGGGAGTCACGATTGGGGGCGGCACGGGAAACGGTGCCCCCAACGCGACCTGCAACAATCCAACGGGAAATGGTCTTTTGACCGACGCTAACGGCAATGCAAGTTGCGACGTAGTCCTGAACGGCGTGGTCGGGACCGGCACCTTCTACGCTAACGTCGGATATTTCCAGAACACGCCCAACTTCATCATTCACATTACTACTGGACCTCCAGGAGTTGTGAAAATCCTTCAAGGGAATAACCAATCCGGCACGCCTGGACAGAAATTGCCGGCGGCGCTGGTGGTTCAGGTTACCGATGCTTTCGGAAATATCCTGAGCGGAGTTCCGGTCACTTGGTCGGTAGTCACTCCTGGGACTGTCACATTAAGCAGTGTCATCAGTAGTACGGATTCCAGTGGGGCGGCTTCCGCTCTCGCGACACTCGGAAGTGTAGCCGGAAGTGCGCAGGTTAAGGTGACGGCTGGAACTGTCTCGGCCACGTTTACCTTGACCGTCAACATCCCGGCTGCCGGTCTTCAGAAGGTTTCAGGCGATGTGCAGACGACGCTCATCAACACTGCCTTCCCCCTGCCTCTGGTGGTGGCTGTGTTTGATGGGAGTGCGCCGCCAAATCCGGTGCAGGGCGCGACCGTCACGTTCCAGGTAACCAGCGGCGGCGCATCACTAGGATCGGCGTCAGCTACGACTGGCGCAAATGGGCAGGCCTCCACAACTGTCACCGCCGGCGCGAATTCCGGCCCCATCGTCGTTACCGCGACCACGGCCGGTTTCAGCGCCACGTTCAACTTAACCGCGCGACTTCCCGGTGCCGCCAACGTAACCTTCGCGAATGGCGCCAGTTTCGTCACGGGCCCCGTTGCCCCCGGTGAGATCGTTATCATTGGCGGAACGGGCATCGCTCCCGGAGTGCAGGGACTGGTGAGCGCATATAACATCATTGGCGAGCCTCAACCAACGCTCGCGGGCGTCAGCATCACGTTCAATGGGGTGACCGCTCCCATCTACTACGTTTCGACCACTACGGGCCAACCCGACCAGGTCGCGGTCCAAGTTCCGTTCGAGACGCAGACCGGCACGGCCAGCGTGGTCATCAACTCGGCTGGTGGTGGATCGGCAACAGTCAGCGCTCAGGTCCAGCTCTTCGCTCCCGGGATTTTCCAGACCACTATCGGCGGCCAGCAGTTGCCTGTGGCCGTGCGTCCGGATGGAACCTACGTCAGTCCCTCGAATCCAGCGCACGCCGGCGAAACAATTCAGATATTTGTGACCGGCCTTGGTCAAACAGCGCCCGCATCGGTTACTGGCAGTGCGGGAGCGCCTGGCCAATCGGTAGCCGGGACGGTGATTGTCGGTTTGAACAATGGCGGTGTGCCGTTGATCTCGGCCGTCCCCGCGCCCGGAATGGTGGGAGTGTATGTACTCACCTTCCAAGTGCCCATTGACACCCAAACCGGATCGGCTCAACCGTTGGCGGTTATAGCCTTCGATGCGGCGAATACCGCCTACTTCGCGCAAGGCTTAGGTATCCCGATTCAGTAGTCTGGCAGCATTTATACCGAAATCGATCCCGGCGGCGGGTGATTCGGATCGTATGGTGTGATACCCGCGCCGGTGATGCCCGGCGCGGCGGTTATGGGTGCCTGCATAGCAGATGGAACCCAGGTGTAGCCGAAACTTTGCCGCAGTTGAGTGGTCAAGTGCGGGTCCCAACCCCAAATCATCACCGGCGTGTCGATTGAGTAACCTTGGGATGCAAGCTCGGAGCCCAGCGCGGCCCGCTGATAAGGGTCGTCCAAGTTACGTAGCTGCTGAACCGCAGCCGGTTGGGCACCCCAGTAAACATCGTCCTCCGATAGCATCGTGTCGGTGACGACCGGCGGGGGCGGCGTAACAGCATCGACGGCCTTTGGCACGAGCATGCTAACCGCGACAGGATTTTGCCGCGCGACACTAGTATGGCTGGCGACGCCATCGGTTTGGCTGGCGGCGCTAATGCCAAACTTTGAGCGCGCTCCAGCAAATGTTTTCGATAGTTCCTCCGCAAACGACTGAGTTTTAACGGCTCCGCTTTTCTTGCTGAGGGATGCAGCGGCGAGGGGATCAATCGCTCCCGCTGGCCTGACCGATAGATGGGTCATTCGGTGATAAGCCTCCGTTCAGACTTATGCACCTTGACCACCAATCCTGATGAGGTTGTTTGCGGTGCCGACTTATTGCTTGGGTATTTGTTTTTCCAACTCCGGCGGTATTCCGAACGTTATCGTAATTGGGAAAAGCTGGCCCGTCGGCTGGATGTGTACTTGAGCAGTCAGTGTCGACTTGACCCGCTTGGCACAGTCTCCACATTCGATGGAGGCGTCGTCCAAGCGGTACTCAAAGACGATAGTGGTCTGCTCGTGGGCTTGTAGCTCGGTTTTTCCGGGCGTGATCTTTAGCCCCGGGAAAGGGATGGGATCGATGCTCAGCGAGATCTGCCCCGGCATTTCATTGATCACGTGCAACTCGTCTTTAGACGTTTCATAACCACGCAACCTAATGGCGGTCTTGTCGATCCGTACCTTGGAAAGAATACCGCGCGCAGCCTCCATTGGGTTAGCCGGGATCGCAGGCCGGCTTTTCGCTGCCGGATCCACCGCGGCCTGGGGTTCGGGTGGGACTGCTATGAAACCAGTCGGCGAAAAGGGGCTTGGAACCATGGTCGGTTTGACGTAATACCAAAACCACTGCCCATCGATGATTTTCCAGTGGCTGGTCAGCGGAAACGATGTTGCTGTCTTGACCCCGTGATAAACCCACTCGCCCTTGCATCCTTCCACGACATCGGCGCTCGTGAAATTATCCGAGTATTTGATGCGGAGGATTTCGCAACTCTTCATCGTATCTTTGGACGCAGCGAGAAAGGCATCCTGCGAGTCTTCTGCCACCAAAACATAAGCTTCACGAAATTTGCCCGAGGTGTAGGCGCTATAAAACTGAGTTACTCTGGCGCGCAGAGCTTCGTCGATCGGAGCGGAAGCTTTTTCAAAAAGATCGGAATTGTCCTGGCCCGGCGCCAAGACACATGCGATCAGAAAAGGACACAGCCGCAGGAGCTTCATACTTCTATTCTAAATAGTTCTATTTCAACTCGCACGCCGAGAGCCAGGTGTGGTAATAATAGAAGCTGCTCCGAGGTTCTCGCCCCCAGCGGGCGGGTGAAAAGGGAAGCGGGTGGAAATCCCGCACGGTCGCGCCACTGTAAGCAGCGAGCGAACCGGCTCTGTATAACGCCACTGTTCCTCTTTTGGAATGGGAAGGCAGCCGGTTTCGCGTTGACCTGTAAGTCAGGAGACCTGCCTTGGGGACGTCAGAAAGAGGCGCGTCACCTCGCTCATGCTTACACTCGTCCTCGGCGGCGCCCGAAGTGGCAAGAGTCGCTTCGCCCAATCCTTATGTGGAGCTGGATGCCGTGTTGTCTTCGTTGCCACCGCACGTGCCGATGACGACGAAATGCGGTTACGCATTGCGCGCCATCAACAGGCGCGCCCCAAGCACTGGCACACCGTTGAGGAACCCTTAGATCTCGGGCGCGTGGTCCAGACCCACCACGCCGATTTTGACGTCGTTCTAATCGATTGCCTGACGCTTTGGCTTAGCAACCTGTGCTGGGAGCACCGGGATGATTCCGACGAAGTACTGCGAACAGCGGCTTCCAAGGAAGTTGAGCAGCTGATTGCGGCGGCGTCTGCTTCCAATCTGATCGTTGTCTCGAACGAAGTCGGGTACGGGTTGGTTCCAGAATCGCCCGTCGGACGCCGGTTTCGAGATCTGCAAGGCTGGTTGAATCAAGACTTGGCCGCCGCCGCGGATTCTGTCTATCAAGTGGTAGCCGGCATTCCCATTCCGATCAAGCATCCGGAGGCGAAATTGTGAGGGCGCCTCCACGGTTGACGATTGCGGGAACACACAGTGGCGTGGGCAAGACCTCGATCGCCATCGCACTCATGGCAGCCTTGACCCGCCGAGGATTGCGTGTCCAGCCGTTCAAGATCGGACCGGATTTCATCGATCCGGGTTTTCATCGCCTGGCTTCGGGACATGCCAGCCGCAACCTGGATGGCTGGATGCTTTCGCGGGAGGCGAACCTCGAAATTTTCGCGCAAGCATCCGAGGATGCCGGCATCGCCATCATCGAGGGCGTGATGGGTTTGTTCGACGGCAGCGATGCGGTTTCACAAACGGGTTCGACGGCCGAGATCGCCAAATGGCTGGGGAGCCCGGTTCTATTGGTGATCGACGCTTCTGCGATGGCCGGCAGCGCCGCCGCCCTGGTGCATGGCTTCGAGGATTTCGATCCGGATGTCCACCTCGCCGGCGTGCTTTGCAATCGGGTGGGCGGAAGCGCTCATGCGGATATCCTGCGCCAGGCAATGGCGGCTCGTTGTCGCACAAAACCTCTCGGGTTCTTGCCGCTAAATGAAAAGATTGCCCTCCCGGAAAGACACCTCGGTCTGGTGATGGCAAGCGAGAGCCTGTCCCGGGAACATCTGTCCGGCATGGCGAACTGGATCGAGGCCCATGTCGATATCGACGGGCTATTGAGCGTCTCGCGCGAGCAGTCTCTTCGTCTGGAAAACCGCCGGCCGTCGCCGGCTCCAAGGAGCCTGGAACGTCGCGCGCGCATCGGCCTGGCCCGCGACGCCGCTTTTTGCTTCTACTACGAAGACAACCTCGACCTGCTGAAGAAGTGCGGCGCAGATTTAGTCGAATTTAGCGCAATCTCCGATGGCGCTCTCCCGGCTAATTTGGACGCCCTATATTTGGGCGGCGGCTATCCCGAGCTGCATGCCGCGGAATTGTCGGAGAACGCGTCCATGCGTGACGCGATCGTTCAGTTCGCCCAAACCAGTCGGCCGATTTACGCCGAATGCGGCGGCTTCATGTATTTGTGCGAAGCCATCGTGGATACGGACGGTCGCGAATACCAGATGGCCGGCCTTTTTCCCACCCGTGTGCAAATGCAGAAGCAACTGGCCGCCATCGCGTATGTAGAAGCGGAAGTTCCCGAAGATGCTCTTTGGCTTCACGCCGGGCAGCGTCTGCGCGGCCACGAGTTTCATTATTCAACCATCGACGAAATGCCGGCATCAGTTTCACGCTGTTTTCGCTTGCGGGCAGGCGACAAGACGCGGGCGGACGGATTTGCAATCGGCTCAGTGCTGGCCGGGTATTCGCACTTGCATTTCCGCTCCTCGCCTGATTTCGTTTCAAGTTTCGTAGATGCGTGTTTGCTTCATAAGGAGGCGAAGGTATGAGAACTGTGTGTTTGTTTCTCCTGCTCGCGCTAAGCACGGAACATTCGGTTCTGCGTGCCGCGCAGGGGGCATCACTTTCCGGAGTGGTCAGGGATCCCCAAGGGCGCGCGGTGGCTGGAGCAAATCTAGGGTTGTATTCGCGAACCGCGAGCGTCAGCGTAAACACCGTTAGCGATTCTTCCGGCGGCTATCATTTTGATGGATTAGCGCCTGGCGATTACATCCTGCACGCCGAAGCGGTGGGTTTCGCTACTTTCTTTGATGAGAATCTTCAATTAACGGGGGACTCGTCCAAGTCAATGGACGTTGCGCTTCAACTCTCTGGTATTCATGAAGAAGTAGTCGTCACCGCGTCCAGCACTCCACAGGCGCCGGAAGAAGTTTCGAAGTCCATGACCGTGATCGATCACACGGAAATTGATGATCGCGACAAGGCGGCGTTAGCCGACGCGGTGAACCTCGCGCCCAGCTTACGCGTGCAGCAATTGGGAGGACCCGGCGCGTTTACGACCATTCAAATCCGCGGCCTTCGAACCGAAGACACCGCCGTGCTGGTGGACGGAATTAGACTGCGGGACAGCTCTTCAACTCAGGGTGATGCTGCAGGATTGATCGAGGATCTGTTCGTCACCGACACGAATCGAGTAGAAATCCTGCGGGGATCCGGCTCGTCGCTCTACGGCACCAACGCGATCGGTGGCGTCATTAACGTTATCACCGATGAAGGCGGCGGCCGAACGCGAGGTAGCGTGTTGACCGAGGGCGGCTCCCTCGGTATGTTTCGCGGACGCGCTCAACTCTCGGGTAGTTTGAATGGTGACCAGATTCCCTACAGTTTCGGGGCTAGCCAAACCTACGTCGGCAACGGTGTGAACGGCGATGACCCGTACCGCTCGACCAGCATCCAGGGGCGGGCGATGTTCCACCTGTCACCGTCAACGCGTCTGGTAGTCCGCGTATTCGGAGGCGATGCCTTTGGAAAACTAAATTCCGAGCCGGGCGCCATTGGCGAACCTCCGGCGAGCGGTATCGTAAATGCGATTCCACTGGCGCCCTCACTGCTTCGCCTCTACAATCAAGGCACGCCTATCTCGCAATTAAATACCGGGAACGCAACTTTTATTCCAGCGCCTGACAATCCGGACTACACCCGCGCGGGACGCTTCTTCTCGGGCGCTTTGATTTTGACCGGCCAGCTTTCCCCTAGGCTCGATTACTCGATCAGCTATCAAGTTCTAGCCAATAGCCGCCGCTATGGCGACGGGCCCGCGGGCGTTGGATTTCAGCCCGATGGAAGCACCCGGTCGCTTTACGATGGGCGTATACAAACAGTGAACGCTCACGTCGATTATCGCCTCGGGCGCCACAACCTGGTCAGCGCCGGGTACGAGTTTGAGAGCGAGACTTACGCCAACGACAATGCAATGGCGAATGACCCTACGGCGTCATCCGCCGTGAATGTCACCGAGCTAAGCCACACGGTATTCGTGCAGGATCAGGCGAGTTTCCTGGGAGATCGATTGCAAATATCGGGAGCAGTCCGCGCGCAATATTTCGCATTGGACCGTCCTAGCTTCGCTCCGGTGGCATCGGCCCCTTATCAGGGCGTCTCGTTTGGCGCGCCTCCGCCCGCTTACACGGCCGACGGTTCGATCGCATATTCATTTCGCAAGAGCGGCACGAAATTACGCGCACATGTGGGACGCGGCTATCGGGAGCCGTCTTTGTTCGAGCGTTTTGGGGCCGGATTCGATCCCACGTTCGGATACTCCGTTTATGGAGATCCGCATTTGACGCCGGAACATTCCATCGGTCTTGACGCCGGGGTGGATCAAAGATTCCTTGGTAACCGGCTCAAGTTATCGGCTTCGTATTTTTATACATGGCTTCGAAATGTCATCGTCTTTGACACTTCGGGTCTGATTAACCCATCCACCGATCCGTTCGGCCGTTTCGTCGGGTACGTCAATGAGCAAGGCGGCATCGCGCGCGGCGTAGAGCTGAGCGCAGCGGCCTCGCCCACTCGCTCTTTGAATATTTCAGCGGCCTACACTTTTGTCAACGCTCTCGAGCGCAGCCCGCTTGTCGGCGACGTGATACGCACCTTCGCAATTCCCAGGAATCAGTTCTCGTTTCTGGCCACTCAACGCGTCAAATCACGGTTGGTTCTAACTTTCGATCTGCTCGCGTCCAGTGACTATTTGGAGCCGATTTTCGGCGACGTGTCGACGGCCGTGTATCGCTTCGGCGGCATTCACAAGGCTGGTGTAGGCGGAAGCTATCGCCTGCCTCTCAGCGAGCATAGGGCGATTCGCCTCTTTGTACGGGCGGATAATATTTTCAACCAGAATTATTTCGAGGATGGCTTTCCAACGCCCGGACGAACGGGCATGGGCGGGATGCAGTTCGAGTTTTAGTCTAATGAGAATTACGCGTTTCACTCTTATTGTTGGATTGGCGGCGGCTCTGCTTCACGCGGCGGACACGTCGCCGCAGCGCATCATCTCCACTTCTCCGAACATCACCGAGATCCTCTACGGGATAGGTGCGTTCGATAAAGTTGTGGCAGTTTCGGACTATTGCACCTATCCTCCTGCCGTCAAGACTTTGCCTCGCGTGGGAGGGTGGGAAAACAGCAACCTCGAGCAAATCATCCGTCTGAGGCCCGATCTGGTTGCCCTGTCGGATGCTCAAGGTCCTTTGATCCAGCCGCAACTTCAGCAACTGGGCCTGAGGACCCTCGTGGTTCCCACCCGCACGCTCGCGAATGTGTTTGAAGCGATGAGCTTGCTCGGCCAGGCTACCGGTCACGAATCGCAGGCGCGCGAGCTGGCGGGTCAGGTTCACTCAAAGCTCGATGCGGTGCGGCTCAAGACCAGCCCCCTTCCACGCCGTCGAGTACTGCTGGTGGTGGATCGCACACCGGGCACGCTGCGCGATCTGTATGTCGCTACTCAAGGCAGCTACCTTGCCGAGCTCATTGAAATTGCCGGCGGCGAGTGTGTCGCTGCGCCCCAGCCGGCCGGTTACAGCAAAATCAGCAAAGAGGCCGTGGTAGCGCTTGCGCCAGACCTGATTATGGATTTCGTGCATGGCTCGACGAACAGGCTGGGTGAAGACCCCGTCGCGGTTTGGGGCGATCTTTCGTTACTGCGCGCAGTTCGGGAACGGCAGGTGTACCCGGTGCGCAACGAGTTTGTGCCGCACGCGTCCCAGTTTGTCGCCGATACAGCAGAACTATTCGCGCACATCATTCATCCGGAGTTGTATGGGAAAAGTAAGCGATGATCGAACTCCAGGCGCGCGATCTTCGGTTTGCATATTCGCTCGGCCAGCCAGTCATCGATAATGTCTCGCTCGGCCTGGAGCGCGGCGCAATGGGAGCGCTCATTGGTCCTAATGGCTGCGGAAAATCGACCATGATCCGCCTGCTCGCCGGCATACTGAAGCCTCTGGGAGGCGAGGTGTTGCTCGAAGGGTTGCCGATCGGCCAAATGGATAGCCACGCGCGAACACGCAAGCTGGCCTACGTTCCACAGAGCGTATCGAGAGCGTTCCCCTTTACGGCTCTGGAGGTGGTGCTCACTGGTCGCAGCCCGCATCTTCCACGTTTCGCGTTCGAAGGCCGGCGCGATGTGGAGAAAGCTATTGAGGCGTTGGAAACTGCCGGCGTGGCGCATTTGTCGGCCCGTCGAATCACTGAGCTGTCGGCCGGAGAACGTCAGATTGTTTCTTTTGCTCGCGCGCTGGCGCAGGAGCCCGACTGTCTCTTGCTCGACGAGCCGGCCGCGTCACTCGATCTCAAGCATCGGGCTACTCTCGTCCGAACCTTGCTACGCTTGCGCGATTCCCATGGGCTGACCGTGCTGATGGTCACGCACGACCTCTCGTTCATCGACCCAGGATTCGACATGGTCTTTGGCATGCGCGACGGCGTCATGGTTGCTGCGGGACCGCCCGCGGATACGATGCGAGAGTCTGTATTGGCGGAAGTGTATGGGGATGAGCACGTGCGTGTTCGCCGGGCGGAAGGACGCACGTTCGTCTGGTCGGAGGCCTGAATGGAAACCTCACAGCCCGCCCTCAAGCACCATGCGATCGAAGGCCGCTTGACGCGATCGCTGCTGATATTGCTGGGCGTTCTGGCGCTTTCCACCTTGATCGCTCTCTGGGCTGGGTACCAGCGGCTGGATCTCGCAGCGCTCCAGCATGATGAGGTCGCGCGCGCGGTCTTCTTCCGCCTGCGACTTCCTCGCGTAGTGATGGCCGCGTTGGTCGGATCGACGCTTGCGGTGGTCGGTGCAGCTTTGCAGGCGCTCTTCAGGAATCCTCTCGCGGATCCATTCACTCTTGGCGTTTCCGGTGGCGGCGCATTGGGAGCCAGCATAGCGATCGCGCTTGGTTGGGGAATCCGTCTCGCGGGGGTGCCAGTCGTGTTCATTACCGCGTTCGCCGGTTCTGCGATGGCCATCTTTGTCGTTTATCGCATTGCCCGCAGCGGAGCGATCGTACTGCCGGGCGCATTGCTGCTGGCGGGCGTGGTTTCGAATCTCATCGCCAGTGCCGGCGTGCTTACAGTCCAATACGTCGCCGATCCGGCACGCGCGCTCCAGATTCTCCGCTGGCTGATCGGCAGCCTGGATGCCATCGGCTTTCAAATCATCGTCAGAATGCTGCTTTTTCTCGTTCCTGGCTGGATTGCATTGCTAACGTTCAGCCGCGACCTGCACCTACTGGCGGTTGACGAAGAGACGGCCGCAAGCCTGGGAGTCAACGTGCGCCGCTGCGAGTTCATGGTCTATGCCATATCGTCGTTGCTGGTGGGCGTGACTGTTGCCGTCAGTGGCAGCATCGGATTCGTCGGGCTGATCGTGCCTCACATGGTCCGGCTGCTCTTCGGGCAGGATGTTCGCATCGTTCTGCCGTGCTCGCTTCTGCTCGGGGCTGCTTTTCTAATGCTTGCGGATGCGGTGGCGCGAACTGTATTGGGCCAGACCGAGCTCCCGGTGGGAGCGGTAACAGGGCTAATCGGCGGACCATTTTTTCTTTGGCTCATGCGGCGAGAACAGCGATACTCAGCCATGTAAACGGACAGGAGCCATGCCTGCAGATTCACGCCTGAACAAGCTGCTTGAATCCATCCAGCCCGTGGATGGGGCTTTGATCGAGAAAGCTCGCGCTCGGCAACTCCAACTGACCAAACCGCCCGGGAGCCTGGGCCGCCTGGAAGAGATTGCCAACCGAGTCGCCGCGATTCAAGGCACGTTGTCTCCTTCCATCGATCGCCCGAGAATCGTGCTGTTCGCCGCCGATCACGGAGTCTGCGCCGAAGGCGTGAATCCTTACCCGCAAGCTGTTACCGCGCAAATGGTCGCCAATTTTCTGCGCGGCGGAGCGGCCATCAACGCCATCGCCCGCGTGGTCGGCGCGGAGTTGCAGATTGTGGACGTGGGCGTCGCCTATGATATTCCCGCTGAAGGTAAGCTCATCCGCAAGGCGATAGCGCGTGGGACGAAAAACTTCTGCGTGGAGCCGGCGATGTCGCGGGAGCAAGCGATCGCGGCGATTACGGTCGGCGCCGATATGGCGGGACGAGCCGTTGCCGAAGGATGCCGGCTGCTCGGAATCGGCGAAATGGGAATTGGAAATACGACTGCGGCTAGCGCCCTGACGGCAGCGTTGACGGGCCTTCCCGCGGCCTCGGTGACCGGCGTGGGAACTGGAGCCGACGATACCTGCATGCTGCGAAAGCGTTCCGCGATCGACCGCGCGCTCACCCTGCACTTACTCCATATAAGTGGTCCCCTCGACCTGTTGGCCCGGCTGGGCGGGTTCGAAATCGCGGCCATGTGCGGCTGCTATCTGGGCGCCGCGGCAAATCGCTGCGCAATTTTAGTGGACGGATTCATCGCGACCGTAGCCGCGGCCCTGGCTGTACAATTCGACGGACGCGTGAAGGATTACCTATTCGCGGCTCATCGCTCTACGGAACCCGGCCAAGCCCCGCTCCTACACATGATCGGCCAGCGCCCGTTGCTCGATTTGGAAATGCGTCTGGGTGAAGGAACCGGCGCTGCGCTTGCCATTCCAGTGGTGCGCGCGGCTGTAGAAGCGTTCACGAGTATGGCTACTTTTGAATCGGCCGCGGTTTCTGAACGGGAATCCCCAGCGTCATGATTCGGCAGTTCGCCGCGGCCATCGCTTTTCTTACGCGAGTGCCCATGCTTTCCCAGATGGCCTTCGGCGCCAAGGACATTGGCCGGTCGGCACGCTGGTTTCCGCTAATCGGGTTACTGATCGGCGGCTGCTTGGTTGCGGCGCTACAACTTTTCAGCCTGGTCTTGCCAGCGCTGCTAACAGCTTTTCTCATCGCGGCAATGGACGCGCTGCTGACGGGCGCGCTTCACCTGGATGGGCTCGCTGACACGGCGGACGGATTCGGCGGCGGCCGCTCGCGAGAGGATGTGCTGCGCATCATGCGCGATCACGCGATCGGTTCTTACGGCGCGGTGGCGCTCGTCCTTGTAATTGCTGTGAAAGCCACTGCGCTAGCGGCGATGATCGACCGTCATCAGGCCGCTCCCTGGCTGGCTCTCATGACGATGCTGGGTCGCTGGTCAGTGGTCCTGCTGAGCGGGACGCAGCCCTATGCTCGCCGCTCGGATAAGGAAGGCGCGCCGCCGGGCGGGTCTGTTACGGATTTCGTGGGGCGCGTCGAGTTGATTGTTGCCTCGGCAACTGCGCTCCCGATCGCATTCGCTCTGGTCGGATGGCGCGGATTGGCAGCCGCTCTTCTGGTGCTTGCAGTGTCGGGAATATGGGGCTGGTACTGCCGGCGGCGCATCGGAGGAATCACGGGCGACACGTTGGGGGCGAGCGTCGAAATCTCTGAAGCGCTGGTGTTGCTCGCCGGGCTCGCTTAAATTGGCTGGGAGGCAGGGACTCGAACCCCGATACGCAGATCCAGAGTCTGCAGTCTTACCATTAGACGACCTCCCAGACTCTGTTTCATTCTATCATCGGCTCTTGCGGCTCTTGACCGCGAGTTGTTTACGCGGCGGTAATGTTGGGCGTGGTTTTAGCCGGTCTAGCGGCCAACTTTGTCCCGGCCCGGCGGGCGGCGCCGGTGGATCCTTTGCGAGCCCCGCGGTTCGAATGAGCAGCGTCGGCGGATTTTCTGGGGGGTGCGGCCAGAAGCGTTTTCCAGCGCCTCAGTTCACCTTTGGAATCGAACTTCGCCCACCGCTCGTGGAATTCCTTCAATTTCTTTCTTGCGCGGCGCTGAAGTTTGGCCTGGAGCGCATAATCATCGTGGAGCATGTCGGCGATGATGTAGTAATCATGCAGTTTTCCGAGAACGCTTTGTATTTCACGCACCGGCTCAAGTTCATTCTTCAGCCGGGTTCCGTACACCGGGCGAACCAACTCGAGCGTATAGCGGAACCCTTTGGTCTTGATCCGAAACTCATGTAGTTCCGTTGGCGATTGCTTGCCATGGGTCGCTTTACGCCCGGCCTTGAAATATTTCTCCACCAGCTTCGGCAGAACGCTAGTGGCGTTTTCGATGGCGCTCCGCTCGGGTTTCCACTTCATATGCTTCGAAGGGACAAACCGGTGCGCCATTTCGCGGAAAAATCGCGCGCGCTCCAGCGGCGGACCATTTCTGAGAACTCCCGCTCGTAGCCAGCTCGCTCACGCTCGAAGCGCCGGCGATGAGTGGTATGTTTCACTTCGGCGAGAAACTCAAGCGTGATATCACGGTCGCGAATCAGAGACGTGAGCTTCATCATCCGCTTCAGCCGCGTTTTCACCTTCTTGACTTCCCAGGCCGGGAAAAAATCGCGAAACACCTGTAATCCTTGCGAGAAACGGCGGATACTCACCCGAAGGTCGTGAATCTCGGCGGGCCCAGGCTTCTTGGCGGCCCGATGAACCTGAAACGCAAGCCGGGTGAGGAGATGGTTCACCTGTTCGATGGCGTAGTCGCGGATGGGCGTGACGGCGGTCATGATCTCACTTTGGTTAGAGTGAGCGGAAGCTGATAGGTTTCACGAAACGAATCGGCCACCCGTTCCGCGGCCCACATCTCCAGGTCGGTATCCTGACCGGATTCTAGCGCAATCGCTACGGACGCGTTTCGAAGCTGCACCTGCAAGTCAGAGACACGCTGATCATGGCTGCGATCCAGGCTGTCGGCGATCCGAAGCAGAGGAGTGAGCAGCAGAATTGCGCGGCGCGCCTCTGGGTCGAGCGTTTGAAACGGCGAGTGGCGTGAAACGGGCATGGCCCGCCGATGATAGCGGCAAAGCAGCGCAATCATCTGCCGCTCGGTGTCCGTGAAGCCTGGAAGATCCGAATTGATCACCAGGTAATAGGAGTGTTTATGATGGGCAGTGTCACTAACATAATGTCCGACATCGTGCAGGTAGGCCGCGGCTTCCAGCAATTTACCGAACGGGGGTGGCAACCGGTGTAGGGACTGAAGAGATTCGAAAAGGCGGCGAGCCAGGTCAGCGACCTTTCGTGCATGCGTGACCTGCACACCATAACGGCGAGCCATTTGCTCGACCGCGCGGCGCTGATCCCGGTTCAACATGCTGAGCTCGCGGCCGACGCCACGAGCAGTCAGGTCGGCGATGATGCCGTCGCGAACGCCAGCGGATGAATAGTGCAGGGAAGGTTGATGAAACAGCTCCAACACGCGCAGGAAAACCGCGGTTCCGGCGACGATGAGCTCAGCGCGCTTGGGTCCGATGCCGACGATTTTGCGGCGCGACGCCAGATCGCGTTCACAAATTTCCCGGTAGAACCTCCGGATCTGCGCAAGGGTCGCCTTCAACCGGTCAGCCTCGTCGCGGCGCGAGCGCCGCACGCGGTTCACGGCGCAAACTATGGCGGCTGCCGTCGCTGAAGTTGCAATAAGGCGATCGAACGGTCCTGCGCCGATTCGCCGCAGCGGAGTGGCCAGCTTCTCTTCAATATATTCGTTCATGCGGTGCAGTTCCAGCGGCGAGGGCGGATCGCTTTTCAGAAAAACTTCCATCAGACGAACGGCCCCCAGGGGCTTGGAAAAGGCCTCGGAGAGAGCGCCGTGATCGGCCAGGATCACTTCCGCGCTGCCACCACCGACGTCGACTATCAAAATGCGCTTGTCCAGTTGCGGCCAACGCGCCTCGACGCCCAAGTGAATGAGCCGCGCTTCTTCCTGTCCCGAAATGATCTCCACCGACGTGCCGAGTACCTGCGAGGCTCTTTCGAGAAACTCCTGTTGATTACTCGCGTCACGCACGGCGCTGGTGGCTACCGCGCGCACTCCAACGACATCCAGTTTGCGGTAAACCTGCGCCATGCGGGCGAGGTCTTCGCAAACCAGATGTATGGTTTCCGTGGGAATCCGTCCGTCGAGGAAGACGCCCGCGCCGAGACGCGTTACCTGCCGTTCAGCAGCCAGGATGCGGGTAGGCCGGCCGGGCGCGGTTTCAGCGGCCAGCATTCGAACCGAGTTGCTCCCGATGTCGATGGCCGCGTAGCGAGGCATACGTCTTCATGTTATCTTGAGCGGCTGTGCTCGCTAATGAGCGGATACCAGTGCCATGGCGGCCCAACTGGTGGCTGCGGCTGAGATCCATTGGTCGCGCCCATAGGGAAAATCGCTTTCGAAAAAGGGCATGATCGGGAGGGAGCGGGTTCGCACGTACCACGATCCATCTTCGAACTGGGTGTTCAACAGAAAGTGTGTGCCACGCTGGTAGGCCGGGTCAGCGACGCTGAGCACGCCGGAGTCCTTCAACGCCACCAAGGCCTGGCCGGTGGCATAAGCGTCACTCGCGAGCGTTGGAATCTGAGCCCAGCCGCCGTCGGATCGTTGTTCGTCCAGGAGAGCACGCGCCGCTTTCCGGATACTCTCTTTATTCCCGCCGGCCCACGTCAGGCCCAGCAATTGGAACGCACGATCTTCGGTGCTTTCCGGCTGGGCGGTCTCAAGCCATCGCGCCGAAAGCTGAATGGCCTTTTCGTACGCTGGCCGCTGGGTCTTGAGGCCGTACGCTTGAATGGCGCGCAACGAAACGGCTGTCAAAGAAATATCGCTAGTTTCGAGTGGCGGGCGATGGTCCCTGATTCTCCACCTTCCATCGGGAGACTGCCGGCCTTTCAAATAACGCGCTAAAGCATCGGTGCCGCGGTCGGGCGGGTAATTCTCGGCGGCCATTCCGAGCAGAATATAGCTGATGGTGTCGGAAAGTCCGGGAATCCCTTGGCCTTGTAAAACGCGCTCGCGCCAGCTCTCGATGTAAGTTCCGATGGCCGTCAACTGTTTGCGCGCGATCTGGTCGTCGACTGCGATTCCGTTGTCGCGGGCTCTCGCGACGGTCATGGCGGTGAGGGAATTGTTATGGCACGAGACACAGCCGGCCTTCCGCAGGAAAGTCACGTCGGTCCGCTGCAGGAGCGCAAGGCTTCTTGCTACGGCGGCGCGCGGCGAAGCAGCCGGCATAGGTTTAGCGGCCAGCCCAGGGAGTACGCCGGAGTCTCTCGCACCGGCCTTGATCAGCAGGTCGACCACCGGGGTTTGGCCGCGCAACTTCGCAAAATCGAGGGCAGTTTCGCCTAGCGCGGTCTTGGCATGGATATCGGCGCCCCGTTTCAGCAGCGCGCGGATTCCATCGATGGGAAGAGCGTCCGAACTAGCCGCTAGCATGAGGATTGTGCGCCCTTCGCGATCGGTGGCGGTCGCGTCCGCTCCGCGATCCAGCAGCGCTTTGATATCCAAAGCCTCGCCACCGGGCGGACCGTTGCGGAGCATGGCAAAATTCAAGAAATTCCGATCGGCGGATTGGATCATCAGGTCACGGCAGGCGGCACAGTTGGAGTGCAGAGCGAAATACAATCCCTGAGGACCCGCATCCTTGATACTGGCGCCGTGTTCGATCAGCAGACGCATGCTAGCCTCATCGCCAACGCGGGCGGCCTCGGCGAGCGGGGTTATTCCAGCAGCAACGCCATTTTCCGAAGCCCTGGCGGAGGGCTTCGCGCCGTGATCGAGCAATAATTTGACGACCGGGCTTGCGCCAAACTGGTCGGCGGCGATCAGCAATGGTGTGCGGCCGTCGTTGGAACGCGCATTGGCATCGGCTCCATTTTCCAGCAACAGTCTCGTTTTTTCGGCATCGTCCGAGGCCCACATGAGAGCCGTCGCGCCGGCGTCATTCCGGATGTCGGGATTCGCGCCACTTTCGAGTAGAAGCCGGACCGTGGCAGCGTCACTGTATAGCGCGGCATACATGAGCGGTGTCGAACCGTTTAGACCCTTGCGATTCGCGGCTTGGGGATCAGCCTTGAGTAGTCTCTGAAAAGACTCGCGGTCGCCGTTGCGTAGCGCGTCCAGCATAGGCGCCGCCTTAGGGTCGGGAGGCGCATCGGAAGCTTCGCCGGAAGATTGGTCGGGCCATACGGCGCCTTGATCGATCCAGGCCTTGATGATGCCGACCTGTTCAGTGCTCAAAGCTCCAGTGGGCGGCATCTGGAGTCCATATTGGCTGCCAATCAGGCGGAGATAAAGACGGCTCCCGGCTGCATTTTCCGGACCGATCATCGGCATGGTGCCACCGCGCATGGCATCGCGCCGCCGGTCGAGCCTTAAGCCGTTCATCTGCTGGGACGGTCCATGGCAGCCGACGCAATAGGTCTGGAAGATCGGCTGGACGTCGCGAACGAAATCGATCTTGGCGGGAACTTGGGCGTGCGCGGCTTGGGCGAGCGCTAATGCCAAGGGAATGAAGGCGCGATAACGTCGCATGAGGGTCAGAGTGATTTTACACTACTCTGATTTTCGCAGGCCTGAGAACTGTCAGAGACCTGCGCCACTGGCATCAGCATAGAAGGCGTGATTGTTCGCCTGATCAGAACGATCTTGGCGACGCAGAAACGTTTCGATCTGGTTGTTCGAAAAAACGAAGCCATCCTCGGCAGGTTCGTAGGGAAGATTCTGGTCCTTGTGCATTTTCAAAATCTTGGCCGCCTTGTCGAGCTGGCGCTCTTCGGATGCGCGGCGTTCGGCCTGGATCTGGCGAAGCAGCGAGAGGGTGCGTTCGAACTGACGGGCGAGGCGCTGGCTCTGGGTGCTGATGCTGGCGAAGGCCCGCATGTGTTCGCGAAATGCCAAAGCCATGGCGAGGGCAGCTTCGGCCTCCGGATGGTTGGCGCGAAGGCGGTCTTCCATTTCCGTGATGCCGAGCGAGAAGAGATTGGTTTCGAGGGCGGCGGCGCGGTTGAGCCGCCAGGAAGTATCGATGAGGGACTGGCGAGCTGAGTTTCGGTGGCGCCTTGGGGATGATATTCGTCCAAGAAGGATTGGGAGTGGCGCTCATAAGCGGAGTGGTCCTCGGTGGGTAGCACGACGGTCTGGCCAGTTAGTCCATGGCGCCAAGCGTTAAGGGAGGAGCGCTGTTTACCGGCTGCGGTGCGGGGTCCGGTGGAGTGCTGGGCGTTGGCCTTATTTATGGCGGCACGATTTACGGCGCGGTCGTGACCATTGGGGGCGGTTTGATCTGGCATTTCATTTCTCCTTCAACTACGGATTTAACATGCGCGAGGGGGGATTGTGGGCCGGAAGTTGGTAAGTGGCTGAATGGGAACAGAAGAAAGAGGGTGTGGGGCGCGTGACCGGGTGAGGAGATGAACCGGTGTTCAGCGTCATCATAAAGGAGCACCACGTTGCGATACGATGAATCCTGTGCAGTCATGAAGATGCAGAATGCGGACCGTCAAGAACGTATTCAAACTGTTTCGGTCACTGAGGAGACGATTAGTGCAGAGTTGATGGACGGGCGGACGATTAGTGTTCCGTTGGCATGGTCGTGGAGACTTTCGGAGGCAACTCCGGAGCAGCGTTCAAGATTCGAGATCATCGGCGCCGGTTCGGGGATACGCTGGCCAGAGATTGTCGAAGACGTAAGCGTAGAGGGCATGCTCCACGGAATCCAGGCGAGGAGGCCGGAAAGCCACTAGCCATTGCAGTTCGCTGTTTAGCCACGACGATCTGTAGCCATCTCTCTTCGCCGTTTGGGGACGACGAACGGCACAAGTCAGCAAAGGCGACGACACGACTAAGTAAATGCAGTCAGGCCTTTCACTGGGCACTTTGCAGCGCTCCGGTAGTGGCGACCGTCATTGGCACTGACATCACGCTCACGCTGTATTGCGCCCGTACGTATGGAGTATGCTATACCTTCATTGGTGCGTTACCGCCGGGCACTGGTTTACGCCCGCATGTCCATCAACACTATGAACCTGAGCCTCGAAAATAAAAAAGCCCTGGTGACGGGCTCGACCGCCGGCATCGGGTTTGCCATCGCGCGCGCGCTCGCTCGCGAAGGCGCCAGCGTTGTCATCAATGGCCGAACGCAGGCTCGCGTTGACGCGGCCATAGCCGCGATCCGCGAAGAAAATCGCGCGGTGAAGGTAAATGGCTTCGTCGGCGATCTGGCGACTGCAGCCGGCGCCTCTCGATGCCTCGAAGCGGTCTCGACCGTGGATATTCTCATCAACAATCTCGGTATTTACGAACCCAAAGCGTTCGAAGAAACGTCGGACACCGACTGGCAAAGGTTGATTGAGACGAACTTCATGAGTGGCGTGCGACTATCCCGGCATTACTTGCCGAAGATGAAGGCGGCCAATTGGGGACGGATTCTATTCGTCGCCAGCGAATCAGCGGTGAACATTCCTGTGGATATGATCCACTACGGCGTGACCAAAACCATGCAGGTGGCGCTTGCGCGCGGGCTCGCGGAATCCACTGCCGGCACCGGCGTTACCGTCAACTCGATATTGGCTGGACCGACTCGTTCGGAAGGCGTTGAAGGATTCATCGCCAACGTGGCCAAAGTCCAGGGCGTCTCGCCTGCAGCCGTGGAAGAAGGATTCTTCAAAAGCCTGCGACCGAGTTCGCTGTTGCGCCGGCTCGCGACGATCGATGAGGTCGCCGCGATGACCGTGTTCATCGCGAGCCCCTTGTCTTCCGCGACGAACGGCGCCGCGCTTCGCGCCGAGGGCGGAGTGATTCGATCCATTCTCTGACCCTAACTCCACGTGAAACCATGAAAACCATCGACCCGACGAAAACAGCCTTGATCATTCAGGATCTACAGAACGACGTCATCATGCCCGGCGGCGTTTTCTGCAACGAGCCCGGCCCAGCCGAGCACGCGAACAAGCAAAATGTCGTCGCGCATGCCATCAAGCTGGCCACCGCTGCACGTACAAAAGGCCTTCCAGTCATCCACGTTTGGATCGTCGTCGAGCCGGACGCGCGGGGACTGAAGTTAAATGCGCCGCTCTTTCATTTGATCAAGTCGGCGAAAGGAATTGTTCGCGGCAGTTGGGGTGCAAAACCCGTGGAAGGGCTCGAGGCTCAAGCCGGTGATTTTGTTGTGGAGAAAACGCGCATGTGCGCATTTACGGACACGAATCTCGAGCAGATTCTGAAAGGCTGCGGCATTGACCGAATCATCATCATCGGATCTTGGACGAATTTTTCCATAGAACACACCGCACGCACAGGCGCTGATCTCGGATACGAGTGCACGGTGATTTCCGACGCAACATCGACGATCAACGATGAATGGCAGCATGCCGCGCTCAACTACGCGCTGACGAACATTGCCGAGATCGGCACCACAGAGGACGCGCTACGCGCAATAGGGTAGATTACCCTGCCAGCAGAAGCTCGCTACCCAAACGAAGACCGCGCGCCGCTCATAGTCGCACCGGGCATCGTGAATTCCTCAAAAAAGCTGCTGCACAATCTCGTTTTGTGCGGTGCCGGATTTGAGGCCCAGTTTAGATTTCCGGTTATGCCTAAATCCCCTGAGACAAAAAAGATGATCGCCGCGGCTCTCGGGACCGGTTGATGGCGCGCGTCTTGACTTTCCATGCTTCCACTTCACGCCAAATCCGCCACACTGTCTCTCATGAACCCCAGACTCCTTATCTCCGTCGTTTTCCTTTCCGCGTCGTTGCCATGCAGATCACCGCCACCGATCCGCCTTGAAGAGATGGCAGCCTGGCAAGGGCTGGGGTTGGGTGTAGTGCCGGTCGTCGTGGGAAGTTTGCCCGCGGTTCCAGAAGAGTGAGTTCGTGGCGAGAACCGCCCTTCGCACTAGCAGAATGGGATCGCTGGCCCGAAACGGAGTTCGGGGGAATTCCCCGAACGCTGCACTGTTGACTCCGCGCGGTGTCAAGTCGACGGTTAACGCCCAAACCGCGCGGACGTACGTATTCGACGCGAGCCAGGGTCTTATGGGAGGAATTGTGTAAGCTATGCCGCCAACAATGCTGGACATACTGTCCCGGACGCGTCTACCAAAGAATTGCTCGATCGCGGGTTTGACGCTAGCAGACGACCTGATTCCAAGAGATCACGAGATCTGGTAAACGATCCACCGCACCTTCTTGGTTAGTCAAATATGTTGACGCCGAGCGAGAGGTGTTGGCCGTGTAACCGGGCGGGGTTTTTCGAAACGACCTTTGGGAAGGCGGTAAGATCCAACCCACACGCGGTTAGTTGTCGGTCGGCTTCTGCTCCACATGATCGATCACCAGGACCGACGCGGGGCGCTTCTGCTTTTCGAGCTTGAGTCCGAGTTGCTTTTCAATAGCCTCGAAAAGCGTAACGGCGCCACTAGGGTCCGATGCTTCGGCCATCGTGCCTAGTGGCTGTCTAGGGGCTTCTCCGCCGCCTCGGCCACCGGCGCCTTGGCTGGTGATGAACTGTTCCATGCCCGCCGGGCTGAAGCTCAAGGTAAAGTCCCAGGAGCCTTCGAGCCCGGTGGCATCCAAAACCGGAGTATGGATATAGCCAGGCGCAATGCTTTGAAGCTCCTCCGCAAATTGCGCCATGGTCATGTTCTGGCATGTCACCAGCCGCGAGAGCATTGGATTCTTGTCCCTTGGGTCTTTCCCATCGGCGGCAGCGCCTTCCTTAAATCGCGTACGGCTGGTGGGATCCGCTTTCCTGAGTTTCGGTTTTACGGCCACGAGATTGTAAGCATCCACAAGCCGCTCTTCACTGTGGGTGGCTAGCTTGAAACGATCCTGCAGGAGCGCCCGGAGCATCAACCAGATCGTGTCTATGTCCACTCCCTGCCCGGGGATCGGCGAGGTAGAGGCCTTCGCGACGATATCGAAGCGGTCCGCGTCCAGCCATTTCGGGACTCCGGCGAGCGTGTCGCCCGTAATATTCCAGGCCTGTTGGATGAGGAATTTCAACGTAACGCCCGTCAGATTAACGCGGCCGCCTGGCTGAATCTGGAATCTCATTCCCCTGGTTTCCGGGCTGCTCGGCCTCACGTCCGCGACTTCGAACTCTGCCGGGGCAGAAGAAACGCCCAGGCTCTCCGCGACGCCGGGCAAATTATCTGTCGGCTTCTGGTTTACGCTATCGACAACAATGACAGGCAACGGAACCTTCACGGGTTCCAGTCTTAGTCCGAGTTGTTTGTCGATCGCATCGACCATCGTAATAGTGTTACCCATCGCCGCCGGAATACGGGGCGAATATTTGAAGCTGAAATCCCAGGTACCTTTCAACCCGGTCTGGTCGACCACGGAACTGCCGCCGAGGTACTGGTCGGCCATCACCATCCGGCGCATTCCCTCCGCAAACCCGGCCATGGACATGTTGCGGCAGGTGTATAAGAACAACGGCGGCGGTGGAATCCCTCCGCCGGCCCGAGGCCCCTGAGGAGGAGGGCTGGGCGGAGTGAACTTGCAGCCAGTGTCGCCCGAGCCGTCGGCTTCTTTGAGTTGTGCGTGTTTCCCTACCGTCAACGCATATGCCGGCATTGGCTTGGTATCGTTGTGGACCACCAGCTTGAAGCGGTCTACGAGAAGGGCCTGGAGCATGATCTTCTGCATCTCCGGTGTCGTATTAGCCGCGGTCCTGGCAATCACGTCGAAACGGTCCATTTCCAGCCAACTCGGTCCACCAACAACTTTGTCGTCATCGACGCCGTAAGCCGTAGCAATAAGATCGGCCATGGTTGCGTTCCGCAACTCATAACGCCCTCCACGATTGATCGGACCTCTCCTAAACGGGTTCCTGGCGGGGGCGCTCAGGTGAACGTCCGAGACTTCAAACGTGCGCGGGGCTTCAATGGATTGGCTGAACGCCGCGCCAGACTGAAGGGCGGCAAACGCCAGGCAGGCGAAGGCTCGTAACATACCCAACCTCCTTGAGCCTAAAGGGATGAGCATAGGACGCGACGGGCCAAACGGCGGTTACCATCGGCTTTTCGCGATCCCGTGGAGCAGGCGGGCCGGACGGAGGGCGAGGTGGAACCAAAGTCATCCTCAACAACCGCAGGTGTCGACACGAGCGTCGACACGGTACGCAAGAGTGCGAGCGCCACGGTTCGCTATAATGGAATGCGTTTCCCCCATAATATGCCCCTTCTCGTTCCGAATCGCCACCGTGGCAAACTCATCGTGGTGGAAGGAATTGACGGCTCCGGCAAATCGACGCAGCTATCCCTATTAAGTCAATGGCTGCGATCGCAGCGCATTGCGGTTGCGTTCAGCGAATGGAATTCGTCACCGCTGGTGCGCGAGACCACCAAGCGCGGCAAAAAGAAGAACATGTTCACGCCGGTGACCTTCAGCCTGATTCACGCCACCGATTTTGCCGACCGTCTGGAGCGTTACATCACGCCGCTGCTCAAGGCAGGCGCGGTGGTATGCGCCGACCGCTATGCTTATACAGCCTTCGCGCGCGATGTAGTGAGAGGCGTGAGCCGGCGTTGGGTGCGGAACCTGTACCGATTCGCGGTGCGGCCGAACCTGACCTTTTATTTCCGCGTGCCCCTGGAGGTCGCAATCGGACGGATTCTGGGCGGCCGCGATGCCATCAAGTACTACGAAGCCGGCATGGATCTGGGGCTTAGCCGCAACGTGCAGGAGAGCTTCCGGTTATTTCAGGGGCGCATTCTAGACGAATACGAGGCCATGATCGATGAGATCGGGTTTCACGTCATCGACGCCACCGGCTCCATCGAACACCAGCAGCAGCAGATGCGTGACATCGTGACACGCGAACTGGGCGAGAACATGCACAATGGGCATCTGCTGAGAGCTTCCCAGGGAGACATCGATGCTGCTAAAGCCGCCGCTCGAATTCTATAGCGAGTCGCTGGCGGGTGTCGATCGCGATGAGTTGCAGGGCAAGCTAATCGTCATCGAAGGCCCGGATTCGGTAGGGCGCTCTACGCAGGTTGCGCGGCTTCGGACGTGGCTGGAGCATCAGGGTCACGCCGTCCTCGATACAGGACTAGCACGCGGCGCGCTGGCTGGCAAGGGCATTTCGCAGGCCAAGAAAGGAAATACCCTAGGTCCGATTACGATGACGCTGTATTACGCCACCGATTTCGCGGATCGCATGGAGAACGAGATTATCCCCGCGCTGCGCGCCGGGTTTGTGGTCCTAACCGATCGCTACATCTTTTCGTTGATGGCGCGCGCCATCGCCCGGGGGGAAGACCGCACCTGGATCGAGCGAGTGGCCGGGTTCGCGCTGGTTCCGCATGCCATTTACTATCTGCGCGCGGACGTTCGCGAATTGCTGACGCGGGTTGTGCTGGGACGAGGCGCGTTCGATCATTGGGAGAGCGGCATGGACATGCGCTTCGGAGCCGATATGCACGACAGTTTCGTTCGCTATCAAACGCGCGTGATCCGGGCTTTGGACCGTATGGCGAAGAGGTACGACTTCGTCATCATCGACGCCACGAAAACACCCGATCAGATTTTTCGGGAGTTGCGACGGTCGATCGGCAAACTATTTTAGCGATGTGATGCATGCAGGAGGGCGCCAGCGACCCGGTATTTCCGAAGCACTTTGACGGAAAGCGCTTCTACAATCCGGACGCTTCTCAAGTGCCTGGGTTTCGCGAGGCCTTGCGATGGAAACTGACTAGCCGGCCGGAACCATCGCCCAGTTTCATTGCGGACGTCGAGCAATTTATACCGCCCCGCCGCGTGGAAGGCGGCAGACTACGAGCGACGCTGGTTAATCATTCAACTGTTCTGCTTCAGCACGCGGGGGCAAATATTTTGACGGACCCCATTTGGTCCGAACGAACGGGTCCGCGTTGGATAGGTCCGCGGCGGCTGCGAAACCCTGGAGTAGCTTGGGAGAATCTTCCGAGTATCGACGTAGTGCTGCTTAGCCACAATCACTATGATCATCTGGATCTACAAACACTCCACCGGTTGGCGGCGCGGGGAGATTCAACGTTCATCGTGCCGGCTGGAGTGGGTCAGCTACTTCGGTCGGAGAATATAGGTCCTGTTCACGAGCTGGATTGGGGGGAAGAGTTTTCGTTTCCGAGCCTCACGATTCACGGCGTGCCGGCCATGCATTGGTCAAGCCGAGGAATTCTTGACCGCAACAAGACGCTATGGTGCGGGTATGTGATTGAATGTCAGGAAGGGCGGGTGTATTTCGCGGGAGACACCGGGTTCGGGGCTCACTTCGCCAAGATTCGCGACAAGTTTGGATCGCCGAGCCTCGCGTTATTGCCGATCGGTGCGTACGAACCACGGTGGTTCATGTCGCCGATACATATGGCTCCCGATGAAGCGGTGAAAGCTCATGAGATTCTGGGGGCCAAGACCAGCATCGCGATCCACCACGGAACGTTCCAACTAACGGACGAGAGCATCGACACGCCGAAGAAACAGCTCATCGCTTGCGCACCGGGCGCGTCGTTTGTGGTCCTCAACAACGGCCAATTTGTGGAACTTCCATGATGATCGACAAGCACACGCTCGCACTGGTCAGCATAGTGGGCAGTTCACTGGACGCGCTGGGCGCGTTATATCTGTCCTACGATCTTCTGGGTGGGGAACATGGACCCCTGCGGATTCTCACTAGAGGAGTCACGTACGGCGTGCTGTTTGGAACCGGGTACGGCATCGCACTCGGGCCGGTGTTTGGGGTGGTGAGCGGCGTGGCGCACGGCATCACACTTGGCTGGGAGTTTTCGCTCGCTTCGAGACACGGACCGAAGCCGGGACTGTGGCACGACACGGCGATGAGCGCGATTCGCGCAGCAGGTTTCGGGTTGGGCGCCAGCTATTTATATGGAGGCGCGTTTGGAGCCACGTTTGGCGTCCTGAGTACGGTGGGACAATTGCTTGCGTACCAGTTCGGTGTTCGGCCGACCCTGGATTATCGACCGGCCACTCGCCCACGTTTGACCAAACATCAATTTCTCGCGGCGGTGAATCGCACGGTTGGTTACGCGATTACCGGATACGTCAGCAGTCTGGTGGCGCAGCAACCTGAACACGCGATCGCTGTAGGGCTGAAGGCGGGAGTCGCGATCGGAGTGGTAACGGCCATTGCGGGCGCCTGCACGCCTTTCGTCGAATGGACCGCGGATCATGTGCCCGAGAAGAGCATGGGAGTGTTCGGAGTTGGTCTGATTATTACCGGCTTCGCGCTGCAATCGCTTCAATATTGGGTGGCGTTGCTCGATGTAGGTGTTCGTTAGAGTAGATTGATATGTACGCGCATTTCAAATTTCGCCGTTTTTGGCTTCTGGGTTCGGTCGCTGGCGGGGCATTCTGCTTGATGGCGCAGATTCCGCAGGAAGACTCGCGGAATACCAACGTTCCGAATACCGACACGCATTTCACGATGCCGGCCTATCGGAGTCTGGCGGAGTGGGAGGCGCACAAACAAAAACTGCGGGCTCAGATTCTCTTCGCGGCGGGGCTGATTCCCAGTCCGGTGAAGAATCCGCTCAATCCGGTGATTTTCGGGCGCATCGAGCACAGCGACTATACGATTGAGAAGGTGTACATCGAGACTCTGCCGGGATACTACTTGTGCGGCAATCTTTATCGGCCGCGCGGCCGCTCAGGAAAAGTTCCAGGCGTGCTCGCGCCCCATGGCCACTGGGATTACGGACGGTTGGAGCATCAACCGCTCATTTCCGTTCCACTGCGCTGCATTAACCTTGCCAAGCAAGGATACGTGGCTTTCTCTTACGACATGGTGGGCTATAACGATACCATTCAAACGCCGCACGATTTCGGCGGTCCACGGGAGCAGTTGTGGGGCTTCGGCCCGCTGGGATTGCAGTTGTGGAACTCGATTCGAGCGCTGGATTTTCTGGAGTCGCTTCCGGATGTAGATCCGCAGCGGCTGGCTGTGACCGGAGAGTCGGGCGGAGGAACTCAGACCTTTCTATTGGCGGCGGTGGATGATCGCGTCAAATACGATGCTCCGGTGAACATGATTTCGGGCATCATGCAGGGCGGGGGACAATGCGAAAATGCGCCGGGGCTGAGGGTCGATACGTTTAACGTTGAAATCGGAGCGATGATGGCGCCCAGGCCCATGCTAATGGTCGCGGCTACCGGGGACTGGACTAAGAACACGCCGCGCGAGGAATATCCCGCGGTCCGCTCGATCTACGAACTGTACGATCACGCGAACAATCTTGAAATGGTGCAGATCGACGCGCCGCACAATTACAACCAGGCCAGCCGCGAGGCGATGTACAGCTTTTTTGGAAAGCGAATTCTCGACGATCCGAAAGAGGTGAAGGAAGCCCGCGGAGTCCACGTCGAAAAGCTGCAAGACATGCTGGTTTGGCAGGGCCGGCCGCTGCCCAAGAACGCGCTGACCCACGAGCAGTTGGAGGAGCAGTGGATCGCGGCAGCGAAGAAGCAAACTGATGAAGCGCACGATCCGGCCGTTCTGCGGGAGCGGCTGCGTCTGGCGCTCGGAACCGAATGGCCGGAGCGTGTGCTGAGTGAACGGGCCGGTGACCGGATTGTGCTGAGCCGGGCGGGGAAAGGCGATCGCGTTTCTGGAATCCGGATTGGCGGCGGGGTTCCGTCGGAAGTGACGATCGATCCGGCGGGCGCGGAGGCAGCGCGGAAGACTGCGGGCGGTTCGGCTCTCTTGCTCACCGTCTTCCAGACTGACGCCGCGGTTGCGCCACGCGATCGATCAGGGCCATATTTTCTGACGTTCAACCGAAGTGACGACGCCAATCGCGTGCAGGATATCCTCACCGCGCTGGCATATTTAAAACAGGAAGGCGCCAGCAACCTGCGGATCGTCGCGTCGGGTAGGGCGGCGATTTGGGCGGAGTTCGCGGCTGCGGTGGCCTCAGTTCCAGTGGTTGTCGAAGGCAAACTCGAAGGGTTCAACGGGCAGGATCAGGATTTCATCGACCAGTTCTTTGTACCAGGCATCCAGCGTGCGGGCGGGATTGAGGCGGTCCGGCGGATTCTACGCTAACTGACGCTTGCAGCGTAGAATTTCCCTAAGGGGGCGCCAGCTGCTGATGAATACATTTGACTAGACAGGTTGGTAGTGTGATTGCAACGCAAGTATTCATGAAGCGAATACTTGGATTGATTGGGGCGGCGGTTCTAACCGTCGGGGCAGCGCTGGCGCAAGACGGCGCAAAGGACAACGCAAGGAAAGCTGGTCAAGACGTTAAGGATGCCGGCAAAGACACGGGACGAGCAGCAAAGCACACCGGCAAGGCCGTCGCGAAGGGGACCAAGAAAGGCGTCAACAAGGCCGCCGGGGCCACTGAAAATGGCGCCAGAAAAGTAAAGAAGAAGACCGGTACGTCCTGACGGCGCGGGTCTCTGACCTGCCAGTTCGGTACAATGTGGGCCGATGCGATTCTTCGGATCGGCTCTAGCGTTAGCTTGGACTGTTTGGGTTTGCGCAGCGCAAGAATCGCCTCAGCAGCTCGCCCACTTCCACCACGTGCATCTGAACGTCACTGATCCTTCGGCGGCGATCGATTTTTACACCTCCAAGTTCGATTGCGAAAAAGCCAAGTTTGCGGGCCTGGCGGATGCGGCATGGACGCAGAAATCATGGCTGTTGTTTAACAAGGTCAGTACGCCGCCAAAGTCGGAGGTGACGTCCACGATTTGGCACATTGGTTGGGGCGCTGAAGACATGAAAGGCACTTATCAGAAGCAGCTCGATAGCGGCACGAAGTTCGCCACGCCGATCACCGACATCAGCGATATTGGCGGCGGCACTGCTCAGGGCGTGTTCTTCTACGCCTATGTCGACGGGCCGGAGCACCAGCTCATCGAGCTGAACACCGCTAATCATCACCACTTTGGCCACATACATATGTTGAGTAAAGACCCGGTCGCAGCCGGCGAATGGTACGTCAAAGAGTTCGGCCTCGCGAGGCGCGGCCGCGGCGCCCCTTCGCGCCAGCCTCAATTTTACAGAGGCTACCAAATCGGACCATCGGCGTCGCTGATGATGGATAACGTCAACATCATAATTTTTCCAATGGAGTACGCCAAGAAAGAATGGCCGGATTTGTGGAAGGATCGAACGGATCTCGAATCGACCAGAGGCCACACCGCCGACCATATCGGATTCGGCGTCGATAATCTCGAGCAGACGCTGGAACGCTTGAAGCAGGACGGCGTCCAGGTAACCGATGAGCCGCGCTCAGTGGCCGGCGGGAAGGTCAAGTTCGCTTTTATCGAAGGCCCGGACCACATTCGGATCGAGCTGGTGGAAGGCCAGGCGCGTAAGGAAGACTAAATTGACTGCTTCACGAAATGGGCGACCTTGTGGCCGCCTTCCTCGGTATAGTAGACGGTTACTTTTCCGGACTTTTCGACGCCCTTGCCAGTATCCTTAGCGGCATGGTCAGCCAGCCGATAAGTGGTCTCAGCTCCGTCGGCCGTTTTGATAGCGACAGTTTTGGCGCCTCGATCGATGTGGGAGATCGTGCCTTCGGTCACCTTCATTCCGTCCTTGCCAATGTGGTCCAGCTCTTCGGCCGTCTCTTGGCCGCCCTTGGCCGTATAATGCACTGCGACCTCCGTGCCTTCCTTCAATCCGTTAAAAGCCTCTTTCGACCCCTTGGCAGTCGCCTCGGCGCCGTGGACCACCGTTCGGCCCAAGAAATGAAAGGTATGCTCGGTACCGTCCGCGGTCTTCACGACGACAGTCTTGGCGCCGGAATCTACCTTCTTAACAGTACCGTCGACGGCGCTTACGACATCCTGCGCGGCCAAGGCGATTAAACCGAACAACAGATATGCAATCCCACCACATAGGCGCTGAGTCATAATTGTCTCCTTCAGGCGATTTTAGCAGGTAGCGCGATCACATCTCGTGGAAGGCAATTTCGAGGGTGATTCTCACGGCTACGGGCTTGCGGTCTTTTTGAGCGGGAGCGAATCGCCATTGTTCGACCGCTTCCACGGCGCTCTTATCGACTTCGTTATCGAGCCCTTTGACCACATGGACGTCTTTTGGCATCCCCTTCGAGCTGACCACCAGCGCAATGGTGACCGAGCCCACCACCCGGACGCCGCGGGCGTTAGAAGGGCGAGGGGCGACTTGCTTGATTATGCGCGGCGGGACAACGCCTGGACCAAGATCGTAAACGTCTTCGGTCCGATCTCCATCGTCGCCTTTAGTCTGTTCCGGAAAACCAGCGGCATGCAACAGTAAGACGCAGGCCAGCGTCAGCCCAAGGGTCTGGGCGAACACGCCTCGGTACACCATCACGCTCTTTCCCATCAGCCAAAGACGATGCGTGGAAAGACGCGGGGCGGATCGTCGCGGTTACAAGTTATATCAGCGACGTGCCATGTCAACGATGCAACGGGAACGCGTCACGTAGGCCGCTCAGGAATGCCTCCAATAGCTCTCGAGGAAAACCCTCGAAACCGCTGAGGAACCGGCCAGGATGCATGCCGCCGCCAGGGCGCGATAGAGAGATCAATCGAAGTTCAGCGTAGACCCCGTCGTCGGTCTGATGAAGTCGGTAATAGAAATTCAGGCGCCACAGATAACCGGCCGCGTCTTCCGCAGACCGTTCCTGGTCATAGGTGTTCTTCTTGTTGGGATGCGCAACTTCCGCCATATGTGTAGAGCGGTAAACGATGTGCGCACGGGTTGGATCGACCAACGTATAAAGAGCGGACAATTGGGTGTTCAAGACGATCGGCGTAAGCTGCCGTTTATAGAAACGCAGGAAGGCGTCGAAGTGATCTCCATCGCGCTTGACCAGCTTTGACTCGATAATCTGCTGCTTGAAATAGGTCTTATAATCTGCAAAGTTGAGGAGCATGTCACGAACGCGGTCGATGGTTTCGCCCTCGAGATAGATGTCGCCGATCCAATCTTGCAGCAGTCCATCCGGGATATCGATCTCATGGCCCTGATCCAGCGTTTTGTTCGGCTCGATAACGGTCTGGCCCAGCCATACCAGGGTTTTCTGCCGGGAATTTTTCTCCAGCAACACAAAATCGGAGCCGGTGCGTTGGTCGATCTCCTGCTCAGTCAGCTTCACGTAATGATCAAATGCCGCAGAAGTTTCCGGGCTTGGGCCAGCCGCGTGGACAAGGGAAAGCCCGCAAACGATCGGCGCCAGGCGATGCAAGGAGTTCACACTACTAGGATAAAGGCTGGCAGGATTAAGCCTGGATAAAGGCTGGATAAAGGCCGGCTTGACGCTGCTTAAGTCAGGAGAGTAGGATCAGGCCTGATCGTGATTCTTAAGATGCAATCTATAGATCGCCGCAGTTTCTTAACGTCCCTGGCTATGCCGGCTTCCGCTTTGCGGGGCGCCAGTCACCCTCCGGTGCGAATCACGCGCATCCGTGTCTCCATTCTGGAGGGCCGCTTTCACAAGCAAGTGGCTATGAATGCCTATGACAAGGCTCCCAAAGGCGGCACCTACACGCACCCGCTGCTGCGGATTGAAACCGACCAGGGCGTCGAAGGCATTGGCGCCGGGACTTACCGGATGAACCTAGACGATTATGTGGCGGAGCTTCAGCCGCTAATCGGAAAAAACCCGCTGGAATTGTATGAGATCGCCGGCGGCAAGGTGGTCGGTCCCGCTCCATGGTTCGCGGGATTGCACGCGAAGGCGCAGTATCTGGATGGTCCGCTGCTCGATCTGATCGGCAAGCTGAGCAACAAGCCTGTCTGGGCGCTGCTCGGTGATTCGGCGCGCGACAGCGTACAGTGCTATGACGGCACACTCTATTTTGCCGAGGTCATGCGGCCCGAGCGCGGCGTTGGGGCAGTGGTGGAAGAAGCGGAAGAAGCCGTGCAATCCGGATTTAAAGCCTTGAAATTGAAGTTGGGGCGCGGCTCGAAGTGGATGGACCGAGCGGCGGGAGACGCCCGCGACATTGCTGTGATCCATGCCGTTCGCAAGGCGATAGGCTCGAACATAATCGTCATGGGCGATACAAATAATGGCTACCAAGGTCAATTCGATGGGCTCTGGCGGATGCTCGCCGAAACGCGCGACGATAAACTGCACTGGATCGAGGAGCCCTTTCCGGAGAGCGTCGAAGGTTATGGCCGACTCAAAGACAAGCTCGCCGAAGCGAAAATGAGCATGCTGATCGCTGACGGCGAGAACTTCCGGCAAGCGAACGAGTTTAAGCCTTATCTGCATCCGCGCCGGCTGATGGACGTGCTGCAGCTCGATACCCGCACTGGCGGCTTCATCGCCAATCGTGAAGTCGCTCGCATCGGCGAAGCCGTGGGGGCAGTGACAATTCCCCACAATTGGGCGTCGCAGATCGGACATTTGATGGGACTGCAGCTCGCGAAGGCGCTGAAGGGAGTGCCATGGGCCGAAGACGACCGGTCCACTTGCGATGTCATTGTTCCGACCGGATATTCGTTAGGAAAAGGGATGCAGGTGGTTTCGAGCGAGCCCGGACTGGGCATTCGCATCGACGCGAAGGTATATGACAGGCAGTGCAAACCAACTGAACGGACGATCTCATAGGCTATGATTGCGCGCCGGGAGTTTCTCAAGCAGGCGGCCATTGGCGCCGCGGCTCAGTCTGTGCTGCACGCTGCTGATGCGAACACAATCGTGCTGGATCCCCAGCCTTTGTTCGACATCTCGCCTCATCTCTATATGCAATTCATGGAACCGCTCGGCTCGACTGACGGCTCGGTGGAAGCTTCGTGGGACTGGGATGCGGACGACTGGCGCAAAGATTTCGTTGATGTTGCTCGAGACCTTGCACCGGATGTTGTGAGATTCGGAGGGCTCTTCAGCCGTTACTACCATTGGCGCGAGGGCGTTGGGCCGGCCGCAAAACGTCCGTCGATGCGGAACTATGTTTGGGGAAGCAAGGAAACCAACCGTGTCGGAACTCACGAGTTCGTCGACTTTTGCCGGCGGGTAGGAGCGGCGCCGTTATATTGTGTCAATTTTCTCAGTGATGGGGAAGTACGTTACCGCACTATGCCCGAAGGCAACCGTAGCGGCGATGCGCGTGAATCGGCCGATTGGGTTTCCTACGCCAATGACCCGGACAATCGGGAACGCAGGGCCAACGGCGCAGCGGAGCCGCTCAATATCAAGCTTTGGCAGATTGGCAACGAGACATCGTACGGGACCACCACATTTTCAAAAGATCAGTCGATTGCTCACACGATTGAGTTTGCGAAAGCGATGAAAGAGCGCGACCGGTCGATACAATTGATCGGCTGGGGAGACCGGACCCGGGGAGCGGGATCGGTATTGTGGGCGGGCGATCTTCTGAAGCAGGCCGGCGAACATCTGGATCTGGTCGCGATCCATATGATGGGCCAAAGCCCCAAACGGCCCGACACCGTTCTCAAGGGTTTGCAATACGAGAAGGAGCCTGAGCGCGCTTGGGAGGAATTGCTGGAATTATCGAACGTCGTCGAGAAACGGGTTAGTGAACTGGAAGAAGCGATTGGGGCAACGGGTTCAAGCGCCGGGATCGCCATCACGGAGGGGCACCTCAGTTTGTCGCCACCCAACGCGAATCCGATACTACGCGAGTGGCTTTCGGCGGCTTATCATGCCCGTTCGTTGAACATCTACCAGCGTCACGGCGCGCGTGTGAAGATCGCGACTGCCGCGGACTTTCAGGGTAATCGGTGGACCAACACCGCTGTGATGCTTCCGACGCCTCGTGGTGCAAGTTACCTAATGCCGGTCGGATCCATAGCGCGGCTTTTCAAGAGACACAACGGAACGCAGGCCGTGGCTGTGAAATCGGCGCCGTCGAGTTTGGACATAGCGTGTAGCCGCACAGGCAATAAGTTCTTCCTGCATGTCGCCAACCTGGAGTACAAGAAACCTGTGACCGCTGGATTCGCCGTCGCGGGTGCCAAGGTGACGGCTGGCCGCGTTTTCGCAATTGAACCGGACGACCTGCGTACTTACGTTGACCAGGATCAGCCGGACGTATTCAAACCTAAGGAAGTTGCGCTGCCAACGAGCCCCACGCCGCAGTGGCATTTCGCGCCAGGTTCGGTTTGCGCGATCGAACTGGACGTCTGATAATTGCTTGAACTTCCGGCCAACAGCGTTGGCGGGCTTACAAAAGACGGTCCGCAGGTACACGCCCAACTAAAGGTCAGTCGTCTTCCCGTCGAAAATATGGCATGGCCTCAACTCAACCACAGCGAGAGGAGGTACGCCTCCCTGAAATCGTCGGCCCAGAGAAAGCCGATTGGGAAATGTTAAACAACCTGAGCGCAGGTTTGGCTCAGTCTACAACATCGGAGTCGTTGCAGCCGGTATTCAACAAAGTACCCAAGAAACCCGACTCGGGGCTGCCCGTGATAGCACGCGTATTGCGGAGTGGCCTCATTGAGAAACTCTTATATCCGCTCGAAAAAACCACGCGAAATACGCCGTTTGTCGCGGACGGGACAAAACTGGCCGTGGTACGGTCGCTTACCGGGCCTCTATTGGAGGCTCTGTTTAGTAACGAGATTCTCGGCATTCACATTCCGGGCTGGTACGATTCAGCATTATGCGAACGGGTCGCGCGGAACGTATCACAATTAGCCACGCAGAATTGGAATGTCTATGACGTGAAAGAGGGCTACAAAAAGAGTGATGTTGATGTGGTGGGGCATCCTTTCAACATGGCGATTCTGAATGACGAACGCTGGAACGCCTATTTTAGCGGGATGCGCGAAACGACACTCCGGATCCGCAGCGTCTCAGGTGAGGCCTGCGGGCCCCTTGATCGCTTCCGTCTGGAAATGGATGAAATATGGCCCGCGGGGCTAGCGATCCGGACATTTCAGGGATCGAAAATGATCCCCGGCCTAATCCGGGTGATGCGGGACGATGCTGGTCCGCGCGCCGACATACCTGTTAACTGCCATGTAGATGATTCCCCACTCCTGTCAGCGCGCCACGGGCGTTATTCAGTCAATGTTTATCTGAAACCCCCAAGAGAAGGCGGGGAATTGTATCTCTGGAATACGCGTATGGAAGGCCTGGGGAGTGTCTTCAAATATTGGTATTTGAACAAGAATTTCTTCTTAAGCTCCAGCTATGCCAACGAGGATCTGCAGCGGCAGTTTCAGCGGTGTTTGCCTCCGCCGGTCCGTTTGAAGGTTCGTCAAGGCGATCTGGTTATCCTCAATACGGGCAGACCTCATGCGATCGCGCCTTTCTCCGGTGGCCCGCGTATTTCAATGCAGGCGTTCTTGACATACCGGAAGAATAAACCGATCGCGATTTGGGCCTGAGGCTTCGTTTGTGTCCGGCTCGACACATAGGTAACAGAACGTACCGGAGACATGGGTTACACTTTTTCCTCTGGAAGGGGGCGGAAAAGTGGGATGCCATGGAAGGAAAGTTCTGTTATGGACGAACGC
>Ga0185299_10001719_pt1 | contig 39111 bp, 34 predicted proteins | sample PaiPotPPA55metaG_FD_128002 | JGI IMG/M metagenome (GOLD analysis project Ga0185299, IMG submission 128002) | Iron sulfur acid spring bacterial and archeal communities from Banff, Canada, to study Microbial Dark Matter (Phase II) - Paint Pots PPA... ...
GCGTCGTGCAATTCGATATCGACGCCCAGATCATACGAATTGAGTTTCAGCTTGTAGCCGTCGCGAATGCCGCCGTCTTCGGCAATATTGATGCCGAGCGTCGCGACCGCGCCGTCGAACGTCAGCGACCAGTGTTTGTAGCGGGCGGGCTCCGTACGGTAATCGACGCGCTGGCCCGTGGACGGCGCTGTGGATTGAGCCGTGGGCTGGGCCGCCGGGACTGCGCCGTTGGCGCCTACCTGCTCCGCTGATTGAGCGACTGACATTGATGTCTCCTTCGTACACTGGATATGATTTGTGTATGATAGTGCATCTTAAGAGTCACTGCAAGCACTTTAATGCTCTTATCGGGTTAATGCGGAGTCCACGCGGCCGCTATTCGGACGCAAGTCGCGCGGCCAGCCTGTCTCGCAGCGATAAATAGCATTCCGCCAGCGATTTTCCGCTGGTATCGAAGGTCATGTCGGCGCGGCCGTACAGCTCGCTGCGCCCTGCCAGGATGCGCTTCAGGTCATCCATCGATTCTTTGTTGCCCGACATCGGCCGCAAGTCGCCTTGGGCAACTACGCGGCGCATGTGATCCTCGGGAGTCGCCTGGAGCCATACGGTGAAACAGTGCGTCAGCAATGCGTTCAGGGTGGTCGCCTCGGACACCAGCCCGCCCGGCGACGCAATCACCGCACGCGGATGCTCCTGGATCACCGCTTCCAGCGCACGATGTTCATATCGACGGTAAGCCGTTGCTCCATATAGCGCGTGAATCTCCGACGGCGGGCAGCCGGCCAGTTGCGCGATGACCCGGTTGATCTCGACGAACGGCACTTTCAGTTCGTCGGCAAGCATGCGGCCGAGTGTCGACTTACCCGCGCCGCGCAAGCCGATCAACGCAATCCGTTCCAGCCGGTGCGGATCCTGCGGCGCGGTGGCCAGCATCTCCTCCAGCGCGATCCGTGCGCGCTTGAGCGTGTCGTGATCGCGGCCGTTCAGCAATTCCCGGATGCGCAGCCAGTCGGGCGTCAACGTAGTTTCATCGCCCACGATCTCTGCCAAGGTGCAGTTTAATGCCTTCGTCAGTTGCCGGAGAAACAGCACTGAGGCGTTGCCAACGCCCGATTCAAGGTTCGCCAGATATCGCTCGGATACGTCGGCCTCCTTCGCGAGGGCTTTTCTCGTCAGTCCGCGACGCGCACGCAGCAAACGAACGCGCTCGCCCATCCCGACAAGGAACGGATCGCGGCTCTCGCGCTCTTTTTCGGCGTCCGCGCCCTGATCTCCGCCCTCAATTGGCTGTAAAACGGCGGTTTGCTTCATATCTGTAAGTCTCTCTAGGGTGTATTGTGTACTATAGTGCTTGACATGCAGTGTGTCGCACGCTAAGTTTAATGCACCCAGTACGAGAAAGTTGGCCTGCCTTCGCGAATGCCGCAAGGCGCATCCAGCGTCCAACAGCGCTTTAGCGCGACGGAGATACGCATGTCCCCCAATGAGTTCCGAGGTCTCATCGCGCACGTGACGGAAAAAATCGCGTCCCGGCCACTCGATGCGAACCTCGAAGCGTGGTTGAACGCCGAGTATCCGGCCGACAGCACGACCTACACCGAACTCGCCAACGCATGCGGGGCCGGCGTGGAAGAAGGCTGGCTCGCCGATCGCGAGGCGGGCGGCATCCGCTACGGGCGCATCTTCAAGGCCCTGCCTGACACCCACGGTTTTTCTGTCGACGTTGTGCGGATGAGCGACATCGCCGGCCCGCATCATGTGCATCCGAACGGTGAGATCGACCTGATCGTGCCGCTTACTGAAGGCGCCACATTCGACGGCCATCCCGCCGGCTGGTGCGTGTACGGACCCGGCAGCGCACATCGGCCGACCGTGGCGGGAGGCAGCGCGCTTGTGCTTTATCTGTTGCCCGAGGGCGCTATCGAATTCACGAAGCCCGCGGCAAGCGCGGTTTGAGCGAACGCACACCAACTCTTTGCATGACCACCAAGGGCATTTGAATGGCTGAACTATTGAAAAACCATATTGCCGGCGAATGGATCGCAGGCAACGGAGACGGTACGACGCTCACCGATCCGGTTACCGGCGAAGCGCTGGTCCGCGTCTCTAGCGATGGCCTGGATCTGTGCGCCGCGTTCGACTATGCGCGCACGTCTGCCGGTACAGCATTGCGCGGCTTGACCTATGCCGCTCGCGCCGCCCAGCTTGCGGAAATTGCCAAACTGCTGCAAGCCCACCGCGACGAGTACTACGCCATTTCGCTCGCTAACTCGGGAACGACGAAGAGCGATTCGGCGGTCGATATCGACGGCGGCATCTTCACGCTTTCTTATTACGCAAAACTGGGCGCCGAGCTTGGTGATGTGCATGCGTTGCGCGACGGTTCATCGGTAAGCCTGAGCAAGGACCAGAGTTTCAAGTCGCAGCATGTGCTGACGCCCACGCGTGGTGTTGCGCTGTTTATTAACGCGTTCAACTTTCCGTCGTGGGGATTGTGGGAGAAGGCTGCGCCTGCGCTGTTATCGGGCGTGCCGGTGATCGTCAAGCCCGCCACCGCAACGGCGTGGCTCACGCAACGCATGGTAGCTGATGTCGTCGATGCGGGCATCTTGCCGGCCGGCGCGTTATCGGTGATCTGCGGCAGTTCGGCAGGCTTGCTCGATCAGATCGAAACATTCGATGTGGTCTCGTTCACCGGCTCCGCGGAAACAGCCGCGAAGCTGCGCGCCCATCCCGCATTCGTCGCGCGCGGTGCCCGGCTCAACGTGGAAGCCGACAGTCTCAACAGCGCCATCCTGGCCGCCGATGCCGCACCGGGCACCGCCGCGTTCGACTTGTTCATCAAGGAAGTCGTGCGCGAGATGACCGTGAAGTCGGGCCAGAAATGCACGGCCATCCGCCGCGCGTTCGTGCCGAAAGAATATCTGGGCGCCGCGGCCGACGCGCTCGTCGCGAAGCTCTCGGCCGTGACCGTGGGCAACCCGCGCAACGAGTCCGTGCGCATGGGTTCGCTCGTCAGCCGCGAACAATACGACGCGGTTCGTGCCGGCATCGCCTCTTTGCGCGAAGAAGCGCGCCTGGCGTTCGACGGCTCGCAGGTTCAGCTCGTCGACGCAGATCCGGCCATCGCCGCATGCATCGCGCCGCATCTGTTCGTGATCGACGATGCAAGCAGCGCCGTGCGTGTTCACGACGTCGAAGTGTTCGGTCCCGTCGCGACGCTTTGCGGTTATGAAGTCGCGACGGCCGATTCACGTCTCGAGGAATCTGAAGCTATAGAACTGGCGCGGCGAGGCCAGGGTTCGCTCGTCGCTTCGGTGTATTCGAATGACGACACGCGCCTTGCCCGCATCGCGCTGGAACTCGCCGATACACACGGCCGCGTCCATGCCATTTCTCCGTCGGTTGCTCAGAGTCAGACAGGCCACGGCAACGTCATGCCGATGTCGCTGCATGGCGGTCCGGGACGTGCCGGCGGCGGCGAGGAACTTGGCGGACTTCGCGCACTGAATTTTTATCATCGCAGGGCGGCGGTCCAGGGACCGGCTGCTTCGATCGACGCGCTCACGGAGTCGACGGGCAAAGTCGAAATTTGAAGCAAAGCGGGTCGGCTGTTAAGGCTTCACCAGCCCGCGACGATCCGCGCGTCAAACAAAACCGAATGCATGGCGGACGGCACCATCCGTTGCGACTATGCGTCGCCCCATTATCAGGAAGGATACATCATGGACGCCATCATTGCGCCGCCCGCTACCGCTGGAAAACCGGCTGCCGATGCGCCGCCGGTCAGATTCAACTTCGCGACGCATCTGTTCGCGTTGAACGAACCGAGGCCGCAGAAGGTTGCATACATCGACGATGACGGGACCACGACGTATAGCCAATTAGCGGAGCAGGCGCGCCGGTTTGCATCGGTGCTGAACACGCTGGGCATTCATCCCGAGGAGCGCATCCTACTGGTGATGCTCGACAGCGTGGACCTGCCCATCGCGTTTCTCGGGGCGTTATATGCGGGCGTCGTGCCGGTTGTCGCGAACACCTTGCTGACCCCCGCGGACTACGCCTACATGCTCGATCACAGCCGGGCGCGGGCGGTCATTGCATCGGGTCCGTTGCTGCCGACCATCGCACAAGCGCTCGCCGATACGACCAACGAGGGCTGCGCGCTGATCGTCTCTCAAACGCAAGAGGACAACCTGCCGGGCGAGCGCGTATTCAAGCGGCTGTTGGCCGAGGCAGAACCGCGTTCCGCGCCGTTCATGAGCAGCGCCGACGGCATCGCGTTCTGGCTGTATTCGTCAGGCTCGACAGGTAAGCCCAAGGGCGCCGTCCATACGCACGCCAACTTGTACTGGACCGCGGAACTGTATGCGAAGCAAGTGCTTGGCATCCGTGAAGACGACGTGGTCTTTTCCGCGGCCAAGCTGTTCTTCGCGTATGGGCTAGGCAACGCCCTGACCTTCCCGCTTTCGGTTGGCGCGACGGCCGTGCTCATGGCCGAGCGCCCCACGTCGGCCGCTGTCTTCGCGCGCCTCACGCAATACAAGCCGACCATTTTCTGCGGCGTGCCCACGCTCTACGCAAACATGCTGGCTTCACCCGATATGCCGGCGCGCGCCGGCCTTCGCTTGCGGATGTGTACGTCGGCGGGAGAAGCGTTGCCGCGCGAGATCGGTGAGCATTTTGCAGCGCACGTGGGCTGCGAGATTCTCGACGGTATCGGCTCGACTGAGATGCTGCACATCTTCCTGTCGAATCGTGCGGGCCACGTCGCGTACGGAACAACTGGCACCGCCGTGCCCGGCTATGAAGTCGAACTACGCGACGAAAACGGCCAGCCGGTTCCCGATGGCGAGATCGGCGATCTGTATATCAGGGGCCCAAGCGCCGCGCTCATGTACTGGTGCAACCGCGAGAAGTCCCGCGCGACCTTTCTTGGCGACTGGCTCAGGAGCGGTGACAAATATCGCCGCCTGCCCGATGGAAACTACGTCTACGAAGGCCGCGGCGATGACATGCTGAAAGTGAGCGGCCAGTTCGTATCGCCTGTGGAAGTCGAGATGGTCCTGATGCAGCACCATGACGTTCTCGAAGCGGCGGTCGTCGGTATTACGCGCGACGGTCTCGTCAAAACGCGTGCGTTCGTGGTGGTTAAACCCGGCATACCGGCGACAAAAGAACTCGCCGCCGAACTCAAGGAGTTCGTCAAAGCGAGGATGGCGCCTCACAAATACCCGAGTGAGATCTTGTTCGTTGACGATCTGCCGAAAACCGCGACTGGTAAGATCCAGCGGTTTAAATTGCGCGAACCGGCCCTCGATGCCTGAAGGTCTCCATCCATTGTCTGGCTGCGAGTTATGGACCGATTAGACCAGCACACCCCTGCGATCTCCGTGGCCGATCTGCCCGCAAAGCACGGTCGCGAGTCACTTCGTCTCGAGTATCAATGGTTAAATGCCGACCGGACCGATGCCCCCGTCGCCGTGTTTTTGCACGAAGGGCTTGGATCGATTGCCATGTGGAAGGACTGGCCGCAGAAGTTATGCGAGCAACTGGGGTTCCGCGGCCTGGTCTATTCGCGACCCGGCTATGGCGGTTCGACCCCGCGTGAAGCCGACGTGAAATGGCCGGTCGATTTCATGCACCGCCAGGCTTATGACCTCCTGCCGGCGTTGCTCGATGCCATCGGGATAGACGATGCCGAACGTGCTCGCATGTGGGTCATCGGACATAGTGACGGTGGTTCTATCGCGCTGCTTTATGCGGCGGCTTTTCCCGACGCGCTCGGTGGCGTGATTGCGATTGCGCCGCACGTGTTTGTTGAAGATGTATCCGTCAAGGCGATCGCCGAGGCGACGGTTTTGTATACGCAAGGCGACTTGCGCGAAAAGCTCTCGCGTTATCACGCCGATGTCGATTCAGCCTTCTACGGATGGAACGATATCTGGCTGAATCCCGAGTTCAGGCAGTGGGATATCACGAGTCTTCTCTCTTCCATTCAGTGCCCGCTGCTCGCCGTCCAAGGTCATGACGACGAGTACGGAACGATGGCACAGATCGACGCGATTGCATCGCACGTACCGCACGCACAGTTGACCAAGCTGCCCGCTTGCGGACATTCGCCCCACCGGCAGTGCCCCGCGATGCTCGATGCCGCGATAGTGGCATTCGTCAAAAGTATCTGAGGGTCCGCCGGTACTAACGATGCAGGTTGGGCGCCACGCGCCCAAATAGGATGGCCGGATTCTCGCTACAATCGGTCTCCCAATACCCCTTCGCATCCTTTCAAAACGCATGGCTGGTTCCTCGCTGCTCAAACCGAAGGTCTCGCCCAACCTGCGATGGCTCACCCTGTGGGGACCCGGCCTACTCGTCATGCTCGCAGACTGCGACGCCGGGAACGTGGTGACGGCGGCGCAAAGCGGCGCGCAATGGGGCCCTCAGCTCCTGCTGGTTCTCCTGGCGCTCATTCCCCTGCTTTACATGGTCCAGGAACTTACTGTCCGGCTGGGCATTTTTACCGGACAGGGCCACGGTGAGCTTGTTCGTTCGAACTTTGGTCCCTTATGGGCGTGGATATCCGCTGGCGGCTTAGGCATTGCCGTCCTCGGTTCGCTGGTAACCGAGTTCACGGGCGTCGCCGGCGTGGGAGAGATGTACGGCGTCTCCCGGTCCGTCTCGTTGCCGCTCGCCGCCGCCTTCCTGGCGGCGATCGTGTTCACCGGTTCGCATAAGCGCGTGGACAAATTCGCCATCGTCATTGGCGCCTTCGAATTGTCCTTCTTCGTCGTCGCCTGGCATGCCCACCCGGACATCCACGAGATGTTCCGGCAAATGGCCAAGCTTCCGCTGTCCAATCCCCAATACGGATATCTCGTGGCCGCGTTGATTGGAGCGACCTTCAATCCCTGGATGATCTTCTATCAGCAGGCCGCGATCGCCGATAAAAAACTGGGCGCGCAGGACTATTCCGCCGCGCGATTCGAAACCGCTGCAGGCGCTATCCTCACGCAGTTGTTGACTGCCGCTGTGCTCGTCGCGGTTGCGGCAACGATGTCGAGAGACGGTCAGCAACACGTTTTTCAAAGCGTGGGGGAAATCAGCAACGTCCTTGCAACGGCCGTGGGACCACGCGCCGGACGTTTTCTTTTCAGTGCGGGGGTCCTGGGAGCATCCATGGTGGCTGCCATCGTCTGCTCGCTATCGCTCGCGTGGGGACTCGGTGAAGTCGCGGGATACAAGCGCTCGCTTGAAGACCGTCCAGCGAGTGCGCCGTGGTTCTACGGCGTGTACGTTGCCTCGGTCGTCGGCAGCGCGGCCATCGTCTGGCTGGCGCCCAACCTCGTGTCGCTGAACGTGGCCGCGCAGGTCGTCAACGCGCTGATGCTGCCGCTGGTGGTAGGCTTGCTCATCGCCCTCAGTGTCACCGCGCTGCCGCCTGAGCACCGGCCTCGTGGCGTCTATCTATGGCTTGTTAGCGGCATTGCCGTGGTGGTGTGCGCGGCCGGTGTCCTGGGTGCAAGCCTGAGCTTTTTGTCCTGAGAAACGCCGGCGTGGTCTCGCGTTCGCACAGTGTCCAGTTGCAACGCCGCATGACCGCGCATCGCACGAATGTCGGTATCGAATGCCGGATCAGACGCTCTGTAGTACGTCAAAACCACCACCGGCATCATCTTTCGCCCTCGTCCCCCGGGTAAGCACTCGAAATATTTTTGATCGCGCACGCATCCGTCTTGAGGCCGGCCTGCGTATCCAACCGTACGTGACATGAGAGGTGCCGGATCAGCCCTGCTGCTCCGCGCCGTGCTTCGTCACGAGTTCGCGATTTACGTTTGCCTCGTCGCCTGCTGGCCGCTGCTCTTCTGTCTCTGGCTTTCATCGGGCGCAGTCGCCGTATCAGTTAGTTCACGGAACGGTTCAAGGAGAAATCATGTCAGAAGATTCAACGGTCATGGATGTGCTCGTGCGGCGTGCCGACAAGCTCGCAAAACGCAGGCAGTTCTTCAGAAGCGCAGGCGGTGTCGGTCTTGGGCTCATCGGCGGCACGATCCTGGGCGCATGCGGCGGCGGTTCGTCGAATGCATCGGCGCAAAGCGGCCCGACCGATCCGGAAATACTCAACTTCGCGCTCAACCTCGAATATCTCGAAGCGACCTTCTATGCGTACGCAACCACGGGCGCGGGCCTCTCGTCCAGCCTGATGAGCGGTGCAGGCACCCCGGGTACGGTCATTCCCGGCCATGCCGTGACCTTCACGGACCCAGTGGTCCAGGCGTATGCAAACGAGATCGCCAAAGACGAACTCGAACATGTCACATTCCTGCGCACGGCGCTGGGTGCGTCGGCAGTGGCCATGCCGGCCCTCGATGTCGGATACCAGAACCCGAACGGTGCTTTCTCGAAAGCCGCGCAAGCGGCCGGCCTGGTTCCCGCGGGCACGGCCTTCGACCCTTACCTGAACGATGAGACCTTCCTGCTCGCTGCCTTCATCTTTGAAGACGTGGGCGTGACGGCCTACAAGGGCGCAGCGCCGCTGATCACGAACAAGACCTATCTGGAAGCGGCCGCGGGCATCCTGGCGGCCGAGGCCTACCACGCCGGTCTCGTGCGCACGGTGCTGTATGCAAAAGGTATCGCGAACCCGTCGCTCGGTCTGATTGCGTCGGCTGGGGCCATCTCCAACGCTCGCAACGCGCTCGACAACGTGGGCAACGACGATCAGGGCATTGCAGGAGCGACGTCAAGCATCTCGAACATCGTGCCGCTCGATGCCAACGGCATAGCGTTCAGCCGCAACTACGGGAATGTCCTGAACATCGTCTATCTGACGAACGCGGCAGTCACGCAGGGCGGCTTCTTCCCGGTGGGCGTCAACGGCACGCTGCACATGAGCGCCTGATCGAAGGCAGGGAAAGTCTCGCAGCACCGCTGCCGGATTCCACTGCTTTAGGTGGAGTCCACTGCTTTAGGTGGAGTCCGGCTCGACTTGTGAATGGATGGACGGTTGATCCTAAAAAAACAAAAGCATAACTAACTTCTTCCAATCAACGTGGCACACCGCAAACGCTGTGACATAAGTAAAGCACCAAAGCACCCAAGCGAACAGCACCCTGGCACTCTGGAAAAGTGCGCGCTGCCGCCGGCCTAAGGCGAACAGAATCTAAACAGTCTCAAGCGCATTCCTCAAAGCGTCCGAAAGGCAAACGAAATGCTTACGTTTATTTTCAGCCTTCAGAAAGCCGACAAGCACCTTTAGCGTGCAGATGCGTTAAGTAGATACCGGCCCAACTCCCAAGTACCGTGCCGAACCACTCGCTTTGCACGTGCTCCGTCAATTAAAAACCTCCGTACATATAAATTTTCCAGGGCAAACGTATAAGTTTTGCCTCAAAGGTTGTGCCTGAAACACGCTTTGTAGTAGTGTCGGGCCGTCCAGACAGAGCGGTCGGAATAGAGGATAACCCGTGCCCTAGCTGGCCGCGTGCACGCTATTGCTCAGCCGCACTCCTTAACGATTAATGCTTACAGTTCACGATTTATCGCGGCTCAGTCAAATGCCGGTGCCTTCCTATGTTTGCATCGGCGGATCAACGCATGGCGGCAACTCAAGGCTTGTGCCCCGAAGGGGTCTGCCATGTTTTCAAGCGTAGCTGTTCGGAGAATATATGGACTTCGGATTCAACCTGAACCGCACGGCTAACGCGTCCGCCTGGCGGCTGTTGCCTAACCGATGGGACTTCGTCGCGTTCCCCCTGATCATCAGTTTGATCGCGATGGCGGCTATCGGTTTCCATCAGACCATGGCGCCCATTGCTACGCTCAAGACGCAAGTCATCTCGCTCGATCCGTCGAACCTGCCTGAATACGCGCTGCGCACGACCTTGCGGATGCTCGCGGCCATGTTTGCGTCGCTCGTTTTCACGCTGATATACGGCACACTCGCGGCCAAGAGCCGCCGCGCGGGAAAAGTGCTCGTGCCGATCCTGGACATCCTTCAGTCGGTTCCGGTCCTTGGCTATATCTCGTTCACGGTCACTTTCTTCATCGCGTTATTTCCGACGCGCGTAGCGGGTGCCGAGTGCGCCGCGATCTTCGCGATCTTCACGAGCCAGGCGTGGAACATGACGTTCAGCTTCTATCAGTCGCTGCGGACCACGCCGCGCGACCTGGACGAAGTCGCGCGCAGCTTCCACCTCACCGCATGGCAGCGATTCTGGAAGCTGGAGGTGCCCTTCTCCATGCCGGGCCTCATCTGGAACATGATGATGTCCATGTCGGGCGGATGGTTCTTCGTAGTTGCGTCCGAAGCCATCACCGTCGGCAACAATACGATCACGCTGCCCGGCATCGGTGCGTATCTCGCGCAGGCCATCACTGAAAAGAACATGAGCGCGATCGGTTGGGTCATTCTCACGATGACCATCGTGATCCTTGCCTACGACCAATTGCTGTTTCGTCCGCTCGTCGCATGGGCCGACAAGTTCCGCATGGAAACCACCAGTTCCGGCGTTGCCCCGGAGTCGTGGTTGCTCGGCCTGATTCGACGCACGCATTTGATTCACCGCTTGCTCGTGCCGGCCGGGTGGGTCTTCGCCAGCGTCGCGCGTATACCGCTGCGCCTGCCCTCGTTCGATCGCGCGAATCTGCGTGTCACGAAGCGCAGGACACCGTCGCGCATCGGCGACATTATCTGGAGCATTGTCGTTCTCGCGGCCACGATTTATGTGGTCTGGCGCGTGGCCAGCTATGTGCGCACCGGCGTAGGCCTCGATGAGGTCGGCCACGTGTTGTTCCTTGGCTTGATCACGTTGCTGCGCGTGGTGATCCTAATCGCAATCTCATCGCTCATCTGGGTTCCGCTCGGCGTGATGATCGGATTACGCCCCGCGCTCGCCGAGAAGGTGCAGCCACTCGCGCAATTCCTGGCGGCTTTTCCCGCGAACCTTCTATTCCCCATTTTCGTGATCGTGATTGTTCGCTTTCACCTGAACCCCGATATCTGGCTGTCACCGCTCATTGTGCTCGGCACGCAGTGGTACATCCTGTTCAACGTTATCGCGGGTGCTACGGCTTATCCGAACGACTACCGCGAGGTGGCAACCAACTTCAGGATTCGCGGCTGGCAATGGTGGCGCCAGGCCATATTGCCCGGCATCTTCCCGTATTACGTGACGGGCGCGATCACCGCTTCCGGGGGCGCGTGGAACGCAAGTATCGTTGCCGAGTTCGTACAGTGGGGCGACACCAAGGTAGCAGCGCATGGGCTCGGCTCCTACATCGCGCAAACCACCGCTGCGGGCGATTATCCGAAGATCATCCTGGGCATCGCCGTCATGTCGTTGTTCGTCACGCTTTTCAATCGCCTGCTGTGGCGCCCGATGTACACCTTTGCCGAAGCCAAGCTTCGAGTCGATTGAGGACCTATCTCCATGCCAAACTCAGACTTCAACGTGGCTTCCCGTGTCGTGTCGACGACCCCGTCCGCCCGTACTTCGGAAGAGATCCTGAACATCAGGAACGTCTCCCGGGGCTTCAAGAAAACCCAGGGCGACCTGCTCGTGCTCGATGGCGTGAACCTCTCCCTGCGCCAGGGGGAAATCGTCGGATTGCTTGGACGCTCGGGCTCGGGCAAGTCGACGCTGCTGCGTATCATCGCGGGTTTGATCGAGCCCACCGACGGCGAGGTCACATACAAAGGCAAGCCGCTTGAAGGTCCCGCCGACGGCGTTGCGATGGTGTTCCAGACCTTCGCGCTGTTCCCGTGGCTGACCGTGCTGCAGAACGTGGAAGCGGGGCTGGAGGCACAGGGAGTGGGTGCGGCCCCTCGACGCGAACGCGCGCTTGCGGCCATCGACCTGATCGGTCTCGACGGGTTCGAGAACGCGTATCCCCGCGAACTGTCCGGCGGCATGCGCCAGCGCGTAGGCTTCGCGCGCGCCCTGGTGGTCGATCCCACACTGCTGCTGATGGACGAGCCCTTCTCCGCGCTCGACGTGCTGACCGCAGAAAACTTGCGTACCGACCTGCTCGATCTCTGGACGCAGGGCAAGATGCCGATCAAGTCGGTGCTGATCGTGACGCATAACATTGAAGAAGCGGTGTTCATGTGCGACCGGATCATGGTGTTGTCGTCGAACCCGGGCCGGGTAATTGCCGAGATCGAGGTTCCGTTCAAGCATCCCCGCAATCGTCTCGATACGGCGTTCAGATCGCTCGTCGACGAGATCTATGCCAAGATGACGGCCCGGCGATCCGATGAGGCCACCAAGCAGACGCTCGAATTCGGCAGCCGCTTGCCGCACGTGTCCACCAACCTGTTGGCCGGTCTGATTGAAACGCTCGCGGTGGCGCCCTACAACGGACGCGCGGATATGCCGGTCATTGCCCGGTCGCTGCATCTCGAAGTCGATGACCTGTTCCCGATCGCGGAAATGTTGCAGCACCTGGGTTTTGCAGAACTGCGCGAAGGCGATATCTTCCTGACGCCGGCAGCACACGTGTTCGCCGAGCTGGGTACCCATGAACGCAAGATGATGTTCGCCGATCATCTATTGAAGCACGTGCCGCTGGCTGCGCGTATCAAGAAGGTGTTGAACGAGCGTCCGGGACACCGGGCTCCGCGGGTGCGCTTCGAACAGGAGCTGGAGGATTTCCTCTCCGACGGTGCCGCCGAAGACACGCTCGACTCGGTGATCAACTGGGGGCGCTACGGGGAAGTCTTCTCCTACAACGACCAGACCGAGCTGTTCAGCCTGGAGGACGTGGAGTCCTGATTGTTTGTTGGAGCTTATGGTGAACGGCGCGAGGTTATCGCTTGCCCGCGCCCTTTCCCATGTGTTCGAAGAAACGGATAGCCCGGGGGTCGGCGGCATGCGCCGTGTTGATCCGGACCCAGGGCGACACCTCGCCGTTCGGGCGATAGTAGCTGCCCGGCGCAAGCGTAATGCCGAATTTCAACGCGTGGTCGACCAGGACCATGGAATCCTCAATACCGGGCACGCGGGTCCACACGAAATTGCCGCCGCTGGGTTCATCGAAGACTTCCCAGCCGTTTTCCTCAAGGCGCAGAACCGCTGTTGAGAGCGTATCGCGAATCCGGCGACGCAGCCGCTCGAGATACTTGCGGTACGTGCCGCGTTCGAGCAAGGCCGCCACCACGCATTCGCTAAAACGCGAACCGCCCAGGCTAGTCAGCACCTTCACATCGACAAGGTCCTTGATCAGCTCGCGCTTGGCCGCCAGATAACCAATCCTCAGCGACGACGACAGCGTCTTCGACAATCCCCCCACATAGATCACGTGATCGAGCTGATCCAGCGATGCAAGCCGTTGAGTCGGCGTAGCCTGGAAGTCTGCGTAGATGTCGTCTTCGACGATAGTGAAGTCATGCTGCTGCGCCAGTTGCAGTAACTTGAAGGCGACTTGTGGCGCGATGTTCGTCGCGGTCGGGTTGTGGAAGACGGTGTTGATGAAGAACAGTTTCGGCTTGATGGTTTTAAGCAGATGTTCGGCGACGTCGACATCCGGCCCATTAGCCAGCCGCGGAACGCCGACAATCCTGACACCTTGCAGCTTGAGCAACCCGAACAGGTTGTAATACCCCGGATCTTCAACAAACACGGTATCGCCCGGCTTGAGCATGAACCGGACAACCAGGTCGAGCCCCTGGCTCGCACCATTGGTCACAACAATATTCGACACGTCCGCTTCAACACCGACCATTCCCAGGCGTACCTGGATCTGATGCCTGAGATTGGCGTCGCCATGCGGCATTGCATAGTCGATCACGCTGCTCGGGTCCATCCGCATGACCTGGCGCATGGTCTGGGTGATGCCCTCGATATCCCGCCACACCTCGGGCACGAAACCGCTGCTCAGCTTCAAGGTCTCGCCGGGGTAATTGAACTGCTGCAGGATCTGGTGCGATTCTTCTTCCGCGAGACGCGGGTCCGAGCCACCCGAAGCGCTGCTCTCGCTGCCTATGTGATTCGCCACGTAGAAGCCCGAACCATGCTTCGGCACGATAAAACCCAGTGATGAGAGCCGGTCATACGCCTCAATGATCGGAAAGCGGCTGATCTGCTGACTGGCCGCAAGCGCCCGGATGGACGGCAGTTTCACCCCGGCCAAAAGCTGCCGCGAGCGGATCAGGGTCGTGATGCCGGTCACGAGTTGATCGGTCATGGGAACGCCGTTTTGCGGATCGATGACGAGGTTCATCGCGTGATCTCTTTGAAGTGTGCAGGGAAATTCACTGAACAGTGCGGTACAACTGTTCGCGACTGTACATTCCTAAGATTGGAGTTTAAATAAATAATGCAGTCAAGAGGCCGTCTCTCTGTGAGCGGCCATGATGGAGATGGGAGAACGCTATGCGTGAAATCCGGACCTTGGAGCAGGAACCCCATGATGCGCCAGCCTGCTGGCTCATCGACCGCCCTCACACCCTGACGGTTTGCCGGGGTACGGTGTGGCTGACTATTGAAGGCGAGTCTGACGACTGGTGGCTGCGAGCCGGCGAAACGCTGGAGCTTGCGCCGCGCACGAAGGTCTGGATCAGCGCGTCCGAATCGAACAGCCGTTTTGTTTTGGCATCGGCGCCGGTATTTTCGCCCACGCGACGGTTCGCTTTTTACTGGTTGCTGATCCGGTTCGGCCAGCGCAGATCGCGGGCGCTCTGAGCGCGTGTAGACTACCGGCATCCGATAGCAGCCGGCAAACCACGAACGATTCGCTTAGCTAATCAACAACGCAACCATTCAACTAGCCTCGATGAACGACCGACACTCCTTCTCCGCAGATTCCGGCACACCGGATACGTCCAGCGTCGCTTGCCCGACGGTCCTGCCGCTCTCTTCCATTCTTCCCGAAGAGCCTCTGCTGATGATGGGCGCCGGTCCCGTGCCAATTCCCGACGCCGTGGCGAAAGCCAACGGCGTCGTGATCAATCATCTTGGCGCGACGATGGCCGCGGTCATCGGCCAGGTCAAGACAATGGCCCGGTACGTGTTTCAAACCGAATCGAAATGGGTGATGGGCGTTGCGGGACCGGGATCGGCGGCCATGGAAATGGCCATCACGAACCTTGCCTGGAAAGGCTCGCGCGTGCTCTGCATCTGCAATGGGTTCTTCAGCGAGCGCATGGCGGAGATGGCGAGGCGAACCGGCGCTCGGGTGGAGACGCTGAACGTGGTCGACGGCACCGCGGCGGACACGGAGAAAGTGGCGGAGGCTATCGAACGGTTTCGTCCGGAGATCGTCACGATCGTGCATGGCGAGACGTCGAACACCGTCTGGAATCGCAGCCTCGAATCGATCTCTTCAATCGCCCGCGCCGCCGGTGCGCTGAAGATTGTCGATGCCGTCTGCACGCTGAGCACCATGCCGCTTCCGATGGATGCGTGGGGCATCGACGCCGTGATCACCGGCGGCCAGAAGGGACTGTCATCGATTCCTGGTGTTTCGCTGCTCGCGTTCTCCGAAGCCGCCTGGCAACGGATCAAGACGCGCCCGGTGGCGCCTACGCACTGGTGCCTCGACGCCTCGCTGGCAGCGAACTTCTGGCACAACGCGTCGTACCATTACACGGCGCCGGTGTCCGGTGTGCTCGCGCTCCATGAGGCGCTGCGGCTGGTGTGCGCGGAGACCCTCGAGCGCCGGTTCGCGCGTCATCTCAGATGTTCGAACGCGCTGCAGGCAGGCATCGAGGCGCTCTCGCTCAAACTCTACGTTCCGAAACAGAGCCGGCTGAATTCGGTGGTCGGTATCGAGTTGCCGAAGGGTCTCAGCGGCTCTGACGTATGCGCTCATATCTCGCGTCGTCATCACGTCGAGATTGCGGGCTCCTTCGGTGCGCCCATCGTACGGATCGGTCAGATGGGCGAACAATGCCGCGAGCATCATCTCTTTCGAACCATCCATGCCCTCGGCCGGACGATGGTCGACCTGGGCGTGCCGGTGGATCTTCCCGCCGGCGTGGCCGCGCTGGAGCGGTCGTTATCGGCGGCGTAACTTGAGGGCGCTTGGCAGCTATCAGCCCGCAAGCGCCCGCGAACGTCGCCGGCTCAACCATTGCACCGTCAGCAACCCGACCACCATCACGGTCAGGGACAGCATCGTGGTCATCGTGCCGAGCGCGTAGATCACGGGTGTAGTCACGGAAGTCGTGAGCCCCTGAAGCTCGAGCGGCAGCGTGTTCTGGTCGCCGATAGCCTGAGACGTACGCGCTATTTCGTCCCACGACAGCGTAAAACCGAACATCCCGACGCCAATTACCGACGGCCCGATGATCGGCAACACGACATGGCGAAAGCTCTGCCACGGCGAAGCGCCAAGATCGCGAGCCGCCTCTTCGTACGCAGGGTTGAAGCGGTTGAATACCGCAAACATCACGAGCAACCCGAAGGGCAGCGTCCAGGTCAGATGTGCGCCGAGCGCCGAGGTATAGAGGCCCATCGACGTTGTGTAGTTGTCGGCGAACGACTGATGACCCCACGCGCCTGCCAGGTACTTGACGCCGTTGTCGAGCAACCGGAACGTCAGCCCGATGCCCAGCGACACGATGATCGACGGCATGATCAGGCTCGCGACGGACACGTAGAACACGGCGGTATCGCCGCGAAAGCGCTTGCGAAACGCCAGTCCCGCCGCGACCGAGAACAGCACCGTCAACACCGTGACAACTGCGGCGAGACGCACCGAACGGCCGAACGCGGCCCAGATGTCTATGTCTCCAACGCCTTGGCGCAGCACCGCGAACCAATGCAGCGACACACCGCGCATGGGGAACGTAAGCCCGCCTTCCGGTCCCTGGAACGACAAGATAAAGATGGTGATGACCGGCCCGTAGAGGAACAGCACGAACAGCGCGAACACGAGCGCGAGCCAATAGAAACTGGCTGGCCGGCGTTCGCGGTGTTTCAGACGAATCGCGGCCATTTCAAAGCTCCTTGCGGATATCGACTACGCGCGTCAGGCCCCAGACAATCATCAGCACGACAGCCAGCAGGATAATTGCGTTGGCCGCAGCGGCGGGGAACTGGAGGTAGCCGGTCTGCACCTGGATGATCTTCCCGACCGACGCAATCTGCTGGCCGCCCATGACGCCGACCGTGAGGAAATCGCCCATGACAATGGTGATCACGAATATAGAGCCGATCACAATGCCCGTCTTCGATAACGGCAACACCACTTCGCGGATCACCTGCCAACCGCTCGCGCCTGCGTCGCGCGCGGCTTCGAGCAGCGAGCGGTCGATGCGCATCATCGCGTTGAAGATCGGCACGATCATGAAGAACGTATAAAGGTGCACGAAGGCAAGTACGACCGAAAAGTTCGAGTACAGCAGCCATTCGAGCGGCTGATCGATCATACGCGACGACAGTAGCGCCTGGTTCACGAGCCCGTTGCGGCCGAGCAGCGGTATCCACGAGATCATGCGAATGACGTTCGAGGTCCAGAACGGAATAGTGCAGACGAGGAACAATACCGTCTGCATGCCTGATGAACGGATATGAAACGACAAGAAGTATGCGATAGTGAAACCGAGCACCAGCGTCACCGCCCAGACGATTGCGCAGAACTTGATCGTCGACCAGTAGGTCTTGAAGGTCACGCAGACGTCGGTCATCGAGGAACAGCCGTCGAAGATCGCCGCATAGTTCTTGAACGTGAACGCGGGGATGATCTGATATTCGTTGAAGTCCCAGAAGCTGACGATCAACGTGATGACCAGCGGCACGAGGAAGAACAGAACGAAGGTCAACGTGAGCGGCGTCGCCTGTAGCCATGCGGCCGCGCGCCGGTGCTTGACCGGCGCGTCCAGCGGTTGGATGGGAAGCTCGATCGATGCCATCGCGGGTTACCTGTTGAAGAAACGGATGCGGCCGGCGTGCATGACGTGTTTCAGGCCGGCCGTTTGCACTAAGCCGCGATGAACTCGTTCCATTTCTGGACCATGTAAATGTTCTCGTCCATCACCGCGTTCCAGCACGCGATGGCGCCCATACGCTGGTTGTACGAACCGCCGTCGCGCACCGTGCCGACCTTTTCCAGCAACTGGCCATCGGGCGCCTTGATGTCCTGCGCGGCCGGCTTGCCTTCGATCCAGTAATCCCACTCATACGGCTGCATATGGGTCTTGGCGGTCTCGAGCACGCCCGCGTAATAACCCTGGCGCATGAGATACGCGCCGGCCCAGCCGTCCTGGAACCAGTTGATGAACTCGTAGGCCGCGTCGAGCTTGCGGCCCTGCAACGAACGCGGCAGCCCGAAGCCCGACGCCCACGAGCGATAACCTTCCTTGAGCGGCTGGAACTTGCACGCAATGCCCATTGTGCGGACCTTCGTGACGGCGGGCGACCACATCGACTGGATCACGACCTCGCCGGAAGCCATCAGGTTCACGCTCTCGTTGAAGTCCTTCCAGAACGCACGGAACTGGCCAGCGCGCTTCGCCTCGATCAGGATCTTGATAGTCTGGTCGATCTCGGCCTTGGTCATGTTGCCCTTGTCGCCGTACTTGACATGACCCATCGCCTCGATCGCCATGGCCGAGTCCATGATGCCGATCGCAGGAATATTAAGCAGTGCGGCCTTTCCCTTGAACTCGGGGTTCAACAATTCGGACCAGCTATTGATCGGACGTTTGATCAGGTCGGGACGGATGCCGAGCGTATCTGCGTTGTAGGTCGTCGGGATCAGCGTCATCCATTCGGTGGGCGTTGCCGAGAACTGTGTCGACCGGGCGCCGGTCAGGAACATCACCTTCTTCGGCGCCGTGCCCTGGTCGCCAATCTTCTTGCCGTCGACCTCGCCCCGGGTAAGCACCGGCGTGATCTTGTCGGCGAGCTTGATCTTCTTTGCGTCCATGCCGGCCAGCGTGCCGGCGGGGATCAGCTTCTTAAGCGAAAAGTATTCGGTGTCGACAATATCGAACGAATTCGGCTGCGTGATGATGCGCTTGGCGACGTCGTCGGTGGTCACCGGGATGTACTGAATCTGAATGCCAGTGTCTTCCTGGAATTTCTTGGCGATATCCGAACTCTGGTTCACGGCCGTGCCCAGGTAGCGAAGCGTGATCTTTTCCTGCGCATGCACGTACGGAAACCCGGCAATACCCGCTGCGGCGACCGCGCCCTTGAGCAAGGTGCGGCGCGACATGCCCTTGCCCGCGCCGAGGCCGGATTCAGTGTCTGCGGCGCTCGCCGGCGTCTCGCTCGTGCTGGGATCGGACAGGTGTTCGTAACGCTCGGTCATTGCAATCTCCCTTGGTTGAAATTGTCGTTCAATGCAGCAGAAAACGGCCTCTTATGCCGCGAATGCATGCGCGTCCTGCTCGTTCCACCAGACCACGACACGCGCATCGGGTCCCAGGCGCTGCGGGTCGTATTCGTTATCGGGGAGCAGTGAAATCAGATCGGGCGAACCGTCGAGCGGTGCGAGCGTCATGCGCAGATGCGTACCCTGGTATTCGGTTTCGCGGACCGTGCAAGGGATGCCGCCAATCCGGCTCAAACCCGTTTCGCTCGCGGGCGCCTGAACCGGCGTGACGCCATGCGGCGCAACACGCAGATGATCGGCGCGCACGGTGAACGCGCGGCCGTTCGCCCCGAGCACGTTGTGGCCGCCGAGGAAACGCGCGACGAATTCGGTACGCGGCCGGTTGAAGACCTCGTGCGGCGAGCCGCTCTGCTCAATGCGCCCGTGGCTCATGACCACGACCATATCCGCGAGCGCCAGCGCCTCTTCCTGCGAGTGCGTCACGTGTACGAACGTGATGCCCAGTTCCTTCTGCCAGCGCTTGAGTTCGGCACGCATCTGCACGCGCAGGAACGGGTCGAGTGCGGACAGGGGCTCGTCGAGCAGCAGGCAACGCGGTTCGTTCAACAGCGCGCGGGCGAGCGCGACACGCTGCTGCTGGCCGCCCGATAGCTGCGACGGCTTGCGCTCAGCAAAGGCGCTCATCGCGACGAGTTCCAGCAGTTCGCCCGCTCGCTTGCGGCGCGCGTCCTTCGCGACGCCCCGCATCTTCAGGCTGAACGCGACGTTGTCGAGCGCGGACAAGTGCGGGAATAGCGCATAACTCTGGAAGACCATCGCCGTGCCGCGCGTGGCGGGTTGTGCGCGCGTGACGTTGCGCTGGCCGATGAGGATGTCACCGTCGGTGATCGATTCGTGGCCGGCAATCATGCGCAGCGTCGATGTCTTGCCACATCCTGACGGTCCGAGCAGGCAGCAGTACTGTCCACCGGGAATCCGCAGGTCGATCGAATCGACGGCGAGCGCATCGCCATATTGCTTCGATACGTGCACCAGTTCGATATCGGCGGCTTCGGTTTTAAGCACGGCTGAAGTGGACTGACTCATGCAGGGCGTTTCCTGAATTAGAACGGCAGCGAGCGGCGACACGCGCGACCGGACAGAAGGTCTTTGCATGCCACGAACGCAAGACATATGCCAATTCGTTCGCATATCCTCAACTTAATTGCCAACCATCCCATCTATTGAACGTAGACGATATGGGGTGTAAATTGCACACAATTCCAAATCGATCTGTTGGCGATCAAGCCGGATAATCCGCACGATTGAGGTGCGCCGCCGGTCCGCCACGGGGCGCGATCCCCCAAAAAGGTTCACGCGCAACTCCATCCGCGCGGAATGTTCGTCACTCAGGGCTTTTGCACATGGACACCAACCGCCACGCTTCTGCATCGCAGGAACCCGCGTTCGGTCCGCTCGCCACGCATGGCCGCTTTCCGTACCGGCCGATCACCGACACCGATTCGTTCCGATGGCCCGGCGACACCGGTCTCGCCGTCTATCTCGGGTTCAACATCGAGCACTTCGCGTTCGGCGAAGGACTCGGCGCGGCGCTTGGTCCGGTCTCGCCGCAGCCCGACGTGCTCAACTACAGCTGGCGCGAATACGGCAACCGTGTGGGCGTGTGGCGCTGCCTCGAACTCTTCGATCAGCTCGACATGCCGTCGGGCACGCTGATCAATACGGCACTCTATGACCACTGCCCGGAGGTCATCGACGCCTGTCTCGCCCGCGGCGACGAACTCATCGCACACGGCCATACGAATGCCCAACGCCAGAGCGACCTGGACGAAAACAACGAACGTGCCTTGCTGCTGCATTGCCGCCAACGCATCGCAGCACATGCCGGCACGCCGCCTTCGGGCTGGCTCTCGCCGTGGATCTCCGAGTCGCGCGTCACGCCCGACCTGCTCGCGGAAACCGGTTACGGCTATACCCTCAACTGGTGCCACGACGACCGCCCGGTGCGGATGGCGACACGCACCGGCTCGTTATGGTCCATCCCCTATCCACAAGAACTCAACGACTTGCCGATGATGGTCGGCCGCCATCTCGACGCGTGCGCCTTCGCCGACATGATCATCGACCAGTTCGACGAAATGCTCGAACAGGCGAACCGGAGCCGCCATCCGCAGGCGCTCGTGATGGGCATCGCGCTGCATCCTTATCTCGTCGGACAGCCCTACCGGTTGCGGCATTTGCGGCGCGCGCTTCAGCACATTGCGGCGGCCCGAGCGAACGGCGACGTGTGGATGACCACACCCGGCGCGATCGCCCGCCACATGGACGAGATGGAGCGCCTGGGCCTCGCCGGCACGCACGGCAAGCCGGAACGAGCCCACCTCCTGGCAGAAAAATGACTTCGAAACCCGCACTGAGGGTCGCTGCAAAACCCCGGAAAGAAGCCGTGCGCGACACGGCCCAGGACGCCGATGCCCGCCTTTACCAGGCCATCTTCGACGGCGTGCTCAACCATCGCCTGACGCCCGGCACCAAACTTCCAGAGCCAGAGTTGTGCCAGTTGTTCGGCGTGGGCCGCGCGGTCGTGCGGCGCGTGCTGGAGAAGCTTGCCTACGAGGGCATCGTTGCATTGCGGCCGAACAAGGGAGCGGTGATCGCCGAGCCGACGCCCGAGGAAACACGCGAGATTTTCGAGGCACGCCGCTCGATGGAACGTGTGCTGGTGGAACTGGCCGTGCAACGCGCGAGCGCGGGCGACATCAAGGAGCTCCGGCGCCAGCTGGCCAATGAACACGAAGCGATGCATCGCTTTGACCAGCCTTCGTGGGCACGGCTTGCAAGCGACTTTCATCTGCGTATTGCGGCGCTTGCAGGCAACTCGATCCTGCAACGCTACCTGACGGAACTCGTGTCGCGATGCTCGCTGATCGTGGGCGTGTACGAGCCGCCGGGCCATGCGCCCTGCGAGCACGATGAACATGCGGCGATCGTCGACTGCATCGAGGCGCGCGATTCCGCTGGCGCAATCAGCCGCATGGAAGCGCATCTGCGCGAGCTGGAAGAACGCCTAGAGACATCGCGCATGCTGGGGGAGAAAAGCCTCGGGCAACTGCTCGGCATGACTCAGACATAAGCTCACCAAGCGAGCGACTACGTGACCACCCGCGAGCGCTTCACGCTCGGCTGACCGCCCCACGGAGCATCGATGCACAACAAGACACTAGCAACGTCCACCGAAGGCATGGTCACCAGTCCCCACGCGCTCGCGAGTGCCGCCGGACTTGAGGTGCTGCGCGCGGGCGGTAACGCGATTGAAGCGGCCATTGCTATTGGTGCGGCGTTGAGCGTGACCTATCCGCATTTCACCGGTCTGGGCGGCGATGCGTTCTGGGTCATCGGCGACCGGACGGGCATGCTGCGCACGTTGTCGGGCATCGGCCAGGCGGCGCAGAATCCGCCCGCATACTCCGGCGCCATTGCGCTGCGCGGCGCCTGCTCGACGCTGACCACCGCCGCCACCGTCGACACATGGCATCAGGCGTATGCGATCAGCCAGACATCGTGGAGCGGTCAACGCGCGTGGTCGTCCCTGTTCGATCGCGCTATCGAATATGCATCGGAGGGATTTCCGGTCACGCCATCGCAGCGCTTCTGGCAGCAGTTTCGCGCCGATGAATTGCACGCTTTGCCGGGCTTTTCGGCGGTGTTTGCTCCGGACGGCCACGCACCGGAGATTGGCGAGCGCTTCGTTCAACCGGCGCTTGCGCGCAGTCTCCAACGCATCGCGACCTATGGCGCGCGCGAGTTCTACGAAGGCGAACTCGCGGAGCGCATTGCACGTGGCTTGCAGCACGCCGGCTCGCCGCTCACACAAGCCGACCTCGCCAAGACCCGCGCACGCGACGAACCGCCGCTACGCGTGGCCTATCGCGGCGGAGAACTGGTCAGCCTGCAACCGCCGACGCAAGGTGTCACCACGCTGCAGATCATGGGCACGCTGGCGCGCTTCGATTTGTCGTCCATCGCGGAGGGCAGCGCCGACTACTACCACTTGCTCGTGGAAGCGGTGAAATGCGCGTTCGTGGACCGGGACCGCTTGGTCTCGGACCCGGAGTTCAACCGCGTTCCCGTCGACGACATGCTCTCGGCCGGGACGCTCGATGCCCACGCGCGCTCGATCAGCCTGCGCAAAGCGCGCGCCTGGCCGCACGTGTTTCGTCCCGGCGATACGGTGTTTATCGGTGCAACGGATCGCGAAGGCCGCAGCGTCAGCCTGCTGCAGACGGTGTACTTCGACTGGGGCAGCGGTATCGTGGCCGGCGATACCGGGATTCTCTGGCACAACCGCGGTGCGTCCTTCAGCGTCAATCCCGCGCATCACAATGTCTTGCAGCCGGGCAAGCGCCCGTTTCATACGCTCAATCCCGGCATGTACCTGAAGGATGGCCTGCCACACCTGCTATTCGGCACGCAGGGCGCAGACGGCCAGCCGCAGACGCTGGCGGCGATCCTGACGCGCCTGATCGACTACGGAATGGACCCGCTGAGCGCGCTGGCTCGTCCGCGTTTCCTGCTCGGCAAGACCTTCTCGGATACCCGGGATGCGCTGAAGCTCGAGGAAGACGCCGGGGCCGAGGTATTCGCGACGCTGGCCGCGCGCGGGCATGAGGTAAGCGCTATCGCAGCGCAGAGTCCGCTTGCCGGCCATCCAGGGGTGATTCGAATTGAACCGGATGGGGTGGTGTACGGGGCGCACGACCCGCGTAGCGATGGCCAGGCAATGGGACTCTAAGGGCACGTGATTCTCGCGACCTGTGCAGAACGCAACTGAACGATACGAGTTATCCGCTTACGACCCTGGCACCAGACCGGAAGGCCCGTAACCGGTGACCCGGTTACTACTGCGCGCTGACCGGACCGTCTCCGGGTTCCGCGACAGCATCGATTTCGACACGCACGCCGTTGAGCGCACATCCGATGGTGGTTCGTACGGGGGCGGCACTGCCCATCACTTTGGCGTACACGGCGTTGAAACGTTGAAATTCGCTGATGTCGGACAAATACGCCTGGACGCGAACAAGCCGGCTGAAATCAGTGCCAGCATCTTCCAGAACAAGGCGCAAATTGTTGAGCACCGCGGCCGTTTGCTCTTCGATCGTGTCGCCGAGAATGTTTCGCTCAGTATCTCGCGGGACCTGACCCGCCACAAATATCAGACCGCCCGCGCGGCGCCAGAGACTGTAGTGGCCGCCCTTGGACGGTTGCTTGCTGGATTCGGTCATTGGTGAAGTCTCACGCTGGAGGGGAATAACGACGCGCGTCTGCATATGCTCGCCTCTTGGCAGTCACCGCGTCAACGCAGTGACCGAACGTTCGTTGCCGAGTTGATCGCGATATTCCCACTGTCCGTCGAGGGATTGAACCAGGGCATTGCTGTACAAGTAGGCGGTGGTACACGTGTGCTCGGGGACCAGTAACAGCCGGTCTCCGGTGTCGAGCGTGTCGCTGCGGATTACGGTGTGCTCTTCGTTCATCATCACTACTTCTTCAGCGCCTTGAAAACGCTGCCGCAGCGGTTTGTCCGGCGAGATCGCCTTGCTGCCGGCATCCAGCGTAGACGTGCCATTGCGTGTAGAAACAACGGTCGTCAACACAAACCCGGCCGCCACCCAATTGTGATGCGCCAGCTCCCTCAGGTGCTGGGCATTCGAATACACCCATGTGCCGGGCGATACATGACGCATCACGGAGCGCGGCCACAGGTCGAACGTATAGCTGCAGGCTCCGACCACGTCGACGTCGATACCGTCTTCGCGCAGGCGCGACTGCAGCACCTCCAGCGTGTCGGCAAGCTTTTGCACCTCGGCTTTGCGCTCGTCATACTCGCCCCGGACGTTGCCGTCGTAAAGATGCCACCCGGCAAACCGCCCGAGCCGGGCAACCTCGCGCGCGAGTTCGAGTGCCGCCTCGTCCATAACGACTCCTGTGCGCCCCATTCCCGGATCGAGGTCGACCCGAAGGCGAATCGCAGGCGAGGCGCCGTCGAGTAGCCGGGTCCACAGGTCCAGTCCGTGGCGGGAATCGATGAGGCCCGTGAGTTCGGCCCTCGGAAACACTGCGGCCAATTCGATAAATCGGCCGATGTTTTGTGGATTGACAGTCGGAAACGCCCAGACGACGCGCGTGGCGCCCGCGGCCAGTACCATTTCGACCTCGGCGAGGGTACTGGCTTTGAAAGCGTCGACGCCATTGGCCAGCAGTAACTCAACGAGCCACGCAGCGCGGTGAGTCTTCACATGCGGCATCAGGCGCTCGACACCGCCGCATGCTTGCGCGGTGACCTTCAGGTTGTGCAGGACGCGGTCTTCCATTACCACAAAGCAAGGCGTTGAGACCGCCGGCACCAGGTCTGCCGCGATTGGGTTGATCATGTTGCGTGTTGTCATAGAGTAATAGTTACGGTGCATGGGAGCCGTCTGGCTGGCATGAATTTCATCGGAGAGCAGCTTCGCATCGAGGACGGCTGGCTAGTGGCGCAAGTCGGACAGGAATGCCTGCGCACGCGGGTGCTCGGGCGACCGAAAGAACGTTTGCGGATCGGCTACTTCAAGAATCGCACCGCGATCCATGAACCAGACGCTGTCGCTAACCTCGCGCGCGAATCCCATCTCGTGGGTGACGCACATCATCGTCATGCCGTCTCTGGCAAGCGACTTCATGACGTTGAGCACTTCGCCAACCATTTCCGGATCGAGCGCGCTCGTCGGCTCGTCGAACAGCATCACTGGCGGTTCCATCGCCAATGCGCGCGCAATCGCGACGCGTTGCTGCTGCCCTCCCGACAACTGCTGTGGATATGAGTTCGCCTTGCTGGCCAGTCCCACGCGATCGAGCAGCGCCAATGCCTGCCGCTTCGCATCCTTGCGGTTTTTTCCGGCCGCCTTCATCGGCGCGAGGCATACGTTGTCGAGCGCCGATAAATGAGGAAACAGGTTGAACTGCTGAAACACGAAGCCGACACGGCTGCGAAACCGGTTCAGGTTTAACGTAGCCTGATGGACGCTCGTTCCGTCGACCGTGATCTCGCCCGCTTGAATCGCCTCGAGGCGGTTGACGGTACGAATCAGCGTCGACTTGCCCGACCCCGAAGGGCCGCACACGACCACCACCTCGCCTCGCTTCACCTCGGCGCTCACGTCGACGAGCGCCTGATACTCGCCATACCATTTACTAACTTTGGAGAACTGAATCATTGATGAAGCTCCTGACATTAGGCATCTTCCCCGAAGCGCGCCGACGCGAAATACGCCGTTCGACACCCTGCACGCATCGGGTAAGCGTGTAACACACCACGAAGTAAACCAGCGCCAGAATCAGGAAGACCTGAAACGGCTGCGTGAGAAGACTGGCGTTAATCTGCTGGGCAGAAAACGTCAGTTCCTGGACGCTGATCACATAGCCGATCGACGTGTCCTTCACCGTCGATACGCATTGACTGAGAATGCTCGGCAGCATGTTGTACAGCGCCTGCGGCAAAATCACGTGACGCATCGTCGACCCGTAACTCATCCCGAGCGAGCGTGCGGACTCGGTCTGCCCTTTGGGCAACGACTCAATACCCGCGCGGACAATCTCGCTCAGGTAAGCCGCCTGATAGATCACCAGCGTGACGACCAGGGTCGTGAACGCGCTGACGAGATGGCCGATCAACCCCGGCACAAGGAAATAACTCCAGAACACCAGCATCACGAGCGGCACACCGCGCACGATATAGACGAGCACCGTCGAGGGCACGCTCAGCACCCTGTAGGGCGAAACCCGGCACAACGCCAGCAGCAAGCTAAGGGGAACGGCGAAAGCGAGACCGAGCAGCGCGAGAATCAGAGTGAGCGCCAGACCGCCAATCGGTCCGCTCGGATATTGCCCTAGCAGAAGAAAATGCGCGTTGTGGGTGAGTATGTCGAGCATCGCTTATTTCGCCAGGATACGGGTGTGGCGCGCGACCGCTGCCCCCACACCCATCAGGCCCAATGAAATGGCCAGGTAGATGACCGTTCCAACGAGATAGATTTCAAAGGTTCGAAAAGTCTGGTTCTCAATGTCACGCACCGTGTATGTCAGCTCGGCAACACCGATTGCCATCGCCAGGCTGGTGTTCTTGAAGAGCACGACGGTATGGTTGATGAACGGCGGCATTGCGATGCGAAAGCTCTGCGGCAGGATCACGTATCGCATCGACTTCGCAAAGCTCAACCCCAGCGAGCGGGCTGCCTCATGTTGACCTGCCGGTACCGCCCGCAGGCCGCTCCTAATATCCTCCGAGTAGTACGCCGCCATGCACAGGCCAATGGCTATAGAAGCGAAGATGAATTCGCCCCCATGCGCGTTGATCCATCCTTGCGCGCTATCGGGCAACAGCGTCGGAAACCCGAAGTACCAGAGGAACAGCTGGCCGAGCATCGGCACGTTCTGATGGTATGCAACGTAGCCGGCGACGAGCCTCTCGATGAACGGGTTACCCATCGCGCGCAGCGTCGCCATCACTGTGCCGAGTGCGACCGCGAGCACCCAGCTCGTCAGCGTGAGCAGCGCGGTGTACTGCACTCCCCACATGAGGTGTTTCAGATTCGGGGCCGAGAATATGCTCGCAAAGTCGAGATGCGCTAACATTAGTAATCCTTACTACACAGAACAGCTTGAAGGTCAACCTTTGATCGACCCGATCTTGAAATCGCGATGCATCTGATAGATCGTTTTGGGGCCGAGCCACGTGTCGAATATCTGCTGGGCTTCGCCAGATTTTTCCATTCCATCCAGCGCGTTGTTCACCGCGTCGAGCAATGCTGGCTCGCCCTTCTTGATACCAAGTCCCCAGTATTCGAGACCCACCGGCGGCGACAGCGCTGCAACGTTGGTGTCAGGCCCGAGTTTGGCGGCAAAGCGGTGCATGATCGGTTCCGAGACGACAAAACCATTGACCTTGCCTTGCACCATGGCCAGGAACGCGGAGGGCGAGTCGTCATAGCTGACGAGCTGCACGCTCGGCATGACCCGACCCATGATTGCGATATTGCTGGAGCCTTTGATCGTACTGACGCGCTTGCCGTCGAGATCGTCCCGCGCTTTGAACGGGCCGCTGGTCTTCACTGCAATGATCTGCTTGGCCACGTAGTACTGATGCGTGAATGCGAGTTGCTCAGCCCGCGCCGGAGAGTAGCCGAGCACCGCGGCGAGCACATCGACACGGCCTTGCAGCAGTTCAGGAATGCGCGCTTCCATCGACACCACCTGCAATACAGGTTTGACGCCCAGCGCCTTCGCAACACCCTTGCAGTAGTCGACGTCGTAACCGACGACTTCTCGCGAAGCCGAATCCTGGAAGCCGAACGGCTCGAAGTTGGCTAATACCCCGCACACCAGCGTTCCGCGCGCCTTGATGTCCGCGAGCTGGTCGGCCCGTGCGGTACCCGCCAGCAGGGCCAGGGTGAGCCCAAGCAATGCTGCGGTTAGTTTGTTAGACGATTTCATGCGATCTCCGTAGACGGGTGCTTCAAAACGCAATCTCGAACTGTTGATGCGCTCGATCTGCATTGCGGGGAATTTGGAGGTCGTATTCTTGGTGGAAAAAAATCCTAAATATAGTGATATTTGCGCATAATTATCCATTCCGAAATTAGATTGATCCGAGGAGGCTGCGTGGCGCACCAGATCACTTTCCTGCAACTCGAAGCACTGGTTGCAATCGCGGACATGGGTTCGTTCGAGGCGGCCGGGCGCAAGCTCGGCAGCGTTCAGTCCGGCGTGTCGCGCCACGTTCGCGAGCTGGAGGGTCAATTCCCGAAGCCGCTATTCGACCGCGGTTCGCGGTCGGCACGGCTGACCGTCGACGGCCTCGAGGTACTCTCGCAAGCGCGCACGATTCTTCAGCAACGCGACGCCCTGTTGAGTCAGTATGCGAGCGAGAAAATATTGCGCCGGTCGTTGAGGCTGGGCGTGACTGAGCTCGCGGCGCTCACCTGGCTGCCTGGCTTCATCGAGGCACTGCGTTCTACCTACCCGCTGGTGAACGTCGAACTGGAAGTGGGCGGTGTCGCTGCGGATCTTTACGAAAAGCTCAGACTGGCGCAGTTGGATCTGGCCATCGTGCCCGACACGCCTCGTTGGACGGACCTGTCGAGGTTCCCGCTCGCCAACGTGCGTAACGGCTGGTTCTGCAGTCCCACGTTCAGCCTGAAGCGGCGCAGGCTCACTGTATCGGAGCTTGGCCAGTTGACATTGCTGTCCCAGTCTGGCGACTCGGCGGCGGGACATGTCATGAGCAAATGGCTCGAGCGCAACGGCGTGCAACCGCGCAGCATCCTGACCTGCAACAACTTCGCGGCGCTTGGTGGCATGGCGAGCGCGGGGCTGGGTATCGCCTGTCTGCCGAACGCCATTTCAGGCGAACTCGTAACGCTGGGTATGCTGCGTGAAGTCCATGTGGGGCCGGTGATGCCTCCGGTGCGTTATGTCGCCGTCGCGCGGCAAGACGCGCTGACACCGTTCCACCGCAAAGTCATTACGCTCGCACGCGCGACGTGCAACTATGGGACGCGCTATCAGGACGTCGGCGCCCGCGAACCGCTCGTCAACGAGGCCAAATAGCGATGCTGACCGTCAAGCAGATCGAGACGTTCTACTGGGTAGCGAAACTCGGTACCGTTCAACGTGCGGCCGACAAGCTCCATATCACGCAGTCCGCCGCAACCAAGCGCCTGCAGGATGTAGAAGCGAAGTCCGCTGCACGTTTGTTCGAAGGGAGCGGCAAGAAAGCAAGGTTGTCCGCGAAAGGGCACGAGATGTTCGCGCTGTGCGAGGGCTTGCTGGACAGCATTGGGCGACTAGAGGCTTACCAGGACGCGGACCGGCATATGGCCCGCGTCCTGCATATCGGCCTGACGGAGCTGGTTGCGTTGACCTGGTTCCCGGCGTTCCTGCGGCAGATGCGCGAATTGTTTCCGAATCTCATCCTGCAACCGCACGTCGACATGTCCGGGCCGCTGCAAGAGCGCGTGATCGACGGACGCCTCGACCTCGCGATCCTGCCGGAGCCAGAGCTGCCCGCATGGGTCACGCGAGTGACGCTCGGAAGTGCCCGCTTCGCCTGGTTTTGCCGGCCAGGTGAGTTCGACAGCAAGCGCACAGTGCCGCTGCGTGAGCTGGGCGCTGTTCCTGTCATCGAACAGACTCCCATATCCATCATTACGATCCTGAGTTCAAGGGGCTTCGAGAGCGCGGGTGTCGATCCCGAGCGTATTTGCGGCGGCAACAATGCAGTCGTGGTGGGCGGCCTCGTGGCGGCTGGGGTTGGCGTGAGCTTGTTGCCAGTCGATCTTTTCAGGCAGCAAATCAAGAACGGGCTGATGCAAATCGTGATTACCGACCCGCCGGCACCGCTGGTTCGCTACGACGCGATTTTTCTGAAGCAGTCACATTCCGCGCTGGGGCACATGGTTGCCGATGTCGCACGGCGTTGCTGCGACTTCAGTTCAGGTGCGGAGCAACCCGTAGCGAGTTAAGCGCAACGTTCTGCATAGCTGGTCACTCGCGCCTCGGCGTTTTCAACGTAACTGTTGCGGGCTTCGCTGTAACGCGCCTGCCAAGGCATCTGGCAAGACAGGGAACAATCAAGGATTTCACGGGTATCGATTCCCCCTATGAAGAACCGACAACCCCCGACATCCGCATCAATACCACTCAATGTTCCGTAGCGGATGCGGTGGCGTTGATTGCTCATCGATTGGGCAGCACCTGAGCGACTCTTCACCGGGATGGCCTATCGAGTCGACGCTCATCCCGCGCTGACCCGGTTTGGGCCTACCGGCTCGTCGGGTCGATATCGGCGATCACGTTCCTGAAGACGACACGCTCTTCCAGACTCACCGACCGCGCAGATCACGCAGGATCGCAACGGCCCGAGTCGATCGCGGCTCACTCTTTTTCAATCAGCAAATCCGCAACCGGCCTCGGACGTCCATCCGTGTGACATCCGGTCTCTCTCCCTATCTCCCAACATGACAAAACCTTCATGTAATCGAAACGGAAACGATAACCCACTCGCCTATTCTGAAAGCGCAGCCTAGGCAACGACCCTTTAGCCGTCGTGATCCAGGCTGCCTCGCCTCTCAAGGCGATATATCAAACGCGAGGAGACACTCATGAAGGCCCTCATCCAATTCGCATTACCCCTTGGACTAATGCTGGCCAGCGCGTGCGCAATGGCCTCGAACCCGCTCACTCCGCACGAATGCAACGCCTATCCGTTCATACCGGCGCACGGCGAGGTCTCGCACCGCGCCCTGATGCGCGAACTCACCGAGCTCGAGTCGGTGGGCTACCGGCCAGGGATCGACAACTATTCGATCGATATCGCCCAGGCCCGGAAGCTTCTCATTGATAAATACAACGCTGACTGCAAGCCGAATCAAGCTGCGACGAGTCTGCCGGCCACCAACGGCTGAGTGTGAGTCGAGGGGCTCGCAGGGGCGCGACGTCCGGGGTTTGATGAGCTCCGGGGCACGCGCCGCGGCAGCGGGTTCATCATTGCTTAACGAGCTCCATCCACTCAGCGATAGTTTAAGGAACGCGGAACGCGATTTACCGGCGCCACGGTTGCTTCACCAAGCTTGATCGCAGGGCTATTGGTGGCCGAGGCGCACCTGTGGCCCTTGTCTTCTTGGATTGGTTCGCCTTTAAACCGCCAGGGTGGCCAAGTGGTGCGCCAGATTGGCTTGCCGCCGAATTGCTTGGACGGCTAGTCGGCGTCGAGGCTATCCATACCTCCGGGCATTGTTATGGATTGGTTCGCCCCAAGATGAAGTCTGTGTCCCGGATCTGACACTGGTTCTGCGCGAAGGAAGAGGAGCAAACGGCGCAAGACTGGCGGACCTCGGCGAAGAAGGCCGCTGCTTTCCATTGGAAACAGGGAGCCCCTCCGGCGCGTGGCCGGCATCGATGGTGGTCGATTGAATTGCAGGCCTATTAAGTGTTCAGGCGAAACGGATTTCAAATTCTGAGCCATAGCCGGCGAGCAGCTTCGCGATCTCAGCATCGATGGTTTCCTTCGTCCAGGTGACGAAACGTCGCCAGTGATACTTGGCGTGCTTCCAGACGATTTCAATCAGGTTCAGCTCGGGACTGTAGGGCGGCAGATAGAAGAGCACCATGCGATGCTCGAGAAACCACCGGTCGATCCTTTCCTGATCGATGTTGTGATGAATCGAGGCATTGTCGAGCACCACGACCGTCATCAAACCGGGCTTGCCTTCCTGCGCGATCTGATCAAGAAACTGGATAATGTCGGGGCGTTTGATGGTTGCCTTGCGGGCTTCATGCCTGAGCAGGTTCGCACCGAAATCAAATGCACCGAGGACCGAGCGTCTGCAATGCGGCTGAGGAACAACACGGTGTGGCTCACCAATGGGCGACCAGCCACGTTGCACCGGCGGCGAAGCGGAGAACCCCGACTGGTCGAAGTAGATCAGGCGGCACGCCCCATCGCGAGCGGCCTGCTGCAACTTTGAGAGCGTGTCTGCTTTCACGGCGAACTCCTGTTCGTCGCGTTTTTTTTGAGCGAGTAGCGGCCACGCTTGTAGGAAAACCCGGCGCGCCTGAGCGCCACCGACAGCGTTTCCAGGCGGCATGGCAAAGGCTGGCCATGTACCTCCTCAATGCGCAGCGCAATCTGCCTGAGTGTCATCGATTCGGCGCGGGCCGATTCGACGGCAGTGGCGACCAGCGCATCAGACAATGCGCGGGGCCGCCCGCCCTTATGTCCGCTCAGCAAACCACACAGGCCCCTGTCGTTCCAGGAATGCGCCCAGTTGTACACCGACTTGTCGCTCACCTCGAGCTCAACGGCGATCTCATGAACCCGCCGTCCGCCGGCAAGCTCCAGCAGACCCAACCCACGGGTCCGAAAGTCTTGATAAGGATGCTTGCGCGACAGCTGTTGCAAGGTCTTCTTCTCCGGTTCAGTCAATTCAACGGCACATTTCACGGGCAGGCAGGCGGTCAGGATGAGATTGCCTCTCAGACTCGCCATTCTGAAATTCGTTTACTCGACACACTTAACCAGGGCGGTCAGGTCGAACGACGACTAGCGTGGCCGCTGCGATGAGCAATGCCGTTCCACGCTATAGCAGTCCAGTTCCACCGTAATCCTCAAGCCTTTCCTAGCTCGTCGCCCATTTCCTTCGCTCTTGCATCCGCTGCCAACGCGCCACGGACGATCGCTTCCTTCACGCCCTGGGCATCGAAGGAAGCCAAAGCAGCGGCCGTGGTCCCGCCTTTCGACGTCACACGCTCGCGCAATACGCTCGCCGGTTCACCCGATTGAGCGGCAAGCTGCGCTGCACCGGTGAACGTAGCCACCGCGAGCGCGCGGCCTTGCTCCTCGTCCATCCCAAGCTGACGCGCCGCTTCCTGCATGGCTTCGATGAAATAAAACACGTACGCGGGACCGCTGCCCGAAATGGCTGTGACGGCGTCAATCTTCGCTTCGTCGTCGAACCAGACGGTCTCGCCGACTGCTTCCAGTACCTTCGATGCCAGTGCTTTTCCCGCATCATCAACACCGGGCAACGCAGCCAAACCTGTCACGCCCATGCCGATGAGCGCAGGCGTATTTGGCATTGTGCGAACGATTTGCGTGTAGCCGCCGAGCCAGCGCGACAGATCGGCAGCGCGAATGCCGGCCGCGATGCTGATAACCAGTTGCTTCGACAACACCGGCTGCAGCGCCGTAGCAACGTCCTTCAGAACCTGCGGTTTGACGGCGAGCAGGATCGCGTCGTAGCCGGCAAGTTTCGAATCGATCGACGCGCCCGTCGCGACGCCGAACTGCTTTTCAGTGCGCAGCCGTGCTTCTTCCCCAAGATCGACGACGTAGAGATCCGCCGCCGCGACGCCGCGCTTGATCAACCCGCCGATGAGCGCCGACGCCATGTTGCCGCCACCGATAAATGCAATTTTCATGATGAAGTGGTCGAGAAGAATTAATGAGAATAATCACGTGCGCCGAAGATGGCCGTGCCGATACGAACCATCGTCGCGCCCTCCAGAATCGCTGCTTCGAGATCCGCTGACATGCCCATTGAGAGCGTGTCGAGCTCAAGCCCGTCCGCACGCAACGCGTCCAAAACTTCACGCAAACGCCGATGTGGCGCGCGTTGTTCATCGAGGGTTGCGGCCGGTTCGGGGATCGCCATCAGGCCGCGAAATCGCAAAGAGGGAAGCGCCGCGATCTGGCGCGCGAGCGTCAACGCCTCGTCCGGCGCAACGCCGCTTTTCGACTCCTCGCCGCTCACGTTGATCTGCAGGCACACGTTGAGCGGCGCCATGCCGTCGGGCCGCTGTTCGCTGAGACGCTGGGCGATCTTGAGGCGATCGACGGAATGCACCCAGTCGAAATTTTCGGCGACTACCTTCGTCTTGTTCGACTGCAGCGGTCCGATGAAATGCCACTCGATCTCGCTGCGCAGATCCGCCAGTTCAGCAATCTTCGCCACCGCTTCCTGCACGTAATTCTCGCCGAACGCGCGTTGCCCGGCGTTGAAGGCGGCGCGAACATCCTCTGCGGGAAAGGTCTTCGATACCGCGAGCAATTCGACCGAAGATGCGTCGCGCGAAGCGTCAGCCGCCGCTTTCGCGATGCGCTGACGGACTTCGTCCAAATGACGGGCTACAGGAGAGGAGGACATGGAATCGGACGCCGCATTTCGAGTAAGCAGAGGTCCGATTATACGGACGCGGCACCCCGATCCAGCAGGCGCCGGCCGGCGTTAGCCATACAGCAGATGTTCGAGCAGTTGAATCCAGTGCACGACGGGCGTGGACGTGCCGCTCTGCAAGTGCGCAATGCAGCCCACATTCGCGGATACGATCATCTGCGGTTCCAGCTTCTCGAGCTTGTCGAGTTTCTGGTCGCGCAATGCGTACGAGAGCTTCGGCTGGAGCACCGAGTACGTGCCAGCCGAGCCGCAGCACAGATGGCTATCGGCGGGAAGATGGACCTCTATGCCCAGCGCCGTCAGCAAGTTCTCCACGTGGCCGCGAATCTGTTGACCATGCTGCAGCGTGCACGGCGGGTGATACGCGACGGTATGCACGGCGCGCCGCCTGGCCATCGCCGTGAGTTCGTCCTCGTATAGCGGCAGGATTTCGGCCAGGTCGCGTGTCAGGTCCACAATCCGCGCAGCTTTCTGCGCATAGTCCGGGTCGTTGCGCATCAAGTGCGCGTATTCCTTCACCGTCGCGCCGCAACCCGACGCGTTCATGACGATCGCCTCCACGCCGTTTTCCACGTACGGCCACCACGCGTCGATGTTGTTGCGCACGTCGTCCAGCGCGTCATCGTTGAAGCCGAGATGCAGACGGATCGCGCCGCAACACCCCGCATCGGGCGCGATCAGGATCTGAATGCCCAATGCATCGAACACACGTGCGGTCGCGGTGTTCACGTTCGGCATCATCGCGGGCTGAACGCAGCCGGCGAGCATCAGCATGGTGCGATCGTGCGTTTGCGTGGGCGCCTCCAGCGACCGTTGCGCGACGGGAATCTTGCTGCGCAAGGTTTTTGGCAGCAGCGGCCGGAATTGCTGGCCGATCTTCATCGCGGGCGTGAAAAGCTTGCTGTTCGGCAGGAAGTTGGCGAGCAGTCTGCGTTGTACACGCTGGCCGAACGGCCGCTCCACTTTCTCTTCCACGACCTTCCGGCCAATCTCCAGCAGCCGTCCGTATTGCACGCCCGACGGGCACGTGGTCTCGCAATTGCGGCACGTGAGGCAGCGGTCCAGATGCAGTTGCGTGCTGCGCGATACCGGCGCGCCTTCCATCATCTGCTTGATCAGATAGATGCGGCCGCGCGGGCCGTCGAGCTCGTCGCCCAATATCTGATAGGTCGGGCACGTCGCCGTGCAGAATCCGCAATGCACGCACTTGCGCAGGATGGCCTCGGCCTCTTCGCCGTCGGCCGTGTTGCGCATGAAATCGGCGAGGTTGGTTTGCATTGCGTGTGTCTTCAGTTCAGAAGTCGGGGTAGAGGCGGCCGCGATTGAAAATGCTCGCGGGATCGAATGCGGCTTTCAGGCCACGATGAATCTTCATCAGCGGCGCGGGCAAGGGCGTGAAGACGCCGGCGTTGCGGTCATACGCCGCGCCCGAGCGGAAGATGGTCGCGTGGCCGCCGGCCTGCTTGGCGCTGATGCGCACGGTTTGCGGATCGGCGTCGGTGATCCACCAGCGTTGCGCGCCGCCCCATTCCATCAGATGTGGGCCGGGAAGGTGCATCGGTTCGGCAATCGATGGCAGCGAGAGCCGCCACAAAGCGCACTTCGGCGGCAGCACGGCGAAGAACGGATCGGATTGCTCACGCAAACCGTGCCAGAAACGCTCGGCTTCCACGGCGTCCACCACTTCGCCGCCCAACGATGTCCGCGCCGCTTTCACCGCCGCTTCCGCACCGCCCAGCCGCAGGGCCAGCGTGTGGTCGCGCCAGGCGCTTCCGGTCAGCGGCAACGGATGGCCGCTCCATTCGTTGAGCTTGCGCACGGCGTCGGTGTCGTTCATCTCGAACTTGAGCGTGGCTTCGGCAACGGGTTTCGGCAGGACTTTCACCGATACCTCCAGGATCAGTCCAAGCGTGCCGAGCGAGCCTGCGAGCAGCCGCGAGACGTCGTAGCCCGCCACGTTCTTCACCACCTGGCCGCCAAAATGCAACACCTGGCCCTGTCCGTTCATCACCACCGCGCCGAGCACGAAATCGCGCGGCGCGCCGGCCGCGGCGCGCCGCGGGCCGGCGAGTCCGGCAGCGATACAGCCGCCAAGCGTGGCGTTTAGACCGAAGTGCGGCGGCTCGAAGGGCAGCATCTGGCCGCATTCGTCCAGCCGCGCTTCGATCTCGCTGAGCGGCGTGCCGGCCTTCGCGGTGATCACGAGCTCGGCCGGGTCATATTCGATAATCCCGCGATGCGCACGCGTATCGACGATCTCGCCTTGCAGCGTCTGCCCGTACCAGTCCTTCGTGCCGCCGCCGCGAATCCGTAGCGGGGTGTTGCTCGCCGTCGCGGCGCGTACACGCTCGGACCAGCTCGCGACAATGTCTTCCTCTGTCATGATGTCCCGCGTTTTATGGCTCTTTGGTCAGTGTATCGGCGCGTTCCCGCACGGCCACTCGTATAAACGTGGATACGTGTCCGGGCTCGAACGCCTGGACACAACCGCCGATGCCTGAAAGGGACGTTTACTACCACGCAACGTTTAGAAGCGCCGCCTAAACACGCCGCTCAAAAGCGTGGAATCTCGGGATGCGGCAACAAGCCGCCGCGAATATGCATTTTTCCGTACTCGGCGCAACGCGCGCGTGTCGGGATGCCTTTGTCGGGATTGAGCAGGCCGGGGGGATCGAAGGCGCGCTTGATCGCGTGGAACGTGTCGCGTTCTTCGGGCGAAAATTGGACGCACATCGAGTTGATCTTTTCGATCCCCACGCCATGCTCGCCCGTCACCGTTCCGCCCAGTTCCACGCAGGTTTCCAGAATGTCACAGCCGAACGCTTCCGCCCGGTGCCATTCGTCCATATCGTTGCCGTTGAACAGGATCAGCGGATGCATGTTGCCATCGCCGGCGTGGAACACGTTCATGCAGCGTAGTGCGTATTTGATTTCCATCTGTTCAATGCGCGCGAGCAGCGGCCCGATCTGGCGGCGGGGCACGGTACCGTCCATGCAGTAATAATCGGGGGATATACGTCCGGCGGCCGGAAATGCGTTCTTGCGTCCCGACCAGAATTTCAGCCGCTCAGCCTCGGAGCGCGAAATCTGGATGCGGTTCGCGCCGAATTCGCGCAGCACCGCCGTCATCCGCACGATTTCCTCCATGACTTCGTCGTGCGTTCCATCCGATTCGCACAGCAGGATTGCCTTGGCGTCGAGGTCGTAGCCCGCTTTCACGAACTCTTCCACGGCGCGTGTGGCGGGTTTGTCCATCATTTCGAGTCCGGCGGGAATGATGCCCGCCGCGATGATCGCCGCGACCGCGTTGCCGCCTTTCACGACATCGTCGAAACTCGCCATGATCACCTGAGCTGTTTGCGGCTTGGGAATCAGCTTGACGGTGATCTCGGTGACGATGGCAAACATGCCCTCACTGCCGATCAACACAGCCAGCAGATCGAGTCCTGGCGCATCGAGCCCGAGCGAACCGAATTCGAGTATGTCGCCTCCCATCGATACGGCCCGCACGCGCATCACGTTGTGACAGGTCAGACCGTATTTGAGACAGTGGACGCCGCCTGAATTCTCGCTGACATTGCCGCCAATGGTGCAGGCAATCTGCGATGACGGATCGGGCGCGTAATAGAGCCCGTAAGGCGCGGCGGCCTCGGATATAGAGAGATTGCGCACGCCCGGCTGTACCGTTGCGGTACGCGCGTACGGGTCGACTTCCACGATCTTGCGAAAGCGTGCGAGCGATAGCACGATTCCATGCCGGATCGGCATGGCCCCGCCCGACAAGCCCGTGCCCGCGCCACGCGGGACGATAGGCACGTCGAGCCGTGCGCAGATTTGCACGACGCGCTGAACCTGCGCTTCGGTTTCCGGCAGCGCGACCGCAAGCGGCAGTCGGCGATACGCCGCGAGCCCATCACATTCATACGCGGCCGTGTCTTCCTCGCGATACAACAGGCAATGCGTCGGCAGCACGGCCATCAACGCCTGGACCACTTCGCGCTGACGTTGCGCCAGCACTTCCGGCGAAAGCTCGGCGGGTGCGTTCATGTCTCCTCCCGGC
>Ga0185299_10001721_pt1 | contig 39075 bp, 62 predicted proteins | sample PaiPotPPA55metaG_FD_128002 | JGI IMG/M metagenome (GOLD analysis project Ga0185299, IMG submission 128002) | Iron sulfur acid spring bacterial and archeal communities from Banff, Canada, to study Microbial Dark Matter (Phase II) - Paint Pots PPA... ...
AAGTGGGCGCTTGGACCACGGCTTCGTGCTGGTCTGCCAATCTTTGACCAGAACGTAGGTCCAGCAGACCCATCGAGGCAAGATCGTTAGCGTTATGGGCAGATTGTCCCATAGCGGCTCGGGGGGGCGTGGCGGCCGTGGGGGGAAAGAGGTTGTTGCGCTCTCAGTTTTGTATGTAGTACAGTTCAAGTCGTTCGTCGAAGTGCATCGCCGGGAAAGTGCTGTGCCGAATTGTTGGGGCGCCGGTCGTCAGCCGGCGCTTCGCTTTTTAATGCTTTAGCTGCCGCTGCTCAGGTCGGATTGCCCGCCCCGCTCCGTCTCGTCACGGTCAAGCCCGACGAGTCTCATCACCTCAGCCCTCGGAATCAGCGTGCGATGGCCAATAGTTACCGACCGTACCCGGCCGTTCTTAGCCTCGCGCCTCAGCAACGCCACGCTAACGTTCACCAGTTCCGCTGCTTCGATAAGGGTAAAATTGAGCGCTTCGCCTTTTCTAACGTCGTCGATGCCACCCAGCCCGTCTCGTCCTTTCATCGTGAGTTCATTGTAACCAAGTGGGCGTTGCCATTGGAAGATTGTCATGCTAAATACTGAAAACGGTAAATGGCATGAAACGGCGACAATCGGTTAGGAAAGAGTTGGAATCGCTGATTCGGTGGGTAAACTTCGTCAATAACGAGTCCGCGCCCCCTCCAAAGCCCGATTTTTATGTGTCCGACGAGGTCCGCGAATTTGCGTGTATGATCTTGCGGCGCATCCCGGAAGTGAGAACTCGCGAGAACAAGGCGAAACTTTTCTCCCGGGGGGGGCCGCGGTCGTACGAATTCGAACTTCCGGCGCGATGCGAGACGCTTCAGGTCAGCCTCAACACGGTATCAACTTGGAATGTGTCAGTATCAATTTGTGGTCGCTGGGACCCCGTTCGCGATAGTCTTCTCCCAGCGCTCACGCAAAAGATCGGGCCAGTAATCAGAGACGTGATCGATGACGGCAGGAGGAAGACACCGTGCTTCCTTCAGGAAGAGGCGGGGGATCGGCTGCGGATCTGTAAGTGCGGCAAACTGTTCGTTGCCTTGAACACTCGTGCTGAATACTGCGATCTCGGCTGCTCAAATCGGTTACGGCAGCGTGAGTTTTACAAGTTAAACACGGTCGAGCAGCGCAAGATCAAGCTCAAGCGCTACCATGTTAACCGTATTCGGAGCGCGGTCGCGCAGCAGTCTCGGATCGCTCGCGCTGGGAGTCGGCGCCTCGGGAATGACCACAGTGACGGCAAATGACTAGTGCTCCTATTATAGGGCGTATCCCGAGCGGCGCGCTGGCTGGCCAACTTAGCGCAGTGCTCCTCCCGGCCAATGACGGGTCGTGGCGGGTGCTCCTATTATAGGCCGCTCGCGCGCGCGCATGTCCGCGCATACGCACACGATGCGCCTGATAAGGGGGGGATGTGTCATGACCCGTCACGAACGTCGTGTGGTTATTCCGCCCCCCCTGTAGATAAAGCGTTTTTGCCGAGCACCCCTCCTCAGCCCTTCCCCTCGTTTTTACCCTAGCAGGCTATGTTTGGAATGACGAAGAGGATAATGCTTGAAAAGGTTCAATGAATTATTAGCGACCGGCGTGTAAGATTAGGTCAACATGCCCAACACTTATATACGTGGTCGCCGAGATGCTCAGCGTTTCATGCTAACGCGTGAACTTAAGCAGCACGAGTGGTTTGCTCAAGTGCCGACTCAAGTCTTGGGCGGCTTCGCGGAGTTACTCGCGATATCTCGGGAGCTTCGCGCTGGAATAAAGGCTCAGGGCGGCGCAGTGCGGCCAGACGGTACCCCCCATCCGTCTGTCGAGCAGTTCCGAAAGGTCAAAGGAACGGAATTAAATTATTTGCAGACTATGATGGAGATGCGCCGCGCCGAGCACAGCGAACCCGAGGACTTGGTCGCCCAAATACAAATGGCGCGCGTCGATGAAGTTGAGTCCGAGCCTCAGCAGGAAGCCGGCGAGCCGGAGCCGAGCGATTGACTAGGACTAATCTGTTACCGAAAAGTCATCCCCGTAAATCGACGTTTTCGCCCCGCCATTGATTGAACCTCAAGCCCTTGCAATGCGTTACCGTTAATGTTTACAATATCGGTAACTATGGACAAGCACATTGCGGTCTATCTGCGGGTTAGTTCGACCACTCAGAACGCTGCGAGTCAGCAACCGGACTTAAAGCGTTGGGCGGATGCTCAGGCCGAGCCGGTCGAATGGTATAGCGACAGGTTCACCGGCAAGAGCATGGACCGTCCGGCGTTTAAACGCCTTGAGCGGGCCCTTCGGGCCGGAGAGGTCTCAACCCTCGTGGTCTGGCGGTTGGATCGCTTAGGGCGCACGGCAAGTGGTCTAGCGTCGCTGTTTGAAGAGCTTGTGCAGCGTAAGGTCAACCTTGTCTCACTCCGCGATGGTTTGGACTTGTCCACGCCCGCCGGCCGGCTGATGGCGGGTGTCCTGGCTAGCGTTGCAGTTTACGAGACGGAAGTGCGCAGTGAGCGCCAAACCGCAGGTATCGCGGCGGCGAAGGGCAGAGGTGTGCGGTTCGGACGGCCGCTAGGAACTCGCAAGAGCCGTATTCCGCCATGTAAGCGAGCAGCGATAATCGACCACAAAGCCGCGGGCTGGAAGGTTGCGGATATCGCGCGGGCTGTGGGCCTTGCGCGTAAAACAATTTATGCGGTCCTCAAAGAAGCGGCCTAATCAACCCCGCAAATCGGGTCTCCGCTGCTTCCTAGGGCCGTTTCCGTGTCTTGGCGAGGCGGACTTTCAGGCTTAGCCTAATCTCGAATAGCGATCCAGCCGGCGAAATTATGCGCGCGGTAAAAGCAGTCGAAGGTCCGGAAGCCGGCACGGCGAAGTATATCCTCATTCCACGGTGCGGTTAGCGGAACCATCACGCCTTCGAGCGCGAGCGCCTTACGCTCGACCTCCTCGGTCGAATAGCCGTTTGCGCGCTTTAGATCGTGGTAGGCATCGACTTGGAGCTCTTGAATCTCCGCTCCGGCGCCGAGCACTTTCTCGACTAGAATAAGCGCGCCACCGCTACGTAGCAGCCGATAGGCGTCGGCGACGATCCGTTGACGATATTCAATCGGAATAAATTGGAGCGTCAGGACCGAGAGGAGAATGCCGGCGTTCGCTTGAAAGTGCTGGAGCGGCAACCCCTGTTTTAAATCCCAGCTTTCAACGCGGACGATACCTCCTTCGATTTCGTTGGCGAAGCGCTCCCGGAGCTCGGCGAGCATCGCCGGCGCGATCTCTAGAGCGACGTAACGATGCCGATTTCCGTAGCGACTTACTAGCGAGGCTATTGCTTCGCCCCGGCTCGCGCCTAGATCGACGATCAATTCGTCTCTGTCGCGTAGGATTCGCGTTGCGTAATCGAATACGCACATGCGCATTTGCGGATAGGAGGGAATCGAGCGCACGAGCATGTCGTCAAAAACTTGCGCAACCGATTCGTCGAACGTCCACTTTGAACCGGCCGGCAAATGACCGAGGCTAGATCGATTGTCCATTTTCTAGGTTTTTTCTATCGATTGGTTTTAGGATGCGGTCGCGCACGGTTTCAGAAATCGCGCGCATCATCAAGGGCGGAACGGCGCGACCGAGGCGTTCCCACTGCTGTGGATACGTGCCGGATAGTTTGAAGTCGTCAGGAAAGGCACAGATGCGGCGCAATTCGGCGATTGTTAGCTTGCGTGGTTCGACCGGGTGGATTACTGATGCCGCCGAATCGAAGCCGCTAGGAACGGTAATCGTCGGACAAGGCTGGTCGAAGCCGGGTTTGACCAGGTCAAAGTATTTGTCGGATTGTTCGCCTGGTCGCAGGCGCTCGGCTTCGCGGCCGATCGCGTAGCGTTAGATGTTAGGAGGCGGGGGATCGGCAATGACGGCTTCGAGACCTTGGCAATTAGTCAATGGATTATAGGCCATCTGTGCCGAGACGGTTGGCGAAGGTACGTTAGGATCGCGCCAGTTAGGCCCACACTTCGCGCGTTGAATCCACGGCAAGGCGTCACGAATAGAATATTGATATTTGAACGGCTCGGGATACGCCGGTTCGGCGCCGAGGTCTTGGCGAACGCCGATAAAGATCAAGCGTTGGCGGCTCTGCGGTACTCCGAGCCAGGCCGCATCGAGTAGCCGCGCGGCGACCTTGTAGCCGCAATCCTTGAGCAGCGCCAGGACTTGAAGAAAATAGCCTTTGGCGACGCCCTTGACGAGACCGGAGACGTTTTCGGCGACGAACGTGCGCGGTTGGAGCGCTTTGAGTAGGCGTGCGTATTCCCAGAAGAGATCATCTGTGCGCTGGACGGTTTGGGAATACTTCTTAGCAGCGCCCCAGTTTTTTTGGCGCTTGCCGGCAGTCGAGAAGCTAGCGCATGGCGGGGAGCCGTCGAGAATATCGAGTTCGCCGACAGCGATACCGGCTTGTGCGAGAATCGTTTCCGGCGCGAGCTTGCGGATATCGCTCGTATTAAGAAACGAATCCGGATGGTTGAGCCTGTAGGATTCCTGTGCGGCCGGAATAAATTCGTTCGCCCACAGCACGTGAAACCCGGCTATCCGATACCCGAGGCACGAGCCGCCGCAGCCGGAAAATGTCGATACGACCCGGTAGCCGTTCCACGGTGTCGCTTCGATCTCCGACATGCTCGGCACGCGGTATGGCGGCTTATTCGGATTCACTGGCGCGGCACGAACCGGACCACTTGTAGTTGCATTTCGGGCACTCGTGATTGGTCTCGATATTTTCGTCGAAGTTCTTGAATTGATCGGGAGGAGTAGGCAGAGCGATACGCGCGAGTATTTCGTCGAGGTCGCGCTGGTCATAGCCTGTCGCGGTCAAACCGCGTTCGTTTGACGCGTGGTCCTGCAGAATCTCCGCTAGTTCCCGTTCGGTCCAACCGCCGAGCTCGACGAGACGATTATCGGCGACGAGGTACGCTTCGGCTTCCTGCTCGTCGGCGAATGACACGCCTCGCACTACTGGCACTAACCACTCACCGGCTTTCTCGACAATGCGATCTGGAGGTTCCTCGCCGGCGTCTTTGGCGCGTTGCAAAGTTTCCAGGCGTCCATGCCCAGCAACGAGCCGTCCGGTATTTTCATCGAGCACGATAGGCGCGACAAACCCGAAGCGGCGGATAGACTGGCCGACCGCGTCGACGTCATGGTCTTTGGGATTCCGTAGCGCCAGCGCGATTTGCGATAGCGCCATATATTCGATACGGATAGCTTCTCGATTCCCGTCCTTGGCTTTGTCCATACATACCGATGTTAGGCAGGCTATTTCTGATAGTATACGCGAAACCAATGAAACGGAGCACGATCATCGGTGGCGGGTATGAAGGGCGGAACTAGTCAAAATAGCTTAGCGATAGCGCGGTGGAAGCGCGATCCGATTGCCTTCATCCGCGAAGTCCTCATCAACCCTGAAACCGGCAAAGCCTTCGATTTGTACCCCGACGAGAAGCGGTTTATCCGCCTGGCGTTCACGGTCACGCCCGATACCCGGCTTCCCTTCGCGGAGATTCTGTTCAGCGCTCCTAAGAAGACCGGCAAGACAGCGCTCGCGGCGATGTTGACGATTTATGTGATCGTCGTGCTGGGCGGGCCCTACGCCGAAGGGTACTGCGTGGCCAATGATTTCGAGCAAGCCGCATCGCGCGTCTTTCAGGCCATTTGCCGTATTATCGAAGCATCGCCGCTATTGCGGAACTCGGCCAAGTTCACTGCGAACAAGGTTGAGTTCAGCTCGACCGGTTCAACCATAATCGCTATCGCCTCTGAGTACGCGAGCGCAGCGGGCTCGAATCCGACGATTACTGTGTTTGACGAATTGTGGGGCTACATATCAGAGCGCGCCCAGCGGCTGTGGGACGAAATGGTTCCGGTGCCGACCCGCAAAATTAGCATCCGTCTTACTGTCACCTATGCTGGCTTCGAAGGCGAAAGCACCCTGCTTGAGGGTCTGTTTAAACGGGCCATGCAAGGTGAGCTGGTTGGCCCCGATCTCTATCGGGCAGGCGGAATGCTGGCCTACTGGACGCACCGCTGCCCCGCGCCGTGGCAAACTGACGGCTGGCGCGAGCAGATGCGCGAGCAGCTGCGGCCGAACGCTTATCTGCGCTTGATTGAAAATCGCTGGGTTACGAGCGAATCCAGTTTCGTCGATATGGAATGGTGGGACGGCTGTATAGATGCCGATTTGCGTCCGGAGCTGGCGAATCCGTCCCTCCCGGTGTGGATAGGCGTTGACGCCAGCGTCAAGCGCGATTCGACGGCTGTGGTCGCGTGCTCCTTCGTCGATGGCAAGGTCCGCCTCGTATGGCATCGGATATTTCAGCCGTCGCCGAAGGATCCGCTGGACTTCGAGGCTACGATCGAAGCGAGCCTGCTCGATTTACGTCGGCGGTTTTACGTGCGTGAGGTGAAATTCGATCCCTTTCAGTTAGTCGCTGTGGCTCAACGGTTGACACAGCAAGGCCTACCGATGGTTGAATTTCCGCAATCGGTTCCGAATCTGACCGAAGCCTCGACGAACCTGTACGAGATTATTAAAGGGCGGAACCTGGCCGCGTACGAGGACACCGATATCCGCCTGGCGGTATCGCGCGCTGTTGCGCTCGAGACGAGCCGCGGCTGGCGCATCGCCAAAGAGAAACAGAGTCACAAGATTGACGTTGTGGTCGCGCTCGCCCAGGCGGCGTTGGGGGCGGTCCAGCAAGGGCAGGAGGAAAATGGCGGGGAGTGCATTATCGTCCCGCTCAGCAGCGCTGTTTCTCGCCTTGATGGCGCGCGTGGGGCAGTCCCAGAGGGCTCCACACGTTATTCCCGTCCAGACCTCGACGCGGAAATTGTCGCCGATGGAGCGCAAGCGAGTGGTTCAGCCGATATTATGCAGGTGAGGGGTTCGGGAAGGGCCGGGAGTGTTGGCCGAGCACGTTTTGGTCGCGGAAGTTGGTAGAACTGAGTCATCGAAAACGGGTAATTAGGGATTCATGAAAAAACCGGCAGAAGTTAATAACGACGTTGTCGAACAGCAGCCTGACGTCCTCGACGAGGCAATCGCCAAGCACCTCAAGGCGTTGGGCAATCCCGTTCCAGGCGATTTAAACCCGTGTGGTCGGGTAGCAGATGTGGCGCGGAAGGTTCCGGACGTTCACTCGGTTCACAGAGCTAAAGCCGCCGGGATTGTGAATGAGTTCAATCGCGCTAGCGTGATTGCGCTGGACAGCTTGGACTATGTCAAGGTGCAGCGGTTGATCCATGACTTTTGGGCGGCCATGTGGCAGGGCGGATTGCAGACAGCGCCGCCGGAGCCGACCGAGTTTGACCGTTGGCGGCACAAGGCGGGTAGCCTCGGAGTCTCTCTTGGGGAGCTGGAGGCCCTGACCTTACGTCTGGGGTACATGACGCCGCGCGTGAAAATCGAGGACATAACGGGGGATGGGGCGACGTTGTCGAACGGTACGGTGTGGACGTGGTCAAATAAGCCGCAGAAGGCGTCCGTCGAGCCCCCGACTGTGGTTATCGGCGGTGCGGTAGCCGGCGGGTCACGCGTGGTCTACAGCGATCGTGCGGTCTTCGACGCTACCCGAGGAAGTGATGACAACGACAAGTAGCGGTCCGGGCATTTTCTTCGGGCTCAACGGCATCGAATCGCGACTGTTCCGCCGCCTCTTGTGGGCTCCGGCCGAAGTGGCCCGGTTCAACGCCGAAGCTGCCAAACGGAGCGTGGACGAAATCAAGCGCCAGGTCCTACAAGAACGAAAGCGCCGGGCGCTGAAATAGGCGCGGCCGACGTTGCGACGCACAACGGAATCTATGTCCCTGCTCCGCCGCATGCGTCTCCTCGTTCTCCGCCGTCTCCGTCGCCGCCGGCTGATTGGTCCACAGACGCCCCGGACTGGATTCTAATTCGACACGGTGGGCGCCGATGCTCAAGGCCTGGTGCGCGCGGCTGTGTCTAGCCGGGCGCGGAGCGGGGCCGTCTCGCTGTTTGGTTTACCTAATCAATTCTTAGCTGGGATTGCACGGGCGCCGCGCTAGCGGCCTTTTTCAGCCGGCCGGAACGGGCGGCGCGGTAATTCTTTTACTGAATGCTCGCACGTTAAGGATCTCAAGTTAAATAAGTTAAAGAGCGCGAACGGCCAAAAAGCTCAGCAACTGTGCAGCATATTTTTCATGGTCGGTGCCTGATAGACCGATACTCGGTGCCTGAAGGACCGAGAACTACGGTTTTACGGTGCCTGATCGGACGAAGTGGGTGCCTGATAGACCGATACATCCTGACGCTCGAACGTTACTTGGTCCGTCTCAATTTGGTACGAGAGGCTGTAGTCCGGGAGCCTGGTGATCGCTTTTATGTGCTGGCGGAATTTCTTCAACGGTGCTGTGGAGCCGCTTTTTGTGTGGAGTAGGCCCATGCCGATCTTCCATTGGGGCTGATTGCCGCAATGCTTGCGGGCGAGCTCATAGAGGCGCCGCTCGAGGCCGCCGTCGAGCCGGAAGTAATCGCGGTTGAGAGTTAGTACCTCGCGGGCGCACACGGCGCGGTAGAGCCATTCCGAGAGGGTGAGTTCGAGCGCCACCATGCGATCGTTGGTGGGACTCTTCTCGACGATGCGCCATTCTTCCAGGAGGCCGAAGCCGCGGCGTTCGCGTGTACCGTTCGATGCGAGGTTCGTTTCGATCCGGGTTCCGGCAAGCCGCCGGAAGGCTTCGACGAGGCGGTCGTAGTTTTCGCCGCCCGTGTGGCGGTTGGTCGCGACCAACAGATCATAAGCCTTAAGCCGCAAGGTACGGGTCACCGGCCGTGCTTGATTGATGGCCTCGATGAGTTGGCTAATCGCGTAGATCAGAATGTCTTTGTCCCAGATGGTCGCGATCCCGAGCACGCTGGGCGTGACGGTTACGCTGATGCCGTTGTGGTCATAGCGCCTGATGCGCTTGTCGGGGTTCTTGGCCAGGCTGAACATCGGATGTTCCATGCTGTGGCGGTCAGCCTTGAGCGCCCAATCGAGAATGTCGGCTACGAAAAAATCGCGGTTAGGATGCCTATCTGGTGCCAACCGCCGAGAGTCGCCAGTCCGCGTGGCTTGTTTTTCCTTTTCGAATAGTTTACTGAGCGATTCCACCACCACCCTGCCCTTTCCCCCCACCGTTGTCAGCGAGCATTATTCCTTCCACGTCATAGGAACGATGCCGAGCTGCTGAACGGCGCGAAGTCGTGCCGCGACTTCAGCGGCGTTCTGTCGGATATCGACTACGGGACCAACCAGAGCTTCTTCGGCGACCGAGAGGCGACGTCGGACGTGTGCGGCAATTATGCCGCGTTCGATCCACTGGCCGAGATTGGAGTCGCCCACGGCTTGTAATGCTTCCAGGGCGTATTGTTCGAGCTTCGGTAGCCCTATGAGTGATTTGCCGGTAGATGCAGCGGAGGCATGCCAAACTGGGCCTCCAAGGTTCATCTGCATTCATTCGTAGCCGCTGTTGACAGTGAGCACGATAGATACCAAGCCGTGGCGAGTTTCGTATCTGAACTGTGGGTGCGCCGTTTCGGCGGCTAAGCGACAGTGATGGTTAAGCGCAAATTGCTGACGTTGATTCATCGTGCGAAATCGTGGTTGCCCTGGCCCGGCAGTTCTTGACCTTGCACGGAGCGTTGTTTGGGCTGCGGGGCGTGCACTCCGCAGCCCACGCCTTTTCATTCTGGCTCGATGGGTTCATCCACTTGGTCTTGGCCGTAGGCTCGCAACACTTCCGGGCGATACCTGGCAAGTTTGCGCGCGCGGCATTTCGGGCAGGCACGGCACAACTCAATGCCATTCCCGTCGTATTCCCACTCAGAGAAGAGCCCACTTCCGCAGTCGCATGGTCGAGGTGATGGAGCCAAAAATCGTGACATTTCTAAACCTCTTTGAAGTGGGGGCAGAGCACTTGCCCCGCCCCGTTCCCGTTGTTATGCCGCTTCTCGAAGTGACTCGCCGCCTGCACTGTCGAGTTCCATTTCCGCGCCGCATGGGCAGGTCGGGCAGCCGAAATCCGCCGTCTGTTGGCTGATCCGTACGGCGTAGGGCTTCCCGTTGTTCGCGAGATACTCGCAATTCGCATCGGGGCAGGTCGCCTTGAGCATACGGGTCGTCTGCCGCTTGCGCACGTCGTTTAAACGGGCATGCGGATAAGGCCCTAACTGGACAGCATAGATTGCGAGCGTCTTGGCCAGCTCGGGACCCGGTGTGGTGGCTGTCCACGGCTTCACGAGTCCGATGGCCTTGCACAGCTTTACGAATTGCCCCTTGTGGCCTTCCTCACAGCCGACGATCGCGTGGATCATCTCGTGCGCGAGTATGTGCAGGATTTCGATTGGCTGGTCGATCTCGGGGCTGATGAACATTTCATAAGTGCTGTCGTCACTGCTGGTGCGGGGCCAGCATTGGCCAACCGCGTGCTTGCCGCCACGGACGCCTTTCGGCCAGCCGCACGTCACGCGCCAGCGCGGCCGTGTAAACCCCGGAAACAGCGAGACCGCCATGCGCTCGATCGCGGTTAGCAACCAGCCTTCGCGCGTGACCTCGTCATCAACCGGGGTCATCCAGCTTGCCCATGATGTTTCGTTGTTGTCGGTGCTGTCCATGAAGTCATCATACCACGGTGCCACGGCGTCAGTCAACCGTGGCACGATGGCGTTATTGCTTAACGCCAGTCGGTACGGGTTTCAGCGGGGCTAAGCCGCGTGCTTCTCGTTCCCGATTTAGCGCGTTAAGCACCAGCGTGTTGATGCTCACGTCATCGGACATCGCCATATCGTGCACCTCGCGCCACGCCTCGCGGCTAAAACGGATGGTCATGGTGACCACGTCGCGGCCCTGGCTCTTGCTGCGCCCCTTTTCCGAAGGCGGGGGCGATATTCGTTCCGCCACCCCCGTCAGACTGCCCTTCCGTGTTTTCATAGGTGCTTCCGTAGATAACTCCATAACTTGTTAATCTCCTGGGCTGCTTTACCCGTTGGCTCAAACTCTGTGACCGCCTCCCCTGCCCCAAGCGCCCTGGCGAACGCCACCCGGTTAAAGATTTCGACTGGTGCCACCTCGCCCAACTGGCTGAGCACCTGCCGGGCCTCGTCGGTCTCCGGGGTCCGTGGATAGGCGGCATTGATGATGGTGGCGAACGGCCGCCGTGCGGCCTTAGCAATGGCGACGGCTCGCTCGGCCGCTGCGATATCCGGCAGGGCGGGGCGCACCGGGATCAGTATGAATGTGGCGAGCGCGGCCATGCGGGCAACGTCGCTGTCCGCCCTGGGCGCGCTATCGACGATTAGCAGATCGACGGTGTTTTGCTTGATGATACCTGCCAGCTCGCCGGCGTGGACCCGTCGCACGTCATCGGTAGTCCCGCGCATCTTCTGCCAGGCGAGCGCCGTTCCTTGCTGTACGTCCGCATCGCAGAGCAGTGTGGTCATACCGTTTGACCTGGCAGCGACCAGCAGATGCACGGACAACAGGCTCTTGCCCGATCCGCCCTTCATCGAAGTTACGAGCAACATGCGGTCCATGACGTAATGGTATCACGGCAGTATGGTGCTACGGAGTGATGGCTTATCAACAGCAAGGGTAGGGTGATTCTCAGCCGGCCGCGTGCTCGCATTGAAAGCAGGCGCCACTCGCCGACACGAACTCGCTCTTGACCTGGCCGTCAGCCGTCCGCTGTTGCGTGATGATGGGCTTGCCGCAGCCCGAGCAGATGCGAATCTCATCGGGGCTCGGCGCCAACGCGAACGGCCGCGAGGGCAGGGCAGGGCGTGGGAATAGCGGGAGCTGGCGGTTATCTCGGTTCATGACATTTACCGCCCCCAGCTGAGCCCCCAGGTTGTGCGGTAAGTCCTGGGCGGATTGAGATCGCGGGAATCGACCATCGCGTAACCTTCGAGGCGGGGCATGAATGCTTGAAACGTATCCATCCACTCCCATTCATCCGGAACATCGCCGCACACGGTTTGCCAGGTCAGCAGCCCGGACACGGGTCCGTTGCGTGGCGGGAATAGTGATAACTGCTTCATGCTGTTTCCAGAAACGCCCATGCTACACACCGCTCCGCGTCTCCCAGCATGAACACTTGGCCTGGCGTGAGGTTCGCCGCCTCGTCGAGCAGTGCTACCGCGAGCCACGGCGCCGGCGGCTCGGGAACTCCGAACTGCCACAAGTCCGGATTTGGCGTCCGCGATAGCCAGCATCGCACAGCGGGCGCATCGGGTTTGAACCCGAGCGTGAAGACCCAGCATTCGGGTTTGAACCGGGGGCTCTCAATCACAATCGATAATCCGGCAACAGTGCCGGATCCCGCCCGCACGACGGGCGTGAGCATTTCAAGTGTCCGCTCATGATTTAATTGCCGCGCGTGGTGTTCAACTGGGGAGCGAACAGGGCAGCTTCACTTGCGCCTGCCCGCAACCCGTCGGCGGATCTCCCGCCGCTCTATTCCACGCGCGGCAAGTCTCACAATCTACGCTGAGAATCCCTTGCGCCCGGCGTACTTGGCTCGCATCTCCTCTTCCCATTGCCGCGCCTGCTCGGGCGTGACCTTGCCGGTATCGCCGCATAGCTTGCAGTGCATGATCGTCTCGCCGTCGATACTGATTCCAGGCGATAGGCCATCGCAGGCAACGCAAAGACCGGCAGGCCGGTCGTCTACGTCATCGAGCGAGATGAGATAAGCGCCGTCCATCTCACAGAACTTCTCCGTGTCCGGATACTCGCGATCGCATTGGATGCATTGTTTCATCTGTTCGCACCGCCCTATAATGGGAACTCGCGGCCGGCCACATCGAAGGTTTTTCGGGGACGGTGTTCTTTAGCTGATGAACCGACCATTCCGGCCGCGTTCCTCTGGTCACCGATAGAACCGCTCACGTCGCATGTAGGCGCGTCCGCCGCCAGGCTGGACGCTGAACAGCGAACCGCAGCCGCCGTCCAGGTCAGGCTTGCCGAGACACTTGCGCGTGCCCGGCACGTAGCCCGCTTCCCACCAGACCAGATCGCCGCCGCAATCTGGACAGTCGGGCAAACGCATTTCCCACCATGCTTGACCGGGCGCAAGAGCGCCCATGTCGATTTCGAGCCCATCATCCACCGTATAATCGCCCCCGATGTTGACTTCGTAATCGCTCATCAGTTACCTCCTGCCCGCGTCCGCAACTATGCTTCGCGTACCAGACCGCACGCTCGAGCACGCGGCGCATAGCGCTCGCATGCCGGCCTGGCAGTCTTTGATTTCCTGCCACGACGAGTGCTGATGTACCGCGATAACTTCGCCACAATCCGCACAGCAGTGCTTAATTTCCATCTTTTGCCTCGCGCCCGGCGAAGGTACTCCTGCCACCCACGCAACGAAAGTCCCATCATCGTCGCGAGAAATAGTCAGGCAACGCGCTTGTTGTGCATCGACCCATCTATGAAAGGCGGTCATTTCGGGCTTTAGGCTTGCGGTGGTTTCGCTCGCGAATGTCTTGAGTTGCGGCGCATCGTTCAATGCCAACGCAGTCCGGGCAGCCTCGACCTCCGAGGTACGCATCAACTTTTCGCGCTCGTTCATTTCTTTTCTCCCGCGCCACCTCTTCTTAGAGGCAGCGTTCTGCTCTGGTTGGATTGCCTTTAAACATCATCCCCCTGCCCCGGCCTCACTTGGGATCGGTCGGGCAGGGATCTTGTTAGGCGCGCTCTGCGGTTTCGATCCGCGACCATGACAAGGCTTCTTAGCCGTGCGCGTAGCGCTGGCGTGGTCCGCCGATATCCGCGCGCCGTACACTTAAATCCGCATTCCGAGCGACTGCGGTTGCTGCGGTTGCTGCTGTGGCGGCCGGACTTGCTGAGCTTGCTGTATTTGGACGGCGACAGCATCAAGCGCAATTTCTTTTTGGGGATCGCGCGCAATAGCACGGCGTAGCGCCTCTTTATCGTTTGTGTAAATGTGCGCCTCAAGAGCCCCCCTGCTCCCGCCGACGTAAAAAGTTTGTCGATTCACCAGCTGGTCACTCCGCATGGTGTCCAGGTTCAGGATAACGTTGTCGACCGTTGACCCCTGCTTGGCGTGTGAGGTGGCAGCGTAACCGTGGTCAACGTGCCGAAGGCGAGCGAGCGGCGCGACCATTTCCCGGCCGTTATCGAATTCAAGCGTCGCGGCCGGTCCGTCGAGTTTGCGAATCGTAGCGATGGCGTGATTCGAGATGCCGTTTTTCCTATCGTTGGCCCGGAATTCGAGCCGATCTCCGACGGCGATGGTGCGTTCCTCCCATTCATAAACTTGGGTGCAGGTAATGCCGGCAGGGTTGAATGTGACTTGCGCTCCATCGCGGCCGTGGAGAGTCAGGGTGTTGCTCTCCCGATCCACGCCGGCGACCTGTAGGTAACTGCCGCGCGCGATGCCCCTCGCAGGCTTTATGAATTGGATTACATCGGCTTGGCGGTAGCTGCCGGCGTGTTGCCTTTGCGCCTTAGTGAGATCTCGGTTGACCAAAATGGCGTGCTCTCGGCCGTTTGCACTGACCTGGCCCTGCTCGACGAGTAGCTTGCGGATTTGCTTGTTCAATTGCCGCCGCTCGTCGTTGCCGGGACTGACTACTAACGTGTTGTGGCCTTGTTCGTGGCTGCGTAGGTAATCCAAGGCGATGCGCTGATAACGCGCATCCATCTCGGGAATCTCGGTTACTCGGCCCTGTTCCTCAAACAGATCAAGCGCCTCGACCGGCTGCTTGCGGGCCATCTCTACCGCCTGGTTTAGTTCGGGGTCCTTTTGGCGCCTGATAACGGTAAGTTCGAAAACCGCCATATGGTCCCGCAGAAATTGCTTGACCGGGGCGCCGGCTTCGATGCCAATGTGCTGGTATTGATCGCCTACGAAAATGACTCGTGCGACGCCAAGTTCGCCGGCGGCTTTGAGCAACTGGTTGGCGTAGCGCGTCGAGAGGAGGCTCGATTCGTCCACGAACCACAATTCCCGGCCTTCGGGTAGGGGCAGCTGGCTGTGGAGCAGGCTGGCGATGGTCTCAGCGTGAATTCCGGCATCGCGCAAAACTTCCACACTTTTACTGGTCATGCCGAACCCGCGCACTGTGTATCCTTTACTCTCAGCTAATTCGCGCACGGCGCCCACGGTGTAAGTTTTGGTTGACCCGGCCGGCCCCTCGATCGCGGTCACCCGGTGGTTACTGGCCAAAGTACCTGCGGCTACCGTGATTTGGTCTGGGAGCAGCCCCCTGTGCAGTGCCCAGCTGATCGCTTCGTGGGAATCAGAAATGGGCGTGGCCTTACCCATGCCGACTCGCACCATTTCTAAATTGTCGCTTTCGAGTTTCAGCATCTGGTCGGTGGTAAAGGCGCCGCCGTGAGGGTGCCACGAATGCGCCCCGGAAGAAGGATCGCCATACCCAGGCGGTGACCAATTGTTAGAATCGCCCGCCCGAATCAGTTTGCCCTGTTTTTCCTCGACCCCGATCTGTTCGCGTACGTGGTTGAGCTGAAGCTTTGCCATGCCGTGCTCGAGGGCCAATTTTTCAAGCTTGCGCCGGTCGACTACCGCATCCCGTTCGGTTGCATGGTTACGTGAGAATTCGACCGCGGCCTGGACACGCTGCGGCTCGACTGGGGGAACAGATGGCCCGCGCATGAGAGCTTCATTGAGATGTTTATTGAGCGGAATGCCGTACTCGGCCGCCCGCGCTCGCCAGGATGCTTCAAGGGTCCAGGAGTCCGCTGTGTGGTCCTTGGGTTGGCGGGTATTTAGCCGGCCAATGTTGCCTGCCGGGGACGCAATCGACCCCTGCAGGCCGTGTTCGGCCATATATTTCAGCGTATCTTCCCGACGCTGCGAAAAGCCTTTGACCTGGTCGTTGGTATATCCGGTTAATTCCCAGCGACCATACGATTCCAGGACTTGAATGCCGTAACCGAGTTTCTGGACCTCGTGGGCGAGTTCGGAGAGGTAGATCGCCGTTCCGATCGCTTGGCAGCGATACAATTCGGCAGTGTATAAAGCGCGCCACTCGGAATCGCTTTGCCGCTGAGTCATGTTCATCATCACGACGTGGGTATGAATATGCGGGTCAGGTACGCCGTTTGACGATGGCCGCGCCGCGAAATGGTTGAATGCTGCGGCAACAAGGTTCTCGCTCAGCTCCACCTGCGCGCCTGACTGGTCTGCGCTGGTGTGTCTGGAGTGGACCATAGCGTAGTGCTCGATTTCGGGGAGGGTGTTTGCTACTGCGCGGTTGTGTGCTTCCAGCAGGCGGCGATCACCGCCAACCAATGCCTGCACACTGACGGATTTGGGCGCGCTGAAAGCGCAGTCCCATCCGGCTGTGTGAATTCCGTTCGAGGTGTTTGCCTCAGTTATTATTTGGCCAGTGCGGGGGTTGATCCCTTCGAGGGCCAGCTTGAATGCCTCGGGCGTTACATCGCCGACAAGCCCCAAAGCCGCGGCACCCTTGCCTACCCAAGTGCCAGTAACCGTGAGGCCTTCGCTATAATATTCAGCGATTTCGTTTTCCTTCCCGATCTCGTTGATGTAGTAGGACGCGGCTGACTCGGCCTTAACCGGTTGGCGGCTCATTCTCATCATGTTCAGTGCCCCCCTATACCAAGACGGATGAACATCAAGCGCTCCATCCTCGCCGCACTGCGCGCCCGGTCCCATGGCCGTTGTTGTTTGTATTTGCCGCCTGCCTCGGTATGAACGCCGGATGGTGCTTCTCCAGGTGTCGTTCAGGGATCTGAATGGTCGTGCGATCGTGACCGGCTATGCAGAGGTAGCCGGTGAAGGGCCTTAGCATTTGGATTTCAGCAGGCAACACTAGGTGCTCTATGCTGCGGTGCGCGCTGATCGTAATGCCTTCGCGGTACGTACTTAGACCCGCTAACTGCGATTGCTGCATCCGTTCTGTTTCATGGCCGCCGAGTAGTTCGCTGGCCCATTTAGCAGTCTCGGCCTCGTCGACTCGTAGGATGACTTTCGTGGTTGGTGCGCTGGTGAGTGTCACGGCACCATCACGACCATAGATCGAACGTAGTTGAGAAACGTTCTGAAAACCCATCACGACGGCTAGGCCTCGTTTGCGGCCGCGTGTGGTAAGCTTTTCGATTTGATTCTGGTAACCCATCGCGGGCAATTCGTCGGCCATTATCCACACTTGATCGCTGCCAATCTCAGCGGTCATTAGCCATCGCACTAACGCATCGAGCCATACTCCCTGTAAGGATTGAATGGCGTCGCGGCCGTCCTCTGTAGATGATAGGAACACCCATCCTTTAGGGGATTGTGCCCACTCTCGTGCGGACCATGTGCGTCCTGTTTGCTCGCGTGTCGGGAGATGAAAAAACGGCTTTACCGCATTCGCCGCTGTGGCCAAAATACCTGAGCCTTGTTCATGCGCGCCTGGGTCGATTAGTGGATAAGCGCGAGTCCCGCTGAGTGCTGTCTGGATATCCTTGCGCGGTAGTGCCAAGAAATTATTGATCCCAGCCGATGAGCTGCGATCTGTCACTACGGTAAACATTGCTTCGATCAGTGTGCGGCTCGACGATCTGAAGAATTCCTCTGTGGGTGTCCTGGCCTGACCGCGGATGAGTGACGCTGCCATTGCTTCGGCATCCATAGTGAAAGAGTCATCGCGGAATTCGAGCCAGGGCGACCAGAAGGGACAGCGGCCATCAAGGGGATTGAGCACTACGTCACCGCGCCCAGGGTTGTAGAACTCCATTAAGAATTCCGCGTCTGGATCGATGACGACCGCGCACTGTCCGCGCTCTTGTACTTGTTTGAGCATGGCTCGAATCAATGTTGATTTGCCCGACCCAGGGCTTCCTGTGATTAACGTATGCTGACACTCTAGATGCTCCGGGATGACGCTCGCCCCCAGCACGATACCAGCCGCCACCGTGCTGCCGTTGTGGTAGAGCCGCGTGATCACTCCGCCGTTTAATTGTCGCCGATGCTCGCGTGGTGTGAGCAGCCTGAGTCCTCTGAGATGTTCTGCGTCCACCCGGTGCCGCACCTTCCATACGATCGCGAATGCTGCGATCCCGATCGGTATCAGCGCCGTACGGATCGCATATCGCCAGAAGTAATCAGTGAACGGGCCGTGGTAGAGCTGATCGAGCCAAGCCGTAAACTCGACCAGCCGGTACCATTGCCCGTCGGCCCGCATCGGCAGGTGCGGCGCCAGCATGTTGAGTAGGGGCGTGCGGGTGACGACCCCGCCTATCATCCACCACCACCAATATTGGTAATGCAATTGACCGGTTTCGTGGTGGACGACCCAGATTGTGATTCCTAGCCACACGGACACTATGGCGAGGATGGCGTTGATCCATAACGTCGCCGACATCTTGGCCCTAGTCTGGTAGATCTGATAACGGGCCGCCTGGGATACGGAAGGCATCGGCTACCTCGTCGTCATCCGAGTGATAGACACAGAACGTTGAACGGTCTCCGTCTGCTCGACATTGTGCTGATTCTCAACCTTGGGCTTGAGCGCAGCACCGACAATGGTTTGGATCTCCTTTGCGGCTTGAGGCGATATCGAGTGCGATTTACTCAGTTCATCGTCGAGCATTTGCCCGATGTCGATGAGCGCATGTTTGACACGGTCGCTGTGTGCGATGCCGTTATTGAGCGTGGGCTTAGGTTCGTAGCCGACCTCGGAGAGGATCGTGTGCACGAGCTTAGGGTTCGATAACCCGTCAGGTGTCGAGGCCAGGTGTTGCAGTTGAGAGAGCGCCTGATCCATTTCTGATACTCGGTGTTCGAGTTTGACTGTGTGCGCTATCTCATCTGAGAGATCGCGGCGAAGCATGTCGTTCGTGAGATCGTTTGGCATTGTTTATTTCCCTTGTGTCTTTGCGATGTGCTGAGGTAAGGCGGCGAGGTAGTTGATCGATTCCTCTGCCGCGTTGGCATAGATCGTCTGCAACTGATCGGTGGACAGAGTACCCGCAGTTTCGGGTATTAAAAACATGGCACAGTGAATCCTATTCGCGATGTAGATCAGGTGCCGCAGCAGTGCTTCGACATTATCTATTCGCTTCACTCCATCGCTTGGGACTGGAGTGCTTGCCTCGAATGCCTTGGTGTACAGATATTGTGAGATCGCCACTCCTTGCTGTGATGCTGCTCTCGCAAGTGTCTCCGCTTCGGCTTCTGACACTGTGATGTAAAATCGCTGACGATCCGGCATCTGTTCCTCCTCTGAGTCTCCTGTCCGCAGACCACTGCGAATACTACATCGCTTCAGATTCGCCGAGTATTGGAATCCGCTTCGCACCACAAGTAACGAGGCTCGCTAAGACACAATTGTCCGGTCGGGAAAGCTGACATTGCCGGGCTTGTGCTCATGGATTCTTCCTGCCGCTGACCACATCGCGGGGGTCGGGTGAGGCTTCTTTAGAGACGTTGACATTTACCGACAGGAAGTGGCCGGCGCGCTGACTCTCCTTATTCCAGGCAGCCAATTCAACCGCGTACACGTTACCATCGGGTCCCTCGACATAGCCTCGCCCATACCAATCCGGGGCGTTAGGCTTAGTTTTCTGGTTGTTTGTGAAGAGCATAACGTGATTAACGTCTGGCATGGGTTTCTCCTATTCCTCGCCTTCATCCGCCCCATTCAACGTCTGGGCGGAATGGTTCACTGGTGATGGTGGGGTTAGATCCTCGACTCCCGGGACAGTCGCCGCCGGTCGTCCGGATTTCCGTCCACCGCGCTTCTTGACCGCTAGGCTGCCATTCTGTGGGCGGTATGCTTCGAGTTTGGCCCTGAGTTCGGGGATCGTTTTTCTGATTACGCTCTCCATTGTGTTTCGGGAGCTGATGCCAGCCGCCTCTAAATTAGCCCTCAGTTCCTCGAATTCGTTTTTGAGCGACACGGGTACCGAGAGCTGGATATGCACGGTTAGCTCTGCTTTTGGTGTGAGTTCGAATTCCATATAGAACATTGTCTCCTTTGGGTTAATGGACTTAGTTTGTTACTGGGCATTCTTTTGCCCCGCGTACATTTGCGTACACTCGTTGATGGCCTTGGTGAGGGTGCGCGTAAGGTAATCGGTACGATTTGATTTGCGTCGTTGACCCAGGGCAGAGCTACGAAATAGGCGTTCCATCCGGCTGAGGTCACAGCAGGTCCAGAAGGCGAGGCTCCCGGCGAGCCATAAATCGGCTTCCGATTGCGACGGGAACCCCTGGCCGCGCCAGTCACCGGCGTCGTATAGCGCGGCGAACCGAGTACCGTTGGCCGCTGCACGCGCGCTGATTAGGAGTGTCTCGTCACCGAGGGTGCTGGTACTGGTGGAGGTGAGACAGGTGCTCTGCTGCTCGCGCGCGGGAAATATCTCCGCATGAATGACGTCCACCACAGCCTGCCTATCGGCTATTGGGAGCGGGCTGGCTCCGTAGAGATGACCGGTGAGGGTGATATACCGCGCGCTGTCGTAGCACTCATAGTGGCCTTTCTTCCTGCCACCAGGGGGCAATTTCGCCCGCACAATGATCCTCAGACCTTCGCTGCTAGGGGTGATCTCGGTATACGAATTGAGTCGGCTGACATAGTCGGCAATGCGCGGATTCGTGATATTGCCGGCGTCGAGACAATGATCGAAGTCGAAGGCGGTATATAGATCCTTCGCTGTGAGCACGAAGCCCACGCCATTGAACCCGCCGCCGTGGTACGCAGCGACCACAGCAGCAAAGGATGCCCAGGTGTCGGCACGGGTGGAGTCGGCTAGTCGGCCGTCGGTGCGAAAGGGCGGCTTGGTGCCTCGGACATATCGCCAGCAGACCCACTGCTTCAATGCGCGCAACTCCTCGGGGATGTTATCGAAGCGTGGAATTACCATCGGTGATGACCGAGCAGTGCCACGATTCCTGGAATCCCGGCGGCTTCACACGTTCGCTTGGCATGTGACCCTGCCCGGTGATTTTGCGAAACCGGTCCAGAGACCGGGGCCTTGACCGCGACTACTCGGCTTGCATTATGGTCGGCATTGCGAGTTGAACCGCACGCCACACAACGAAACCAAGTCCCGCGCCGATTGCGCTTGGATACCGCACCGCAATGAGAACAGGTGAGCGAGGTATAGGGCGGTGCGACATAGGCAACCGGGATTGCCTCTAACGAAGAGAGTAAAGCTACGCGCTCACCGAAATGACGCGCAGCCCAACCCTTCCACGGAGGCAATCTCGCCGGATCCTCAAGTGCCAGACCTTGACCCGTGCGCAATGCCACGGACACCGCGCGCCGAGCTGCTACGTCCAGCGCTTGTTTCTGAAATGAACGCGAGGGGCGCCAACGATGGTTATTCCGTTGGCGATCCGCACGTTGTTGAATCTTCCTATCGATAGGCCGTTCTCGACGGCCGTCGCTGCGAGTTACGGCGGCTCGCACGCCGACATCGCACCCGAGCCAGCCTCGGGCCTGCTTGGGCTCCCGCATTGGGATATTTACAAAGAGCCGCCCGTACCATTTGCCATTTTTGAAAAAGACTTCAGCACTGGCGGCCAGCTCAGCACCTTCATAAGCCAGTGCCCGATTGATGGCTTTATGCCGGCGATACGGCAGATAGACCTGCCACTCGCGAGTGGTGCCTTCGAGATGAATCCAGCCGTCAAAGCTTTTAGAGCGGCGCGGCTCCTGAGTCTCGGCGTGCGGTAATAGCGTCGTCGTGGCGCGAAGGTACGGCGGTTGAAAGTCGGTTTTAATTCTTCGCGCTAGATGTTCGGCGCGATTCAACAAGCGTGCGGCTTTCTTATCGTTGCCTTTCAACTTCGCGCGGCCGGCGGCCCGCACCAGACGATTCGCTGTAAAAGGAGCGTCACGCTTCACGGCCTGGTCGGCCTTGCGCGACCGCTTGAGCGCAATAATCGCTTGCCGCTTGGTGCGTTGCGCAAACTCACCGGTGCCAGCCTGGGCGAGACCTTTGAAGCTTAATTTCTCTTGTTGTCCGCACCAATCCAATTGTTCGTTGAACTGGCGGCGGTAGAGCTCGCACAAGGCACCAAGAGCCCAGGCTTTGATGGCGGTTGGATAGAGGCGAACCGCATAAGCGAGGGTCACCTGGCCATGTTCCGCAGCCGGTCGGCCTACGTTGGCCGAACTTCGCTGCTCCTCTGTTACCGGAACACAACCGTCGCTGCGGGGTCGTTCACTCAAGGCTGTTCACTCCGTTGCTGCTCACTCTGGCCTTCTCAGGTGCGGACACCGAAAGCCTTCGATATAGACCTTCACATAATCTGGGTCGCGGTCACTGATGATGCGGATACACCATTGGACTGGACCACCGAATAGGAGCGCGACCAATGCCAAGTGCCAGCTCAGGGTCATTACCGCCCAGAGTCCGACTGCCATAGTGAGCGAGATGTTGATGCGGGACAGCTCCATCTCGCCGCCCATGAGCAGTTTGTCCATTTGCAGGCAGGTGAAGACTCTATGCTTCGCGTTGGTGGTCGCAGCGGTCGATGTTGTGATCGATGGGGCGCTGCCAATGGCACCTTTGGTCGACACGCGCTTGGGTAGGCTGGTGATCGGTTTGTTTGACTTGACCGAGCCGGGAAGACGCGGCCCTGGCGGTGCGATCGTAGGTGGTAGCGGGCTGGCGGCTGGTGATGCCGAGGGACGTGGTCTGCCGCCCGCCAGCTCCCAGTTGTCGGCGGGTACGCCGTCGCCCGAAGATGCCCAAGCGTTATTACCGAGGTAATGATCGCCGCGATCTCGCATTACGCTGCCTCCATTTCGGGTTTGCCCACGCCGCATCGCGTGAGCCATTCGTTGAGCAGGTTCTCCGGTGCGCATTCCTTGAGAAGCTGTTGGAAGGCCTCAACGCTCTGGATGCTGGTCGATGCGCAGATCGCTTGTCCGACCGGTCCGAGCCATGCGGACGCAAGGCGTGAGCCTAGTCGGCTTTTGTAGAAAAACTCGCCGGTGTGTGCGCCGGCTATCCGGCTGACTTCATGGGGGTTGAGCCCGAGCCGAGCCAGGGAGGTGGCGACGATGGGGGTATCGGCGGAGTGGTCAGGAAAGAACAGTTTGCCGGGCATATTGCCGAGCAGCAGGTTGCAGTAGGGCGAGTCGGTTATCTCGACGCTGGACTGAGTTAAGCCGACGAAGCCGCAGTTCATGCGGCGCATGGTGCGGATGGCTCGGAAGAACCACGCTGAGGAAGTTTCATCGCCGATGGCATCCCAGAATTCATCCCATATGACCCACCCCGGCCTGCCGTTCAGTCCTATCATCGTGTTGTAGAGAATGAGTTCCTTCGCCGGTGTCGAGATGTACTTGGGCGCGGTATCGAGGTTGCTGAGTTCATAGACCGTGATGCGACTGTTGGTGGCATCCGCCGGTTCGCCGCCGAAGATGTAGCCATAGTCTTCGGCTAACTCCTTAACGATCGCGCGCATGCGGGTGCGTTGCGCGTCACCCGTGGGGAGGGCGGCGTAGAGGTCGTATAAGTGGCGACCCGAGTGACCGTCAGAGGCGGGATTGTTCTTTCGCATCCGCACGTCCATCAGGGCGTTGCGGAGGTCCTTAGACCCAACTTCGTCCAACTCGAAGCCCTTGCGTCGGAAGAACAGACGCTCGAACCACCCCATCAGGTATTGCAGTCCGGTGTGCCGGTCGAGTAGCGCCAGCGGGCAGAGGGGCGTCGAGTCGGGATGGCCAACGTCGTGATACTCGGCGCCGAGCAGGTGAGCGAGTACGAAGCTGGAATGGCCGAGGTCGAGCCAGGTGAGATGACTGTCGGCGATGCTTTGGATCGCGCAGGCTAGCAGCGCCGCGAAGGTGGACTTGCCACTGTCGGTACTGCCGATGCCCAGCAAATGCGCCACCCTGCCGACGTGCGTTGGAAAGTAGAACGGCTCCCCTGCTGTACCCCCGAGGGCGAGGGGTGAGGGCGTGTTGGGCGGGTACATGGTGCTTTGAATGTAGGGCGTGCCCTCCCAATACTTCGCCGGCATTGCGACATCCCAGAAGTTGTACCCGGTGAGAGGTATCCTGAGTCGGTTCGCTTCGTGCTCGTCGGCCTTGACCAACAGGTAGCCCGGCCATGTCGAGCGGACCGCTTTGGCCGCGCCGATCGTCTCGATGCGGCACATAATGCCTTTGCCTTGGAGTACTCCGGTGAGGTTATTGGCGCGGGCGTCGGCTTCTGCGGGGTCGTGGTCGCGGACGATGGCGACACAGCCGACGGTGCCGAAGCTGGTCCCGTCCTTCGACGCGTTGATGGCTTCCTGAATCTCTTCGATCTGGTCGAAGGCGTGTTGGCTGTTTTCTTTCTTAGCCCCGAAGAATGACTTGATGATCTCAATGAAGTCGCCGATCGCCGTCTGGCTCCAGAAGGGTTTCTCTTTCTCAAGCTTCTTCTGGGCGTCGTAGGGGCTGAGGCATCGGAAGCGGACGCTCAGGGTCAGGTAGCCGGGGTGCTGCAAAAGGATAGATAGGGCCTGCGGCAAGGTCTGGCTCGGGTAGGCGGTGATGACGATCGGTCTGAGGTGCCAGCGCCCCATCATCGGATATTCGCCGTTGACCTGCCACTCGCTGGCGATGACTTTGTTGAGTCGCACGTGCGGCTCGGGCAGGGCGACCGGATAGTCATTGTACGTGACCAGGTGGTGAAGGTCGCGGAACATCTCGGTGTTGGTCATGGGCTTGAGGCCGACCGCGCCGTTGATCGAGTCTTTCCAGGATTGGAAGCGGCCGAGGGCGTGCGCGCGGAGCAGGGTGTGATCGCTCAAGCGCTGAGGCTCGTTGCTCCCGCCCAGGAGAAACGTCCGTGTCATGTTCTTAATCGGCCTCTCGAACTGGTGTGAGAGGTAGGCCCGCGCCGGGGTTATCCAGTGCTCCTCGGCTGCGAACCGGTCGCGGAGTTCCTGCATGACCATAGCCGCTGCGGGCTGGGCACAGTGTAACTCGGGCGGCATAGGAGCCGGCTGACGGTCGAATACAACCTGGATGGCATCGCCAGTGCGGAGATGCACGGGAGACTTGCCGCCCAGCTCGGCGCGCGCCAGGAGGTTGTTGGCATCGCAACTGTCGGGGGACGGACAATCTACGAGCCAGTAGCCGGCCAGAATGCCATCGTCGCGCAGGTCGCCGACACCTTCGTGGCCCTTGAGGAACTGGCGGATCGGAATTTCATCTGCGAGTCGCTTCACCGTGTCCATATGGGGCTCACCTTTCCGGCTATGAGGCTGAGGGGGAGCCAACACAGGTACCTTCCGTCCCAACTGTCCGGGTCATTCGTGCCCATCCCGAGAAACATGTCAGGAGGCACGGTGTAATCGCCGTACGGGCAGACGTGCGTGAGTCCCGGCGCCGGCGCGCTGTTCGGTATCAGCTGGCCCTCGCGATACACCCCTTCGGGCGCAAACCGCACGTGGTCGCCGGGCAGAGCCCAAATTTGTTTGATCGGCATCCTAAGTAACACCAGCTCCCCGCGGTTCGGCTTCGCGGCCGGCTTGACGCGGTAGAGCCCGATCGGGGTGGCGCTATCCGACGCGTTAAGGGTGAGATTGTTGTAGAGCAGGAGCATTAGGCACCCAAACATTGTGAGGCGGGTTGGGAACCATTTGAGGGCTGTCATAGATGTTGCGTTGCTCCTCTCGGTTGTCGGCACCGGCCCCGGTGCGGATGGCTGTGAGATAGCGCTGCAGCACCTCGTTCGCTGCCTCGATGCACGGCTGACAGGGGGTCGGCTTGGCCTTGGGTGAAGCGGCAGGCTGCGCAATGGGCAGCGGCAATAGCTTGCGCAGCGAAGGCGTTGCTATAGGGCTGGGAGGCGCCTGGAAATGGGTGACCGGAATCTCGGGTATCGAAGCCTTGGCGGGCCACAGTCGGGGCAGGATGAGGAAGCCGGCGGGCACGCCAATCACGAGGGCTAGGCCGACCTTCGCGAGGCGGCTACTTATCTTCACACCGGGCGTGTTCACTGCCGCACCTCGAGGCACTCGATGTAATAGTGGCCATCGGGTGCTTGTCGAACTTGACCGTAGCCGGATGGGCATTGCTGATAGGGCTGCACTTGTGCCTGTTGCGTCGGTAGATTACGCATGGTTTGGACTTGACTGACCGTGGAAGTGCCCATGCCGAATAGCGATAAGATCATGCCGAAAATGCTCACCAGTGAACTCATCGTTGCGCCTCCTGTTGTTTACGAGCTGCGTCCTGCTGCCGTACCCAATCTGGGTAATAGAATTCGACCTTCTCGGTGAAGGACTTGCTGGCCTTCACTTCTTTGACCGGGTCAAACATGTAATCGAAGCCGGGTCGCGTCTCGCCATCGGGTAAGTGCAAGGTTGTGTGGATCGTGAGGTTGGTCTGCATGTGGGGATCGGCGGGAATGCTTACCTGCGCACCCGGTACGGTAATGCTGCTGACACTGCCGAGCGGGAACACCGATACCGTATGGTCGCCGACGAGGGTGCCCCAGCGATCGCGGTCACCAACCTTCACGTTGTCTTTGTCCGTTGTTTCGTCGTCGCGCAGGCGGATTTGGGTCACGTGTAGTGCCGCGCAGTTGAGGGGATAGACCTGGTCTGCGCTATAGGGCCAAACGGTTGTGATGCCATGTTGCAGCGTCGGCGTCTGGTTGTGCTTGATGGCCTCGGCCACGTCTGACGACAACGAAGCGTAGGGGTCTGGGATGGGTGCGGGTGTGGGCGCGGCTTGAACAACTACCGGCGGAGGTGGCGGCGGAGTCGTAGCGCACCCGGCGAATAGGCTAACCCCTATGACCAACGCGGTAATTCCGAAAAGAAAGGCGAGGCCAGCGCACAGGCGTTTGTTAATCACTGCTGAACCTCCTGGAGGTCCATTTCATTTACATAAAGTCCGAGACTCTCGGGGTCTTTGGAGCGTGCAACGATCACATGAAGGATCGCGCGCCATCTTTGCGTGGTCACTGTTTGATTGTTGTTCGAGTGAGTCACAGTGTTGAAGTCCGCCTGATAGCTGTCTTTTTCCGCAAGCTTGAGGGTGTCTGTCACCGGAGCCTCGACCCACACAGAGGGCCCGACTGTCTTCGGATGATGTTTCCCACCGTCCCGGTTGTAGAAGGCGTCCAGCTTCTCGGCGGCCTGTCCGGTAACCATCGCTTGGGTCTTGTTGTAGAGGTAGTCCTCCTCGTCGGGGTCTCTATCCACGGTGAAAGCGTCGTGAACGAACTCGCCGAGCCGAGCCCGCAGAAACGCGTCAGGAATTACCCGTACGCTGGTGACGGAGAGAACTTGCCCGACTGGATTCCCTTGATTATTCACTTCGAGCACATACGGTGACGGCGGTGGCTGAAGGTCGAGGCGGATACGATCGGCGATCATTCCAGCGAGCAGCACGATAAGTCCCATGGCTAATAGCCACGTTCGTTGGTAGCCACACGCGATAATTTGGTCAGTGTAGATCGGCTCGTCCTTCGGGGTCTCCGGCCCTCGTTTTAATGCGATAGCCATGTGAGTAACCTCACCAGGGAAGGCTTGACCACCAGTATAGAAAGAGCACCCAGCCGACGATGAACAGCACGCGCATGGTTACCGCGCTCCAAAATAGGCGTCGTACCCACTTTGCCGACACGCATTTAAGCAAGTATGCAAGCCACAGATTTCCCAATTTGCCCCCCCTAACCCTTCGCCGCCGCCTTCTCTATCGCCCTCGCCGCCGCCTGCGCCACGGCTTTGGCCGCTTTGGCACCTGCACGATAAGGCGCCATGCCCGCATCGAAGATGTGATTTTCGATTCCGGTTCCTTCGACTCCGACGCCTCCGCCTGTGTGTGAATGAATCAGGCCGGCCGCTTTTTGCGGTAAACGCCAGACTGCGTAAAACAGAATTATCGCTTCTAGAAGTTCCGTCAGTGCGTTCTGGCCGGTATTGAGGTTAAAGCCGGTTCCCATAGCGTCTATCGTGCTGGTCCACCCGCCAGTGAGTATCAGCCCGATTGCCAGAATCATCATGACGCCGAGGAGTCGGACGCCGATTTGCACCAGGCTTACTATCCAGGTAGCCAAGCATCCCCAGCCATAATCGAACGAAGCAAATATAATCGTCACAGCGCCCTTGGCGACTATCCAGTGAGTTTCGAGCAGCACTGCCCAGTAGACGCAAGCAATAGCGAACCAGGTAAGCTGAACGAACGGGGTGAGGAAATGGAGACCGATGTCTTCTAATGGATGCTTGAACCAGCCCGCCCAATGAAAATTGTTTCGCATTACGGCAACGATGTGGAGGCCTAGATCATAAATGCCGGAAGGCGTGAGCACGTCCGGCGACTGGCCCGTAATACTAGCCGCGATAGTTTGAAATGCGTTGGGAAATGCCGACCCCCAGTCCTGTAGGTTCGCCAAAAACACGGATACGAGCGCGATACGGAAAACGCCCCACCCAAAGCTCATGAGCATTCCCATCCAATCGCGGTTGGATACGGCCTGTATGAGCATGTAGCCAAATCCGATGTACACAACGGCGCTGAGCAATCGACCGCCCCAATAGATCAGCAGGGGCAGATAACCATTGATCGCAGCGATGAAGGCGGCGAGTGCGCCGTTCATGATGCCGTCACTAGTGATTGAGGGCACTTAGCAGCCTCCCCCCGCTCGCGGCATCAGCGTCCGCACGTTAGCGTCGAGTTCATGCAAGTGATCGGTGGCGTCTACCATCGTATGCGCAGCTTCTTGTGCGCGTAGGAGTTGCAATTCCTGCACGATCGCAAGCCCGACCTGGCCAACGGCTTGTGTGGCCGCCAGCTCAGCGGGCGCCTGGACGTTCGCTGCAAGTGTGGTGAAGTTCTCGCCTTGAAGTTCGGTCATCAGTTGCTGCGTCTCGGCGATCGCGGCGTTGTAGGTTTGCGCCAGTGCCGGCGCGATCTGAGTGGTGAGCGGTGTATAGCTGTCGCAGGGCAATCCCTGAGTGACCGGCAATAGTTGTGCTGTATTTTGCGGGTTGATACCGCTAAAGAGCGTTGAGACGTTGCCAAGCAATGAGGTCTGGGGCGTGTACCATGCGCCCACGCTGGTGGTAAGCGAGAGCTCGACTGGCGCGTCCGAAGTTACAGAGCCAGGAACCGTAATCACGGGTATCGGCCCGGTCGGGACTTGCGCCCATGAGGTCGAGGGAATCCACGCCACCGCGGCCAAGAGCACAGCAGCGGCGCGCATTACCTCCTTTTGGTATTTGCGGGGTTGGGACATTTGGCGTTGTTTAGCCCACCAGCCGGGCGGCAGCGTGGACCGCGAGGGCCGTTGCCGGATGAGCAATCGCGGCATGCACCAGGGCGGAGGCGCTTCCGCCGAACGAAGGAGCCAGGGCGCCGTAATTATAAACGACAGCTCCCCCGAACGTGGCGAGTCCCAGATGCTCCGCCGCTCCGAGCCACGAGCCGCTTCTGATGTGATGGATGATTCCAACGGCTCCGACGCCCCCGACGATGTATCCAGTTGCGCCGGCCACGTGACCCAAGGTGTTGAGTGCAAGATCGACTTGCGGCACTCCCGAGACAGATGCGGCGGCGGCGCCCGCCACCAGCAGCAGCGGGACGGTTAATGAGAGAATTTTGCTGACCTTCATATAGGGAAATAGACTCCTTGTTACGTGATGGCCGAAAATGGCCTTGTAACCGATGATCAAGAACCACAGAACCGAAACAACCACGTGAGTGCGGCCAGGGCGCCAACAAGTACGAGCGCGTAGAAGATGTCTCGACAATTGCAGCCGTCGACTAGGTGATCGATCACGACTCGCCTCGCTCGAACACGCCCCGAAGCGCCCGCTCAAATTCCTTTCGGCGCCGGCGGCCTTTTGCCCGCCGCCGTTCGGCGCTAACGCCCATTGCGAGGAGGACGCCGACGATTGCTAACATCAGAACGATCATGGTTCGTTACCCTCAGAGCCCTGCGCGAGGAAGCCCCCGAAATAACGCTCGGTCGAAGTCGAGTAACCGTTGCCTCTGCCTCGCGCGGCAGTGCTCATACGCGCTAGCCGTCAATGCGAGCAGGATGATGATGGCGAAGCACAGCATTCCCAGCCTCATGAGTTTTTGACCCGATAAACTGCCGTCGTGGACGTTGTCTGCTTTTCGGCCATCCAGTCCTCGATCGTTTTTCGGCTGAAGCGCCAGTCGCGCGCCAATTTGAACCCAGGAATCTCTCGCCGTGTCGCCATCCGGTACACGGTGGAAACCGAAACCCGCAGATAGGCAGCCACGTCGTACACCGTCATGATCTCCGCGTCCACGTCCACTGCCTTTTTGCGCGCGACCACGGCAATCACGCCTCGGCCTTCCGCGCTGCGCGCATTAGCTGCTGCGTGGTGAGCTGATCGCGTTCGGCGAGCAGTGCGATCCAGCAGGCCCAATGGAAGACGGCACTCTCTGCCCAGCGGCAGGCTTTAACGTGATCTGCGTTCTGCCGGACCGGAAAGCCGCACCTTCCGCAATTGCGATGATCAATTGTCGAGGCCATTTCTTACCTCATAAGCGCGTGTGTTCAGCGGGGTTTCCGCCGGGTCTGAGGGCTTATCCGCGCCGTTCTTGGCGAGGCACCTTCCGATGAGCTGATCGTAGGGCCTGGTACAATAACTGTCCCTGCCAACGAGCCTCAGTCTCGCCTTGCTCCGCCCTCTCGTCACGACGATGGCGGGTTGCCACTTCCCGCGGCTGATGCAGTAGACAGGCCCGCCGAGTAGGACGGTTCTAAAAGTCACTTTGGTCACGGCTCGCCCTCCCTAATCGATGACCTCGAAAGCCGACGTGAGGTAAACGTCCCAGTCTTCGATGTCCTCGACCGTGCATTCGAGATGCTCCGCGGCGCGTTCTCGAGCATCGGATTCCGACAACTGTCCAGTGACGATGATCGATGGTTGATTGGAGGCCAGGAAAATATAGATCATGGCTCACCTCACGCTGCTGCCGCTGTGGCCACCGGGGACGTATAAACGGCCAGCTCGTGCTCGAGGCGCTCGATCGTTCGACGGAAGGGAAGGTCGGTCTCGATGCGCCGCGCGATCAGGTTGAAGGCGTGGATCGCGGTAGAATGGTCTCGATTGAAGTGCGCGGCGATGCTGGGAAAAGAGCAGGTGGAAAGCTTTCTGCACAGATACATCGCGATCATGCGGGCAAAGGTAATTCGCTGAGTGCGCGATTTTGATTGCAGGTCTTCGAGACTCACGCGAAAGCGCATCGCGACGAACTCACTGACCTCAGCCAAGTGCGCGCCGTGCTGGATACGATGGATGGACTTAAGAGTATCTTCCGCCAGCCGCCGGATTGTCGGACTTGGCGGATAGGCCATCGTGGCCCGGAGTGCGTCAACCAGGGATGTTAGAACTTCATCGGAAGGGGGCTGGCTGTAGCCGTTAAGGCTGGTATCGTCTACAAGTAGCTCGGCCATGGGTCATCTCCATCGGTCGGGTAGCTGCCCTGGCTGCTACACACAGCCAGACGCAGCGGTTTTTACACCTGGCCCCGTCCCCCTTCGGCTGGTACCCGTTGGAGAGGCGGGGCCGCTTCAATCACTTAGTCGAAATTGCTTCAAGCACCCGATTTAAGTCGTTCTGGACCTCGGCATTATCGCCGTTAAGGCAGTCGGGACTAAGGCCCAACGCGCCCGCAACTTGGTATGTCAGGTTCATGTCGGCCTTATGAATCCCGCCGAAGACACCATGCATGAAACATAGTTTCTCGCGATCTGTCATTGAGGGGCTCCTTTTAAAAACTACGCGGGCTGGTTCAATTACCGTTCTTCAGGCTTCCTTGGTCGAAGCCATTCCTTTAGAAACCTCTCGATAGCCTCTTTCTGATACAGGTGAACGCCCCCTAACAAAATTGACGGCGGTAGCGTCCCCTGTGCATCCATCCTGGCAATTGTCGCCTTTGAAATACCGAGGCGCCGCTGCAAGTCCTTCCTCGTCACGTAATCCTTCCACTGGTCGCCTGTTGGTTTTCTTTTGGCCACGTCCCCGCCCACACCATGAGAAGTGTGAGACGGATGATACGTGCTAGGCTTCCTCTTGGACATTTCCCCGGACGAAAAACCTTATGGGTACAAAGCAATTTGACGGACTGATGAGACTTATGGAACTAATGTCTACCGCAGCCTCAACAACTTGTCAAGCAACAACGACATCATAACTCCTGTCCCGCACCCACATTGTCAATATTGTTTCAGGGACTAACCGTCAAATTTCCCCGATTTATTTCGCGTGCCTGGTTCTCGTCTTGCGGCAAAGTACGCTCTATTTCTCGTAATTCACCAGAACTGCGGCTAGTCTTCGCTGGAGCCTGTGAAGAATCTTTCAAGGGTTCGCCCTCCGCTGCCGGCTGATCGCGGTTTGCCGAGCCTGCGGTATGCATCCGGCCAGCGCGGATGAACTCAGCCCAGTACCGTATCGCTTGGTCACGAGAATCCTCGCTGTTCATGATGTTAGGGAAAGGCAGCTAGCCACACTCGCGTACCGGTTCGAAGCCGATAGTCCGCCGTCTGGCAACAGCGAGCGCTCGCCAGGTAAGTGCGCACTCGTCTGTGTTTTGCTGCCCGCAATCACTTAGTTAACCCGCGCTCAATTCTTCGACGTCCGATACCGCAGGACCTCGTTCACATCTTCAATTGAGTGGTCGAATGCGACAACGACCGGGGTCATCGGCGGACCGGCCCCGCCCAAGCACTCCTCTCGGCGCTCTGTAAAATATTTCAACAATTCATTCATTCGCTCGAATATTTCTCTGGATTGGCGTTGGCCATGTAACGATTCTCCTTCTGCCTCCCGACAACGGAGGGAGGGTTGCTGATGACTGTGTGTGTCTCAAGAAAACCTATCCCCTGGCCCTCCCGCAAAATGGCCAGGGGGGTGCCTAAGTCGCGTTCGCGGAGCCTCTCTGCGCGCATGACGACTTCTTAGCCGGCGGGCGTGCTCCCGGCGGAGCGGGCGCCTTCCGCTTTCGGGCTTGTGGGGTGCCGGACTTAGCCGTTGACTACCGTTGTGTGACTGCGCATAGTTACGAGTGTGGTGAAGGGAGGGGATTTGCTTAACAGGGCGAGGCAGAATCCCGAAAGTCTTTCTTTTCGGGAATTTGAGGGTCTGATGAAGGAAAAGGGGTGGACCTTCAGAAGGCAAAAAGGAAGCCATCGGCTGTGGTATTCGCCGGCCGGTTGTCGGCTTCCTGTTCAACCTCGGGGTCAGGCAGCGAAGGGTTATCAAGTGCGGCAATTTCTCGCGCAGTATGACAGGGAGAACGCGGGTGGCTAGGACGAAGGCTAAAGATTTCGACGGGTACGGCGTCGAACTGTTTATCGACGAAGACGGCGACTGGCTCGCGCATCTTACCGAACTGCCGAATGTGTCTGCATTCGGTGCGACGATGGACAGGGCTTTAGAAGAGTTGGGCATTGCGTGGGAATTGGTGAAGGAATCCTATGCCGAATCGGGCGAGACAGTTCCTGTTGCGCCGTTTAAACGGCAGTACAGCGGACAGTTCAACGTCCGAATTGATCGGCGCGTTCATCGCGCCCTGGCGATCGAGGCGGAGCGTCAAGGGCTGACTTTGAATGCGCTGGTTGCCCAGAAGCTTGCTCGCTCTGTGGACGGGAGATAGAGCGTTCGGGCACCGGACACGTCGCCGCGTGGTTGAGTCGCCTCGCCATTTCGTCGAGGCGCCGAAACAGTGCGGGCCATCCCCCGCGCAATCCGTTGCACGTATCTGTATAAAAATCGCGCCAAGTTTCAGGTGGTTCGTTCGCCGGCTGTGGTGGTGTGAGCGGTTGTGACTTTGGATTTTCGGCCATCGGTTACCCCTTCGGCCTCGTAGCCCATTCCGCCAGCATCTCGATGTCCTCGAACACGGGCATTCCGCGCGCGAGTGCAGTTTCCCGTTCAAGCTTTGCGCCCTTGGACTTTTGCCAGCCCGGCACGAGAAAGATGGCGTCACAGCGTCTGAGAATTTCGAGGCTGACGGCAATCCAGTGCTCGGGGTCTTGTCGGCCGAGTAGTAATTCAAAGTGCGCGGTCTGAAGGACAGTGCTTAAAAAAGGAATGCGCCGCTCCGCGAGTTCTAATGCCATCTTGCGGGTTTGATCCACGTGACGTGTGACTTCAGCCAAGGTCGGAGCAGAGTAAGCTCCCGCGATGTAGATGATTCGCAAGTTTAGCTCGCCTGATAGATGACGCTGAGGCTCCCGTCGCGCCGCCTTATGGTAAGCCTGCCAATTGCCAAAGCGATAACCTCATCTCCTGGCTGAAGCTCGATAGTTAGGCGGTCAATGAGATCCGCGCGAGGCCACGAGGAGGTGTATCTCTCCATTTCGTCCGCGGCGTTTATGATGTGCGCGGCGAGCGCTTCGGGCGTCTGCGTGAGCAAGCGTGCGCAGTGAGCGCAATATTGTGGTTTCATGAATTAAAAGCTGACGTCTTCCTCGTCGCGCTTGCCGAGTGCCGCATCAATGTCGGTGCCCATCTCTGCCACGCGTTTTTGGAATTGCTGCCGGCCGCCAGACGATTGCGGTTGGCTTGAGTCGCTGTCCTGCTTGAGCTTCACGCTGAGCGACAGCCATTTTCCGGCCTTGTCGCTCTGTTTGGTCCAGGCGGCGAGGTCGAGCTCGACCGTACTGCCGTCTTCGAGTTCGAGCAGCGCATTGCCCTTGAGGTTCGGCGCTTTCTCGTTGTTGCCTTTGTTTTTGTTTTGGAAAAGCGCGCCGCTATTTGGACGGGCTTCGAAGGGCATATTCAGTTCTCCTTTGATTCGATCCGGATACGAAATGGGAAGGTGGGCGGTCTGCACGAACCAATCGCTTACGATTAGGCAACCGCGATCTCCTGGACGCTGTACCTGCGAACCGGGCTGAATCTGGGAGCGCGCGATCCAGTGCTGCACGCGGTCGCCGTCGAGATGGCAGCAGATGGCCTTCGAGCTTTCACGAATTACCTCGGCCTCGTATGTCACGGCTCGTTCTCGCCGGGGTCTACATCATGGAGATCGTGGCGAAGGTCTGCGAGCAGGTTCCTGGTTAAGCTCAAAGCCTCGCTCAGGGCGGCGCTTTGTTCGCCGATGTCATCGAGGGCAGACAACACACGCAGCAGCGGGCTGGCCGCGACGATGGCCGCTTCAGTGCATCCGGCTTCGCACTCGAAGTGAAACTCGCCATCGGCATTTGCCCTTGCCCAAGCGCAAAGTCGCTCGTGAATTGGACAAACAACCAAATAGCCCTTGTCTGAGGTTCGGTTGATGGTGCCGATGTAGTCGACCAGCTGTTCGATTGTCATCCGCGTACCGGTTTTCGTCTGGATGACCGTGATAGACTCGGCCAGGGTCCGGAGCTGCTCGGCGACGACCGACAATCGAATGATGCAGCCTTCGACGGCACTAGCCTGGTGAAGGGCGAGTTGACCTTGTGTGGTGGCAGCATTGCCATCAGCGGGGGGCCGTTGCTCCGCCGTATGGCTATCGGCGCGTCGGTGTAGCGCGTCTATCAAGTCGGCCTTCCGCTCTCGAATAATGGTCTGCAAATCATCGGTCATCCGGTCCTTCGGGCCGGCGCTGAAGCTGCCATCCGGGCGGGTCTTGAAGTGAAGGCCATGCTCGGTTTCGAGGTATTGAAGTAATACGTTAGGATTTTCCATAGATTGTCTTATGTCGGGGTTACGCATGGGTGGCCCCCAGGCGGCCCAGTTCGTGGAGCAGCAGATCTACGATGCGCTTCTCGAGCCGCTCGCCTTGCGTGTGGGGCACCTTGGTGCCATTCCGCCAGCTGCGGTCGCGGTCGATCTCGGCCACCGCGCGGCCCAATGTTCCGGTGAGGTGCCATTTTGCGAGCCAATAATCATCGTGATGGCGCTTCGATTGCTTTTCGTGTAGGTTTTCCGAGTTCATCGTTTTTCCTTCTTTTGGCTGGGGTGCCCGGCGGCCCGTGGCGGGGCTGCCGGCACCGTTTCAGTGTTTATTCCGAACCTCTCGAATATTTCGCTGCCTTCATCAGCAGGCGTTCGGTGACCATCTGCGCTAAACGGCGGTTGTCGCAGAACCAGATCGGCAGCCGGTAGCGCATCGACCAGGCGCACAACGAGCCCAGCACGGCGTTGGGATGCAGCGTGCTATGCATGTCGCCTTGGAGCACGTCACGGAGTGACGCCTCAATAATCAGAGCGGCATACGGCATTCGCCCGAGTCGTTCGAGTTCGCGTTCGAATCGTTCCCGGCCGCCTCCGATGCAGCCGAGTAGATCGCTGAGCGACTTGCGCTCGATAGCAATTCGGTCCTCGAATCCTTCAACTGAGTAATCGCCGGTGTGTAGCGTTTTGGTCAGAGCGTCGGCGAAGCTATAGGGCCGCTGTTCTCGGGTATCGACGATCAAGATGGGATTAGCGTGATGCGGGATCATCAGGAGGTCTCAATTTTAGTCCCTTGCAAATGCCTCTTTGTGCGCCCGTGCGTTCGAGTTTTATGCCGGCGCGTTCGAGCTTCGCATTGAAGTCACGCCGCGCCCCAGGACGTTCATTGCGTGCTTCACTCCAGCGCACCCATTCGGGCCAGATGTCATTTACTGTGACTGTGTCGTATGGATTAGAGCGATCGTAGCGTTCATCGAGAAATGCGAGAATGCTACTTTGCTCATTTAGATAATTGCTGCTTGCTGCCAGAACGGTGAGTGGTGCTTTGAAGTTTCGCTGGTCATACCACTCCTTGCACGCCTGGATTAGTTTGTACAAAACTCCGGGAGCTTCCTTCTGGAGTTTCTCGCCCAACCGTGGATCACGCTGCCGAATGCCCTTCGCTTCGTCAGCCTGGTCATCCCATAGTTGTGGAAATGGGATGATCTGTAAGCGTCTTTTCCACGCTGCTTGGTCGGCGCCGCTCAGAACGGGCTTTGCCTGGCCGAAGACGATTAGCGTGTGGGTTGGATCGAATTCGATGAAGTCGTGGCGCATGTACCGCGCGGTTATGCGGTCTCCCCCGGTTAAGCGTTTGACGCGGCCTTCATTCCATCGGGTGTCTTCGTCAGACTCGCGTGCGAGAGCGAGGCGGCTATGCCATAAAGTCATCAAATCGGTCGGATGACGCTCGCTCTTACTCTCCAATAGGGCCTCGATCGGGATCTCGCTGGCATAGCCTTCAGGGTGATGACCGAAGATTTGGCGGCTCATAAAGTCGTTACAGACGGTCTTCCCATTGCCGCCTGGGCCGATCTGTAAAAAGAGTTTGTGTTCAGTGGCATCGCCGGTCAGTGCGGGTCCATAGACCTGCCGCTCTAGATATCGGACTAATGCTTTAACTTCGGCTTGGTGCAGTTCTTTTCGCTCGTCCGCGGGTTTGTCGCCGCTCAGCGCGCATGCGCCGCAAGTGCACCTCTCAGGCGGAACATAGCAGCCCATGATTTCGCGCATGAATTGGTCGTATGCCGGCGTGGGCTCATTGTGTGCCGGAACAGGTGTGGTCATCGTAAAGTAATCTTCGCGCCGCGCTGGACGATCTTTGCCGGTTCTCAGATCCACCGCGCAGCCCCGCGCGTTGAGCAGAAAAATGTTCGCGTCGAATTGTTCAGGCACAGCAGCGACGGCACCGTGAGACCGCGTCAGCGTAACCACGGCTTGGACTTTTTGGCCCGAGGTCAGCGCGGTTGCCAGCGCGCGCGCCGCATCGCGGATTTTCTGTGCTTTGTCTGGATTATCCTTCTCTTTGGCCGCCGCGGCCTCCATTTCAGCCTTGACTGTGGTCGCGATACTCACGAGAAAACGCTTGACCCGGGTGTAAATACGTAGCTTGCGGTCCTCGATCCAGCGGCCTGCGTTTTCGTGGTACTCGTACCAGCGGTCGAACATGCGCACGTAGCGAAGGTCTGCGCCCTGCTCGTCGGCGAATTGATTGCTCAGGGCGATATCTGAAAAACGAACTGGAACTTCAGGTTCGCAATCATCGTTGATCACGCTGAAGGTGCTGTTGTTATTCATCTGGCCAGCGCCATTCTGGCCGCTGACATTGTCGCGGCTCATCGGTTGGTAGTACTCGGTGACACGCTCCGCGGCAGCGGCTATGGTGAGTGCGCGATAATCAGGTCGAGTTTTCCATTTTCCCCGCTGGGCAAGCGCGGACTGCCAAAATAGGCGCTCAGCCTGGCCAGCATCGCCTTGAGTCCAAAACAGCAGCATGCACAAAAGTGCGCAGTCGGCCTTGCTGTCATCGTTGTTGTGACGAGACAGATCTCCATCGCGGAACAGTGCGAGGAACTTGTCGGCGTTCCTGGCTTGGCTGGCAAGCTCGATGATTTTCGTATCGTCAAGGTTTAAATGGATGGCTCCGCGCAATATCGCCTGCGCCTCGGCCGGCCGCATTAGGGTAATTTGGTCGTCGGTGTAGCCAACCTCTCGCAACCGGGCCTTCTGCGCCTGCGTGATGAAGAACGGGATACCCCCCTCGTCACGCGCGCCGTTCTGCGATTGCTCGCGGCGGGAGATGCGTTGCTCGAATATCTCAGCATGAACCAGTTCGATTTCATGCTGGCATGCGCGTACGGGTTTCATGCCGGAATCTCGAACACGTTGCCGGTGAGCGTGACGAAACGTTCGTTGTCGTAACACTCATAGTTGGCGATCTTGCGATCTTTTGGCGGTAAGCTGCCGGATGCGATGACGCGAAGACCTCGACCGGATGGACTGATTTCCGTGTAGCTGTCCAGTAACTTGAGCCAACGGAGAACGCGTTCATCGATGAGCCGGCCATCTTGGATGACGGAGTCGAAGTCGAAGGCGACAACATCGTCGCTTTCGGTGAGCGTGAACCCTATGCCGTCGAACAGAATTGTTCTGTTTGCTGGCGCGAGGTACGCGCACTGTACGAATTCAAAGGGCGCCCAGGTCGCTCGGTCCGTGGAGCTAGCTGGCGAGCCGTTGACTTGAAGTGGGCGCTTGGACCACGGCTTCGTGCTGGTCTGCCAATCTTTGACCAGAACGTAGGTCCAGCAGACCCATCGAGGCAAGATCGTTAGCGTTATGGGCAGATTGTCCCATAGCGGCTCGGGGGGG
>Ga0185299_10001722_pt1 | contig 39071 bp, 25 predicted proteins | sample PaiPotPPA55metaG_FD_128002 | JGI IMG/M metagenome (GOLD analysis project Ga0185299, IMG submission 128002) | Iron sulfur acid spring bacterial and archeal communities from Banff, Canada, to study Microbial Dark Matter (Phase II) - Paint Pots PPA... ...
TGCCGCCCTCATCGAAAAGCGGAATTTGGCGGCACTTCATTACACCAAGGAGGCGACGGCCTGGTCCAAGCAACTTCTCGCGGTCGATCCGAGTTGCTACGACGCTCACCTGGCGGGCGGCGTCAGCCGTTACATTATTGGATCGATGGCCGCTCCGGTGCGCTGGTTGGTGCGCCTCGGGGGCGTTACGGGTGACAAAGCTGGCGGCATTGCCGAACTCCAGAAGACCGCAGCGCAAGGCCATCTGCTCGCCCCATTCGCGCGTATCCTGCTTGCCATCGCCTACGTCCGCGAGAAAGATGTGCCGCGCGCGCGCGAGCTTCTGATGGGGCTGCAACGGGACTTTCCCAACAACGCTCTTTTTGGCCGGGAACTGGCGCGGCTCGACAAAAACGGCAGGCGCTAGGCATCGGTGGCGAAAGTCCCCAGCCCCTAAAGGGGCATTTAATCTCGAAGGACTTACGGTATCGCTAAAGCGATACCCTGATACGAATCTCGAAGTACTTACGGTATCGCTAAAGCCCTGATGCGAATCCCGGGAATACGAATCCCGAGGATCCGAATGCCGAGGTTCTCCGCAGTTTGCGAAGCGAGACCGAGCGTGAATCGCACTTGCACACGAGCCGCTAAGTGGTTGGAAAACCGGGTGCGTTCATCAGAAATTCACTCTGTTGTAACCTTCCTTTAATATTTCGCCCATAAAACAAAATTGCACACCTAAATTAAGCACGAGGAGGACTCGTCTAGTGATCAATCGCATCGCGCTGCTGTTGGCAGGTCTCGCGCTGGCGCTGCCGGCTAGTTGCCAGACCACGCTGAATGGAGCGGGCGCCACCTTCCCGAATCCCATCTATTCCAAATGGTTCAGCGAATACAACAAGCTGCATCCGGACGTGCAGATTAACTATCAATCGATCGGCAGCGGCGGCGGCATTCGCCAGGTATTGAACGGCACCGTCGATTTCGGAGCCAGTGACGGCCCTATGACTGACGAACAATTGTCGCAATCCAAAACCAAGATCTTGCACATTCCCACGGTGCTGGGCGCCGACGTGCCCGCCTACAACGTCCCGGGCATTAGCGGAGAAGTCAAGTTCACTCCCGAAACACTGGCCGGCATATTCCTGGGGAAGATTACGAACTGGAACGATCCCGCCCTGGCCAAGGCAAATCCCGGCGTTAACTTTCCCAATCAGCCGATCATTGTGGTTTACCGCTCCGACGGCAGCGGAACCACTTACATCTTCACCGACTATCTCTCCAAGGTCAGCAAAGACTGGGCCAATATCGTCGGGAAGGGAACGTCGGTGAAGTGGCCGATCGGCATGGGCGGCAAGGGCAACGAGGGGGTTGCGGGACAGATCCGGCAGTTGCAGGGGTCGATCGGCTACGTCGAACTGATCTATGCGGTACAGAACAACATTTCGTATGGATCGGTCAAGAACGCAGCCGGCAATTTTGTAAAAGCTTCGCTGGATGGAGTAACCGAAGCAGCTGCATCGGCGAAAGCGATGCCCGCCGATTTTCGGGTTTCCATCACCAATGCGCCCGGCAAGACGGCCTACCCCATTTCCAGCTTTACCTGGCTGTTGATTCCGACGCCGGCCAAGGACCCGAAGAAAGGGAAGATCATCGCCGATTTTCTGGACTGGATGGTCACCGACGGTCAGAAGATGACGAGTCAACTCAGCTACGCACCGCTCCCGGAGAGCGTAGTGGAGAAAGTAAAAGCGGCCATCAAGCAGGTCCACTAAAAAAACCGATCTAAGACATCGATCCAACACTGATCCAAACACTGATCCAACGAAGGGGCGTTTTACCTTCCGAGGGAGAAGTGTGCCCGCAGCCGAAGGAAAAACTTTGCGCACATGGGCCCCGGCGACAGACGGTGTTGGGTCCGGACAGCTGTTTTTCGGCCATTTCTGGTGGGCAGAGAACTGGCAGGGGAATTGCTTGGTAAATACAAGTTAGTCTAGTATGGTTATAGGGATTATGGAGCACCCGGGCCGCCAGTCAGCCGGCGCCGCAGGCTTAAGAAAAAGGAGAAGAGATGAAAGCGGTTCTCAAGCTAAGTGTCATCCTGCTGTTAGCGTCTGTTCTGCAAGGGCAGACGGCCACACCCAGGAAGAAGGCGAGCAAGCCCAAGCCCGTGAACGCGGACGTGCAAGCTTTGAAAGACGCGGTGGCGGCGCAACAGGAACAAATTCAGACTCTGTCGCAACAGCTGCAGCAGACCAACCAGCAACTGCAGGTAACCAACCAACAGTTCCAGCAGACGCAACAGCAACTGCAGCAGGCGCAGCAGGCCGCAACGGACGCCCAGCAAAAGGCAAACGCAGTGGCGGACTCGGCGGCCCCGAAGGATGCCGTCGACAAACTCAACTCGGAGTATGCCGATGTGCGAACCACTCTGAGCAATAACGCGCTTACCGAGCAGGAGCAGCAGAAGCGCTTCTCCGGGCTCGAAGACGTCCTCGGCCGCTTTCGCTGGACGGGCGACGTCCGGGTGCGCGGTGAGAGCTACTTCCAGAAGTACAGCGGATGCACACTTTGCAATGACCGCAACCGCGCTCGCGTCCGCGTTCGTTTCGGATTCGAAGGCAAGCTGAACGAAGACTTCAACGCCGGTATTTCGCTGGCGACGGGAACGCTGGGGGATCCCACGACCACCAATGAGACCCTGACCAACAACTTCGACAGAAAGACGATTGGACTGGATCGCGGCTACATCACCTACAACCCGGTGGCTGCCAAGTGGTTCTCAGCGACAGCCGGTAAATTTGCCTTCACCTGGGCTCGCACCTCGGTGACCTTCGATCCGGACATCAACCCCGAGGGTTTCGTGGAGAAGTTCTCGAAGGATTTCGAGAGCGTGCCGGTGGTGAAGAACGTCAATCTGCAATTCATGCAGTTGCTCTACAACGAAGTCACGGGCACCAGTTCCAAGTCCCTGGGACTGTTCGGTAACGGCCATGATTCGTTCGCGGTGGGTGGGCAGATCGGCGGCCGTCTGCAACCACTGAAGTTCTGGACGTTGACGCCGTCGTTTACTATTCTGAACTTCCGCAATCCCGACGCGCTCCTGAATTCCAGCGCGTTTGCTGTGGGGGCAACGAACGCGGGCGGCACAGGTACAGGTTCAGTTACCATCGCCGGAACCACGTACCCGATTACGGTTGTAGTAACGACTACCGCTCCCGGCGAAGGCCCCGGTTGCGCGACAATTAAGGGTGGGACTGGCGCTCCGCAACCGGCTACAACCACGCTCGTGGGCGGATGTGCCTTCGCTGCCAATGGTATGACGAACTCAACTTACATCGATGCGAACGGCAATGCACATTTCCTCTCGAACTTCCTCTATGCCGACCTGATCCTGAATAACCAGTTCAAGACCGGGTGGGCCCGTCTGCCCATAAACCTGTTGCTGGAATACGAAAACAACCTGAACGCTGCGGCTCACCCTTATGACTACACCGCTACGGGTGTGGGATCCACGTCCAAGCCGAATACGTCTCTCGGCAAGCAGTCGCATGCTTACCTCGCTGACTTCAGCGTTGGCCAGCAAAAGAGGAAGAACGACTTCCAAGTGGGATACGCGTTCGAGAGGGAAGAGCAAGATGCGGCGATCGCATCGTGGGGTGAAAGTGACCAGCGGGCACCGACAAACGTGCTGCAGCATCGTATTTACGCTCTGTGGCGCGTTGCTCCAAACACCACTGCGTCGTTTACCTGGTGGCATGGCCGCACGCTTGATCCATTCCTCGAGAACGCAGCGCTGGCGCCGAACCTGCAGGTCAGCAACCCTACCAAGCCGTTCTACCTGGCTCCTGGCCAGAGCGAACCTTGGCTCAATCGCCTGCAGTTTGACTTGATCTATTCCTTCTAATCGCACCTCTGTGCGGTTTGAGGTCTCAAACATAGGGCGCTGGCGCAAGCTGGCGCCCTTTTCACGCAGTCAGCTTGGTATACTACTTTGGGTCGGATGCGCTACAGGGTATTGGTTGCGCTGGTGTTGTTCCTGGTTGCGGGAGCGGGCTCCTTTGCGGTCGAAAGCAGCAATTTCCCCCTCACGATAGTCCGGGCCGAGGTCAAAACGCGCGATCGGGTCGTGTACTGGGTTGTAAACACCCCCATCTACCATGAAGATCCGTACCTCGAAGTTGCGGTCCGAGCGGCCGGAACCGTGGTCGTAGGGGAGCGCGAGCCTCGGAACGCACATGAAATCCTTCCGGAGGACTGGAAGGCCGGTGCTGTCGTTCAGGGGCGCGTTGATAAGCACCATTTGTTCTTGCGGCGGCCCAACGGAACCGAAGTGCGGTTCATCATTACGCGCCGCACGAAAACACCTTCCGAATCGCGCTAAAAGGGTGCTGGGAAAGTCGACGGTTGATGGGCCCCTAAAGGGGCTTGTGATTTCTGCGCGTTTGCGGCATCGCTAAAGCGATGCCCTGATACGAACCGGCGATGCCCTGATACCAAGCCTTAATGTTTCCACAGCCTGCTAGACGTTTCCACCTTGATGATCTTGACGATTTGGTTCGACACACATATTCGGCAAACATAGTTGATTAAACATAGTTGATTAAATATGGTCCGGCAAACTCTGAGCAATCGCGCCACCCTCCTCAACCGCGAAGAATCCTGGCTGAAATTTAATTGGCGCGTGCTCGAAGAAGCGGGAGACCTCCGCAATCCGCTGCTCGAACGCGTGAAATTTCTGGCCATCTCCGCCAGCAATCTGGACGAATTCTTTGAGATCCGGGTAGGCGGCTTGCTGCAACAACTCGAAGACGGCCACAACTCCACCACTCCCGACGGCCTCACCATGGTGGAGGAGCGGGAGCTGATCAAAGACGCTACTCATGAGTTCGTTGAAGAACAATATTCATGCTGGAACGAGCGCCTGCGGCCGGAACTGACGGAGCAGGGAATTCGCGTGCTCAGCATCGACGAACTGGATGACGCGGCACTGGCCTTCGTGGACGACTATTGCGAACGGGAGCTTGATCCGCTGCTCACTCCGGTAACGGTGGATCCGGCCCATCCATTTCCTCGTGTCATTAACAAGGCGCTGTGCGTTGCCTTGTTGCTACGACGGCGGCGTCGCTCGTCGTTGACTTATACCGGAGTGGTGACCGTTCCGCGGGCGCTTCCGCGACTGGTGCGCCTGCCGTCGCAGGGGACCATTGATTTCATTTTTCTTGCCGACCTGGTCGTGTATCATGCCGCGCGGATGTATAAGGGCTACGACATCGTTTCTTCGGCTGCCTTCCGCGTCACGCGCAACAGCAATCTTTACCTTCAGGAAGAAGAATCGCGCAACTTGCTGGAATCCGTGCGCGCGGAATTGCACAACCGGCGCAAGGGAGACGCGGTGCGAATGGAGATCGAGTCCGGGGCCGACCCCGAGATAATCGAGCGCCTGGGCACGGTGTTCGAACTTGACCGCTGGCAGATTTTCCCGGTCAACGGTCCGGTAAATCTTTCGCGGCTGTTCAACATTTACGACGAAGCGGCGCGGCCGGATTTGAAGTTTCGCACCTTTGTGCCGCGGGAGTTGCGCCTGACCGCGAAGTCTCGCGATCTGTTTGAAGAGCTGCGTCGCCACGACATTCTGCTGCACCATCCCTACGATTCTTTCGATGCAGTTATATCTTTCATTCAGTCGGCCGCTGAAGACGAGCGAGTGCTCTCCATCAAGCAGACCCTTTACCGGACGAGCGAGCATTCACTGATTGTTCCGTCGCTGATGGCCGCCGCCTCACACAAGGAAGTCACCGCGGTCGTGGAGCTGAAAGCGCGCTTCGATGAGGCGTCGAACATCCGCTGGGCGCGCGATCTGGAAGATGCCGGCGTGCAGGTCTTCCACGGATTAGTCGGTCTGAAGACGCATTGCAAACTTTCTCTGCTGGTGCGGCGCGATCCTGATGGCATAACGCGCCGCTACGCGCACCTGGGTACTGGAAACTACAACGCGGCCACGGCCAAAATCTATACCGATCTCAGCCTGCTCACCGCCGACCCGGAAATTACCAGTGCGGTTCACGATGTTTTCAGTTTTCTGACTGCCTACGCCGAGCACCCAAACTACGGGCCGCTGCTGGTAGCGCCTCTGGATTTGGCGGAAAAGTGCATGAGCCTGATCGAGCGCGAGGCCGAGCATGCGCGCCTGGGGCGTCCGGCGCGCATGATTGTCAAGATCAACTCCCTGGTTGACGCAGATATTATCCAGTCTCTTTACCGCGCTTCGCAGGCCGGAGTGGACATCGATTTGCTTGTGCGCGGCATTTGCTCGCTGCGGCCGGGGATTCGTGGCATCAGCGACCGCATCCGCGTGCGCAGTATCGTGGGCCGGTTCCTCGAGCACAGCCGGATCTTTTACTTCGAGAACGGCGGCGAGCCTGAAGTCTACCTCGGCAGCGCCGATTGGATGTCTCGCAATCTGCACGAGCGCGTGGAAGTCCTGTTCCCGCTCAAGAACCCTTTGCTGCGCGACCGCGTGGTGCATGAAATTCTGGCGGCATACCTCGCCGACAATGTGAAAGCAAGATTTTTGCAAAAGGACGGCCGCTACCTGCGTGCCTGGCAATCACCGCGCGGACGGAGCAAGAGTCCTCCTCGAGGCTCTGCCGCCTTCAGCGCTCAGGATTTTCTCCTTGGACTCGCGGAAGGCAACAAGACGCCCGAGGAGATTCCGGTTGCCCTCCCGCCGCGGGCTTCTCGAGCATCGATCAGTCGAGCATCGGTCGGACGAGCGTGATCGGACGGGCATGATTGGACTAGCTTCGATCGGACGAGCTATGATCGGCCGAGTTGTGATCGGAAAGGAATAATCACTCCGAAATGTTTCTCTATTTTTTGCGTCACGCCAGCGCCGGGCAGCAGTTGAGCACCGCGAAAAAGGACGAAAAACGCGGCCTCGATAAAGACGGCATCGAGCAATGCGGATATATCGGCCGCGCCCTCGCTGCGCTGGGGGTGCAGGTGGAAATCATCGTCTCCAGTCCGCTAAAACGAGCGACGCAAACCGCAGCGTTGGTGGGAAACGAAATGGGACACGAGGGCAAACTGGTTACGGAGAGCGCGCTACGTCCGCAGGCAAACTTCTCGGAGTTCCAGAAGTTGCTGGAAAAGTATGCGCGCCAGGATTCCATACTGGTGGTTGGGCACAATCCGAACCTGCGCGAATTTCTCGGACGCGTGATCAGCGACAGTGGATGCGAAGCCGTGGTTGAGCTGAAGAAAGGGGCCATCGCCAAAGTCGAAATGCGGCGCAATTCCGGGTCCCTGAGCTGGTGCATCACGCCGCGCATCCTGCGCACACTTCACGCGGCGGCAACAGAAAGCTCGCGCCCGAAAACTTCGCGGAAGTAAGTTCGATCCTTCTCAATCGCCCATACCTCCAGGTCCACGCTTGCCTTCGCGCGCGGAGTCAGTTTCATCGAAACTTTGCCGCTGCGCGCCGAGACCGCAACCTTCCCCACGGATTGGCTCCTCCCCATATTCAAAGCTCGCGCGATACGAAGCAGCACGGACGCTTTTGCCGCATTCTCTTGCTCCTCGGGACTCAAGGCACTCATCGGGCCATCTCCCGGCGTGGGCCGCGATTTTCCGAGGTAGCGCGCGATCGAGCCAATGATTCGGCGCTGTTGTGGCGTGTACCCCAGAATTTCGGAGTTCGCAATGATGTAGTAAGTATGGCGGTGGTGTCCGTTGCGGTTCACGTAGTCGCCCACTTCGTACAGCATGGCGGCGGCCGACAGCCATTCGCGATACTCCACTGGAAGCTGGTGCACCGATTTCAACGAGGAAAACAGCAGCAACGCCGAGTCGCGCACATGCAAGGCATGATGCAGATCGACCCGGTAATGTTCGACGGCGCGCTTGATCGACTCCCAGCGCTCCGATTCAATTGCCCGGCCTGATCTCGTGCTGCGATCATATTCCGCCGCCATCTGGGCCAGGATGCCGTCGCGCAGCCCCAACGCCGAGTAGCGAAAACCGGCAAGATGACATCGCTCCAACAATTCCGCATACACGACCGCGCCGGCACAAATAATTTCAGCGCGGCGCGGACCGATGCCGGGGACCTTCCGTCGCTGTTCCAATGTTAAGTGCGTAATCTGTTTGGCAATGCGGCGTATCATCTCGCGCGTCGCATAAGTCGCCGGCCTGCGCTTTCTGGGACGCGCGAGGTGGCTGGCGGCGCCGACCAGTGCGGCTGCTGTGCCGGAGGTGGCGATCACGGCGCCCACGCGCGCGGCCTTGATGCGATCTTGAATGCGCGTAATCTCGCGCGCCACGAATCCCTGAAGCCGCTTCAGTTCGCTCTTGCGCGGCGGATCATGCTGGAGGAATTCGCCGGTCAGGCGTACGGCCCCGAGGGGCAAGCTCACCGTATCCCGAATTTGTCCTTCGCGCGAAAGCGTGAGCTCGCAACTGCCGCCGCCCAGGTCGAGCATTAGAACGCTGTGTGCGCCCAGGCGGGCAGTGGAGACAATGCCGAGGTGAATGAGGCGAGCCTCTTCCAGGCCGGAAATGATTTCGATTGTCCAGCCCGTCGTCGAGCGTACCCATTCCAAAAAGGTGCGTGAATTGCGGGCATCGCGCAGCGCGGCCGTTGCCACCACTTTCACCGAATCCGTGCCGCACTCCTGCGTGGCACGATGGAAGCGCCGCAATACGCGCACCGTTTCCGACATCGCCTCGGGCGAAAGCAGTCCGCCACTGAAGACGCCTTCGCCCAGGCGGGTGACTTCGCGGTCTTCGTGGACTTCTTTCAGCCGCCCGGCTTGCAGGCGCGCAATTTTCAGACGAACGGAATTCGATCCGATGTCGATGGCGGCAAAGGTGGGCATAGGGGTGACTTGATCTAATGTTGACGATCAAATGTTGACGATCAGTATTCTCACAACCGGGGTGGGTCGCGCAACCTCATGACTTGTATTTGGTGGAGAGACGGGCGCCTCGCCGTCCAGCGGTTCGGCGGACGGGCGGGGGCGCCCGTCGCTCCACCAGAATCTCCTGCTTTTTAACCGATTTGTAACAACGTTCTGGTACCCTCAGCACGGAATGTCCAATCAAGCTCTGCCCCGGCCGCGTTTCAACGCTCCCGAACCGGAGCGGGGTTCGAAGGCCGACCTGAAAATCGAAACCAGAACCACGTCGCTGTTGCAGGGGAAGGTCAGCGAAATCCCCGACGTTTTTTTTGGCTGGGCGATGCGCCTGTGCGGTCTGGCGGTGGTGGCGCTGCTCGGCTTGATCGTTTACCAGCTGGTGGTGGGTTCGCAGCTCTCCTGGCATGCGTTTGGCTGGAAGTTCTTCGGTCAATCGGACTGGAATCCGGTGTCGGATCAGTACGGCGCGCTGCCGTTCATGTACGGCACGATCGTTTCCTCGCTGCTTTCGCTGGTCATCGCTGTGCCGCTGTCTATCGGAGTAGCCGTCTTCATTACGGAGATGTGCCCCACTGGGCTGCGCGGAACTCTTTCGTTTACCACCGAACTTTTGGCCGCCATCCCCAGCGTTGTCTACGGGCTTTGGGCAATCTTCGTTCTGGTGCCAATACTTCGCCAATATGTGCAGCCGTTTCTGGCCAAGACGCTCGGCTGGACGGGACTGTTCAGCGGGCCGCCCTACGGCATCGGCATGCTGGCCGCAGGCGTGATTCTGGCGATCATGATCATTCCCATCATTTCGTCGATCACGCGCGAAGTGCTCACCGTCATTCCACAACACCAGCGCGAAGCGGTGCTGGCGCTGGGTGCAACGCGCTGGGAGATGATCCGCATGGGTGTGCTGCGCAATGCGCGGGCCGGAATCGTGGGCGCCGTCATTTTGGGCCTGGGCCGCGCGCTCGGCGAAACCATGGCGGTCACCATGGTGATCGGCAATCGTCCCGAAATTGCCAAGTCGCTGTTTGCTCCCGGATACACCATGGCCAGCGTGCTCGCCAACGAATTCACCGAAGCGACCGGCGACCTGTATCTTTCTGCTTTGATCGAGATCGGCTTGGCGCTATTCTTTGTCACCATCGTGGTCAACGCGCTGGCACGGCTCATGGTGTGGAGCGTTACGCGAGGGCAACCGGCGAGAAGCATAGTTTGACATGTCTGATACGAACTCCAATACGGCGGCGGATCTGATTCCGCATATCAGTATCCCGCCCATCACCCTTCGGCGCCGTGTGGTGGACTACACTATGACCGGCGTTGCCGCGCTCACCGTCATCGTCGTGCTTGTGCCGCTCTTCGCCATCTTTGCCTACCTGGTTTATAAGGGCATCGGCTCGATCAATCTTGCGTTCCTGACCCAGACTCCGAAGCCGGTGGGCGAGGCCGGCGGCGGGATGGCGAATGCCATCGTCGGCTCGATGGTCATTCTTGCGATCGCGAGTCTGCTCGGCGTGCCGCTCGGAATCGGCGCGGGCATTTTTCTTTCCGAGTACGGGCGAAACCGCTACGGCGATATTGTGCGCTTTGTCTCCGACGTTCTGAACGGTGTGCCCTCCATCGTGATCGGCATTGTGGCCTATGGGCTCGTCGTGCTTCCTCAGAAACATTTCTCAGCGCTGGCCGGTGGCGTCGCGCTGGCCATCATGATGATTCCAACCATTGCGCGCACCACCGAGCAGATGTTGCTTCTGGTTCCGCAGGCTATTCGCGAAGCCGCGTACGGTTTGGGCGTTTCCCGCTGGCGCACCACGCTCTCGATTACGCTGCGCACGGCCACTTCTGGAGTCATCACCGGAGTCATGCTGGCCTTCGCGCGCGTAGCCGGAGAAACCGCGCCGCTGCTCTTCACCGCGTTTGGAAACCAGTACTGGAATTGGAAGACGGACCAGCCGACGGCAGCGCTGTCGCTGCAAATTTTTACGTATGCCATCTCGCCCTTTGATGAATGGCACCGGCAGGCATGGGCGGGCGCGCTGGTTTTGATTGCCCTGATCGTCGCGGCGGTTGCGGCGGTTCGCATCGCTGTAAAGCACGGAACGTTGGCAGGGGCTTAAACTCTAGCAAGGAGCACCAGGGCAGGAGCTTAACGATCTATGGGCGTCGGAATTACAGTCGAGCACCTGAATGCGTTTTACGGCAAGACGCAGGCATTGTTCGACGTCAACGTCACCGTACTCGCGAATCACGCGACCGCGCTGATCGGCCCGTCGGGCTGCGGGAAAACCACGTTCATTCGCTGTCTGAATCGCTTGCACGAAACCATTCCCGAGGCGCGGGTCGAGGGCACGGTGCGCATCGGCGATCTCAGTGTTTATAACGGAACCTCAGCCACCCAACTGCGCCGCCGCGTGGGCATGGTGTTTCAGAAGCCGAATCCATTCCCGACCATGTCCATTTACGATAACGTCGCCGCCGGTCTCAAGCTGAACGGCTTTAGCAACCGCAAACAACTGGACGAGGTCGTCGAGAAGTCTCTGAACAACGCCGCGTTGTGGGACGAGGTAAAAGACTCTCTCCACAAGCAGTCCGGGGCCGGCCTCTCCGGTGGCCAGCAGCAGCGCCTGTGCATCGCCCGTGCCCTTGCCGTCCAACCGGAAGTTCTGCTCATGGATGAGCCCTGCTCGGCGCTGGACCCGATCTCGACAGGCAAGATCGAAGAACTGATTTTTCAATTAAAAGAGCAATACACGATCGTGATTGTCACGCATAATATGCAACAGGCAGCGCGGGTGGCGGAGTTCACCGGGTTTTTCCTGCTGGGCAAGATGATCGAGTTCGGTAAGACTGAAAAGATATTCACCAATCCCTCCGACAAACGGACGGAAGATTACGTGACAGGCAGATTCGGGTAGGAATGAGGTCAGAGGTGAAAGGTCAGATTGCAGAGGTGAAGATCCCAAGCCCGCAACCACCATTTATGCGATTGGCTCTTCACCTCTGCAATCTGACCTCTAACCTCTGACCTTACGAAAGAGGTTCGGATAATGCGCACGCGCTTTCAGCATCAGATGGAGGAGCTCCGGGGGAAACTGCTCCGCATGGGTGGCCTCGCGGAACTGGCGGTGGATCGCGCCTGTCAGGCATACACCGAACGCGATCTCACGCGCTGCCAGCTTGTTCTAGAAAATGAGAGCCTCATTAACGCCGCCGAGCGCGAGATCGATGAACTCGCCTTCGACATCCTAGCCACGCAGCAACCGGCAGCCACGGATCTGCGCTTCATTCTCGCGGTGACCAAGATCAATGCCGACCTCGAGCGCGTGGGCGATCAGGCGGTAAACATCGCCGAGCGCGTGATGGACATGATTGAGTTGCCGGCGGTCGAGTTACCGGTCGATATTGCTCGCATGGCGACCGCGGTAAGCGCCATGGTGCGGCGCGCGCTGGAGTCGTTCGTGGAAGGCAAAGCAGAACTCGCCCAGGCTGTTCTGGAAATGGATCACGTTGTCGACCGGATGCGAGATGAAGCTTTTATCGTACTCGTGCGAAAGATGAACGAAGAGCCGCAAGTTACTCAACAGGCAATAGATGCACTCCTGGTGGCTCGCAACCTGGAACGCGTCGCGGACCACGCTACCAACATTTCCGAGGACGTCATCTTCTGGGTTCTGGGAGCCGATGTGCGTCATCACGCTCAGGCGGCGTCGGTGCCGCAGCGGCCGGAACGACGCGAACAGTAGACGCGAAGACAGATCCCAAAGAATAAGATCAGGATCAAGGTTTTTCCTCTGTGAACCCCTGTGTCCTCTGTGGTAAGGACTTTTTTCTCAACCACAGAGGACACAGGGGTTCACCGGGGAGATCGTCCTTCGTCACCATCAAGCCCCTGCGTTACACTGTTCGAGCCCCATGAGCCAGAGAATCCGCGTTTTTGCCACCTGCGACATCGGAGACGCCCTCAACATTCTTCGCCACAAGGGATACGACGTGGAAGTCTATCCTCTGCCCGAAGCTCCACCGAAAAGCTTGATCGTTGAAAAGGTGAAGTCCGGCGTGGATGGCCTGATCACCACCCTGCGCGATCCGATCGACGCCGAAGTTTTCGCTGCCGGAAAAGGTACGCTCAAAGTGGTCGCGCAATATGCCGTAGGATTTGACAACATCAACCGCGCGGATGCCAAGAAGTACAAAGTCCCGTTCACCAACACCGCCGACGTTCTGACCGAAGCGACGGCGGAGTTTGCCTTCTTCCTGATGGGCGCGCTCGCCCGCAAACTCTGGCCCGCCGAGCATCTGACGCGTGAAAATCGCTGGGGATATTGGCATCCGTATCTGCCGTTTCTAGGCGACGAAGTTACCGGAAAAACCGTAGCCATCATCGGCACCGGGCGCATCGGCCTCGCCATGATCAAAAAATGCGCCGGATTCGACATGAACATTCTGTGCTTCGATCCGGCCTACGAGAACCACGACTACATCAACGCCATCCAGGAGATGATGGACGTAAGCTTCCAGCGCGGGATCAGCCGTGAGAAGACTTCAATTCGTTACACCACACTGCACGAAGCGTTGACTGCCGCGGATTTCATCAGCCTGCACGTTCCCTTGCTGCGCGAGGGCGAGAGCGCCACGCCGACCCATCACCTGATCAACGAGACCACGCTCCGCATGATGAAGCCGACTGCCATGGTCGTCAACACGTCGCGGGGTCCGGTGATTGACGAGGCAGCCCTGGCGCGCGCTTTGCGCGAGCACTGGATTGCCGGCGCCGCTCTCGATGTTTACGAGCAAGAGCCGCTGCCCGCCGATTCGCCGCTGCGCGATCCCGCAATCGCCGACCGCTGCCGCCTGCTGCCGCACTTCGCCAGTGCCGCGCGCATTACGCGGCTGTCGGCCGATCCCAATAAAGGCATGGCCGGACGCTGCGTGCAGGGGTTGATTGATGTGCTGGAAGGGAACTACGGCGGGGATGTTACCAAGATGCAGTACGTGGTAAACAAAGAAGCCTTCAAGAAGTAGATGGTGTGAGAGGGGTCGTGTGGGGACGGGCGCCCTCGCCCGTCCAAGCGGAGCGAAGCTCCGCAGGATCTATCCCGCGGACCTAGAGAATGCTGTCGCCCGCTCGCCTGGAACTTGTCGCCTGACGATCTCACCTGCTACTCTCGCCATTCGCCCACACCATGAAAATCACAAGCATGAACATCACAAGATGGATCTCTCTCGCCTGCCTGGCCTGGCTGCCGCTCGCTGTTCACGCCCAAGCCAACGACGCCGTCCGCGCCCTCAAGCTTCTGCCTGCTCCGAAGGAGGTGCGGTTAGCCGAGGGTAGAATCGTGATCAAGCCTTCGACCACCATCCTGATCAGCAATTCCGAACACCGGAGTGCGGCTGAAACTCTGCAAAAAGAAATCCACGACCGCACGGGTATGAAGCTGTCGATCGAGCTTGTGACCGCCGCGCCGAAAACGACGGGACACATTTCGCTTGGCCGCCTGACTGACCGCGGCTTACGGTCCTATCTCGAATCGCAGGGAGTGAACGTCGACGACGAACTTGGAAGTCATGATCTTGATAAACAAGGCTACATAATCCGCGTGACCGAATCTGGAGTGCTCGTCGCTGGTCGCACCGCGCAAGGCCTCTTCTATGGCGTGCAGACGCTTCGCCAGTTACTGCGCCCGGAAGGCTCGGGAGGAAAGACGCTCGCGGTCCCGGCGCTGGTCATCCGCGACTGGCCGAGCATGGAATGGCGGGGCGTGTCGAACGACATCAGCCGCGGTCCCATCCCTACGGTTGATTATTTGAAGATGCAGATCCGCACTTTGGCGGAGTACAAGATCAACCTGCTCGGATTCAACATGGAGCACGTCTTCGACTTCCAGACCCAGTCTCTCGTTTCGCCCAAAGAAGCCGCGCTAACTCCCGCCGAGATCAAGGAGTTGGTCGAGTACGCCAGCAAGTACTACATCACCCTTCTGCCCGAGCAGCAGGCTTTCGGGCATCTTCATCAATTTCTAAAGTATGAAATTTATTCCGAACTCGCTGAAACGCCCCATGGACACGTGCTCACGCCGACCAATCCCAAAACCTACGATTTTATTCGCCAGGTTTACGGAGAGGTCGTTCCCTTGTTTCCCGGTCCGTTCTTTCACATCGGGTCGGACGAAACTTTCGAGCTTGGACTCGGTCAGACGAAGTCTCTCGCGGCCCAGCAGGGCCTCGGCCGCGTTTATCTCGAGCACCTCCAGAAAGTTTTCGAGATCATGCAGCCCTATCACAAGCAACTCATGTTCTGGGGAGATATCGCGGTCAAGTATCCCGAACTGCTGACCATTCTTCCCAAAAACATGATCGCCGTGCCCTGGGAATACGACCCCAAGCCGAGCTACGAAAATATAATTACCCCCTACACCAACGCCGGCCTGCGTGTGGTGGTTGCGCCCGGAGCAGGGAACTGGGGCGTGATTTGGCCTAACCTCGAGAGCGCGTTTGTGAACATCCGGAACTTTGTTCGCGATGGGCAAAAGCATCAGGCCATCGGCGCGCTCAACACAACCTGGAATGATGATGGTGAATCGCTCGTCGACATGACTTGGCCGGCCTTGGTCTTTGGCGCGGCAGCCAGTTGGCAGCCGGGCGAGTCCAGTATCGAGGACTTCAAGAGCAGCTATGACTGGGCCTTCTACCGCAATGATGATGGCGACAGCACTTTTGCCGGCGTGATCGAAAATCTCGATCGCGCCCATACGCTTCTCGCCGGAGTGAAACTGAACAACGCGAGCCACGAGCTTTTCTGGTCCGATCCATTCAGCCAAGCCGGCGCCAACACGGCTGCCGAAGCGCTGCCTGTTACCCACGATCTGCGTATCAGCGTTGAGCAGGCCGCGGAAACGCTTATGCGGGATCGAATGAAGGCACACCTACACTCCGAGACGCTCGACGACATGCTGCTTGCCGCCTGGCATCTGGACACGCTGGGGCTGAAGATCCAGTTCACATCGGAAATCAGCCGGTTCTATTGGGACGCTTATCAGAATCAGACGGACGGGACACGTGCGCAACAGGACCTCGACGAAATCGTTGACATTAATGGGCGGCTACAAAGCCTGCGTGACGCGATCACGCAACTGCGCGAAATGTACGCGCAAGGCTGGGCGCGCGAGAACCATCCCTACTGGCTGGACAATGTTCTTGTGCGCTATGAGAATCTGGCGTCGGAGGTGCAAGCGAAAATCGTTGTCGTGCAAGCAGCCCAACGTCAGTATTGGAACACCAAAACTTTGCCGCCTCCGGAGCAGTTGGGATTTTTCTTGAAGTAGTGATTCCTAGGTTTTGGTGGAGCGACGGGCGTCTCGCCCGTCTGGCAGTATGGTGGGCGGGCGTCTCGCCCGGCGCTCCACCGGCAAGAGTTATGTTCTCCCAGCGCACAAACTGGCGGCTCAGTCCTAACGCTCTCACGCGCGCGATCGAGGAAGCGCGCGTTTCGGGTCAGCACATTCTGGATCTCACTGTATCGAACCCCACCGAAGCTGGCGTCCGCCCCGATTCCGAAATCGTGCTCACCGCACTGGCGAATCCTGAAGCGATGCATTACGATCCGCAGCCTCGGGGGCTGCTCACAGCGCGCCAAGCCGTAAGCCGTTACTATCGCGAGTCGCACGAAGTCGATCTCGATCCCGAGCGCCTGATCCTGACTACCAGTACCAGCGAAGCCTACTCGTACGTCTTCCGTCTGCTCTGCAATCCCGGCGACGAGATTCTTGTACCCAACCCGAGCTATCCGCTGTTCGAGTTTCTGGCCGATCTCGCCGACGTTAAACTCGTTCCGTATCCGGTGCTCTACGATCACGGTTGGCAGATCGATCTTGATTCGCTCTACAAAGCAGCCACCGTCCGGTCGCGGGCCGTGATTCTCGTCCATCCCAACAACCCGACTGGCTCTTACGTTTCTACTGCCGAAACCGCTGCGCTCAATGCGTTCTGCCGTGACCGCGGTCTGGCTCTAATTGTGGACGAAGTTTTTCTCGATTATTCGCATGACGGGGCTACGCGTGGTAGTTTCGTCCGCAACGCCGACGCGCTCACTTTTACTCTCAGCGGAGTGTCTAAGATTTCTGCCCTCCCACAGATGAAGCTTGCCTGGGTGGCCACCGGCGGCCCAGAAGAAACGGTAGCCGAAGCAGGAGCGCGCCTCGAAATCATCGCTGATACCTTTCTTTCGATGAACACTCCCGTGCAGCTTGCCGCTCCGGTGCTGCTCGATCAGCGCAAACAGATCCAGCCCGTTCTTCTCGATCGTCTACGCGCGAACCTCGCGGCACTTGATCGGCAACTTACAGGCCATCCCTCTTGCGCAAGATTGATGGTCGAGGGTGGATGGTACGTTGTCCTGCGGGTCCCCGCGCTCGATAGTGACGAAGACCTTGCCATCCGCTTGCTGCGCGAGGCGAGGGTGAGCGTCCACCCCGGCCACTTTTACGATTTTCCAAATGAAGGCCATCTCGTGCTGAGCCTGATCACCGAACCAGCCGTTTTTCGCGAAGGCGTTGCGCGCCTGCTACGGATGGTGGAGTGACGGGCGGCTCGCGAGCCTGCCCTGACCGGGGTCGAAGGGTTCCGCCGGGCGGGGACGCCCGGCTCTCCATTGGCGAGCCGTGTTATCCTTCTCGCCGTTTCCCTCGCCGGAGATTTCATGTCTATTGATCGTCGTGGATTTATAGGTTCCGCAATCGCTGCATCGCTCGCCACCGGCCTGAACGCGCCCGACTTGAACGCGCACGAGAGAGTTCAAGAGAAAGTTAAAGACAGAGCTGACAAAGATAATGCTCCCCGCCCGGCCGAACTGTCTGGCAGCGTGAAGCGGCCGATCATCATCTGCGCGAACAACGGTGTCAATTACCTCGACGACGCCTTCGCTTTCGTGAAAAGCGGCGGCGACACGCTTGACGCTGCCCTGCGCGTCGTCAAGGGCCCGGAAGATGATCCGAATGACGATTCCGTCGGACTCGGCGGCATTCCAAACGAAGAAGGGGTTGTCGAACTCGATGCCTGCTGCATGCATGGACCCACGCGCCGAGCAGGATCAGTGGGCGGCGTCCGCAACATCAAGAATGTTTCGCTCGTTTCGAAAGCTGTGATGGAGCACACCGGCCACGTAATGCTCGTCGGCGAAGGCGCCGAACGATTCGCCGTCGCCATGGGTTTCCCGCGTGAAAATCTGCTCACAGAACGCTCCCGCAAAATCTGGCTCCTGTGGAAGGAGTACCACTCGACCGACGATTGGTGGGGACCGGGCATCGCCGACCCGCATTGGACGCCGCCGTCGCCATTACCAACGACGTCACCTACGACATCACCAACGACAGCACCGCAATCCGAGCTTTGGGAACAAAGCATCCGGCGCCTCGAAGAACTTGCCGCCGAACTTGGCATTGAGCCGGAATTCCGCCTGGCCGCCATCCGGCGCGTTCTGGTTCCGCCGACCGGCACCATCCACTGTTCCGCTCTCAACGACAAAGGTGAAATCTCCGGCTGCACCACCACCAGCGGCCTTGCCTATAAACTCCCCGGACGCTGCGGCGATTCGCCGATCATCGGCGCCGGTTGCTACACCGATCAAGACGTGGGTTCCGCGGGCGCCACCGGCAGTGGAGAGGAAAACATCAAGATTGCCGGAGCGCACACCATCGTCGAGAACATGCGGCACGGCATGTCGCCGCTCGAAGCCGGCCTTGACGCCCTCAAGCGCATCGCCCGCAACTACAACAATGACATGAGCAAGCTCAACTTCATGGATATGACCTACTACATCCTGCGCAAGGACGGCGCCTACGCCGGCGTGTCTCTGTGGGAGGGTGGTTCGAAGCGCCGCCACCAGATTGCCGTCCATGATGGCACCAAGCGATCCGAGTTCACCGTATCGCTATTCAAAGGCGGCTCTCATAGTTTCCCGCCATTTCCGGTCGCGCTGCCAAAGGAGCTGACGCAGGATTCCGTGTACTACAAATAGGACAGGCAGGGCAGCCGCAAACATCGATTTTACTTTTTTCCTCCGGGTGTACAATCATCTCTATTAGGACCGCAGCTTCACGGGGCCACTTCCTCCCGCGTTCGAGGCGCGAAAATGAACGTTCACGTCAGTTACAAGGTTCACAAAACTCCCGACATCGAAAAAGAGATCGGCCACCAGATCGAGAAAATCCAGAAGCGCCTTCAGGTCTTCCGGCCCGAACTGGTCCATCTGAAAGCCGTCATCGATCAGAATTCGCCGCGCGAGGGAACGCTCGTCTCCTTGAATCTGCGCTTGCCATCGGGACAGCTCGCCGTGCAGGAGAAAGCTCCCAGCCCGACCGCGGCCATCAAGGCTGCCTTTGACGAACTCATCCAGCAGATTGGCCGGCACAAGGAACTGCTTCGCTCCAGCCACAAGTGGCGGCGCTGGCGCGGAGGGCAACGGGAATCTCGCGAACCCGGCGTGCCATTTGAGCAAACTGTCGCAGCGGTTCTGCCGCCCACCATTTCCGCCGATGACATCGGCTCCTATGTGAATGCGAATCTTTCCCGCCTTGAACGTTTCGTGGACCGCGAACTCTACTTCCGCCGCGCCGACGAGGAAGTTCTCGAGGACGCTCTCTCCACCCCCGAGGTCGTCGACGAAGTCATCGCCCGCGCTCTCGGCGATCACGACCGACCAGAAAAACTGTCGCTCGAACCGTGGCTGTACCGGCTAGCCCTGCAAGCCATGAACGAGATGACGGCGCGCCTTCGCGAACTGGAGTCTCCCGTCCATCTCGAAGACAGCCGTCGCCGGCAAAATGTGCAAGCCTCCGATGAAGTCGGCCTGCAGTTCCATCAGCCCGACGAGGGTTGGACCCGCGAAAGCGCCATTCCGGATCGGCGCGTGTCCACTCCTGAACAGGCCGCCTACTCCGACGAAATGATTGCGTTAGTGCAAGCTGCCCTCCGCGGCGCCTCACGTACCGACCGTGAAGCTTTTCTGCTCTACGGCATCGAAGGCTTTTCTCTCGGCGAAATTGCCGCCATCACCGGCCGGCATCCGGAGGCCGTGCGCGAATCGGTTCAGCGGGCGCGCAACTGCGTTCGCAGCGCACCGTCTGTGGCCAAAGAATTTCCCAAAGATCGCTTCGTCAAAACTGGAACCTAAACATCTCAGTATTAAGGAGTGTGGAGATGATGACCCGGGACGAAATCCGTGAGTTGGCGTCTTTTCAAGCGGACGAAACCAAAGGGGCTTGCGCCCTGAGTTTTTACTTTCAGCCCGATCCTCCCCAGGATCGTTCCCATCGCCGCGAGGCAATCGTCGCCAAAGATATCGTTAAGCAGGCCCTGAAAAGTGCTGCCGGCAGCGGCAAGAACGGATATCTTCACGCCGACCTCGATCGCGTCCTCGATCTGGCCACGAACCTGCGCGGGAATGCCCGGGGAAAGGCAGTCTTCGCCTGCTCCGCTCAGAATTTCTGGAAGGAGTACGAACTGCCTCCGCATCTTGGAGCCACCCAGATTTATCTCCAACCGCAATTTCAATTGAAGCCGCTGGCAGCATTGCTGGGAGCCCAACCTGCGCTCTGCGTGGTGATGCTTGATCGCCAGCGTGCCCGTTTCTTTGATCTTCGCCTCGACGTCCTGCGCGAACATGGGGCCATTGTCCACATGCTCTCGCGCAGCGCTTCGAGTTACGGATACAACGGGTACGAAGCCGGCCATGCCGAACGCCGTGTGGCCGGGGAAGCGCTCCAGCACTTCAAGGCGGTTTCTGAACGCCTGCGGGTCGATTTCGAGAGAGGCGCCTGGGAGCGACTCATCGTCGGTTGCCACGATGTCAACTGGCCGGAGTTCGAGGCCCACCTCCATCCCTACGTCAAACAGCGCCTGATTGGCCGATTCTCAGCCGATGTTGCCAGCGTCTCGAATGAAGAGATTCGCGATCACGCCGGTGCTCTCCTTAATCAATGGATCACGGAACGTGCCTCGACGAAAGTCAGCGAAGCGCTGGAGTTCGCCAAGGCCAACGGGCGCGGTGTCGCCGGCCTTCGCCGCGTCCTGCAAGCGTTGGAAACGGGGGAAGTGCAGACCATCTTCCTCACCGAAAACTATTCTGCTCGAGCCGTCCAGTGCCCTCACTGCGGCCATCTTGACGCCCACCTGATCGCATCGTGCGTCGCCTGCGGACGCCGCACGCACGAGCTTACCGACGTCTGCGATGCCATCATCCCCATCGCCATCCAGAGCAACATCGAACTGTTTTATCTCAAGGAGCACGACGGACTGAATCGCGCCGGCAACATCGCGGCGCTCCTGCGCTTCCGGTCCGATCAGACGACAGGGCAGATCGCGGCGGCGTCGTAGAGGTGAGCCAGAGTACAGAAGTCTAGGTATACAGACTTCGCTCGCGTCAATTTGCACGACAGAGTGGACACAACAGAGTTTCCAGCGCGGGTCATCGCTAATCTTGTGGCTAATCTTGTGCGAGGCAAGAAAAAGTGGCGCACCGAAGTGCGCCACTGAGAGTGCAAATTTAGAGCGTATCCGGGTTCTATTTGCGCGAAAATTCCATCCCTACTACTTGTTCGTCAGACTGAAGGTAGCTGGCGTGACAACACCGGTAACCGTGGCTGTCACTAAATAAGGTCCGCCGGCCGTCGCATCCGCCGTGAACGTCGTCGAAGTAGCGTTGCCGTTCGCGTCCGTAGTATCGGTTTCCGTAGCCTTTCCATTCGCGAACGTGCCGGTTGGGGCCAACGCAGGAGCGGTGAATGTCACCGACGCGCCGATCACCGGGTTCAGGTCATCATCCGTGACAGTAGCTACCAGAGGGTTTGCAAATGCCGTGCTCTTGGTCGCGCTTTGTGGCGTTCCGCTTGTTGCCGCGATTGCAAACGGCGCCGCCGATGTGTTCGTAAGACTGAAGTCCGCCCCCGCTGCCGGTAGAGTCGTGGCCGCAACGGTGTAAGCGCCCGAAGTCGGATCCGCTGTGCACACAGATGACGTAGCCATGCCGTTTGAGTCAGTGGTGTCTGTCTCCGTGTTCGTTCCATTAGCGAACGTACAGCCCGGTGCCGAGGCAGAGGTGAAAATTACCGATACGCCGACCGATGGCTTCCCGTTTACCGTGACCAGCGCCACCAGCGGCGCTGAAAAGGCGGTTTCGACCGTTGCGCTTTGGCCCGATCCGCTCGACACCACGAGAACCGGGGGGGGAGTCGTGTGGGTACTGCTGCAATCGGTCAGGATCGCGAACAGCATGCAGGTTAGCAGTGCTGCAACGATTCGTGGAAGTTTCGTGAAACAGCTCCTCATGGATTCGCTCCTTAAAAGTTAGTTCTGGGTTATCCCTCACCGTAACGGCAAGAGGGTATAATTAAGACAGGCTCGTAACCCTGCAAAACGAGCAATTCGTATTCCAAAGTAGAAAATCAATAACACTTTATTTTCCTTTGGCTTACAGCTTTTCTTAACAACAAATACAGTTTTATGTATGGCCTTGGGCGGTGAAAATATTAAAAACAGTAAGTGGGAAATGCCCTTGTCGAAATCGGAGCCTCAGGACAATACACTATTCCCTTGGCGATTGCTACTAGGGGAATCTACTTCTTCAACTTAGATTTTCCGTTGGCTTCGGAGTCTTCCCGGCGCTGAGCGAGAATGATACTGAATGATCCACAAGATCCTCCCCGTCGGCCCGCTGCAATGTAATTGCTCGATCATCGGCGATGAGACCACGCACGAAGCCATGGTCATCGATCCGGGCGACAATATTGAAGACGTTCTCGCCATCGTCCGCCAGCACAAGCTGGAAGTAAAACAGATCGTCATCACCCACGCCCACATCGATCACGTCGGCGGAGCGATGAAGCTGCGCGCGCAGACGGGCGCTCCAATCCTGCTCAATCAGAATGACTACGCGCTGCTGAAAATGCTCGACGTACAGGCAGCGTGGATCGGCGTCGCCGCGCCGGGCGAAGTCGCAATCGAGGCAAGTATCGCGGATGGCGAATCGTTGCGGACGGGAAGCTTGACGGCGAACGTTCTCCACACTCCCGGCCACACGGAGGGCAGCGTCTGCCTCTATTTTCCGGCGGAAAAATTACTGATCGCTGGCGACACCCTGTTCGCGCGCAGCATCGGCCGCACCGATCTTCCCGGAGGTTCGTACGAGAAAATTATGCGCTCGCTCCACGACCGCGTCCTGACTCTGCCCGATGATACGATCGTCATTCCAGGCCACGGCCCGCGAACAACCATAGGAGAGGAAAGGGAAGAGAATCCGTTTCTGGTGGGGTGACCGCGCTGCGAGTCGCACGCGAGTCATACGATGGAGCGACGGGCGTCTCGCAGCCCTCCCTGAGCGCAGTCGAAGGGTCCAGCAGCATTGCGGCCGGGCGGGGACGCCCGGCTCTCCACTGGCAAATTATTTCTGTGTCGGCGCTTGGTTTTGTGGAACGGTCGGCGGTGCGGCTGGTGTCGCGGGCTGCGACTTCGTCTGGGCCGGCTTTACTCCCGAAAGCACCGACGTAGGCCCCGATCGGCGCGCCGCAAAAACCGAGAGCGTAATTGACGTGAGCATGAAAATGATCGCGGACCAAGTCGTCGCCCGGGAAAGAACCGAAGCCGCGCCCCGCGGGCCAAACGCTGTCTGGCTCCCCTGTCCGCCGAAAGCCGCGGCAAGGTCGCCGCTCTTCCCGCTTTGCAGCAACACGACCGCAATCAGAAACAGGCAAACGATAACGTGAATTACTACAATCAAAATGGTCATTAACAAAAAACTCCGTCCGGGCCGCAACCCGATTCAAATTCCGATCTTCCGTAAGCAATACGCAGGAATCAATACGATGGTGCGGAAGGGGGGATTTGAACCCCCACGCCTTTCGGCGCCACCCCCTCAAGATGGTGTGTCTGCCAGTTCCACCACTTCCGCTTTAGAATCAATGGTGTACAAAGATTCTAGAAATGTAAAAAAGTCTACAAGTCTCTTCACTAACCTATTGTTTCACAAAGATTAGCTTCAGTGTCCGCCAAACACAACAAACACTGCACCCGATACTGCACCCACATTTTGAACTTTAATCCACGGCAGGTCAACTGCGCCCCCTCGCCCCACGCTTGAGCGGGCCACGCGCCAGAGCCTACGGACGCGCAAACTTCGCGTCATCTATGGGGACATTTTGCGTAACTCGGAGCAAATGGATGTCCAGCGTTCGATTAGGCCGGGTAATAACAAGGTGCAGAGGAACTTGAACGCCATCGAATGTTTTGTAATCACCGTAGTCGATCTGGGTGGGATTAAGACCGAGGGGCGACGAGCCAAAACGCAGCTGCCGGAGCAACAGCCCGGTCTGCCGGTCGAAATACAACTCCAGGGGAGGGCCAGACGAGTTCGTGGCAAATAACAGGATCGCGTCGTGGTCACTAAACCTTTCTGTTCTTATGACCTTCAACTCGTGGAAGGTCTTCTTCACATTCATCGGGAATTGCAAATCGGCGTCCAGCTTCGCGCCTTCGATGTCCGCCTGAGGCATGTCGCGAACAGGGCCTGCCGGGGATCTGAACCATCCGTTCTGACTATCAAATACCGTGGAGCTGTCTCCCGCAGCCAAATGCACAATCATGGCCTGTCGGAACGGTGATTTGGAGAGAATTTCTACAGGAAAGCCAGGCCCGACGCCGAAAGCAACGTTGCCGCTTTCGACGCGGCTCGATATATTCTGGATCGCGGCGGCGCCTCCAACCGCTTGTATGTACTTTTCGATCACATCGGACGCCGATGGCAGATCGGTCCGACCCGCAGCCGCTGGGTCCGCTGCCAATCGAGCCTCGGAAACGTACGGCGCCTTGCTGTCCACCATCGGTATACTCACGGGCTTCGCAGAACCGCGGTGGCACGTGTAACAAGTAACAGCTCGTTCACCCTGAAATTGGCTCGTATTAATGGCGAACATCATCTGGATCATCCGGCGGGCGGTTTGCTTCGACTGTTTGTCGTCCTTATCGAAGGCATCGCGAACATGGCAGAACTCGCACTCGACGCCCAACGATGCCGTTATGAACTGCATCGCCGGAATCAGCTGGTCCGGAGGAGCGTCCTTCAAAACTTGCAGGTTCCTAAACCCTGGCTGCGCCGCCTTCTCTTGCGCGTTCACCAATGTATCTCGCAGCCCAAATCCGCAAAGGAAAAGCGGACACATCCAGGCCAGGTTCACGCCTACAATACGCGCCGCTCTGAGAACGCTTCTGCTTCGATTACTCATTCGGTGAACTGGTCTCCCTGGATTCCTATTTTGTGGTCGGTGAAGTCAGTGTGCATAGAAGGGATCGTATATTTCCGCATGTGACAACTCACACACTCGTGATTTGATACTTTGCAGGTGCCGATTGCATGAGCTTGGTCTTTCGCGGCGCCGCTCGCTGGCGAATGGCAGCTCACGCATACCTTGTCGTAGAACGCAGCCTCTTGCACCCGCGGTTTGTGAGGGTCGTGGCAGGCTATGCAGGTGAGTCGCGCATCGCCATTTCTCCAGCAGCGGCTTCGCTCTAAACCGTAGGCAGGAAACCGCAGCAGAAAGAGCCCACTTATGGAATTGAGGCTGACATCGGCCGCAGTACGATGACAGGCGCCACAGAAATCCACCGAGTCAGCGGGGCTGAGGCGCGCAGGATTGAGAATGAACGTCGGAGTCCTCGCATCATGTTCCAGGCTCATCTGCGCCGCATGCTGCGCTCCGGGTCCATGGCATGCTTCACAGGTGACGCCCAGAATCAATCGTTCGGGATGAAAGACGCCATCCGTACTTGAGGCTGTGGAATGGCAGCCAAAGCACAACGGAGGTTCGTCCGGGGACATGCGCCGGCCGAGGGCAGTCTCGAAGCGGTCAGGACGAAACGCGGTCCTTCCGGTTGTGAAGTCCAATCCGTCTATGGCCCTGTAGTAGCTCACCCGGCTCTCAAAATAGATTCCGTTCTGCTGATACAGAAAAGTATCCCCGAACTGTCGGTCCCCGAATATCCAGCCTACAGCCGTTAAGGCGGACTGCTTGCCGTTGGTGGTCGAATACTCGGCCCCAGTCGGCGTCTGGGAAACTGAATACTCATACGATCCGGTACGAAAGTGCATTTCGTGGGGAAAATTTGCGAACGCATCTGCCGTTGCGACTTTTACTGCATGGGCCATCGGCGTATTCTTCTGCGTCTCAAATTTGTCTTGATGGCAGTGTCCACATGTCTCCGAGCCTACATACTGGTCGCGCGCGAAAGTTCCCTTGGTCGGCCACCAACCGGGATCGATCACCCGAATTTCAGTTGCAGTACTGACTTCTTTGCTCTTACTCGACGCCGGCTCTGCGGATATTCGGAAGCCGCGAGGCGCTACTAAAATGATCAGGAGCAGGACGCCAAGAACCGAGACAGACCTCAACATATTTGGGATTCTAGTCTGATTAACTCAACGGCGGCTAGCAACCTTCTAGCTTCCGTCGTGTCCTGACGCAGCTTCAGGACACAATGAAGCTTCCGAAAAAATCGTGCGAAATCACTGTTGAGTTTGGAGCGAAATCAATGCTTCTCACTCGCCGCTGAAGCGGAAGGGTCCGGCTTCAGCGGCGGAGGCAGCGGAACGCGAGCAGTAATCCCCTTGCCCTCCGTGATCGTGTAGATGAAATCGGCGGGGACATCGCGCAGCGTGTCGGTCTGGCCGCTGGGCCAGGAAACTTCCACCGTCTCCATCTTGTCGGCCGCGCCCAGGCCGAAGTGCAGCCGCAGGTCGTTCTGCGAGAGATAGCTGGCGCCCCCCCGAACTTCATTGAACTGCATGTCTCCGGCGGCGTGAATGGTGACCCGCGCCCCGATGGCGGCACGGTTGCTCTTGGTTCCAATCAAGTGAAAGGCAACGCGATGGTTGCTGTTGCGGGTCTTGTTGATCAGCAGCGAGGGTGCCTGGCCGATGTTGAGCACCAGAATGTCCATGTTGCCGTCGTTATAGACGTCGCCAAAAGCAGCGCCACGGCGCGATTCGGGCGGCATGTCAAACACGCCTGAAGCTTTGGAAATATCTTCGAACGTTCCGTCGTGATTGTTACGGAACATCTGCATGGGCTCTTTGTAGCCAGGGCTGCCGGGGATGGCGTCCACCTGGGGATAGACGTGCCCATTGTTCACGAATATGTCCACCCAGCCGTCGTTGTCGAAATCTACGAAACCGGCGCCCCATTTCACATAGCGATAACTTGGTTGGCCGACTTTCGCCGGCCAGGACATATCCGAGAAGTTGCCTCCGCCGAGGTTCCGGTAGAGATTGTTGATCTGGTCGGTGTAGTTGGTGACGAACAGGTCGAGCTTGCCGTCATGATCGTAGTCGGCGAAATCCACTCCCATGGAGCCGAGTTCCTGGCCGTCATCGCCGAGGGCCACGCCGGCCAACATACCGACCTCATCGAAGGTGCCGTCGTGGCGATTGTGGTAAAGGAAGTTCGGGCCGGCATCGTTCGCCACGAACAGATCAGGCCAGCCGTCGTTGTCGTAGTCGGCCCAGATTGCGCCCAGACCATAGCGGTGCTGTGGATCGTCCATCCCCGCTTTTTTGGAGACGTCCTCGAAGGTGCCATCACCCCGATTGTGAAACAGGTAGTCGCCTTCGCCCGGCATCCCCCAGGGTCCGCATTGCACCAGTACGCCCTTGAAGCGGCAGAATTTTTCGTCGCTGCCGAAGGCTGGCAGATGGTTCATATCCACGTGCACATAACGCGAGACAAACAAGTCCACGTGGCCGTCGCGATCATAATCGCCCCAGGCGGCGCCAGTGGCCATACCGGTAATTCCGCCAAGTCCTGCCTTCTCTGTGACATCTTCAAACTTGCAATTGCCGAGTCCTCGATAGAGGACGCTGTGTCCGTAGCCGGTGACGAACAGGTCCAGATTGCCATCGTTGTCGAAATCGGCCGCGGCAACGCCCATGCCCCAGCCTTTCACGGTGAGTCCGGCCTGCTCGGTGATGTTGGTGAATTTGCCGTCGGCGCCCTGGTGATAGAGCGTGACCATCAGGTCGCCGCCGGCGCGGTAACGGTCAACACTTGATCCGTTGGTGACGACGATGTCGAGCCGGCCGTCATTGTCGCAGTCAAAGAAGCCCACTCCGCCGCCCATGGATTCAACGATGTAGTGCTGCTCCTTGGAGGCCAGATGCGAAACTGTCAGCCCGACCTGCGGCGCGACATCCACGAACTGCGGAACCGGAGTGGTGGAGGAGTTATTCTGGGCGGCCAACGAACAGGCAGACAGCAGCACACAGCACATGGAAAGAAGAGGACGCCGGGGCATAGATTGGGGCATATTAATGATGGATAAATGTCAGGAGCTTGGCCATTATACTGCCGAAAGCTTCTGTTTTGTTCGCCGGCGCTCGCTCGGTAATGGAACTTATTGGTCGCCGGGACTGCCAGATGATGTCGAAGCGATGATCGCCGGCTTTGTTATCTGATAAGAATCGCTGAGTGAACGCTCAGCGAATTGAAGTGTTAGGCGGCTTGGCACTCTAAATGTTCAACTGCAGTCCCGAAAGACTTCGCGTCAAACCAGCCTCTTGAAACGCCCGGATGGACCCGATCACGGAGATATAGTTATGCGGAGATATCGTTATATGGAAATATGGAAAATATGGAAATATGAAAGCAGCGTCGCCGCTAGAATATCGTTTTTTTAGCTTGACAATGCAAGGCCACTTGCCGTTAAATGCTTCCCATCTTAAAGTAGTGCAAAACTATTAATCGTGCAAAGTGAAGCCTGCAGTCAAACCGTTCTTCTCGGAGGGGTCTATGGGTTCCATGTCGAAGCTTATCGCCGTTCTTGCTGTTTCCCTAGTCACATTTCTGCCATTGTCGTTTGCCCAGAAGACCACTGGCGATATCGACGGAACGGTCACTGACCAGAGCGGAGCTATGCTTCCAGGCGCCGCCCTGACGCTGACTGACCAGGCTAACGGAGCTGTGCGCAAGACCACCTCGAACGCGCAGGGCGGTTTCAGCTTTCTCAACCTGCCGGTCGGAACCTACACGATCTCTGCGACAAAGGAAGGGTTCAAGGCGCTGACGCAGAAGGATGTGGCAGTGCACGTTGCTACGGTGACGACGCCCACCTTGGCGTTGGAGATAGGCGCCGCCACGGAAATGGTGACCGTGGAGGCGAAGGCGGTCCTTTTGAACACGGAGAACGGCGAAGTGGGCAACGTCATGCTGAGCGAGCAGGTGAGCCAATTGCCGCTGAACGGCCGCAACTTCATCGAGTTGACCACGCTGATGCCGGGCGTTGCAGTGGGAGGAGGCTTCGATAATAAGAACAAGGGCTTGCTGGCGGGGGTTGACATCTCGTTCAGCGGCGCGCCCGCCAATGCCAACCAGTGGCAGGTGAACGGGAGTAACAATAATGACATAGGCTCGCAGCGCACTATTCTTGTGTATCCCTCGGTAGACGCGATCCAGGAATTTAAGATCCTGCGCAACAGCTACGGCCCTGAGTATGGCGGCGCCGGCGGCGCACAGATCAACATTGTCACCAAAGCGGGCGGGAACGGGTTTCACGGCGATGCCTACTATTTCGGTCGCAACGATGCGCTCGATGCCGCAAACTTTTTCCTCGGCCAGCAGAAAGCTGGCTGCCTCGATCCCGCTGCTTGCGGAAAGAAGAACTTCCTGCGCCGCAACGATTACGGCTTCACCATAGGCGGACCGGTCAAGAAGGACAAGATCTTCTTCTTCTATTCAGAAGAGTGGAACAGAGAGCGCCGCGGGCAGGTGCGCCAGAACTGGATCCCGACACCAGCGGAGGTCGGTGGCAATTTCAACGATTTGGCGGCGGCCAGGATTGCGGCGGGCGCCGTCGTTAATCCTCTTGATCCGAAAACCTTTTCTCTGCAATACGGCGCTGGGGGTAGTTCGGGTCCTCAGATTCCCTGCGGTGGGCCAGCCATGCCCAATGACCCAAACGCAGCTGATGCCTCAGCCGGTGTGCCATTTGGGGTCAACCCAGCAACCGGTGTGCCATTTGCTGGGGGTCCGGGTTACGTTATTCCCTCCAGCCAGCTCAGCCCCGGCGGCCAGGCTTGGCTTTCCCAGCTTCCAGTTCCGAACATCAGCAATCTCTGCGCGCCGCATGACTGGGTAGCGCAGGTCCCAATTCCAATTAACTGGCGCGAAGACAACATGCGAGGCGACTTCAATCTCACCAAGCGAACCACCTTGATGATTAACTTCACCAATGAATCCTGGGTAAATCCGCTGCACGGGTATGAGGAAGGTGGGCTGTGGGGCGACTCGAATTTCCCGGCAGTTAGCGACGCATGGTCGCAGCCCAGCAAGATGCTGGTGGCCAAATTGACCACGACCATCGGCTCCAACATGGTCAACGACTTTGCCTTCTCCTGGGGGGCCAACCGCATCAACATCACCCAGGCCGGCGACAATCCGCAACTGCAGCAGAAGATCGTTTCCGCCATGCCCCTCATTTTCCCCACCAGCGGCAAGACGCACGCCAACCAGCTTCCGCAACAGATTTGCTGGTGCGGTACGTTTATTGGTAACATCGGCCCCTGGGGCAACCGTCAGGACCTGTACACCTGGAAAGATGATTTCTCCATCTCCAAGGGCAAACACGCCTTCAAGCTGGGTGTGCTTTATGACCGAAACGCCAAGGACGAGGAACAGGGTCAGGAGGCAGGCGGACTGTGGGGCGGGGCAGGTTTCGTCCAAGCCTCCGGTCCCGTCGTTTCAGGAGGCCCGGGCTTTGGGGGCTGGAGTACCCCGACCGGCAATCAGTGGTCGGACGCGATCCTGAAGAACGCGCTGTGGGGCGCGAACGAGAACAATAAAAACCCCATCAGCGATCCTCGCTGGCGCGACGTAGAGTTTTACTTTGGCGATACCTGGAAGATGACCAAGACGTTCACCTTGGATTACGGCTTCCGCTGGTCGTTCATGCCTGACGCATGGCTGGCCGACAACAAGCTGGCGGCGTTTGAGCCGTCCGCTTACAGTGCCGGGCTCGGCACTTCACCCTGCAATGGCATTGTAATGGCGGCAGGGGCGCCTAATGGTTGTGCGGCAAACAACTTTCCTGGAGGTGTTTTTTCCAAGAATCGCAGCATTATTCCCTCAAACTATCACCTGATTGCGCCGCGCCTTGGTTTCGCATGGGACACATTCGGCCACGGGAAGTTTGTGCTGCGCGCGGGGGTTGGGCAGTTCTTCACTCGTGATCCGATCAGCGGCACCAGCACCCGGCTCGTCGGGGCGAATCCCCCGTTCACTATCGCCGGCGGCGCTGAGCGTACGCTCGACGGCCCCACCTATAAAAACGGCGTGAACATGCTCGACTTTAGCCCGGGTGGTCTTGCAAACCAAAGCGTGCAGCTGAGCACGAACCTTGCCAATAGCTGGCAGTGGAATCTGACAACTGAAGTCGAGGTGTTCCGCAATGCCAAGCTGGAGCTCGGCTACGTTGGCCTACGCGGCATTCACCTCGATACCTACGTGGACATTGATCAACTAGCACCACAGAACCGTTTGGCTTGGATTGAGAGTGGGGGTAATCAGAATGGCCTGTTCCCGTTCGGCGCCAGGACCGGAGCCGCCCCGGGCGCCATTTACCAATGGGCCCACCTCGGCGATTCCATTTATCACTCACTCCAGACGCAGTTTACGTATAAAATGCCGCATAACTCGGTGTGGCAGACGAGTTACACCTGGTCCAAGAACATTGCTAACACCGAAGGCGACTATCCCAATAACCAGGACGGCATTGCGGATCTCTACAATCCCCGCGCCAGCCGTGGATTGGCCAACTTCGACCGGCCAAACGTGTTCTCGTCCAGTCTGGTGTACAACCTACCTGGCCTGGAAGGGCGGAATGGCTTTGTGAAAGGCGTTGCAGGTGGATGGGAGACCAGCACGGTAGTGAGCCTCGCAACCGGCAATGCTCTTACCATCACCGGCCAACTGAATGGCGACACCTGCCTCACTTTTGACCCAATAACGGGAAAATGCACCCAGAACGTTCGGGCGGATCCGTGGGGGGTGAATGGCAACGCCACCCAAAATCATTACAGCGTTCGACCGATGAGGGTGCCGGGACAGTCCTGCTATTCCGGAAACAATCTGCAGTATATCAACCCCAATGCCTTCACCATGAACGGCTATGTGCTCGGCCAGAGACCGCAAGGCGGTACTGGACAGTGCTTCGCCCCGAACATCCGGAATGTGGACTTCTCGCTTGACAAGAACTGGGGCATCCCGGGACTGGGGGAGAGGGCCAAACTGCAATTCCGCTTGGAGTTCTTCAACCTGTTCAATCATCCGATGTTCCGCTATGGCGGTTCCAGCGGTGATAGCAATGCGAATCTGAACTACGTAGCCACCGGCGGGAAGATCGTCAACGGCGTCGTGACCGGAACTAATCTGCAGGGTGGCTCGAGTTTTGGCGACACACCGTTCTCGAGCAACCTGGGTAACCGCGAGATTCAGTATGCCCTGAAGATCATCTTCTAAGGCGCTCGCGCATCGGACTAAACAAGAGGTGGGCTTGACTTCGGTCCAGCCCGCCTTTTTAATTGAGTGCAAGTCCATTACTCATACGGAAATGGGGCCTGGTCGGTGGTCAGCCGCGCAGTAAATAGTGAGTGCAGAATTCGGCGGCCAGCCGCGCTCGTTGTGATCGTCTTCGTCCTCGCCTCCGTTGTCATCGCTGAAATCCCCGCCAAGAGTCGAGTTGTTGAGCTCATCCGCCACGGTCAATTACCCGCCGCCGAGAAGCGGCTATGGGACGTCCTGACGGCTCATCCGGACGAAGTCTGGGCGCTGGAGCTGATGGGCGACCTGCGCGTCCGCGAGAAGCGCAATGCGGAGGCCGAGGCGCTGTTTCATCGCGTGCTTGAAATTGATCCTTCCAGCCTGGAGGCGCAACGCAGTCTGGGAGCTTTGTACCAATCAGAGGGAAAAGCGGCGGAGGCGGTCGCGGCTCACGAGGCGATACTGAAGAACGCGCCTCACGATCGCGATGCCAACCTGGCGCTGGCCACGCTGTACGAACAGACCGGCAAGTATCAGGAGTCGGTCGCGGCCGTGGAGCGCATTCCAGCGACATCGCGCCCAGCCGATGTTCTCCCGCTGCTGGCTCATGATTACTTCGAACTCGCGCAGCCCGGCAAGGTCCCTTCCCTGATCTCGCAGGTATTGCGCCTGCCGCCGGCAAGGCAGCGAACAGCGCTCGATTTCGTGGCGGTGCTGCTGCACAACGGCTATGTCCAGGATGCGTCGAAGTTGATGGGGGCGATCCGCCCAGCGAAGCCCGGTGGCGATTACGTGCACGTGCTGGCGCGGGTGCGCGAAGCCGAGGGGCGCAGAGCGGAAGCTAGCCAGTTATTGACCGAGGCGCTGCACATGCAGCCGAAATCGTTCGACATCCTCTTCGATTCCGCCCGATTTGCCGCCGAGGAGAACCGCTGGAAAGATTCGGTGGAGCTGCTGAAGCGCGCGGATGCTGTCAAGCCGGACGACCCCGCGGTGCTCATGAAGCTGGCGGTCGAATATATGCAAATCGGGGAGCTCGAGCGCGCCAGGTTGGCGTCCAAGCGCCTTTACGAACTCGAACCCGACAATCAGGACGCGCAGTACGTCTATGGCAGGGTATTGCAGGAGACGAAGCGCTTCCAGGAGATTCTGGATCCGCTGGCGCGGAAAATGGTGGCGGAGCGGCCCAACGATCCGCACGCGCTGTTTCTGCTGGGGATGATTGATTACGACGAAGCGAACGAAGCGGAATCACGGCGGGAGTTCACCGGCAGCCTGCAGTTCGATCCTAAGAACAATGACGCGCGCTATTACCTGGCGATGCTCGATGAGCGCCAGGGAAATTTTGACGCGGCCCGCAAGGGTTTGGAAGAGGTGGTGAAGACAGATCCTAACCACGCCGGCGCCCAGCAGGAGCTCGGAGTGATCCGGCTGCGTCAGGGAGATATAGCGGGCGCGCGCGCGGCCCTGGAAACCGCGCTGAAACTCCGGCCCGATGTTCCGCAAACACATTATCAGTTGGGGTTGGTCTATGCGCGCCTGGGAATGACTGACCAGGCAAAAACGCAAACGGAGATGTACCAGGAGTTGCACCGGGCCATGAATGACAAGCTGAAGCGCGAGCTATTACCGAAATCCGTGTATACGGAGGCTGCTCCAAAATGATGCCGCTCCGAATCAGACGCGGACTATTCCCTGCCGCCGCCTTGGCGATTGCAATGCCCGCCTTTGCCGCCCAGAGGCCTGCCAGGGGAGCGGAGTCCGCGGCCAGGAGCACTGTGCCTGCCCCCGGAAGCGCGGCGCCCAAAACCGACGCCGCGCAACAGCATTTCGATTCCGCGCAGACCTATCAACTGGCCGGAAATTTCGACAGCGCGGCAAAGGAATATCGGCGGGCCATTGCCATCGGACTCGACCATCTGGGCAATCTTCGCGCTGCTCGGCAGGATTATCCCGCCGCGGAGCAGTTGCTCCAGCAGGCGATGGCGGAGGATCCGGAGGATCCGGATCCCGCCGTGGACCTCGCCATCACCGAGCTTTATTCCGGAGACACGCCGAAAGCGGAAACGGACGCGAGGGCAGTGCTGCAGAAGAATCCGGACCATTTCCGCGCCCGCGCCCTGCTCGGCAAAATTGATTTTTTGCAGGGGAACTATCAGGCCGCGGCCGACGAGCTGCACGCGGCGCTGGGCCTGACCACCGACTTTGACATAGCGTATAGCCTTGCCCTGGCCGATCTGGAACTGAAGAAGACGTCGCTGGCGATTGTGCTCTTCGACGAGATGAAGAACTCCCTGCCCGAAGGCGCGCAGTTGCACGTATTGATCGGGCGGGCCTTCTTGGCGACCGGCTATCCACAGCTGGCGACAAGAGAATTCGAGCGCGCGGCTGCGCTGGATCCAAAGTATCCGGACGTTCATTTTTATTTAGGGCTGGCCGCTGTATTGAGCGCGCGGGCGCCCGATGTTGCGCGCGGCGAGAGCCAGTTGGAACTGTCCAAAGCGGAAACCTCGCTGCAGGAAGCCATCAAGCGCCAACCTGAGGATCCGCGAGCGTTTTTCTATCTCGGCCAGTGCTACGCGTCCGAGCAGCAATGGGCAAAGGCGGCGGACGCCTACCGCTCCGTCATCAAGCTGACGCCGGCTGCGCAAAAGATGGATGCCGCGATGGCGGGCGCCTACGAGGGCCTCGCGGAAGCGCTCGGCAAGCTGGGTAAGAATGAGGAGGCCGCTGCGGAGTCGGCCAAGGCGCAGCGGATTCGCGCCACGCTTCAGAAGGATGGGGCAAGCGCGGCCGGGAACGATACCGGGAAGGCGAACGGTGACTCGAATCAGCAGGAGCTTCACTCCATGATGCTGCGGCCCGGAAACTCCGAAGCATCCGACGGCAAAGCGGAGGCTGCGTACACGAAATCAGTGTCGGTTCTGCTGGGACAGGCGTATCACAACCTGGGGGTGGTTGACGGGCGCGCCTCGCGTAACACGCAGGCCGCCGAGGAATTCTCGCAAGCGGCGAAATGGGAGCCTTCCATCCCCAGCCTGGATCGCAACTGGGGCGTCTCCGCGTTTCGTGCGGGGAAATACGACGAAGCCGCCGGGCCGCTGGCGCGGGAGTTGCGCCGCACGCCGAATGATCTCTCCATCCGCGAGATGCTGGGCCTCTGCTACTACATGGGCGATCGGTTCGCCGAGAGCGCGGAGACGTTGCGCCCGGTCCTCGATCAGTTGCCGGACAACGCGGGCCTGCTCTACGCGGCCGGCGTGTCCCTGGTCCGCAGCGGTGACGCAAAGGACGGTGCGCGCGTTTTTTCCCGGATGCTGGAAAAGGATCAGAACGTTCCGGCCGTACACCTGATGCTGGGACAGGCTTACTCCCAGGAGCAGAATTACCCCGAGGCCTCGGCGGAGTTTGCGCGGGCACTGCAGCTCGACCCGCACGTCGCCGAGGCTCACTATGATTCGGGAATGGTGGCACTCAAGCAGGGAAAGCTGGACGCGTCAGCGGATCAATTTCAGCAGGAGCTATCGGTCAATCCCGGCTACATCCCGGCAGAATACCAGTTGGGATACGTGCGGCTGGAGATGCATCAGGCAGATGCGGCCATCCCGTTATTGCAGGATGTGGTGAGCCGGCAGCCGAACCATTCCGATGCTCATTATGAGCTGGGGAAGGCGTTATTGGAACAAGGAAAGGTGAAAGACGCCATTCAGGATCTGGAAAACTCGATCCGCCTGCACCCGACCGATTACGCTTATTATCAGCTCAGCGTCGCCTACCGGCGCGAAGGGCGCGCCAACGACGCAGACCAGGCCGTCGTCATGTACCAGCAACTCAGGCCCAAGCCCCATCTGCCGCAGCAGTAACTGGCAAGAGGCTTGAAGGACATGCTTCAATGAAGCGATTCGTCGTGCAGATTACGGTGCTAGTGGTTTTGGCCGGTGCGCTTGTCGCGCAACAGCCTTCTCCCCCTCCGGAAGAGCCGGGGCTGGTGGTGCGCGTCACCACCCGCATGGTGCAGGTGGACACTATTGTCCTCGACAAGGAAGGCCATCCGGTCAAGGGCCTGAAGGCGGATGACTTCACGGTGACCGAAGACGGCGTTCGTCAGCGGATCGCATCCTTCTCCGAGCGCATTTCCGAGCCTTCGAACCCGCCGCCCCCGCCGGTCCTTCCTCTGCACGTGACGACCAACCGTCCTGCGGTGACGCAGACGAATGCGGAAAACGCCACCGCGGCCGTACTGCTGCTCGACGGCCTCAACACTCCTCCGCAAGATCAGATTTACGTGAAGCAGCAGATGCTGAAGTTCTTGGCTCGGCAATACGATCCGAACGCGAAGCTGGCAGTGATCGCCCTCACCAACAAACTGACGGTGCTGCAGGATTTCACTCATGACCCGCTTCTGTTGCGAGCGGCGCTGGACCACTACCTGGCGGAAACACCCGCTTTGGCACGCAGCGGCGGCCAGATGGAAACGCCGTCAGCTTCTGTTCCTGCGCCAACTGTCAATTTACCGGCGCAGGCCAAGGGCGGGCCCACCGGCAGCGGTCCGGACCCGGGGCTTCCTGCCACGCTTGCGGCCGGCGGAAGCAATGCCAGCATTTTCGAAGATATTGCTTACATGATGGACCGTTTTGAGCGGGAAGCGGAAAACTTCTCGCGCGATACCCGCATTTCGACCACCCTTTCGGCTTTGGAGCAAATTGCCCGCTTCACCTCCGCGCAGAATGGACGCAAGGTGCTGCTGTGGTTTTCAACGGGGTTCCCGTTTTCCGTGGTGGGAGATTCGCCCAGCAGCATGGAGACAGAAAGAAATTATGGCGATCAAATCCGGCGGACGATCAATCTGCTGAACGATGCCCATGTGGCTACGTACACCATCGATGCGGGCGGTCTGGTGCCGGAAAGTCTAGGGGATCCAAGCCTCAGCGGCCGGGATTCGGAAGGCAAGATTCACCTTGGCATCGACGCCAACCGCGCCTTGAGCGGCGAGGTCTTCCAACGATTCTCCACCCACGACGCTCTGGAGACGATTGCCCGCGACACCGGCGGACGCTACTTCGGTAACAGCAACGACCTCGATCATGCCATCCAATCGGTGCTGACGGAGTCGAGTTCTTATTACATGCTCGGCTACTACCCCAGCAACAAAAAGTGGGGCGGGAAGTTTCGCAATATCAAATTGCAGGTGAACCGGCCGGGCACACAGTTGCGCTACCGCCGCGGATATTTCGCGGTGAACCCCTCGGATTGGCGAAAGGACAACGGCGAGCGCACGCTGACAGCGGCTTTGACAGCGAATTCGCTGCCCTCGACGGAAGTGACCTTCATGGCTCGGGCGCTGCCTCCGGCGCCAGATTCGGATACGGTGGTTGAATTTGCGGTGGATCCCTCCACGCTCTCGTTTCAAACCGAAGCCGGGAACCTCCACTACTCCACGCTCCAGTTTGAGGTACAGGCGTTCACTCCCGAAGGCAAGCTGGTGAAGGCGGAAGTGCAGACCGCGGAGGCATCCCTCCCGGAGCCGACCTACGAACGGGTGCGCAAGCAGGAGCTACCCATGAACGTGCCCATCCGGCTCACACCGGGGAAATACATTTTGCGTCTCGGCGTTCGCGACAATCTCACGGGATTGTTTGGAACGGCTGATCTGGCATTGGAGGTTCCCGGCAAGCGAGAAAGCAAGCGGTAGCGCCATTTTGAGGCACGAAATCATCACTATCGCTGGTTCCCAGTCGGGTCTATAATTTGTCCGATTCTGAGCCAGCAGCTGCCGAAGCCTTCGCCGGGAAGGATGTTTCCCGCACGGCGAGGTGGTTTTGTTTCAACCAGGATGGAGGGACAGTCATGAGATCGAGTCATCTTTGGTTCTGGACTCTGGCGGTTGCTTTTCTCTCTGCGGCAAGTGCCGCACAGCAGACGACCACGATGAGTGGAGGTACTGCTGCCGGAATCACCACCGTAAGCGTTCGTGTGACTTACCAGCAGAACCACCGGGCCGCGGCAGGATTGCGGGTAGAGCTGGATTCTCCGCTCGGGGGCATGGCGGGTATCCGGACAACCGACGGAAATGGCGGTGCTACCTTCGACGGTGTGGGCAGCGGGCGTTATCAGGTGCAGGTAAGCGGGCCCGACATCGAGACAACGAAAAGCGATATCTTTGAAACGGGCGGCACCAATGGGGGACCGTATATCACCGAACGCATAGAGGTGCGGTTGACGGAGAAGGCTGACGCTAATGCCGCCGGCCGGGCTCTCGCGGCAGTCATCCCAGAGGCTGCCCAGCAGGAATTCAACTTGGGCTCGAAGGAGATGGACAAGAAGCACTGGGAAGAAGCCAAAGTTCATTTTCAGAAGGCGATTGCTGCGTTTCCGAAATACGCAGAAGCATTCAATAATCTTGGACAGGTGGAAATCCAACTGAAGGACGGCAAGAACGCCGTGGAGGCGTTCCGCTCAGCCACACAGATTGAACCGACTCTGCAGCAGGCCAATCTCTATTTGGGTCAGTTCTATTACGAGAACATACAATACAAGGAGGCGGAGCCGTACCTGCTGCACGCTGCTGCCGACCAGCCGAAAAGCGCGAAGCTCCTCACCGCGCTCGCCAACA
>Ga0185299_10001723_pt1 | contig 39061 bp, 36 predicted proteins | sample PaiPotPPA55metaG_FD_128002 | JGI IMG/M metagenome (GOLD analysis project Ga0185299, IMG submission 128002) | Iron sulfur acid spring bacterial and archeal communities from Banff, Canada, to study Microbial Dark Matter (Phase II) - Paint Pots PPA... ...
GTCGTCCGGCAGCTTCGCGGAGCTCTGGTCGGGCACCAGGCCGAGGCCGCCGAAGACGAACTCGACCACGTACCCGGCCGCGACCATGGCCGTGTAGAAGGTGGCGAGGATGAACGCGGCCATCCGCGCGCCGTAGTACTTACGGTAGATGTTCAGGATCGGCAGGATGATCAGGTCCGCGAAGATGAATGCGACCACGCCGCCGAAACTGATTCCGCCCTTCCACAAGACGACTGCGAGCGGCACGTTGCCGATCGAGCAGACGAAGCTGACGATCGCCAGCACCGGCCCGATCAGCGGGCCCCAGATCTTGGCGACGTCGGGATGAGCGGAGAGGAAGAAGTGCCGCCAGAAGGTGTCGGGCACCCAGGCGGCGATGGCGCCGGCGATCAGTAGGCCGCCGACCAGATCCCGCCAGATCGCGGCCCACTCCATGACGAACACGTGGCTGACGGAGGTGAATCCGTCGCGGGAGAACAGCCGCCGGGCGAAGGAGCCCTCGCCTGCGACGGTCATGTCCATCGCTGCGTGACCCTCCATCGAGCCGGCCAGGCCCCGGTCCGCCTGGGTGCGTGCTTCGGCGAGGAGCCGCTCGCGCAGCAGCAGGCGGAAAAGCACCGCGAGGATCACGATCATGAGCGGGCCGCCGACGAATTCCGCCGCCGTGAACTGCCATCCCATCAGCAGCGCGAGGATGACTCCGAGTTCGACGACCAGGTTTGTGGAGGCGATCTCGAAGGCCATTGCCGCGGTGAAATCCGCGCCCTTGCGGAAGAGCGAGCGGGCCAGTGCGACGGCCGCGTACGAGCAGGACGACGATGCCACGCCCAGCCCGGCGGCAATGGTGAGCGTTCGCGGGCGGTCGTCGCCGAGCAGTCTCACCACGGTCGCCTTGCGTACGACCGCCTGGACGACCGCTGAGAGGACGAAGCCGAGGATCAGCGCCCAGACGATCTCCCAGCCCATGGATCCGGCGACGCGCAACGCGTGCTCGATCGCATGCACGATGCCTCCGTATGGGTGACTCCGCCGACTCGGCTGCGGGCTGCGGCTACCGGATCACACTGTCTACCGGATCACGAGGTCTACTGGGCCACGAAGGCTACTGAGCCACGAGGTCGGCGGGCTCCGACTGCGTGACCTGATCGCGAATACCCAGGCGAAGATGCTCGCAGTGGTAGACGGCCTCGTCGAGCAGCATCGCGACGTGGTTGTCGTAGAGGGCGTAGACGGTGTTCTTCCCTCGGCGGGTGCCGGTAACCAGGCCGAGGTGGCGCAGCAGTCGGAGCTGGTGGGAGACGGCGGACTGCTCCATACCGATGTCCTCGGCCAACTGGGTGACCGTGCAGGCCTCGCGGCGCAGCCTGGCCAGAATCAACAGCCTGCTGGGAGCGGCCAGCGCCTGGAGCGTCTCGGCCACCGCGGACGCCGAGGCGACATCCAACACCGCGGCCGGTCGCTGCGGGCGTTCGGCCTCCTGCTCGCGTTCCTGTCCTGGCTTCGCTCCATGACCCATGAAGTCAGGATACCAGCGGTGTTCGCATGAAGAGCTGTTCATGCGATCCGGTAGAGTAGGAGGTGCGCGGCGCCGATCCGCACCGCGCCGACCCCCGAGCCACGAGGTATCCGCACATGTCCACCGGACTTATCGAGCCCGCGACCGTCGCGCCGTCGGCGACGCCGCCCACGCCCTGGCGCGATCGCGTGCGCACCGGCGCGTGGTCGCTGCCGGAAACGCGGTGGGCGGCGCTGGCCACCGCACTGTTCGGACTCGGCCTGATCGCGCACTTCACGCACGGTCCGGCCTGGCTCGCTTGGACGCTGTTCCTCGCCTGCTACGTCGCCGGCGGCTGGGAGCCCGGGCTGGCCGGACTGACCGCGCTGCGCGAGAAGACGCTGGACGTGGACCTGCTCATGGTCCTCGCGGCCATCGGCGCGGCCGCGGTCGGGCAGGTGCTCGACGGCGGCCTGCTGATCGTCATCTTCGCGACTTCGGGTGCGCTCGAGGCCATCGCCACGCAGCGGACCGAGCAGGCGGTGCGCGGCCTGCTCGATCTCGCGCCGGAGCGTGCCGTCCGCTTGGACGCTGGCGGCGCCGAGACCTGGGTGGACGCGGCGGCCCTGCGGGTCGGCGACGTCGTGCTGGTGCGCCCGGGGGAGCGGATCGCCGCCGACGGCCAGGTGGTCGGCGGATCGAGCGAGGTGGATCAGGCCACGATCACCGGTGAGCCGCTGCCCGCGGCCAAATCGCTCGGGGACGAGGTCTTCGCGGGAACCCTGAACGGCACCGGCGCACTGCGCGTGCGGGTGGACCGCGAGGCCGCCGACAGCGTGGTGGCGCGGATCGTCGCGATGGTCGAGCAGGCCTCGGCCACCAAGGCACGGACGCAACTGTTCATTGAGAAGGTGGAGCAGCGCTATTCCCTCGGCATGGTCACCGCGACGCTGCTGCTCTTCGCTATCCCGCTCCTGCTCGGCTACGCGTTCCAGCCCAGCCTGCTGCGCGCGATGACCTTCATGATCGTCGCCTCGCCGTGCGCGGTGGTTCTCGCGACCATGCCGCCGTTGCTTGCCGCAATGGCCAATGCCGGGCGGCACGGTGTCCTGGTCAAGTCCGCGGTCGTGATGGAGCGCCTCGGCACGACCACGCGCGTCGCCTTCGACAAGACCGGCACGCTGACCGAGGGCACGCCGCGCCTGGCCGAAATCAGGGTGCTGCCCGGCAGAGGCCTGGAGGAGAAGACGGTCCTGCATCTCGCAGCGTCGGCCGAGAACCCCTCCGAGCACCCGCTCGCCCGCGCCGTGCTGGCCGCCGCGCACGAGGCCGGGTTGGCGATCGCGCACGCGGACGAGTTCACCGCCGAACCCGGGCGCGGTGTGCGGGCCCTGATCGATGGACGCGTGGTCGAGGTCGGAAGCCCTGGTCACCTACTCGACACCTCCGCAGCGGCGTCAGGTGACGGAGACGCATCTGAATCCGTTGCCTCGCTTGAGGAGAGCGGGCACACGGCGGCGGTCGTGCGCGTCGACGGAGTGGTCGTCGCAGTGCTCGGCATCGCCGACCGGCTGCGCCCGGCAGCGTCCGCCGCCGTCGCCGCCATCGAGACGGTGACCGGTGCCGCACCGCTGCTGCTGACCGGCGACAACCGGCGCGCGGCCGGCCTGCTGGCCGCCCAGGTCGGGATCGACGACGTGCGGGCCGGCTTGCTGCCCGAAGACAAGGTCGAGGCGGTTCGAGCGCTTGAAGCCGCAGGCCAGCGCGTGCTGCTGGTCGGTGACGGCGTGAACGACGCCCCCGCACTGGCCGCCGCGCAGACGGGCGTAGCGATGGGCCGCGCCGGATCCGACCTCGCCCTCGACACGGCCGACGCCGTCATCATGCGGGACGACCTGTCCACCGTGCCCGCGATCATCAACCTCTCCCGCCGCGCCAAGCGCGTCGTGGCCGCGAACCTGCTGATCGCCTCGATCATCATCCTCACCCTGGTCGGCTGGGATCTGGCCGGACACCTCCCGCTGCCACTCGGCGTTCTCGGGCATGAGGGCTCCACGGTGATCGTTGGTCTCAATGGCCTGCGACTGCTGCGCAAGAGCGCCTGGAGCAAGGCTCTTCAATAGAGCGCACGACTGATGCTCCGGAGCCCGCGTCGCGTCATTTCGAGAATCCACTGCGACGGCGCTAGCCGTGCAAAAAGAGGCGGCGGCGCGGGATGGTGCAGGATGGAGCTGTGACGAGCTCCAACCCGGCCGCTTTCCAGGCCACGGCTCCGGCCCCCGCGCCGGCCTCCGCACCTGCCCTCGCCTCTGCCCCCGGCCATGCCCCAGCCCCGCGCGTGGCGCGCCCCACCGCCGCGCAGATGGCCGCCGCACACGGCGGCGTCATCCCGGACGTCATCGCGCCTGATCTCGATGTGCTCTTCTGCGGCATCAACCCAGGCCTGTGGTCCGCGGCGACCGGCCTGCACTTCGCGCGACCCGGCAACCGGTTCTGGCCGGCCCTGCACGCCTCAGGCTTCACACCGGAACTGCTGACCGCAGACCGGCAGGCCGAACTGCTCGCCCTCGGCCTCGGCATCAGCAACGTCGTGGCCAGGGCCACCGCCCGCGCCGACGAACTGTCCGCCGAGGAGCTCCGCGCAGGCGGCCTAACGCTCGCCGAGAAGGCCGCCCGGTTCCGCCCCCGCTGGATCGCGGTCGTCGGCATCACCGCCTACCGCGCGGCGTTCGAGCGGCGCGCCGCACAGATCGGGCCGCAGGAAGAGCGGATCGCCGAGAGTCGAGTGTGGGTGCTCCCCAACCCGAGCGGCCTGAACGCCCACTGGACCGCAGCCACCCTCGCGGCCGAGTTCGCCCGCTTCCGCGCAGCCGTAGGCCTGAACGCAGGCAGCTAATACGAATTGTCGAACGATTGCCTCGGCCGGGGATGAGAGTATCCCGTCCGACCCGCCCACCCCTCCTGCCCTCCGCACTGGCACAACGTGATCTACAACGTGATCTACAGGGCGGCGGCAGTTCGGTCTCGCGGCTTCGTCGGCCGCTCGCGTTCCGCCTGGCCAGGGCCACCCTGATCGGTCGGTGAATGGCGACGAGAGGCCGAAGCGCAGGCCGAGGCGTAAAATTGGTGCCGATTGGTTACCGAGAGTGGGCGAGGCTGGCTCGGTGGGCTCCTCACGCGTGGGCCGCGCTCGCTGACTCGACGGAGCTCGAAGAACTCACAGGGATTGATGGTGATGTTCCCACGCAGCCCCATCGGCCGGGTGATTGTCGGCGTCTGCGGATCGCCGGGCAGCCTGCACGCCCTGCGCCAGGGTGTGGCGCTGGCGCGTGCTTTCGAGTGCCCGCTCGTGCCGGTGCTCGCCTGGGAGCCGCCGGGTGGCGACGTGCACGCGCACCAGGTGCAGAGCCCCGAGCTCGATCGTGAGTGGACGTCCATCGCACAGAAGCGGCTGTGCGCGGCATTCGAGGAGGGCCTCGGTGGGCTGCCCTCCGACGTTTGCTGCGAGCCCAGGATCGTGCGGGGGCCGACCGGCCAGGTGCTCGTCGCTGTGGCCGATCAGCCTGACGATCTACTGGTGATCGGCACCGGACGTAGGGGACTGATCCACCGAGTCTTGCACGCGCGTATCGCCGAGCACTGCGTCGCTCACGCGGTCTGCGAAGTGCTGGCCGTGCCGCCGCCTCCGCTGGCCGGCACGCCGACTCGGCTCGGGCACCTTACGGTGTGAAAACCATCGTCGTCATCCTCCTTCCCATCCCATTCCCATCCTCATGGCAAGGTATGGAGTTGATTTCATGAGCGAGGCCGAAGTACGCACCGTGGCCGTTCTCGGCACCGGGATCATGGGGGCTGCGATGGCCCGCAACATCGCGGGGGCCGGGCATGCCGTGCGCGCCTGGAACCGCAGCCGGGAAAAGGCTGAGGCGCTGGCGGAGGACGGGGTGCACGTCGCCTCGACGGCGTCGGAGGCCGTCGAGGGCGCCGACATCGTGCTGACGATGCTGCACGACGGTCCCGCAGTGCTCGACGTCATCCGCCAGGCCGCACCAGGCCTGCGCCCAGGCGTCGCGTGGGTGCAGTCGACCACCGCAGGCCTCGAGGACGTCGCCGAGATGGCCGCGTTCGCCGCCGAGCATGGTCTCGTGTTCTTCGATTCCCCCGTTCTCGGCACCCGACAGCCCGCCGAGGCCGGGAAGCTGCTCGTACTGGCGGCGGGCCCGAGCGAGCAGCGACCGCTGATCACGCCGGTCCTCGACGCGGTCGGCGTCCGGACGCTGTGGGTCGGCGAAGACGGCGCGCGAGGCGAGGCGACTCGGCTCAAGCTGGTGGCGAACAGTTGGGTCGTGGTCAGCGCCAACGCGGCTGGGGAGATCCTCGCGCTCGCCGACGCGCTGGGTGTGGACTCGAAGCAGTTCTTCCACGTCATCGACGGCGGCCTGCTCGACATGGCCTACCTCAAGCTCAAGGCCGGCCTGATCACGGACGGCGGGCTAGCACCGGCGAGTTTCGCTGTGGGCACGGCGGCCAAGGACGCGCGGCTGATCGTCGAGGCAGGTACGAGCCACGGCGTGCGACTCGACTCGGTGTCAGCAGTCGCGGACCGGCTGGATCGAGCCATCGCGAAGGGGCATGGCGCGGAGGATCTGGCTGCTTCCTATTACGCGAGTTTCGATGGTGAGGCGCCGTCGGCGAGGTAGGCAGAAGCGAGGCGGACGGAGATGCGAGGGACGCGGCAACGTTGAAGGTTGCGGAGTGGCTGTACGCTGCCGCATCACGTCGCATGACGCCACGGCTTGGCATGCCACGCCAAGTCGCGCCGCGCCACCTCGCGCAGCATCGCGTCATCTCACTCCGCAGGTGGGCCGTCCGCGGTCGGCAGCGTCAGGACCATGGTGAGTCCTCCGCCCGGGGTGTCCTCAGGCGTGAGGGCTCCGCCCATGGACTCGGCCAACCCGCGCGCGAGGGCGAGGCCGAGGCCCACCCCGGCCGTGTTGTCCCGGTCGCCGAGTCTCTGGAAGGGCCGGAACACCAGCTCTCGTGCATCGACCGGAATGCCTGGGCCGTGGTCGATCACTCGCAGGCTCACGGTGGATTTCTGGTTCCGGTGTTCGGCCACGACGTCGACCACGACTTCGGCATTCGTGTGCTTGAGGGCGTTGGAGATCAGGTTCGCCACTACGCGCTCGAGCAGTGGGCCGTCGGCCAGGATCGGCGGGATCCCCGGGTCTGGAGGCTGGATGTGCACGCGGTCGGCGGCCTCGTCCAGGCTTTCCAACGCCGGCCCGATCACCTCCTCCGGGTAGACCGGGGTCAGCCGCGGCTTGAGCGCTCCGGCCTGGAGTCGGGACATGTCGAGCAGGTCCTCGACCAGGCGGGTGAGCTTCGCGAGTGAGCCCTCCGCGATGTCGAGCAGCTCGGCCCGGTCCGCTGGCGTGACGTCGAGTTCGGGGTCGGCGAGCGTGCTCACCGCGGTTCGGGCGGCGGCGAGCGGGGCGCGCAGATCGTGCGAGACCGCCGTCAGGAGCGCGGTACGCATCTTCTCCGCTGCCTCCAGGGTCGCCGCGTGGGCCGACGCACGGGCCAGGTCGCGCCGCTCCAGGGCAGCGGTCGCCTGCGCCGTGAACGCCGAGAGTACGTGCTGGTCCGACTCCTTGAGCACCCTGCCGTGCAGCGCGAGCACCCCGTCCGCGCCGACCGGCACGACCGTGTCCGCCTCGCCTGGGCTCCGGACCGGCGGACCGGTTCCGCTCGACGAGACGACGTGCCAGGCGTCCGGCCCGCCGCCGCGCCGCGCTGCTGCCGCCGCGTCAGGTGCATCAGCGTTCTGTTGCAGCAGGCTGACGGAGGCGGCGTCGAAGGTGGCCCGCAACTGTTCCAGCAGGACTGGCAGGGCGCCGTCGCCGTGCAGGACCGCCACCGAGAGCGCGTTGAGGGTCTCGGCCTCCGAGTTGGCCCGGGCGGCCCGCCGGGACTGGCGTGCCGCGAGGTCTACCACCGAGGCGACCGTGAGCGCGACGACGGCGAAGACGATCAGCGCGATGACGTCGTTGGCGTTCGCGATCGCCGCGGAGTGCAGCGGCAGCACGAAGTAGTAGTTGAGCAGCAGGCTCGCCCACAGCGCCGCGGCCAGGGCCGAGAGCAGGCCGCCGAGCCGGGCGACGGCGACTACCGCCGCGAGGAACAGCAGCGCGGTGCTGGTCAGATTCAGCTCGTGATGCGCCTGGTCGAGCGCGGCGGCCAACGCCGGCGGCACCAACGCCGCCGCGATCGCGCCATACCAGTTGCCGATGCGGCCCTCGATGCGTCCGGCGCCGCGCGCCTCGACACGCCGGCCGGGAGCGCCACGTCCGTTACCCATTTCCTCGTCATACCCGGGCAGGCCCCGCGCCGTCTAGATCGGCGCGCGTTCGGCGCTCAGAATTCGGTGAGGGCGGCCGGGCAAAGCCCCATCTATCTGGGCGAATGCTGATAAAGCAGATGAAAAGCCGTTTATGCCTCGGGGTATCGCCCGGCGGGCCGTTGGGGCTTACGATGCCCTGCGTGCCTTCACTGATGGGGATGACAAAACGCGTACTTGTAGGCCGCCCGGTGCGCAGCGAACTGCTCGGCGAAGCGACTCTTCCGAAGAAGATCGCGCTTCCGGTATTCGCCTCCGACGCGCTTTCCTCGGTGGCCTACGCGACCGAGGAGATCCTGGTGGTGCTCTCCGCCGGAGGTCTGGCGATGTACCACTACACCTGGTACATCGCGGCCGCGGTCGGGCTGCTGATGCTGGTGGTGGTCGCCTCGTACCGGCAGAACGTGCACGCCTACCCGTCCGGCGGCGGTGACTACGAGGTCGCCACCACGAACCTCGGCGGCAAGGCAGGACTGACCGTCGCCAGTGCCCTGATGGTCGACTACACGCTCACCGTGGCGGTCTCCACCGCGGCCGGCGTGGCGAACCTGGCCTCCGCCTTCCCGGCGCTCAACGGCCACCTGGTGATCATCTGCGTCGTCGTCATCGCCATCATTACCCTGATGAACCTGCGAGGGGTGCGCGAATCCGGCACGGCCTTCGCGATCCCCACCTACTGCTTCGTCGCCGCGATCGGCCTGATGATCCTCTGGGGCTTCACCCAGATCGTCACCGGCCACGCGTTGCACGCGGAGAGCGCCAACTATCAGATCAAGTCGCCCACCGACTACACCGGCCTCGCCCTGATCTTCCTGCTGCTGCGGGCCTTCGCCTCCGGCTGCACCGCGCTGACCGGCGTCGAGGCCATCAGCAACGGCGTGCCCGCGTTCAAGCCACCGAAGAGCAAGAACGCCGCGACCACCCTCGCGCTGCTCGGCGGGATCGCGGTCGCGATGTTCGCCGGCGTCACTGCCCTCGCGCTCGCCTCGCACGTGCACACGGCCCTGTACGCCTCGCAGCTGACCGGCCTGCCCGCCGGCCAGGACCCGCGCACCGTCATCGCCCAGGTGGCCCGCGCCGTGTTCGGCGGTTCCTCGCCGCTGTTCTACCTGCTGCAGTTCTTCACGGCGCTGATCCTCGTGCTGGCCGCGAACACGGCCTTCAACGGCTTCCCGGTCCTCGCCTCGATCCTCTCCCGCGACGGCTACATGCCCCGGCAACTGCGCAACCGTGGCGACCGGCTCGCCTACTCGAACGGCATCCTGCTGCTGTCCGCGCTCGCGATCCTGCTCGTCGTGGTCTTCCAGGCTTCCCCGTCGCGGCTGATCCAGCTCTACATCATCGGCGTGTTCGTATCGTTCGTGTGCAGCCAGAGCGGCATGATCCGGCACTGGAACCGCCTGCTGCGCAGTGAGACGGATCCGGCCGCCCGGCGCCGCATGATGCGCACGCGCGTGATCAACTCGATCGGCGCCGGGTTCACCGGCATCGTGCTGGTGATCGTGCTCACCACCAAATTCCTCGAGGGCGCCTGGATCGTCGTGCTGGCGATGCCGATCATCTGGCTGATCATGCGCAACATCCAGCGGCACTACGAGGCGGTCTCGATCGAACTCGAGCCGCCCGAGGATCTGCGCATGATCAAGCCGCACAGCAACCACGCGATCGTGCTGGTGTCCAAGCTGCACCGGCCCACGCTGCGCGCCCTGGGATATGCCTCCGCGACCCGGCCCAACAGCATCCAGGCAGTTACGGTGGAGATCGATCCGCAGGAGGTCGCCGCGCTGCGGGCGCAGTGGGAGGCGCATGACATCCCGGTGCCGCTCACCGTCGTGGCCTCGCCCTATCGGGAGATCACCCGGCCGATCGTTGAGTACGTCAAGCGGATGCGGACGGAGAACCCCGACGACATCGTGACCGTGTACGTGCCGGAATACGTGCTCGGCCACTGGTGGGAGCAGCTCCTGCACAACCAGTCCGCGCTGCGGCTCAAGGGCAGACTGCTGTTCCAGCGCGGTGTCGTGGTCGCCAGCGTCCCCTATCAGCTGCGTTCGGCCACGGCCAGGACCGAGGCGGCCAAGCCCGACGTGCCGGCGCAGTCGATTCGCTGAGTCTTCGGGCGGACAATGGGCGATGAGACAGCCGACGAAGGCGCGGCACGTATCAGAGAAGGCACATACCGCACACCGGCGGGCCGCAGCGGCTCGCGGGAAGGAGCCCGCAACGATGCGAGAGTCCGAGACCACCAGCCGAACTTCCCCCGGCGCGGCGCCGACGCGGCAGCGCGGGCTGGTCAAGCGCATGTTCTCCCGGCTGACCGCCGACACCGGCCAGCTCGACGACGAGGAGCTGCGGGCCGCCATCCCGGCCCACGGCGCCACCCCGATCGCCCGTTGCGGGGACCGGGAGGCGGTGTGCATCCTCGGCGAACTGCGCACTGTCACCTTCCGTCCGCGGGCCGGTGTGCCCTCGGTGCAAGCGGAACTGTGGGACGGCACCGGTTCGGTGACCGTCATCTGGCTCGGCCGACGTGAGATTCCGGGTATCAACCCCGGACGAGCCGTCAAGGTACGAGGACGGATCACGGCGCTGCGCGGTCAGCGGGTGATCTACAACCCCGTCTACGAGTTGCGTCCCGGTCCCACAGATTAGCCGCACCGCAGGTCGCGCAGCAGACTGTGCGGCGTTAAAAACGCGTATGCATCCGTGCAGCCGTCTTCCCGTCGCCGGGAGGGTGCACGTTCACTGGAGGCATGACCGTCGTAGCAGAGTCAGCCCAGCCAGCCGTGCCGGTTCTGCCCGGCAGCGATGGCTGGGCCGAGACTGCCGTGCCGGTTCTGCCGAGCGGCGATCTCGGCCGGGCCGAGGCGTTCTACGGCTATCTCGGTTTCGAGGTGCTCGGCCGGAGCGAGGACTACCTGCGGATGGCGCGTGGCGGTATCGAGCTGCATCTCTACCTCGACGCGGACCACGACCCGCTGACCAACTCGGCGGGCTGTTACCTGCGCGTGTCGGACCCGGCGGTGCTTCGCAAGGACCTGTGTGGCGACGGGCTCGGCTGCCAGGAGGTGCCGGACTCGCGTGCATACGGGGTCACGGTGTTCGCCCTCGTCGACCCGGACGGCAACACACTGCGTTACGGGCCGGCCCGGTAACCCAGCCCGGTAGCCGGGTCCGGTAGCTGGAGCAGGCCTCGTCAGCAGCCCCTCAGTGCGGCGTGCCCTCAGCCGTTGCCGTGGTGACGCTTGGGCGCCCCGTAGATCGGCTGACGCCACTTGCGCGTGCCCAGCTCGCAGGACGGTTGCTGGCCCACCGGGCCCAGGGTGAGCGTCGTGCCGTCGGACAGGTCCACGTAGAACGTGAACTGGTGGTACAGGTAGCCGTGCAGCACTCCGTGTTTCACCTGCCCGGGTTGCAGCGTGATGGTGACTGCGCGGGAGTCGAAGGTCGTGATGTCGTCGGTGTAGGAGACCACGTACGTGTCCGGCGCGCCGGAGGTGTTCGTGAGCTGGTATCTGAGTGCTGTGACGTCGCGCACCTGCCTGACTCGGACCAGCGCCGAGACCGTCCCCAGTTGCCCTGAGGCCTGCAGGACGGACGGCGTGGAGTTCGGCGTGCAGACGGCCGCGGCGCTCGAAGCGGCGTTGGCGGGCCTGCCGGTCTGCCTCGGCACAGCCGGGTTCGTCGCAGCCGCTGCAGACGTAGCGCCCGGCAGCAGCAGGCCGGCCGAGCATCCGGCGGCCGCAATCACGAAACCGCGGCGCGAGAGTTGCGTCATCGTTCTCTCCTCGGGAGTCGGGTCCGGTACACGCGGCGGACGCTGTAGCCCATGGTCTAGATGTTGCGTCATCAGACCCCGCGCAGGTGGGCGCCGACGCTCCGCGAAATCGGCGCCCACCTGAATAGTCGAATAAAAGAGGCTTGTCACAATATCCCGGTTCGCGGTCCCGCTGCCGCGGGCGCGGCGCTCGGCGGGCCGGGGCATGGTCGAATATGGGTCGGTGGACGTACCATTCGCTGAGCAATTGCTTAGCGTGCGCCGCGGCGCGGCCCTGAAGGAGGACAGTCTCTTGGACGCAGACGTCATCATCGTCGGAGCCGGCCTGGCCGGGCTCACGGCCGCGCACGAGCTCACCTCGCGCGGCCGGCGGGTGGCCCTGGTGGACCAGGAGAACGCCGCGAACCTCGGCGGTCAGGCCTTCTGGTCCTTCGGCGGGATCTTCCTGGTCGACTCGCCCGAGCAGCGCCGGATGGGCGTCAAGGACTCCCTGGACCTGGCCTGGCACGACTGGCTGGGCAGCGCGCAGTTCGACCGCGAGCCGGACGAGGACTCCTGGGCCGTGCGCTGGGCCCGCGCGTACGTCGAGTTCGCGGCGGGGGAGAAGCGCTCCTGGCTCACCGGGCACGGCCTGAGCTTCCTGCCGACGGTCGGCTGGGCCGAGCGCGGCGACCTGCGGGCGGACGGCCACGGCAACTCCGTGCCCCGATTCCACATCACCTGGGGCACCGGCACCGGCGTCGTCGAGCCCTTCGTCCGCTACGCCCGACAGGCCGCGGCCGGCGGCCTGCTGACCTTCCACCACCGGCACCGGGTGGACGAGCTGATCGTGACCGACGGCACGGCCGTCGGCGTGCGTGGGAAGGTGCTCGCGGCAGACGACTCAGGCCGCGGCTTCCCCTCGAACCGGGAAGAGACCGCGGACTTCGAGCTGACCGCGCAGGCGGTGATCCTGACCACCGGCGGCATCGGCGCCGATCACGATCTGGTGCGCCGATACTGGCCCGAACGGCTCGGCAGCGCGCCCAAGCACATGGTCACCGGCGTGCCCGCATACGTCGACGGCCGGATGCTCGAGATCAGCGAGCGCGCCGGGGCACGCCTGGTCAACCGGGACCGCATGTGGCACTACACCGAAGGCCTGCACAACTGGGACCCGATCTGGCCCGGCCACGGCATTCGCATCCTGCCCGGGCCCTCCTCGATGTGGTTCGACGCCCTCGGCCGCCGACTGCCCGCGCCCTACCTGCCCGGCTACGACACGCTCGGCACGCTGCGGCACCTGCGCACGACGCCGGACATCGCCGAGTACGACCACTCCTGGTTCGTGCTGACCCAGAAGATCATCGAGAAGGAGTTCGCGCTCTCCGGCTCGGAGCAGAACCCGGATATCACGGCCAAGGATCGCAAGGCCTTCCTGCGCGAGCGGGTCCTCGGCAAGGGTGCACCGGGCCCGGTCGACGCGTTCCTGCAGAACGGCGCTGACTTCGTGGTCGCGCACGGGCTGAGCGTGCTGGTGGAGAAGATGAACGCGTTGACCGACAAGCCGCTGCTGGACGCGGATGTGCTGCGCCGGCAGATCGAGGCGCGCGACCGGCAGGTGGCGAACCCGTACAGCAAGGACGCTCAGGTCCAGGGGATCCGCAACTCGCGCCGCTACCTCGGCGACCGGCTCGGCCGCACCGCGACCCCGCACCGGCTGCTCGACCCGGCAGCCGGCCCGCTGATCGGGGTCAAGCTGCACGTCCTGACCCGTAAGTCGCTCGGCGGCATCCAGACCGACCTCGAATCCCGGGTGCTCGGGGCCGACGGCGCGGTCATCCCCGGCCTGTACGCGGCCGGCGAGTTGGCCGGCTTCGGCGGCGGCGGGGTGCACGGGTACAACGCGCTGGAGGGCACGTTCCTCGGCGGGTGCCTGTTCTCCGGGCGCGCGGCCGGGCGAGCGGCCGCGCGTTCAACGGCCGGCTGAAACGTCAGCCACACTGGAATCAGACAGACTGAGACCGGACCGACGACTGAGATCGGAAGGAACTGTGACGGTCATGCTGATGCGAGCAGTCTGGAACGGCAAGGTGCTGGCCGAGAGCGACGAGACGGTGGTCGTCGAGGGGAACCACTACTTCCCGGCGGACGCCGTCGACCGCACCCTGTTCGTCGAAAGCGAGACCCATACCACGTGCCCGTGGAAGGGCCTGGCCAGCTACTACTCGGTCGAGGTGGACGGGAAGCTGAACGCTGACGCGGCCTGGTACTACCCGGATCCCAAGCCCGAGGCGGAGAACATCCGCGATTACGTGGCGTTCTGGCACGGCGTCGAGGTCGAGCCGGCCGACGGGGCCTGATCGGCTGAAATAGTCTGATCGGACTAGCCGCTGATTCCGGTGACCAGCGCAACCTCGCGCGAGCCGACAGCCGCGATCCGCGCTCTGGCGTCGGTGAACCCTGCGTCGATGGCGAGTCGGCTCGCCCCGTGCGCGTCGGCCGGCAGTGACAGATCTGCGGCGACGAGCTGCGCGAAAGTGCCGCGGGGCTGGAACGTCCCGGCCGTCGGCATGGTGAATCCGACGCGTCCGCCCCGGCGCAGCGCGCGCCGCCAGTCGGCCAGCGCCGCCGTGCCGAGGAAGTGCAGGGACGAGGCGCACACGATCAGATCGAGCGTGCCGTCGTCCGCCGGCAGCGGCAGAGCCGACCCGATCCGCCAGTCGACCGCCTCCGCGTACCCCGCCTGCTCGGCTCGCGCCCGGCCGGTCGCGATCATCGCGGGGGACAGGTCGACGGCGAGGATCGGCGCAGCCTGACTCGCGTCCGCGAGCTGTCCCGCCGCCCGAATCTCCGCCAACGCCAAGGCTGCCGCCCCGCCCCCGCACGCGACGTCCGCGGCCCGGCCGTCCAAAGGTGAGCCCATGAATTCGAGCAGCGCACGGGCGACGGCGTCGTGGTGTTCGTGGTCGTACGCGCCCGCCAGCTCGTCGAACGCGCGTGTCATCTGCACTGCGGTTTCGTCGCTCATGATCAGGATTTCCGCGCCAAGGCGCCGTAGATCAGCGGGTTCTCTCTCGGCTCTACCAGCGGCTCTGGCATCCACTCGTCGATCGACACCAGTCCCGGCGGCATGAGCTCCAGGTCCGTGAACCAGGTGCTGAGTTGCTCGGGCGTGCGTGCGACGAAGGGGATGCCCGTGCGCGCGGCGTAGGAGTCCGCGGCGTCCTGCTGGGTGCCCGGGTCGTGCACGTCCGGCACGCCATGTGAGATCGCCAGATAGCTGCCACTCACCGTGGCCTGCATGAAGTCGCGCACGATCTCCTCCGGCGCGCCCTCGTCCGGGACGAAGTGCAGCACCGCGAACATCAGCACCGCGACCGGCTGCTTCAGGTCGAGGGTGGCCTGCAGCAGCGGGTGGCCGAGCACGGTAGCCGGACTGCGCACGTCGGCCAGGATGGCCTCGCAGCCGGGAAGGTCCTCCAGCAGGCTTCGCGCGTGCGCGATCGCCACCGAGTCGACGTCCACGTAGATGACATTGGCTTCGGGATTGTGTGCGCGCGCCACCTCGTGCACGTTCCCGGCTGCCGGCACGCCCGAGCCCAGGTCAAGCAGCTGGGTGATACCGAGATCGGCGACGAGGTGGTGCACCACTCGGCTGAGGAACGCCCGGTTCGCCCGCGCCGCGATCGGCAGGTGCGGCATGGCCTCCGCGATCCGCTGCCCCACCTCGCGGTCCGCCGCGAAGTTTTGCGAGCCGCCGAGCCAGAAGTCGTAGATCCGAGCCGGGCTGGGCTTGTTCGGGTCGATGTCACTCAGCGTCAGCGCCGGTGATGCCAGGTCGACGGGATCGGTCATAGCGGCCATTCTGCCACTGCAGCCTCATCCGTCGAGGTAGCGCAGCACGGCCAGCACCCGTCGGTTGTCGTCCTCGGCCGGCAGCAGGTCGAGCTTCATGAAGATGTTGTTGATGTGCTTGCTGACGGCTTTCTCGGTGATCCCGAGCCGGGCGCCCACCGCCGCGTTCGCCCGGCCCTCGGCCATCACCGCGAGCACCTCGCGCTCGCGCGCGGTCAGCCGCTCCAGGGTCTGCTCGTGCCCGCGCCCGGCCAGCAGTTGGGCGACAACCTCGGGGTCCATCGCCGTACCGCCGGCCGCGACGTCCCGCACCGCCTCGACGAACCGGCGCACGTCCGAGACCCGGTCCTTCAGCAGATAGCCGATCCCGCCGCCGCCTCCGGCCAGCAGTTCGCGGGCATAAAGCCGCTCCACGTGCTGGGAGAGGATCAGCACCGGAAGCCCGGGGATCCGGGCCCGCGCCTCGATCGCGGCCGAGAGGCCCTCGTTGGTGAAGGTCGGCGGTAGCCGGACGTCGACTACGGCAACGTCAGGGCGATACTCGAGCAAGGCGTCGACGAGCTCGGGGCCACTCGCCACGGCCGCCGGAACCTCCATGCCGAAGGCGGTCAGCAGCCTGATGAGCCCGTCCCGCAGCAGCGCCTGGTCCTCGGCTAGGACTACGCGCACGGCAGCTCCATGCTGACGATCGTAGGGCCGCCAGCCGGGCTGTGCACCGCCAACCCGCCATCGAAGGCGGCCAGCCGTTGCGCGATTCCGTCGAGCCCGCCTCCAGGCTGGACCCGCGCCCCGCCCCGGCCGTCGTCCCGCACGCTCGCGACCAACAGAATCGGCTCTCCCAGGCTGTCCGGCTCGACTCGCCGCACGTGCACACTGATGCGGTTGCCACCGTGCTTGACCGCGTTCGCGAAGGCCTCCGCCAACGCGAAGTAGACTGCTGATTCGATTGGTGCGGGCAGCGCGTCCGGCACCGCCAAATCCAGCTCGACCGGCAACGGCACCGTCAGAGCCAGTGCCCTGATAGCGCCGTCGAGCCCGCGCTCGGCCAGCACCGGGGGGTGGATCCCGCGCACCAGGTTCCGTAGGTCGGCAAGAGCCAGACCGCTGGACTCGCGCGCCTCGGCGAGCAGCGCGACGGCCGCATCCGGGTCCTGACGAACCAATTGCTCGGCGAGGCCGATATTAAGGCCCAGCGCGGCGATCCGGGTCTGCGCGCCGTCATGGAGATCCCGCTCGATGCGACGCAGCTCCGAGGCGGACGAGTCGAGCACCTGCGAGCGTGACTCCGTCAGCGCGCCGACCCGTGCCGCCAGCGTCTGCTTGGCGGGGGAGAGCAGACTGGCGCTGAACCGCGCATGGGCCTTGAGGATCGGGCCTCCGGCGAACGGGGTGAGCGGGAGCGTCACCGCGCCGAGTCCGAAGGCAACCCACCAGTACGCGACGGAACCGCCGGTCACGGCGAGCATCGGCACGGCGAGAACGAACTGCACGCTGAGCGCAACGAGGTAGGCGGGCAACAGACCGAGCACGAGCCCGACGGGGATGTTCACGAACAGCCAGAGCAGGTCCCGCCAGGTCGCCGAGTCGCCCCAGACCCATCGCCAGCTTCGCAGTAGCCTGAGCATCGCGCCGTCGCCCGACGTATCCGGGCGGGGCCGATAGGGAGAAGCAATCCGCACGCCCGACCACGCCGCCGCCCGACGCCGTTCCCGCTCGGCGAATCCGCGCACCCATCGAGTGATCGCTGGCGTGATTAATATGCCGATTCCGGTTGCTGAGTACGCGAAGCCGAGCACCCCGGCAATGAAGAGCGGGAGGCTCACCGTGAGCGCGAGTAAGGCGAGCAATAGCCCGCGTCCCGCAGACGTCAATGCTTTCCCGGCCCGCGCTCTGGCAATGGGCCTGCTGATACGCATCGCGCGCCCTCCCCCCCGGTGCCCGAGATTCCGGCTCTGTGCAGCTCATGGTAGGCGGGGGCAGGGGCGTGCGCAGTGGTGCCAAGACCACCTCTACTCAGAAATCGCGGCAATCGCTGACGTATCCGCCGTCCGGCCCGTATAGTCCGAACCAGAGACCGCCAGAGACCGACGGTGGGATAGACGGGCTTCCGTCAGCTTCTCGGGCCCTAGGGCTCGAGCGTGCGGGTAGGGTGCGGCTGGCAGCCGTGTCTCCTCCCGCATCCAAGCACCTATGCCGGTAGCGGCTCGGGTGCTGGGACGCGTGACTCACGCCCCGCCATCCACATGACCTCGCCCCGTTGGGCGATGACATGGGAGGAATTGCGATCCGCATGCGCAACGACGCCGCAGGACCGGCAGGCGAACACGGCCTGGCTGGGCCGGTTGCGTTTGTCGACATAGTGGCACTCGGCGCACTCCTGGGAGGTGTAGGCCGGGTTGACGTGCACCACCGGCACCCCTGCCCACCGCGCCTTGTATACAGCGAAGTGCCCGAGTTGGTGGAAGGCCCAGGAGTGCAGGGTGGCCCGTTGGGGCTTGCGAAGCCGTGCCCGCTCGCGGATGCCCCGAAGATCCTCCAGGGCAATGCCGCGACCGGTGCGTTGAGCCTCGGCCACGATCTGCTTGGCAATACAATGATTCACATCGGTCGCATGCCGTGCCTCCTTGCGGGCGCGCTTCTTGAGCAGCCGCTTCGCGCTCTTGGTTCCCTTGGCCTGCAACTTTGCCCGCAGTTCCTGCTGGCGCCTGCGATGCCGGTTCAGCCCCCGGCCCGCCATCACGACCCCGTCCGAGGTGGTGGCGATGTTCACGATCCCCAGATCCACCCCGAGGAACCCTGCCGGCGCCACGTTCAGCGTGACCTCGGGTATCTCCAGTGTGGCGTACAGAAACCACATTCCGTCCCGGCAGACGAGGTCCGACTCGCCCCGCCGGTATTCGGCGATCTCCTTGAGCTGCCCGGCCTCCCCGGTGAACGCCACGTCTTTCAGCCGTCCACCGACTGTCCAGATCGAGACGGTACGTGCGTCGTGCTGCCAGGAGAGCATCCGGTCATCGAAGGGCTGCGCGGCATCGGCCCGAAACGCGATCGGCTCACCCAGAGCCCTCAACCGCCGCTTAGCGCCCTCCCGCCCCGGCAGGCCGGCCTTGGCCTGCGCGTGCAGGGTCCGGTAAGCGTCCGCGGTCTTTTTCACACACCGCACTGCGGCCTGCGACCCGAGCCCGCACTCCTCGCGCACCCGTCGGTATGTCAGCTTGTGTATGCCGTTGCGATCGAACGCCTTGCCCGCGTACGCGGCCTCGGACATCAAGGTGCAAGCCTCATTGCACGCGCGCAGCGTCGCCGCCAACACCAACGCCTGCCCAGGCGTCGGCAACAGCTTGACCATTCGCGTGACGATCACAACGCTGAACGCTACCGTCGCCCGTCAACAATCCGTGCGAACCACCACACCCGAGCTCACCACCGTGATCAATTCGCAACTAAGACCCCTCGATGGCGGTCGCCCCTATGCCGCCCAACATCACTGACGTCGCGTCGCTCCGAAACGGCCATCATTGACCTACTACACACAAATACAGTTCCTTCCAACCATCAACGGTCGGGTCTCCTTGGAGGAATCCGATGAGCAAGAGCTGGTTGGCCGACGCAGGCCCGGATCCCGGGGCGACGGCGCGGGAAATCGCCCGGGCCCGGGACGCCTTCCTGTCCGGGCAGGAAGGCTGCGACCGGGGCCCGACCGGGATCCGCGACGTGGTCGCCCGGTCCTGGCAGCGCTCGGCGGGTGCGCACTGCGACCCGGAGCAGGATCCGCCGGTCACCCTCACCGGCGCCGACCTCGAGTCTTACCGCGCACAGCATCCGCTGGCGCAAGTGATCAACCTGTTGCGGGAACTCGTCGGCTCGGTCGCCGAGGACGGCAAACATCTGATGGCCGTCTCCGACTCGGCGGGAAGGCTGCTGTGGGTCGAGGGGCACCTTGCGTCCCGCAGGAAGGCCGAGGCGATGAACTTCGTCGAGGGAGCGGTGTGGGACGAAGCGCACGCAGGAACCAACGCGCCCGGCACCGCGCTCGCCCTGGACCACGCCGTGCAGATCTTCTCCGCCGAGCACTTCCGCCCAACGGTCCAGGCCTGGACCTGCGCCGCCGCTCCGATCCATGACCCGGCCACCGGAGCCATCCTCGGCATCGTCGACGTGACCGGCGGCGACATCGTCGCCCACCCGCACAGCCTGGCACTGGTGAACGCGGCCGCGCGTGCGGCGGAGGCGCAGCTCGGAGCAACGCGCGAATGGCGACGCGAGGCCGGCGGCGCATTCTGGGTGCCGGGGCCAGGGCCGGGGTCAGGGCCAGGAGGCGGCAAGCCGACACAGGGCACGATGACGCGCCTGCTCGCCTTAGGCCGAGACCAGGCCGTACTGCGCACGGACGGTGAGGAGATCCGCCTCAACCGCAGGCACAGCGAAGTCATGGTCATCCTGGCGCAGCACCCTGAAGGCCTCACCGGAGACCGCCTCATCTCAGCCCTCTACGACGACGACACCGCCGAGGCAACCGTGCGGGTAGAGGTAGCCCGCCTGAGAAGGGTAATCGGCGAGATGGTGCGCTCCCGGCCGTACCGGCTGGCAGTGCCGCTCGCCGCCGACTTCCTCGAAGTCGCGGCAGCGCTGCGCGAACAGGACCCGGCCCGAGCCCTCGCCACGTACAAAGGCCCGCTGCTGCCGCGTTCCGAGGCACCGGAGGTCGTCTCCGAACGCCACTGGCTCGACGTACGCATCCGCACCGCAGTGCTCGAATCCGGGGACCCGAGACTGCTCGAGGACTGGCTCGAGCGCTTCGGCGGCGAGGACCTCGACGGGTGGGAGCGCTTGGCGGACATCCTTCCGTCGGGCATACGCCGGGCCGAGGCACAAGCCGAGGTGCGCCGGCTCCGGACAACCTAAGGTGCCTCCGCTAACGCCTCGCAGGCCGTCTGCTGGCGGTGAATATCCGATGCCTCACACCATGATCGCTGATAGCGTCGCGCAATGACATTGCCGGTGTATCCCGCGAAGCCCGAGCCAGGCGACACCATCGCCGTACTCTCGCCATCCAGCGGACTGCCCGGAATCCTGCCGCTGCCGTACGAGCTCGGCCTGCGTCGGCTGCGCGAGGACTTCGGCCTCAACGTCATGGAATACCCCACCACCCGGCGAATGGGGAGCACGCCCGAGGCGCGCGCCGCAGACCTGCACGCTGCGTTCGCGGATCGTGCGGTGAAGGCCGTGATCGCCAGTATCGGCGGCGACGACCAGATCACGGTCCTGCCACACCTGGACCGGGAGTTGCTGCGCGCCAACCCCAAGCCGTTCTTCGGGTACAGCGACAACACGAACCTGCTGGTCTTCCTGTCCAACCTCGGCCTCGTCGGCTACCACGGCGGGTCGGTGATGGTCGAGTTCGGGCGCCCGGTGTCGATGCATCCGCTGACCGAGGCCTCGCTCCGTGCGGCGATCTTCTCATCCGGGCCGTTCGAGCTGACCGCGGCAAAGCGCACAGGCACACAGGCCGAGCCGTGGGAGGAGCCCGAGACCTTCGGGAAGGAGCCGCTCTCGGAGTCGGCGGACGGGTGGACCTGGCACAACGCGACCCGGGTCGTCGAGGGCCTGAGCTGGGGTGGGAATCTGGAGATTCTCTCCTGGATGATGATGGCCGATCGGGAGATCCTCCCCGCCGCCGAGTATGCGGGACGCGTCTTGTTCCTGGAGACGTCCGAGGAGCTGCCGAGGGCTGAAGAGGTCTATCGGATCTTGCGCAATATGGGCGAACGCGGACTGCTGCGGCAGTTCCCGGCGCTGTTGATGGGCCGTGCCAAGGCATGGTCGTTCGAGGCACGCAACGACGCCGGACAGCGGGCTGCATACCGCAGGGCTCAGCACCAGGCGGTGCTGCGCGCTGTGTCCGAGTACGCTCCGGACATTATGGTCGTCTTCGACGTCGACCTCGGTCACACCGATCCGCAGCTTGTCATCCCCTATGGAGGGACGGTGACGGTGGACGGACCAGGACAGAAGATCATTATGATGTACTAAGAGCGCTGTCTGGCGGGGAGGGGCGGGGTTGTGGATAAAGCTGTCAACTATGACGTGGGGATGCGTGCGTCGGCGGGCTGGCCGTCGCGGCCTGAATTCGATTCGGCGGTAGTGCGCCGGGAGTTGGAGATCCTCAAGCAGGATCTGGGGTGCAGCGCCGTAAGGATCTTCGGGGAGAGCCCGGAGCGGCTGCGCGTCGCGGCCGAGTACGCGCTCGAGGCGGGGCTGGGAGTGTGGCTCTCGCCCGACCTGTTCAACGCCGGGCGCCGCGAGTGGCTCGGCTACCTGACTGAGTGCGCGCGGATCGCCGGAGGACTGGGCTCGCCGGATGTGGTGTTCGTCCTGGGCCGGGAACTGACCTTCTTCATGCACGGCCTGGTCCGAGGCGCGGATGCGTTCGCGCGCATGAAGACCTTCTCCTCGACGCCTAGGCTGCTGGCGAACCTCGCCGTCAAGGGATCGTGGAACCGGAACCTGAACCGGTTCCTGACCGTCGCGGCGGCCGCGGTGCGTGAGCATTTCGACGGACCGGTCACCTACGCCTCAGGTCCCTGGGAGCAGGTGGACTGGGCCGACCTGGACATCGTCGCTGTGGATCTTTACCGCGACGCCGGGAACGCGGCCGCCTTCCGCGACACGCTGCGCCCGTACCTGGGCCACGGCAAACCCGTGGCGGTCACCGAGTTCGGTTGCTGCACCTACCGGGGTGCCGGGGACAAGGGAGGCATGGGCTGGGCGGTGGTCGACCGCGAGGCCACGCCCCCCGTGCTCACGCCGGGTCTGGTGCGCGACGAGCACGAGCAAGCCGCCTACGTGACCGACCTGCTCGACGTGTTCCGTGACGAGGGCGTGAGCGCCGCGTTCGCCTTCACCTTCGCCAGCTACAGCTACCCCCACCATCCCGACCCCAGACACGACCTCGACCTCGCCGCCTACGGCCTGGTCACCTGCTATCGCGACAAGTCCGGCACGACCTACCCCGACATGCCGTGGGAACCCAAGGAAGCCTTCCGCGCGCTTGCCTCCTGGGGACGCGAAGCCGCGGATCGGCCTGGCGCTGCTGGCTGACCTGCGGGCCTATTTGTTGGCCTATTGAGGTCTGGCATAGTGTGCGGAATGACGGATGATCACAACAATGCGACGGTGAGCGTCGGCAACCGCGACTCCGAGCTCAACGAGCAGTTGTCCAAGGGGCTGGACGAGGTCAACTTTGCCGCTACCGGGACTAGCGCTGCGGATCAGAGTTCGCTCTCGGTGAAAGTCGTCGACGAATCCGGTGAGCTCGTCGGAGGCCTGGCCGGCTGGACGTGGGCCGGCCTGCTCGGCATCGAGATGCTGTGGATTCGTGCGGACAGCCGCAAGGACGGCTGGGGCAGCCGAATCCTGCAGGCCGCGGAGGAGGAGGCGCGGCTTCGCGGCTGCGACCGCGCGTGCGTCTCTTCCTTCACCTTCCAGGCGCCGGGGTTCTACCAGCGTCACGGCTATGTCGAGACTGGACGAACGCTTGGAATTCCCGGCGGGGCCGAGGACGTGCACATGTTCAAGAGGCTGGATTAGCACCCGGCTCCCCTGGGCGATCACTGCCCCCTCACCCGGTGCAACGTTGCGGTAACGTCGGCTGAACTAACTTCACGGCATGGCCGTCCAACGGCGGGCGGTCTTGTTCATGTGGAGGCTACGATGACCCGCTTCGCGGCGCCGGGCCAACCCGACGCTCTGATGGCCTACCAGGCCAGGTACGACCACTGGATCGGCGGCGAGTACGCCGCCCCGGTAGGTGGAGGGTACTTCGAGAACCCGACCCCGGTGACCGGGCAGACCTTCTGCGAAGTGGCGCGGGGCACGGCCGCCGACGTAGAGCGCGCCCTGGACGCCGCGCACGCCGCGGCGCCGGCCTGGGGTCGCACCGCACCGGCTCAACGCGCCGAGGTGCTCAACAAGATCGCGGACCGGATGGAGCAGCATCTGTCCGAGCTCGCCCTCGCCGAATCCTGGGAGAACGGCAAGCCGATCCGGGAGGCCCTGGCCGCCGACATCCCGCTCGCGATCGACCACTTCCGCTACTTCGCCGGCGCGATCCGCGCCCAGGAGGGCAGCCTCTCGGAGATCGACGAGGATACCGTGGCGTACCACTTCCACGAGCCCCTCGGCGTGGTCGGGCAGATCATCCCGTGGAACTTCCCGATCCTGATGGCCGTCTGGAAGCTGGCGCCGGCCCTCGCCGCGGGCAACGCGGTGGTGCTCAAGCCGGCCGAGCAGACCCCTGTCTCCGTGCACTACCTCATGAGCCTGATCGCCGACCTGCTCCCGCCCGGCGTGGTCAACATCGTCAACGGATTCGGCGTCGAGGCGGGCAAGCCGCTGGCCTCCAGCGCGCGGGTGGCGAAGATCGCCTTCACCGGCGAGACCACCACCGGCCGGCTGATCATGCAGTATGCGAGCGAGAACATCAAGCCAGTGACACTGGAGCTCGGCGGTAAGAGCCCGAACATCTTCTTCGACGACGTCTCGAACCTGCGCGACGACTTCTACGACAAGGCGCTCGAGGGCTTCACCATGTTCGCCCTCAACCAGGGCGAGGTGTGCACCTGCCCCAGCAGGGCCCTGATCCAGCGCGGACACTACGAGGACTTCCTGGCCGACGCGATCGCGCGCACCGAGCGGATCGTGCAGGGCCACCCGCTCGACACCGACACGATGGTCGGCGCGCAGGCCTCGAACGACCAGCTGGAGAAGATCCTGTCCTACCTGGACATCGGCCAGGCCGAGGGTGCCAAGGTGCTGATCGGCGGCGAGCGGGTGGACCTGGGCGGCGAGCTGACCGGCGGATACTACGTGCAGCCGACCATCTTCCAGGGCTCCAACAGCATGCGGATATTCCAGGAGGAGATCTTCGGTCCGGTCGTCTCGGTCGCGCAGTTCGACACCTACGACGACGCGATCCGCATCGCCAACGACTCCCTCTACGGGCTCGGCGCCGGCGTGTGGACCCGCGACGCGCGCACCGCCTACCGGGCCGGACGCGCGATCCAGGCCGGACGCGTGTGGACGAACTGCTACCACCTCTACCCGGCGCACGCGGCGTTCGGCGGGTACAAGGGCTCCGGCATAGGCCGGGAGAACCACAAGATGATGCTCGACCACTACCAGCAGACCAAGAACCTCCTGGTCAGCTACAGCCCGAAGGCGATGGGCTTCTTCTAGACCTGCTCGGGGGAGTGGGAGCAAAAAGGGAACAGGAACAGCATCAGCAACTCTGGGCAGAGGAGGGTCTATGGCCACGCAGCAGGCGAAGGTCGCGCGGGTAGCGGTCACCGAGGCGGCCGCCGCGCTCATGCGGAGCTTGTACGAAGCCAACGGCCCGTTGATGTTCCACCAGAGCGGCGGGTGCTGCGACGGCAGTTCGCCGATGTGCTACCTGGCGGGCGAGTTCCGCACCGGGGCCTCCGACGTGTTGTTGGAGCGCCTCGAGGTGGAGGGCGTCGCAGAGCCCGTTTCGTTCTGGATGGGCGCCGAGCAGTTCGAACGCTGGCGCCACACTCACCTGACGGTGGACGTCGTCCCCGGTCGCGGCAGCGGATTCTCGCTGGAAGCGCCCGAGGGTGTGCGTTTCCTGATCAGGTCGAGGCTGCTCACTGACGCCGAAGAGGAGGTACTCGAGCGGAGAACGCTGTCATAGAGTTTGGGATCCCTGCAGAGCTCGCCGCGGTGTCCCGGGACCTCCCGGGCGGCGCGGCGAGCCCATTTTCAGGGGACTGTATCTGAGGTGACTATCTCAGATGACTGTGGCCGGCCGTGCTCAGCCCGTGAACGGCGCGACCAGTGCGAGCACCTGCGCCAGCTGCTCCCGCACCGCGTTCCGGTGCCGCGCCTGGGCGGCCGGGGCGTCGCCCCAGTCCGGGCAGACGCCGCGGTCCACCAGGAGATACAGCATCCTGAGAGTGCGCATCGTGTTCGAGGCGTACGCCGGTACCGGCCCGGGTTCGCCGGTGCGGAAGTCCGCTGCGATCGGGTCCAACCAGGCCACTGATTCAGCCTCGCCCAGCTCTGCCCGGCACAGGGTCAGCGCGATCGCGTAGGCGAGCCGGTCGTCTTCCTGGTCGCGGAGCACGTAGTCCGTTTTGGCCAGCAGCCGCTTCGTCGCCAGGTGCAGCATTGACGCGGGCTCGACCTGCTCGCACCGGCCGAACGCGCCGAGCAAGTCCGCTCCGTGGGCCACGGCGTGCAGCCAGCCCAGCTTCGCGTCGTAGCCGCGCAGATCAGTCTCGGCCGGATACCAGGCCTCGAATCGCTCAAGCCACGCCGGCTCGAACTCGCCGCGGCGCACGAGCGCGGCCAGGATGAGCGGTGCGAACGTGCGGGCTTGGACTTCGGCGTCGTCGAGGAGCGGGAGCAGCGCATTGCCGAGTCGGTGACGTTGCTCGGAGTCGAGGAAGGGCAGCAGCCGCCCGAGCGTCGTGCAGGCGAACTCGTCCCGGACCGCCGGATCCGGCGAGCGCAGCAGTTCGGTGAGCGCGGCGACGGTCCCGTCCAGGTCGAGGTCCTGCGAGATGTGGGTGCTCTCGCCGAGCACAGTGCGCCAGTCGGTCATGATCAGCAGGATAGGCGCGGCGAAGCCCCATACGTCGGGAGAGGTTGACGTACGGGGCTTCGCCGCGGTTTCCCGCGGGATCAGGGGCCGGCGAACCGGCTTACTGGCTTATCGGCTTAGTAGCCGTACCAGCAGGAGCCACCGCAACGGTCGGCCACGACGTTGTCCAGGCCACCGTAGGTGTCCTGCGCGTAGATCACGGCCGCGATGATGTTGTCGACCGGGTTCCAGATGTCGTTGTAGCCGGACAGCGCGTACGCGTCGAAGGTGGTCTGCGTGGTCTGCATCAGACCCTCCGACGGGTTGCCCGCAGCCGCGTTGGAGTCCGAGTTGTTCTGCGCGTCGGGGTTGCCGCTCGACTCGTTCATCGCGGTCTGGTAGATCGCGTTGTACGTGACGGAGTAGCCGTTGGCGTTGAGGATCGAGATGGCCTCGTTGATCCAGCCGTCGAGGTCGTCCGCGTAGGTCGTCGACGAGGACGAGCTGGACGAGGCGGTGCTCGACGAGGACGAGGAGGACGAGCCGGACGACGACGAGGTGTCGCTGGAGTTCGACGCCGTCGAGGTCGAGCCGCTGCTCGAGTCCGAGGAGCTCGAGTCGGAGGAGCTCGAGTTCGAGGAGGACGAGGAGCTGGTCGTGGCCGAGCTGGTGGAGCTGGAGGGCAGCTCGAGGGTCCAGCCGGTGACGATCAGGTTCGGGTCGGTGAACTGGCGGCCGTCGGGCTCCGAGCGGTCCTTGTTCAGGGTGAACAGCTCGGGGTAGTCGTCCCCGTTGCCGAGCACGCGCTCGGCGATCGCGGAGAGGGTGTCGCCGGACACGACGGTGTAGGTGGTGTCGGCGGACGAGCCGGCGGAGTTGGTCGAGCTCGAAGTGCTGTCCGAGACGGCCTCGACGGCCTTCTTGAAGTTGTTCGCGGTGGCGGCGACGGCGAGCAGGTGCTGCTGGACCGTCGTGCCCGTCGTCGCGGTCGCCGTTCCCGCGTTGACCGTGGTCGAACCGCTGGTCGCGGCCTGGGCGAGGGCGGGCATGGCGGCCGCGCCGAAGGTGGCGGCACACAGCGTGGCGACGCGCGCACGCTTTCGGACAGCAGTCAGCTTGGGCTTGCGATGCGATGACATCCTTGCTCTTTCCTCTTTTGGGCCGCCTACCGGGTTAGCTGACGGGTTCGGGCGCAAGAGGTCGCCCTACCGCGGTTCGCGGATTCACCCCAGGGGGGATTGGGTCCCCGGCTCCGGACGGGCGATGTCGACGCCCGCGCAGACTCGGCGGTGTTGCTGCCGCTACGAAAATACGTAACTGGACACCAGCAACTGAGTGAGCAGACTAGGTGAAAACGGACCCTCGGGGCGAGCTGGTTCTATCACCGCTTGATAACGATGCGCTGTGTGATGGTTTGGCTCCGAAAATGCCTGAGAACAGACGCCGATATTCATGAATAATTCGGACAAATACTCTGGGCTGACACTCTTTCAGCCTGAGCGGCCGCGCACCCTGTGTCGGCCGCCGAGCTTGGCGTATCGTCGGTTTTGTCAGGTTCGACGGCGGAGAGAAGGGCACGGATGAACAACTCCGACACCGATCGCGACGGGTCGGTCACCGCCGGGAATTCCAGCAGTGACGACGGCGTCACTCGCGCCGAAAGTCCGGGCAGCCCGGGGAGCCCGGGCGGTTCCGGCGGCTGGCGCGTCCGCGAGGTCCCCGTCAACGGGCTCCGGTTCGAACTCGCCGAGCAGGGCGCGCCGGACGGCCGGCCGATACTCCTGCTGCACGGCTTCCCGCAGACCTACCGCGCCTTCGACGCCCTCGCCGCGCGTCTGGTCACCGCCACCACGCCGCTACGGCTGCTCGCCCCGAACCAGCGCGGCTACTCGCCCGGCGCACGCCCGGCCGACCCGGCCGAGTACGCCGCGGCGGACCTGGTCGACGACGTCATCGGCCTGCTCGACGCGGTCGGGGTCGAGCACGTCGACATCGTGGGGCACGACTGGGGCGCACTCGTCGGCTGGTATCTCGCCGCCGGCCACCCGGACCGCGTGCGCACCCTCACCGCCGTGTCCGTCCCGCACCCGGCGGCGCTCGCCACCGCGCTCGGCCAGAGCGCCGAGCAGCGCAAGATGTCCGAATACGTCACCCTCTTCCGCGACCCGGTGAAAGCCGCGCGGGTCCTGCTGGAGGAGGACGCGCGCCGGTTGCGCAGGCTCTACCGGCCGCTGTCGCAGTCCGCGATGGAGCCGTACCTGTCCGTCCTGGGCGAGCCGGCGGCGCTCACCGCCGCGCTCAACTGGTACAAGGCCGCGAAGCTGAGCGCCGGATCCGCGGTGCCCGCGGTCGAGGTGCCGGTCGTCTACGTCTGGTCGACCGCCGACGCCGCCGTCTCGAGGGCCGCGGCCGAACGCTGCGTCGAGCACGTCGCCGGGCCGTACCGGTTCGTCGTGCTCGACGGGGTCAGCCACTGGATTCCGGACGAGGCGCCGGACGAGCTCGCCGCCGCGCTGCCCTTCCCGACCGGCTGACCGCCGGGCGTCCACCGCGGCTTGCCCCGCGGTTTCCCCGGAGGTACTTTGTCGCAGAGTATTGCGATCAGCCCCTTTCGCCCCGAGAGTGGAACCGGCACAGCCCACTCACCCGCGAGAAAGGGAACTGATCCATGTCCCGAAAGCTCCGCACCACCGCGCTGCTGCTGGCGCCGACCGTCCTGGGCCTCGGCCTGGCCGCCGCGGGTCCCGCCGCCGCGGCGGCCCCCGCGGCCGCTCCGGCCGCCTGCTCCGTCGCGCTGCCGATCCAGATCAACGGCTTCGCCTTCGACCCGGCCGAGGTCACCCCGGGCCACTACTCCACCGCCGACCTCATCTCGACGAACTGCACGGCGGGGACCTTGGCCACCACCCAGGAGTGGACCGGGCAGTGGCTGCCGCTGGTCGGCGGCGTCGGGGTCACCGGCTGTCCGGTGATCGACCCGTTCATCCGCAGCGTCACCTACGCGCCCGGCGAGGAACTGGCGGAGAACACCACGTACTTCGTGCCCGTCGGCTGCAACGCCGCTGAACTCGCCGTCACCGTGCGCATCGCGATCCCCACCGGCGCGTCCAACGACATCGTCACAGCCACGGCCTACCTCAAGATCATCCAGATCGCCCAGTAGCGGACCGGGCCGAGCGGCAGGCGATAGCGTGGAGGCGACAGTGCACTCATCATGACTGTGCACTCAACGCACAGAGGGAGAGTCGCCGATGAGCCTGCCCGTTCCCGAGTCCCTGCCGCTCGGTCCCCTCGACGTAAAGGCCGCCGCCGCGCGGATCGCCGGCCGCGTCCGGCCCGTCGTCCTCGCGCCCGCCGACTCCGACCTGTACCCCGGCGGGCGGATCACCTTCGCGTGCGAGTTCATGCAGCACACGGGCACCTTCAAGGCGCGCGGTGCGGCGAACCTGGCTGCGGCGCACCTGCAGGACGGCACGATGCCGGAGGCGGGCATCACCATCGCCTCGGGCGGGAACGCCGGGGTGGCCTGCGCGTGGGCGGCCAAGGCGACGGGCACTCGCGCGACGGTGTTCGTGCCGGCCACCGCGCCCGAGTTCAAAGTGGCCAAGCTGCGCGGCTACGGCGCGCAAGTGCGGCTCGTCGGCACCGAATACGCCGACGCACTCGCGGCCTCGATCGAGTACGCACAGACCTCCGGCGCACTGTTGTCCCATGCGTACGACAATCCACTCATCGCAGCAGGGGCGGGCACCATGACGGCCGAGCTGCTTGCGCAACTGCCCGATGTGGACACGATCATGGTGGCGGTCGGCGGCGGCGGCCTGTTCGCCGGCACCGCGGCCGCGGTGGCCGAGAGCGGCGTGCGCGTGGTGGCCGTGGAACCCGAGCACAGCCGAACCCTGAACGCCGCGATCGAGGCGGGTGGCCCGGTCGACGTGCCGGTGGACTCCATCGCCGCCGACGCGCTCGGTGCGCGCCGCGTATCAAAGATGGCGTTCGAACTGGCGCAGCGTTCGAATGTACGAAGCGTGCTAGTGGATGACGACGCGATCGTGCAGGCCAGGCGTGACCTGTGGGACTGCCGGCGCGTGGTCGTGGAGCACGGCGGGGCCGCGGCTTTCGCGGCATTGACCTCCGGGGCTTATGTGCCGGCCGACGGCGAGCACGTGGTCGTCGTGCTCTGCGGCGCGAACACGGATCCGGCGAGTGTGCTGTGACCAAGTGTGCCTAGGGCGAAAGTCCTAGGACGCCTCGGGCGTGCGACCGAGGCGCGGCTCGGCGGCCGAGGGTTAGCGTCGAAGCGGTTTCAGGATGCTGAAGCCGGAAGACAGCTTCGACGAAGGACAGGGGTGGCGAAATGCGTGCGATCGTGGTGCGTGAGTTCGGCGGGCCGGAGGTGCTCCGCATCGAGGAACTCCCGGATCCGGTGCCCGGCCCCGGCCAACTGCTGGTGCGCGTGGCGGCAGCCGGGATCCAGCATATAGAGACGCAGACCCGGACAGGCACGCTTCAAGGCCGCTCGCCGGTGGCTCCCAAGGGTCTGCCGTGGACACCGGGCCGCGAGGTCGCGGGCGAAGTGGTCGCTGTGGGCGAGGGAGTGGACTCGGTGTGGGTCGGGCGTCGAGTGTCCGGCACGACCGTGGACGCCGGCGGGTACGCCGAGCTCGCACTGGTCGAGATCCCGACTGCGAATCAGCTTCCGGACACACTCGAATACGCAGAAGCGGTCTCCCTGCTGGGCACCGGACGTACTGCGCTGGGCATTGTGGAGATGGCCGAGATCGGCAAGGGCGACACAGTGCTGATCGAGGCGGCAGCCGGAGCGGTGGGTGTGCTCAGCATCCAGTTGGCGCGGGCGGCCGGCGCGGAGCGGGTCATCGGCCTCGCGCGGGGCGCGGCAAAGCTTGAGCTGGTCCGGGAGCTCGGCGCCGACTACGCGATCGACTACTCGGAGGCGGACTGGCCTGAGCAGGTCCGCGCCGTGGCCCCCGAGGGCGTGAGCGTCGTGCTGGATGCCAACGGCGGCGAAGTCGGCGCGCAGGCGTTCGAACTGCTCGCCGAGGGCGGCCGATTCCTGATCTTCGGTTTCTCCAGCGGCAGCATGACGGCGCTGGACCCGGAAAAGGTGGCCGAGCGCGGGATCAGGCAGATCTCTTACTTCGGTCCGCCGACCGGACCGCGCGGCCCCGAGGTACTGCAGCGCCAGATCCGTGAGACCCTCGCCGCCGCGGCAAGTGGACGTCTGCGGACGCTCGTCGGCGGACGTTTCCCGCTTGAGAAGGCTGCCGAAGCGCACGCGGCGATCGAGGCGAGGGAGACGGTCGGCAAGACAGTGCTCGAACCGTAGGCTGCCGTTAGCCGACTGCCCATTGCACCCATTTCGGCATCCAGACATTGGCGTCGGGCGAGTTCGTGCGCCTGGAGTGGAGATAGTTGCGAAGTTCCTTGAGCGCGGGATGGGCATTGTCGTCGCGCCAGATCAGGGACATCGGGTAGACCGGCGACGGGTCCCGGATCGGAATGCGGCGCAGGTCGTAGCTATCCGGCCACAGATACCGCGAGTTCTCGCCGACGAGAGTCGCCAGCTCGGCGGAGTCGGCGATCTCGGCCAGCAGCGTCTCATTTCCGAAGACCGGTCCGACCACGTCGATCGTGAGTCCGAAGGCATTGGCGAGCTCGTCGTAGTACGCGGCCACCTCGCCGCGGGCGGCCAGGCCGGGCATCCAGATTCGGTGCCCGGCAAGTTGCGTGGGCGCGACGGTACGGGCGTTGGCCAGCGGGTGCCGGGGTCCGACGAGTAGTTCGTGCGAGTCGTTGATCACTTGGGCGGTATTGATCACGTCCGGCAGTTGCTGTTGCGGGGGAACCGCGTGGAACGTCGCGTCGATCGTCCCCGATTCGACAGCGGCGATCGCGCCATCGACGTCGGTGTCCAGGGTCACGACATCCAGCTCGATCTCAGGATGCATCCGGTAGAAGTCCTGGAGTAGCCCCGCTGTCACGATCCGGCGGTTGACGACGTCGACGCGGAGAGCGCGCCGGCCGGGTCTGACGGACGCGTCAGCCCGCTGCGCTACCCGGAGAAGCTCACGCGCGTGTGGCAGGAATGCCTGGCCGTCGATCGTGAGCTGCGCGCCGCGGGCCGTGCGGGTGAAAAGTCGTACACCTAGGTCTTTCTCCAGTGCGGCGATGCGCTTGGAGACGGCCTGCTGGGTGATCGAGAGAGCTGCGGCGGCTTCCTGGAACTGGCCGGAGTCCGCGGCCTCGACGAAGGTGCGCACGGCGTTGAGGTCCACGCACGCGACTCTACTGGGACAACGAAAGGTTGTGGCTCGCCGCCTGGTAAGTTGTTTGATCCCGCTGCTCGACCCTTGGTTGGATACGTAGCGATCCAACGGCAGGTTGTGTCATTCGAGGGAAGGGCGGGAAGCTAGGTGGCGAGACGATCCCTGGGTCGGCAGTTCGGCTGGCTGTGGGCGGCATACGCGGTGAGCGCCTACGGGTCCGGGCTGGGCTTCGGAGCGTTCCCGTTCATCGCAGTGTTGGCGTTGCATGCCAGCGCCGTGCAGGTGTCCGCTCTCTCCGCGGTGGGGCCGGCCGTGGGCGCGCTGATCGCGGTATGGCTCGCACCGTGGGTGGAGTTTCGCCGCAAGCGACCAGTGATGATCGCGATGGACCTGACCCGATTCGCGGTCATGATGACAGTGCCGTTCGCCTACGCCTTCGGCTGGCTTAGCTTCGCCCAGTTGCTTCTCGTCTCGGCGGTGGTCGCCGCATCCAGGATCGCCTTCAACGCGGCCAGCGGCGCCTACCTCAAGGCACTCGTCCGATCGGAAGATCTACTCGTGGCGAATGCGCGGTTCGAGTCCACGAACTGGAGCTCCATCGCGGTCGGACCGCCGCTGGGCGGCGCGGCGATCGGGCTGTTCGGGCCGGTCACCACCGTGACAGTCGACGCGCTCAGCTACCTCTTCTCCGCGCTCGGCATCACCGCGATTCGCGGCCGGGAAGAACACCCGCGGAGAACCGACGAAAGCCCGGTCAGGACCGGCACACTGCTCGACGGCTGGCGGCACATCCTGGCCCACCCCGTGCTGCGGATGCTCTACCTCAACAACATGCTCGTCGGTGGATTGATCATGGCCACCGAGCCGCTGTTGTCCGTGCTCCTGCTCCGCCAACTCGGGTTCCCACCCTGGCAGTACGGTCTCGCCTTCGCTGTCCCCTGCGTCGGCGGACTCATCGGCTCGCGGCTAGCCCGCCGCGTGGTGGCCCGCTTCGGCCAGCACCGCGTCTTCCAGACCGTCGGCACGCTGCGCGCCATCTGGCTGATCGGACTGGCCTTCGTCCGTCCCGGCGTCGTCGGCCTCGTCACCGTGATCGCGGTCGAACTGGCGATCATCATCAGCATGAGCCTCTACTCGCCGGTGCTCGCCACCTACCGGCTCGAACACACTCCCCGGCATCTCGTCGCCCGCACCCTGTCGGCCTGGTCCATCGGCCAGCAGGCCGCCATCGCCATCTTCACCGCGCTCGGCGGGCTGCTGGCCGACCTCACCAGTACGCGTACGGCACTGACGGGTGCGGGACTGCTCATCCTCGCCAGCCCGCTGCTGCTGCCCCGCCGCCCGAGCGTGGTACCCGTGGGTGACCTTGAAGTGGTCAGTTCGAGCGGGTGAGCCGCCGCCGGACCAGGAACCACATCGCGCCGCCGCCGAGCACCAGCGCAATGCCCTCGGCGAGGCCGCCGGGCGTCGTCAGGGACGCGCCGTCGCCGGTCTTCGCTCCGCCGTTCGGGTTAACGCCGTTGCTCGCGCCCGACTTGACCACGAGGGTGCCGTTGAACGGCCCTTCCTTCTTCTTCTCGTTGGTGGTCGTGCAGCTGAGTGAGACCTGGTAGTTGCCGGGCGTCACGTTCGCGGGCACCTGGCCGGTGCCGCCGATCATGTTCTGCAGCGGGCCGATGGTGATCACCGGGATGCCGGGGCCGCTGCCGGTCTGGAAGGTGACGGTGCCGGTGGACGGGTAGTCGCAGTTGCCGCCGTCGAACACGGAGATCGTGCCGCCGGGCGCCACCGGGTTCGGCTGGATGATGATCGGGTTCGGCACGGCCGCGCCGGCCGGCCCCGCCGTACCGAACGAGGCGAGCAGCGCTCCGCCGAGCACCGCCGCTGTCGCCGCCACCGTCGCACGCCTGCTGCCTTCGCGCCTCATAACCGCCTGACCGCCTTCACTCGATTTCGCGGGAACCGACCGTCAATCCGTCGCCCGCAGTCTGTCGCGTGCCCGGCACGCAACCTCCACGCTGCGGCACCCGGCCGCGAGGCACGAACGGTGGTACTCCGTTAGGGCGAAATCCCGGCTGGCGGGGCGGCCGGCTACGCGGCGGCCGCGACCGATGCGGGGAACCCTCTGACAAAGCGCTTCTGCCAGGGTGTTTCCACGGCCTTCGGGTCGTAGTTGCGGCGCACATACGCCACCGCCTCGCCGCCCGGCACCCCGTCGAGCACCGCGAGGCAGGCGAGCACGGTCCCGGTGCGCCCCCGACCGCCGGCGCAGGCGACCTCGACCCGTTGCGTCGTCGTGCGCTCCCACACGTCCCGGATCGCCTTGATCGCGGCTCCGCGGTCCAACGGCAGCCAGAAGTCGGGCCAGCGCAGCCACTGCGCCGGCCACGCCGTCTCCGGCGGCCGTCGGCCGAGGACGTACAGCCCGAACTCGGGCACCGTCGCATCCGACGACGACCGATGCACCCGCAGCAGGCCCCTGCCGCGCACGAGACGGCCGGAGGGCAGCCGCAACACCCCGGCGGATTGAGGATCCCAGTTCTCGCTCATTCGTTCAGAGTAAGCGGGAGCTTGCGACTAGGCATTTTACTGAGCATTAAGGGGGCTTTAGGCCTGAGCCCAGGCCTTCCCGCCCTCACTCACCTGATACAGGTCTCTGATAACGCCGATCTCCGCGGTGTGATGAATCACCTCGTCGAGGGCGTGCAACACCAAGGCGTGATACGAATCCTCCGCGTACGGACCCGCGGCCGGGCCGAGCAGCCGGGCGAGACCCGCGTCATCGAGTGCCGAGACGTGCACGCGGAACCTGGCCCACTCCTTGTCCACCTCAGCCATGCCGCCGGCCGCTGTGCCGGGGAACCCGCCCGCCAGCAGATCCCTGCGGCCGATGCTCTCGAAGAAACCGTCACTGTAACTCGACAGGCAATCCACGCCGATGTGCCACAGCCGCCAGGCGATCGTGGTGAACGGGGTCGGCTGCGGTTCGCGTTCGGGCTTCTCGGCGCGGAACACGCCGTCCTCGCCACGTCGCACCGACCAGCAGCCCGGTACCGGCTCCCATAGGTACTCCGCGTCCGGCGTACCCTCGAGCCGGTCGGTCAGCCGTTCGTGCACGTAGTCGAGAAGCGTGAGCAGTTCTTCCGTCGTGGTCTTGGCCATGGCACGGATGCTACCGTCGCGCTTCTCGCCACGCTCCCATTTCGCCGCACCCTAGCCCTGCGTGGATATGTAGTACTCGGGCCCGGTGGCGCTGATCGCCTCGTCGGCTGCCGCGCTGGTCCACGCCTTGTTCGAGCTGTCCGTGGACAGGTTGGTGTAGAGCGCCGTCGCCTCGACGACGTAGCGGTAGTCCTGCCCGATCCAGTCCGACTTGTATGCATCCTGATAGTCGGCGTTCGTCGAGCAGGGGTTGGCGCCATAACCCGTCTTCGGGCACCAGATCCCGAAGTCCCAGGAGCCGTTCGCCGGGAACGACGCGTACACAGCCTTCGCCGTCGCCGCATCTTTGAAGGCGAATATCTGCACCGAGACCAGGACGTCGTCGTTGCTGTTCACAGTGGATGTGTCGACGGTGTACGAGCCCGTCATCTTCGTGGTGCACCCGTACTTCTGCAGCTCCGACTGCACATCGCTGCTCATCGAGGAACTGATGCAGGACTCTTGGCCGCCGGCTACGAGCGAGTACGGGACGTTTTTGGAGTCGCTGAAGTTCTGTGGCAGCAGCGCGGCGGTGGTGAACGGAGTCGGGTCGGTGCTGGCCGAGTTCAGTTCGTTCGGGTCGAAAGCCAGCGCGGTCGACGTCGACTGAGTGTCCTCGCTCGTCGTCGTGTCGGTCGCGGACGTGGTGGCCGTGGGCGTGAGGCTCGCGACGCTGGAAGTGTGCGCGATCGGGCCGGCGTTGTTATTGCTCGAGTGGTGGTTGGTGACGATCAGTGCCACGACCAACGCGGTCACGACGGCGAGGGAGCCTACGGCGATTACGGCGTTTCGACCGGAGCTCGACTTCGGCTGCGGCATCGGGCCCGGGTTCGCGTACTGGTACCCGAACCCGTCCGTCGGGGGCTGCATGCCGTCGTAGGGAGGCTGCGCTGCGCCGTACGGATATTGTGCCGCGCCATATGTGGGCTGCGCGGCGTCATACGGGGACTGCGCTGGGCCGAACGTCGGCTGCGCTGGCCCGAACGTCGGCTGTGCTGTGCCGTATTGAGGCTGTGCCGCTCCGTATGGAGGCTGCGCTGTGTCGTATGGGGACTGCGCTGGGCCGAAGGCGGGCTGCGCAGCGCCGAAGGGCGGTGCCGCCGAGCCGAACGGCGGCGGGTCCGTCATCGGCGTCGCAGGAGGCATCGCAGCTTGTGTGCTCTGCTCGCCCCAGGGGTCGAGCGGCGCGGTCGGCCCGGGAGCGGCGGGCGCCTGACCCCACGAACCGGACGGCTGACCCCACGGTCCTGGCGCCTGACCCGGCGTCTGACCCGGCACCTGCCCAGGCATCGGCCCGAACTGCTGGCCGAACTGCTGACCGGGCTGCTGGCCGAACTGTTGGCCGGCCTGCTGACCAGGCACGTCGCCCTCGGGCTGCGTCGGCTGCCCGTACCAGGAGCCTGACGCCGCCTGATTCCCGCTGTTGGCCATCTCCTCAGTCGGCAGGCCATTGTTTTGTAGCGGCTGAGCCGCTGTGGTCCGGTCCTCGCTCGGATCGCTCATCGAAGCCGCCCCCCTTCTATCCCGTCAACGCGATGTGTGCGGCCTACCCGTGGCCGGTCGCGGCAAGAGTTCCATACCCTTGATGATGGCGCCAATTCGCGGGGACCGGTCCCGGCGGGAGCTCATCGGAGCGTGGCCGCGGCCTTGCGCCGGGCCGCCGGCAGGCTGGCCGCCGTCGTCACCGCGAGGACGACCGCGATGACTGCCAGCGAGAGCCCAGTCGAGATGTGCGGCGCGTGCAGGCCGAGCGACGGCAACGCCTCCAGGAACAGCTTTACGCCGATGAACGCCAGGATCACGGCGAGGCCGTACGACAGATAGACGAGCCGGTCGAGCAATCCGCCGACCAGGAAGTAGAGCTGGCGCAGGCCCATCAGCGCGAAGGCGTTCGCGGTGAAGACGATGTACGGATCCTTTGTCAGTCCGAAGATCGCCGGGATGGAGTCCAGGGCGAACAGCAGGTCCGTGGTGCCGATCGCGAGGATGACCACGAAGAGCGGCGTCATCAGACGTCGCCCGCCCTCGCGAACGGAGAGCCGGGTGCCGCGGTAGTCCTCGGTGGTCGGCACGGTTCGGCGTACGCGGCGCAGCAGCGCGTTCTCGTGGTACTCCTCCGCAGTGGCCCCGCCGCCGGTGACGAGCTTCCACGCCGTCCACACCAGCACCGCACCGAAGAGGAAGAAGATCCACGTGAACGATGCGATCGCGGCGGCGCCGAGCGCGATGAACACCGTACGCATCACGAGTGCCAGCAGCACGCCGACCAGCAGCACACGCTGACGCAGCTCCACGGGCACCGCAAAGCGCGTCATGATGAGCACGAATACAAAGAGGTTGTCGACAGACAGGGACTTCTCGGTGACGTAGCCGGCCAGGAACGAGCCGGCCTCGCCGGACCCGCCGAACAGCCACAGCCCACCGCAGAACAGGCCGGCTGCGACGACCCAGAATGCGCCCCAAAGCCCGGCTTCCTTGAGGCTGACTTCGTGCGGCTTGCGGCCGACCAGAAAGTCGACGGCGATCAGGACGAGCAGGCCGAGGATGGTGGCGGCCCAAACCCATACGGGGACGTGCATGAAAAATCCTCCGGCGTATCTGTCATCGCCGGAGGTCTCTTCCACCCGCGCAGAGCGCGGGCCGATCGGCCGGGACCAGCATCGAGCCGGTCCGTGATGACGACCTGATCGTCGGGGGAATACTCCCCTCCTGTTTTTATTATCGCAGTTGGAAGGGAGTTCCGTCGAACTTCGCAGGTCAGCCGGGACCGGTCAGCGGGAGATCAGCTGCGATTCAGCCGAGCCAGCGCGGCTCGTCGACGCCCCACGCTCCGCCGACGCTCGGATAGTCGAGCGGGCGCTCGGCCGTCGTAAGCGCTGGGAGCGGGTAGCGGAGCAGGCCGCCGGGCGTCTGCTGCTCGGCCAGACAATCCGCGAGGTCGAACGCGGGCCCTGGTCCGGCAGCGCGCGTCGTCTCCGTGGCCTGGTGGTCGCTCATGCGCAGCAGCGACTGCGCCGTGCGGGCGAGGTGAGCGTGGACATGCCAGGTGCCCCCTTCGCGCGCTTGGCGGCTAAGTGCGACAAGTACCGCCCCTGACAGCAGATATCCGCTGGCGTGGTCGAGGGCCTGCGCGGGCAGCGCACCTGGGTGCGCGTCGCCGGGGGATTCCAGGATTGAGATGCCGCTGGCGGCCTGGACGATGCTGTCGAAACCGCGGTACCCGCTCCACGGCCCGGTCGGCCCCCACGCATCGAGCGTCGCGACGACGAGCCCGGGCCGCCGTTGCGCGAGCGTGCGCGGGTCGAGGCCGAATGCGTCCAGGGCGTGCGGCCGATAGCCGGTGACCACCACGTCGGCGGACTGCAGGAGGCCGTCCAGGATGCCGAGATCGGCCGATTGCCGCAGGTCAAGCAGCGTAGACCGCTTGCCCATCCCGTTGTCTAGGTGCGACTGAGCCAGC
>Ga0185299_10001724_pt1 | contig 39060 bp, 23 predicted proteins | sample PaiPotPPA55metaG_FD_128002 | JGI IMG/M metagenome (GOLD analysis project Ga0185299, IMG submission 128002) | Iron sulfur acid spring bacterial and archeal communities from Banff, Canada, to study Microbial Dark Matter (Phase II) - Paint Pots PPA... ...
AAGGCTCCAAGTAATCTTCCAGCCGGGTAAGCAGTCCCCGGACCACGCGGGGATGAACCTTGGCATCGTCCATCAATTCGCCCAAACGGGCTTGAAAACGTCGCTCCATCGACATACTCCTTTCGGGGATTCCATCCCCGGAAGGACTTTGTACCCAAAGAGTTTACATTCGATCAATAGGCAATACAGTCGAAGTACTCAGTAGTCAGTACTCGGTACTCAGTACTCCGTTCATCTCATCCCTTCATTCCAATAAATCCGAATATTATGCGTCTGCCGGCCGACCGCGACGAGGTCGAGGCGGCCATCGCCGTCCAGGTCGGCCACGGATAGGTCTTCGACGGCTACGCCGCCGTCCTCGACAATCTGCCTTGCCCACTTCGTCCCCGATTCATCCACGGCTTTGTAAATACGGACGCCGCGCCGCTGATCGGGTTTGTCGCTCAAGTTGTCGCGCACGCCGATTATCAACTCATCATTGCCATCGCCGTCGAGGTCGGCGCACCACACGGCATGGCCCCAGCGGAGTTGCTCATCCAGCACATGGCGATCCCAGAGCCCTTTGCCCGGATCGACGGGAGAGGTGTAAACGACCACCTGGTGGCCGTGCCAGGGCTCGATGGCGGCGATGAATGTTTGGCCATTCTTGAGCTTGCCTTGTTTGACTTCGCTGCTGCCGCGGTTGCCGCGCGGGTTGGCCTGGTTGCCCGCGCCGAGATGCCGGCGGCTCCACTTGCCTGACACATCGTGGGACAACAGGTTCACGCCTTCGTAGCTGGCGCAGAGAATGTCCAGCCCCTTGCCGCCCGCGGATTCGACCGGCCAAAAATTGTGCAGGACATGCAAGTCCTCGTTAACGACCTCGGGCACCCAGCGATCGTGGATGGGATCCTGCGGAATCTTGTACGCCAGCAGGCGCACCGGCCTGCCGTCCATCCAGTTGTTCCTGGCCGAACTGTCGCGGCCCATGAGCGGGCCGACCAGCAAACGCGCTTTGCCCTCGCCTTCGATATCGGCGAAGCGAATGCGGTGAACGGTCGGCTCATTGCCGATGGGATGCAAACTCCACGGCTCGTCCAGGGTTTTGCCGCGTTTGAGCCACTGAAGCGTGCCGCCTTCCTTGGTATTGAACGGCTTCCAGTCCGCGGCCAGGGCGAGATCAAGCTGGCCGTCGCCGTCGATGTCGTAGGCGGCGATGGAGACATTGTCGGGCTTCGTCTGGCCTTCGATGACCGTGTGCCGTTTCCAGGTCGGGTTCTCATACCAAACGATGCGCCGGCTGTCCGCCACGACAATGTCCTTCTTGCCACCGCCGTTGATATCCACCAGAAGTACGCAGTAACCGACCGTGAGCCCGGTTTCGATCTCCTGCATCCGAAAACCGGGAAAGTCCTTCGAGCGGGTTCCTTCGTCGCCTAGCCCGCTGAAGCCCGCTGAAGTCAGCACAAGGCCCGCGCCGGCAAGGATGATCCACGGGTTTTTCACGATCGTTCTCCAAACATGTCCGGCTTTGTCCAGGGTAGTCCGCCCGCCAAGTGAGTTGGCGACCTATGGCGATCTTCAAAAATGTTGCGAAATTCCTTGAAAACTCAGAGAACCGCCCTTGATTTTTGCTGGTGTTCTTATAGGGCGTGCAACATTCGCCCAGCGCAGGCAACCGGCACCCGCTGCAGCGTAATGGTTGTCGCGTCGGCCCTCCCCATACCTTGTGCTATGGCCCGTCGATAGTTCGGGCAAGATTCCGGCAACTTTTGCGCGCGCCGCACGTCGTATTAGCGTCCCCTCTTACAGAGACCTTTCTATGACCGATGCGGAAATAGCCCTGGTGCGGAGCGCGAAGGAAGGCGACCGCGCTGCGTTTGAAGAACTGATCCGCCGTACCTCCCGGCTGGTGTTTGCCCGGCTTTACCTGGAGACAGGCGATGGGCACCGGGCGGAAGATCTGCTGCAGGAAACGTATTTGAAGGCGTTTCGGTCGCTCCGTGAATTAGCAGACCCGCGCGGTTTCCGGAGCTGGTTGCTGCGGATCGCCCAGAATGCGGCAATCGACGCGGCGCGCAGCAATCTCCGGCAAAAACGTGCGGCGACGCTCCAGCCGTTGGACTCGGCATCCGGCCATCTGGCGGCCAGGGAAGCGCCTGCCGAGGAGCGCGTAGAGCGAGAGGAGTTGCGCGGCCAGGTGCTGGCCATCCTGCGCTCGCTTCCCGAGGAATACCGATTGCCGCTCACGCTGCGTTACATCGGCGGCGCCGACTATGAAACGATTTGCACGCAACTGGGTTTGACGAACGGTTCTTTGCGCGGGCTGCTCCATCGGGGCTTGAAACTGCTCCGTGCCAAGTTGCCGCACGACTTTGCGAACCACAGCATGTAGGGCGGGTCGATAGTCTGATGACCTGCTGATTGGATCGAGGCATTTATGTCTGAACACGCCTGGGTTCTGGAAAATATTGAGACCTACAACGCCGGCGGCCTGGAGCCGGATGAGCGCGAACGGCTGCAGCAGCATGTCGGCGAATGCTCCGCCTGCGCGCGCGAGCTCGCACAGGCCGGCGCGCTCGATCAAACGCTGGAAAAACTCTTTGCCGACGCCCGGCCGGCGGCGGATGTTGAGGATCGGATGATTCGCCGCCTGAGAGCGCGGCCGGAGCGCAGTCGACTTCCATGGCTCGTGACCGCATCGGCCGCGGCCATCATTTTGTTTGGCATTGTGGGAGCCGGTGCAGGCCATTTGATTTCCAACGAAGGACTGCCGTTTCCAGGGAACTGGAAAGCGGATAGCCTCAGTTCGCAAAATCATCTTAGTCAGCTTGGTATGATCACGTCCGACACGTCTTCTTCGATGTCGCAACCATCAAAGACTCCGCAAAATCACCTCGGCCAGCTGACGGCGAGGGGTCAACCCAATGGTGGAATGGGCTCGACGAGTACGACATTTTATTCAGAAGGCCTGTCTGGCGCGGAAATTCGGGATCCGGAGGCGCAATTGAAAGACGCCAACGAATTGGCGGCGGAATCAAGGAACAAAGCGGTTGTAAGGCTGGACTCCATCACCGATGGTGTCTCCAACACGATTAATATCGAAGAGAAAGCCATTCCACCCGAGCAGCCTAATGCCTTTGGGTATTATCCTCCTTCTCGCAGCCTCGAAGTCAAAGGGACTTCCCGGATTCACACAAACGTTGGCGGTGGCCTAATGAAGATGGATGAGAAGACGCCTGGCATCGCTGGCACGGGAATGGGCATGGGCACGGGCGGCGTCCGGGGCATGTCTGAGAAAATGGCTGAGACTGACAGAAAATCCCGCGGAGACGCCGACCGCGACGAAGGCAAGCCGAAGGACGCTCCTGCTGCCAACGAGACTGCCCCAGATCGGGCCTGGTTCACCGACCAACCGCCGCAGCTAACCAAGGAGCGGACGCGTGGCGGTATTGACGGGACTAAACAACTCTACACTTATCGCAATGACGCTCCAAAGCCATCACAGGTTTTGGCGATTTCGCCGGACGGAAAGCCAGCCTTTGGTGAATACCCAAGCGCGGAAAAGGCCGGCAAAGCTAACAAGCTGCTGACGGACGCTATGCACTTCAGGCCTCCTAATTCCGCAGTCACAGGGGGAGTCCCTCAAAGCGCGGATCGCAATGATAGCTACAAGTCCGGAAAGCCGGGCCAGCAGGGTCAAGAGCGTGGAGAAAGCAAGGGCGAAGCCGGCGCTCAAAGCAAGGAGAAGGCCAACGGAGAGGTTGCCGGCAATGATAAGACAAGCAGAGAACTTGCCGGCGATTTCGACACCGGGTTTGTTCAGGCGACTCAGCCCGTGCCGGCGCAGCGCAAAATCATCCGCTCCGGCGACATCGAGTTTGAAATCGAATCCTTCGACTCCGCCGTCGCCACCGTCACCAGGCTCATCAACGCGATCAAGGGCGGCTTCATCGCCACGGTGAACAGCGACCGGCTGCCCAACGGCAAGGTGCGCGGTTCAGTCGTGGTCCGCGTGCCGCCGGAGGCGCTCGATTCATTTGTGCTCGATCTCCGCAAGGAGCTGGGCAAAGGCGGCGAGCTGAAGAGCCTCAAGATCGGCAGCCAGGACATCACCAAGCAGTACACCGATCTCGAAGGCAAGCTCAAGGCCGCCCGTACGATGGAGGAACGGCTGCTCAGGATCATCAAGGAAGGCAAGGGAGAGATCAAGGACCTGCTCAATGCCGAGAAAGAACTCGGCGTCTGGCGCACCAAGATCGAGGAATTCGAAGGCGAGATACGCTACTACGCCAACCAGGTCTCCCTGAGCACACTCACCATCACGCTCTACGAAAAAGAGATCCGCGCCCCTTACGCCATTGTCGAAACCGAGCGCATCAGCATGGGGGTCGAGGTCGAGGACGTGGAGAAGGCCCAGCAGCAGCTTCTGACCGCAGTATCCGACGCCAAGGGCCGGATCACCAAGTCCGAATTGAAGCAGCAGTCGGCAGGCCAGTACCAGGCCACGATCCACTTCGAGGTTGCCCCGGAGGCGGCTGGTCCGCTCCGCGACCGTCTGCGCCAGCTGGGCACCGTGGCCCGGCTCGACATCGGCCGGGTGCGGCAAACCGAAGGCGGCAGCGGCGATCCGCGCACTGCCAAATCAAAACGCCAGGATACGCAGTTTTTTGTCGATCTCTACAACGTCGCCACCATAGCTCCTCACGAGACGGTGCAAATCCACCTGGCCTGTGTGGATACGGAAGCCGTTTTCAGAGCGGTTCTCTCCCGCGTGCGCGGCGCTTCCGGACGCGTCGTCACTTCGAACCTCAATCGACAGAAGGACGAGCAGACCACGGCCGCCATCAACTGCGAAGTAAAGACCACGGAGGCCGAGGCACTCCTTGACGAGCTAAAGAAATCGGGCGATGTGCTGCACTTCCAGATCACCGAAAACCCAGACGTTCAGCATGCCACGCGCTCGCGGCGCGGCTTCATCATCCAGCTTTATGCTTTCGGCACGGTCCAGCCGCGCGAGACCCAGATGCTTCAAGTGGCCAGCCGCGACGTGCCCGCCGGCTACCGCGCTTTGCTGGACGCGGTCAACAAGGCGAAGGGCCGCGTGCTCACTGCCCAGCTCAACGAGCAGGACAAGCAAAACATTTTTGCCCAGCTCGATTTCGACATTCGCCGGGCTGAGGAGGCCGCCGTCGAGGAGGTGCTGGCCAAGCTCGGCGACGTCTACTCCCGCACCGCGACCCGCGCCCCGGACAGCGAGAACGTGCTGGACACCAAGCTGCAAATGAAGGTGACGATCAAGAACGTCGCCAGCATCCCGTCACGGCGGACCGTGAACCTGGCCCTTGAAGTGGGCAATGTGGAGGAGACAGTCGCTTCGATGGCCGCGCGGGTCACCGATGCCCAGGGGCGCACCGTCGGCTCGAACATCTCCCACGAACGGAGCGGCCGCATCATCGCCCGGCTGATTTTCGACGTGCCGCTCGCCAGGGCCGACGGCGTGCTCGCCAGTTTCCGGGGGGCCGGCATCGTCCGTGTCGAGGAAGCGACCATCAACCAGCAAGTGCCCGACAGTTCGCTGGCGCTCGCCCGCCTCGATGTGACGCTCTCCAACACCGGGCTCATCATCCCTAGCGATGAAGGTCTCTGGACGCGCGTGCGGGCCGGCCTGTCCAACAGTCTGCTGGCGATCTTCTGGAGCCTGTCCTGGGTGATCTTCGGCGTACTGGTGCTGTTGCCCTGGGCGCTGGTGATCTATGCCGTCTATCGGATCGTGCTCCGCTTCCGAAGCCGGCCTAGCAACTCGACACCGGCAGCATGATCCTGGGGCTTGGCTACAAGGGAGAAAGAGTAAGATGAAGATTAAGATTAGGAAGAGGATTAGGAGCAAGATTCAGAGTAAGAGTAGGACAACCAGTCTTTCGTCCTTGGGGCGATCAAGTCACGCTTCCTAATCTTACTCTTGATCTTGCTCCTAATCCTCTTCCTAATCTTAATCTTCCTCTTAATCCTTCTCTTCTCCCTTTCCTCCTCAGCCTCAAGCGTTGACGGGCCGCAGATGAAGACGGATTCTCCGCGCAAATCTGCAGAAACGATGAGAATAGACCGGCTGCCATCTTCTCGACCCTTGACAACTCAACCTCTCGTCCTCGACAATGGTTTGTCTAACTCACTGCACCTGAGCAGGTTTAGATCCGACCGGAAACCGTATCGGCCAAGCAAGAGTTGACCGATGCAGTTTGCGTTTCCCCGAGTCGATGCAGAGGCCGACCCGCCATGGCGATCACGCGTACCCAACGACAGACCCGCGAATGGCCACTTCTCGTGCTGGCGCTGGCGCTCGTCTGTGCCATCTGCATTCCGCTTTGGCAGTGGTCCTCGGGCGGGCAAACGGGCGGCGATCTGTGGTCCCGGTGGACTCCCGAGCGTTTGGGCCGGCTGCTGCTCGGGCCGGAACAGATTGCATGCTATTGTTGTTTTACCTGGGCGGGATTTATTCTGCTGAGCCGTTATGCCGAAATGCTCCGCCAGCGACGGGCCTTTCGCCTCGGCCTGTTGCCGACCGATGAAGGCGTGCGCATCCTGCCCGAGGACGCCCGGCCGCTCATGCGCCGCGTGGAACAGATCAGCTCGCGCGGCGGCCCCTATATCCTGGCCAACATGATTCGCACCGCCCTGGCCAAGTACGCCGTGAGCCGGTCGAGCCAGGATGTCGGCGAAACGGTGCGGACGCAGGCAGAGGTCGATCTCGGCCGGCTGGTGACCAGCATGGCCACGGTGCATTACCTGGCCTGGGCGATTCCCGCCCTCGGCTTCCTGGGCACGGTACGCGGCCTCTCTGGCGGCCTGTCCATGGCCGGCCATGTGGGCGAGGAACTGCAAACGTTCATCGATCAAGCCACGCGGCACCTGACAGTGGCGTTTGACTGCACCTTGATCGCGCTGGTGTTGAGTCTTGCCCTGATGTTCCTAGTCCACCAGGTGCAGCGCGATGAGGAAGCGGTCGTGATCGACTGCCAGCAATATTGCCTGGAACACCTGGTTAACCGCCTCTATGAGCTAGAGCCGGTCCAGCAATGAGGATGCACCATGGCGTGGCCCCAGAAGCCGGTTGCCGCCAAGAGACCTGAGCTGGCGGCGATCCTGGCGGGATTCGATCTCAATGCGACGCGGGCGCGGGCCGTGCACGGGCCTATCCAGCTTGAGCCGCGCATCTTGCCGCTGGATGAGGATCGCGATGAATTGCCGATGGTGCTGAGTCTGGAAAGCCGCCGTCCGCAAGTCGGCCGGGCTGGCGCCGCCTTGTGCAGGCAGTCGCCACATTTGACCTGCTGCGATTTCCTGGCCGCCCTCGGCGAAAAGCGCGAATGGGCGGCCGGCAGGTATCGGCTCAATGCCAGCAAAGCGATGGCGGCCGTTTTCGAGCGTCTGCAGACCTCGTGCACGGATACGAAGGGGCTCGTCGTCGCGCTGCCCGGCTACCTCACGCGCACGCAGGTCACCCTGCTCACGCCGCTGGCCCAGAAAGCGCGCTGGCCATTGCTTGGCTCGGTGCAGACGCCGTTAGCTTGCGCGCTGGCCATTCACACGGTCCAGCCGTGGTCGGGGTTAGCGCTCGTGCTCGATGCGGACGATCATGCGTTAAGCCTGACGACGATTTTTGCCGACGCCGACCAGCTTTATGTGCAGGCGGTACAAACCTTGACGCATCTCAATTTGCGGGCCTGGAAGGGCCGGCTGCTCGACATGGTCGCGGACCGCTGCATCCGCCAGAGCCGTCGCGATCCACGCGATTCGGCGCCGGCCGAGCAATCCCTTTATGACCAGCTGGAAGACGCGCTCGACACCGCGGCGCAGGGCAAGGTGGTCGATCTCCTGATCCAAACGCCGCAGTGGTATCAGAACCTGCTGCTGCGTCCGGAAGACATCCATGCGTTTTGCGAACGCCTGGTGGGGCAGACTCTGGAAGGCGTGCAACGCATCCTGGCCGCCACGCAAGCGCGCGACGTGCTGCGGACCGTGATCGTGACGGCTGCCGCCGGGCGATTGCCCGGCCTGGTGGCCGCCTTGGAAGAGTCCGTCCGCCAGCCGGCGCCTCTCAAAGCCTTGGATGCGACCGAGGATTTCGGCGAAAACCTGATGGAGATCTCGGATGGCCCCGTTCGGGTCAACGTGCTGCTGCCGGATGCCGTGGCCCACGCGGCGCACAGCCTGGCTTGCCGCATCCACCGGGGCGAGTTGCCGCACGGCCACCTGGACATGGTGCTGCCGCTCTCCAACCTTGCCCAGCCGCCGGCCGCCGGCACGCCCGCGAAACGGACATTCCGAGTTTTCTCGGCTGACAAGGACCATTGAGACCTGACGCCGCCATGCAAATCCGCCACCGCACGCCGACGATCTTCAACCTCTCCATGGTGGACGTGCTCTGCTGCGCCCTGGGGTGCGTGATCCTGCTGTGGCTGCTCAACCTCCGCGAGGCCAAGGAGCGCGCGGCGCGGGCCGGCGAGGCCAACGACAAGCTGAAGATTACCCAGGAGGCGTTGGATCAAACCTACTCGCTGCTGCTCGGCTCCATAGCCGATAGCGATGCCCTGGCGCAGCGGCAAAAGACGACGGCCGCCGAGCGCGATCGCCTGCGCCGGGACCTGGCTGCCGGCCGCGCCGAATTGGCCGCTCTCAACACGCAACTGGCGGCTCTCCGCATCCAGCTGGGCGACAGCGAGGATCGGCTTATCAAGCTGACCAAGGAGCAGCGCGAGCTGGCCAAGGAAAAGGCGGCCGTGTCGGCTCGTGCCGCCGATCTCGAGCTTTTGCTCCGCGATAAGGATACCCAGGCCAGGAAATCATCGCGCCGCGCCGAGAATTTGGCGGAACAGCTTCAGGATGAGGAAGCCCGCGCCAAGAAGCTGCAGCGGGAAATCGATGCCTATCGCTCCAAGCTGACGGATGCAGAGACGCGCGTGCAGAATCTGGAAACGATTACCGCCGATCAAAAGAAGGATCTTTCGGATGCCACGCGCAACCTCGGTGCGCTGCAGCGCGAAAAGCAATCGCTCGCCGATCAGGCCAGCCGCGCCCTGGCCGCCGTGGAGAATCGCTTCGAGGGCATCGCGCTTGCCGGCCGGCGCGTGGTCTTTCTTGTGGATATGTCCGGCAGCATGGAACTCGTGGACGAGAAGACTGCCGCCCCAAATAAATGGCTGGGCGTCCGCGAGACTCTCAGCAAGGTAATGCGCAGTCTGACCGACTTGAGCAAGTTCCAGGTGATCCTGTTTTCCGACAAGGTGAGCTATCCGCTCGGCAATGACGGCCGCTGGATCGATTATGATCCCAAGACCAGCGCCGACCAGGCCCTCAAAACGCTCTCTCAAACCAAGCCGACCGGTCCGACCGACATGTACTCCGCGTTCGAGGCCGCTTTTCGCCTCAGGGATCTTGGACTCGACACGATCTATGTGCTTTCCGACGGCTTGCCGAACATCGGCCCCGGCCTGACTCCGGAGCAAGAGAACAACCTCAAGGAAACCGAGCGCTCCGAGCTTCTGGCGCGGCATATTCGCAACCTGCTGCGCCGCAACTGGAACCGCGAGATTGCCGGCCGGCCGCGCGTGCGCATCAACACCATCGGCTTCTTCTATGAGAGCCCCGACGTGGGCGCTTTTCTCTGGGCCCTGGCGCGGGAGAACGATGGCAGCTTTGTAGGTATGAGCAAACCTTGAATGCAGATGGGATCGCGCCCTTAAACGCCGGAGAAGGTCGACCTCGGCGCGCTTGGAAGTTGCGCCTTTTTCCCAGGAAACCGGCGGACCTCGGGTTCGGACCCCTGCCGGCTTGCCCGGCAGGTGAAGGAGTTCGGAGGCTAGCATCGCTATCCGTTCTCCCGCCGACCCCTACCGGCTCGTCCGGCAGGTGAAGCAGTTCAGCCAAAAGAACTCGTTCACCTGCCGGACGAGCCGGCAGGGGTCAGTTGCTGATGGAGCGCAACGTCGAAACTGGCGTTTCGGGCTTGTACAGGTTTCTGAGAATCGACGGATGACCTACTACTTGCAGATAGTTATCCTGGCGCTGATTCAGGGGATGGCGGAGCTGCTGCCTGTTTCAAGCACGGCGCATGTGATCGTGGCGTCAAAGCTGATGGGGCATGATCCTTCGTCACCGCAGATGACCTTTCTGCTCATCATGCTGCACACGGGCACCATGTTCGCGGTGCTGTTTTATTTCTGGCCGCGCTGGCAACCGTTGCTGTTTCCGCAGCAACCAGTGGGAGAAGCTTCTACGCCCCGCTCCAGGTTCCATTTTCTCTGGATGGTCATTCTGGCAACGGCGATCACCGGCGTCCTTGGCTACGGCTTGATCAAGTTCATCGAGAATGTCGTGCTGATCAAGTGGCTGGGCCATGAAAAAGGCGAGGTGGAGCATCTTTTCAAGGTGCTGCCGCTGATCGCCGCCGCTCTTTTCGCCGTGGGCCTGGTGATTATCGCCGCCGGTTTTCACCGCGTCCGCGTCGAGCAAAAGCATCTGACGGTTTGGTCCTCGATCATCATCGGCGTCGTCCAGGCGCTGTGTTTGCCGTTCCGCGGCTTCTCACGCTCGGGTGCCACCATCTCGACCGGGCTCTTCTGCGGTTTGTCGCGCTCCCTGGCGGAGGATTTCAGCTTTGCGCTGGCGGTTGCCATCACGCCGCCCGCCATCGTTCGCGAGGGTTATCGTCTGTTGAAAGATAAAGATTGGCATGGCAGCTCGGAGTTATTGCAGTTACTGCTGCCCGGCCTGGTGGGCATGGCATTCAGCTTTGGCGCGGGGTTGCTGGCATTGAAGTTTCTCTCTGCTGTGCTGGAAAAGGGGCGGTGGCATTATTTCGGTTTCTACTGCGTTGCGGCTGCGGCGGTGGTGTTGGCGGTCTGGCAAATGGGGTATTAATGTGCAAGGCACTGCCGCCCCATCCGGGGCTAGAAACATATTGGTGACTGCTCCAGCCAGGGGCTCACGCCGCCGGGCTATCGACTTTCGCCCCGTCCGGGGCTCAATACAGGCTGATTGTTGCAGTTAGGCTGATTGTCTGAGCCCGGCGTCTTCAGCGGCGTGGTCGCGCACGTAGCGTAGGAGTCTGTCCCAGGCCTCGGCGTTGGGCGGCAAGCTCGCGCCGGCGTTATCCAAATCTTCAAGCAAAGCGGCGAGGCTGTCATAGCGCTGAGATGCACTCTCCGCCGCCAAGCGCTGCAGAATTGTTTGCAAGGGTTCGGGCAAGGACTTAGCGCCCTTGCGCCGCGCGGCCAGGTTTGCCCACATGCCCGCGAGGCGGCCGAAACTCTCCAGATCCTGAGCGCTATCTCCGCCCTGGGGGACTGGCGCGCTGGTTGGCGCCAGCCAGGCCGGCTCGCCAACGCCACATAGTTTGACCAGCCCCTCCGGCGTGAGCAGGAACTGGCCGGCATCAATGTGACCGTGAGCCATGCCGGCCTGATGAACCGTGTGCAGCCCCAGTGCAGCCTGGCACAGCAGGCGATACCAAACGCCGGGCACGGCCGCGAGGCCCGGCCAATCGATACTGTGCAGACCGATCAGCGATTCCTGAAGCACCGCGGGCCGGCCGGCGATGTCCAGCACTTCCAGAGTGGCCGCCACGTGCGGATGCCGAACGGCCGAGGCCTGTGTAAAGCCTTGCCGGAATTCGTCGGCATGCCCGGCGACTGCCATCTCCCCGTCTGTGAGATGACGCAGGACCGCCTCGCGGCTCGAGCGCGGGTCGAAGACGCGATACGCCGCCTCATGGGCGGTCAGCCGTAGGCGATCGATGACGCGCAGCGGACCGAGCACCAAGCCATCCAGGTTTTCCGTTTCGATGAGCGCCATCTGGTAAAGCGTCAGATAGCCGCCGGCGAGCAAGATTTGCCGCAACGAGCGGCGCTGTCTGCGCGCTTCCACCAGCAAGGATCGGAGCGTGTCCGGCTCGACAAGATTCAACGAGCGCAGCAGGTCGCCAAGCTTGCGATCTCCCGAATCGACTTCTTCGGTCAAGCGGAGAATGTCCGAGGATGTTTCGACATCGCTAGCAGCTTCCCCGTTGTTCTCCACGACAACCGGGGCGCTTGCCACGCGCTGGCGATTCTCGCTTATGGCTGGGACATCCTCAACGCGCCGGCGCTCGCTTAACTCGCGTAGTTTGCGGCGATACCATTCGCGCATGTCATCCAGGTGCCGCTCCATCTCCGTGCGCTGCTCGGCGACGACGCGCTCCTGTTCCTGCAGTTCTTCGGCCTGCTGCGCCAGGCGCGCGGAGCTGGCGCCGAGCTGCCGCGTTTGCTCCTCGACCTGCGCCTGGCGGCGCTCCAGGCGCGTCTCACCATGAACCAATGAGCGGCGCATCTCGGTCAATTGTCCCTGCCATTCGATCAACTGCTGACGGAACGCTGCCACCGCCAGGCGATGCTCTTCGCGGGCGCGATGCAGGCCGACTTGCTGTTGCCGGACTTGCTCGGCTTCCAGTTGCACCTGCGACCGCAGGCTGTCGATGTCATCCTGGCTTTGACGGGCGTAGGCGTGCAATTCATCGAGGTGCTCGCGTAGCTGAGCGCGTGCCTGGCCCAGGCGCTCCAGCGCTGCCTGGGCGCGCAATTCCAGCTCGGGCAATTGCTCTTGCAGCGCCGCGGCTTGCTGTCGCGCCTGCGCAAACTCAGCCTGAGTTCGCGCCGCGGCCTGGGCAGCCTCCGCCTGAAGGGCCTGCCACTGCGTGCGCTCTTCCTCGAGAGATTTCCTGGAAGCGCCGATATTGCGGCCGGCTTCCTTGAGGCGTTCGACATTACGGCGCAGGGTCTGTTCGCGCTGCGCCAGCTCATCCCGCTGCCGCACCAGGTCGGCCGCCTGCTCCTCGAACTGCTTCTGCTGGGCGGCGGCCTGATCTGCAAGCTGACGGCGCTGGCCTTCAAGATCGGCCTCACGCTTTTCGAGCGCGGCGGTTTCTTCGTCGTGCTTGCGCGCCTGCTCCGCCAGGGCCCGTTGGCGCGTGCCCAGCTCCTCCGAGCGGCGCTGCAATTGTTCCTGCAGCGCCTCGCGCGCCTGTTCGGCTTTTACGAGCGTGTTCTCGCGCTCACGCAGCGCCTCGCGATCCGCCTGCAAGCGCTTCTGCGTTTCAACAAGCTCGGCGGCCTCGGTCTTCAAGCGGGCGGCTTCGTCCACCTGTTTGGTAGCGCAAGCGTCGAGCACGGCGGCGCGGCTGTTCAGCTCCCCCTCCCGCGCGGACACGGCCTCCTGAGTGCCGCGCAATTGCTCCACGGCGTCTTCGAGCGCAGCCTGGCGTTCCTCAAAGCGCCGGCGTAGCTGGTCGTTGCGCAACTTGTCCGCGTCCAGTTCGGTCTGCGCTTCCTGCATCTCCCGTGCCCGTTGCTGCAGGTCGGCTTCCGAAGCGTCGAGGCGCTCGCGTTGTTCGGCAAGCCGTTGTTGTTCGCGGCGCAACTCCTCACGCAGCCGCTCCAGCCGGGTCCGCAACGCCGCCAGCATGGCCTGCTGACCCTCGAGAGCCGCGGCGCGCTGGGCGACCTGTGCGCTAACCGATTCCTGTTCTGCCTTCGTCCTGGCAAGTTGCGCGGCTTCCTTCTGCAGCCTTTCGCGCAACAGGTCGAGCTGGCCGGCCTGGTCTTCGAGCTCCCGGCTGGTGTCCTGCATTTCCTCGAAACGCGCAGCGATCGCCTGAGCCCGCTCGTCGAGCTGCTGCTGGCGCGTTTCCAGGGCCGCTTCCAGGCGGTCCAGGCGAACCAGATCGTCCTCATGTTGAGCCTGGTCCTTTGCCAGTTTTTCGCGATCGCGCGCGAGCAGTTCTTCTCGGCTTTGCAGGTCCAGCCCAAGTTCGCTGGCTTGCCTTTGCAACTCCTGTTCCCGGACAGCCAGCGCCTCGCGCTCTTGTGTGAATTGCTTCGCGAGACGATCATGCTCCTGGGTCCGCGCGTCCAGCTCCAGCTTCTGTGCCCTGAACTCTTCCTGCTTGGTGTCAAGCAGGCGTTTGCGTTCTTGAACTTTGTGGGCAGCGCGACGAATGGCTTCATGCAGGCCGGCGAGCCGGTCGCGGCGATGGCGGTAGCGCTCATAGAACTGTTGGCGAATGACCGCCAACTCCTGCCGTACGCCTTCCAGTTCCTTCTCACGGCGCGCCACTTCCGCCTGCTGCTGCTGGAGCGCCTTGTCCTGCCGTGACGGTGCGGTGGCAGCCGATTGCTCCGGGGCGCGCGGGGGCGCCTGCTCCTCCGGAAGCCTGGGCAGCTCTTGCGGCGCGGGGCGGTCGGCTTGAGGGCTGTCGACAGGCTGCTGTACGCGCATCACCAACTCGACACCGGCAAGGGAGATCTGGTCGCCCTCGGCGAGCGAACTTGTGGAGACAGCCTGGCCGTTGAGCAGAACGGAAAAGGTTGGAACAAGCTTGCGCAGCACAGGGCCGCCGGCGCCGCGCGCAATCAGGCAAATGACGGGGGGCAAGTCCGCCCCGGGCAGGCGCACATCACAACCGGCTACGCTGCCAATGAGCAATCCGGTCTCAGAAACCTCGTGGAGCGCGGGGCGGATCGGTCCGGCGCGCACCTCAAGCCGCACGGCCGGCAACGGACCTGACGCGACCGCGGCTTTTGGGGGCCGTGGAGAGCTGGGACTGACTTGAGCCATGCTGGCAATCCGGGCCAACTAGGTGGTTCCATCCACCGGCGCCGCAGAAGGCACGGCGTCCGGCACGGATTGGACCCGATTTTGCGCTTTTTGGAAAGGTGGAAATGCCCTCACGGCTTTGGATTGGGGCGGCGTGGTCCCTTTTCGCTACTTTCTCGCGCCCCGTCCTTCTCCTGGCTACAGCAAGCATCCGGATGTTTGGCCAGGAAATCCCGCAAACTCTTGATGAATTCCGGCTTGGCAAAGGCGTCGAGATGGTCGCTTTGCGGAATGATGACTTCGGTGAAGTTCCTGGTCTTCGCCTTCATGCCGTCCACATCCTCCTTGAGGGGATCGAAGGCGCCTACCAGGGCAAGAAGCGGCACCTCATTCTTGCGCAAGATTTCCTCGGTGAAGGCGAGGTCGCGCAGGCTGCGGAAGGCGGCGGCGAGGGCTTTCATGTCGTTGATGGTTGCCGTCATGATGGTCAAGTTGGATTTTGCCTTTTCGCCGGGTTTTGGGAAGCCCTTGGGAGTCAGCCGATCCATGAGGGGGCCCATGCCCTTGCCGTTGGCAAGAGAATCGGCCACGTCGTCGAGAAACTTGGTATCCACCTTGTCGGTCCAGCCTGCGCCGCCGGTGGTCGCGCTCAACATGCGCTCCGGGTGACGGGCCAGCATGTTAAGAGTAAGGAAGCCGCCCATCGAGTAGCCGACAACGTGGGCACGCTTGATTTTCAGATGGTCGAGCAGACGCACGACGTCCTCCACCATCTCGCGGCCGTACATTTTGGGATCGTGCGGCTTGCCGCTGCGTCCGTGTCCCCGGACATCGATGCAAATCACCCGATAGTCCTTGGCCAGGGCGCTGGTGACGCCCGGCAGATCCCACTGGATGAAGGGATTCACCGTGAAGCCGTGCACCAGCACGACCGCTTCGCCCTTGCCCTGGTCGGAGTAATGGATCTTGACGCCGTTCGAATCGAAGTAGCCGTCGGCGCCGCAGAGCCTGGAGCTCGCGAGAAAGAGAAGGCAACAGCCGATGCTGAACGGCCTGATCGTGCGGGTCATCAAGGCTCTTCCCATGGCAAGGACTCTGGGCGACCTGCGAATGAATTCTAGCGGACCTGGCGCCACGATTATGCCAGATAACGCCTGCTGCGGGCAAGGACAGAAAAGGGCAAGAGCTGGGGGGCGCAGAACACGACCGCAAACTGCCAGCGATGAAAGCGCGTTTCCATCGCTAGGGTTTGCGGTCGTGATAGCCAACCAAAGGTGCCTCTACTCTCGGCCCCTCTCGCCGTTATTGTACGCCTTCAGGCAAGGGAACGCCCGGCATACTAACCCGAAGCGTCAGTTTTGAAGTTGCGCCCTCTGCAAAGCCAGGACCCCTGCCGGCTCGCCCGGCAGGTGAAACAGTTCAGAAGCTAGGAAGGCTCGTCCGAGTTCGCCCCGACCCCTGCCGGCTCGTCCGGCAGGTGAAGGAGTTCAAGCAGCCGCAGCCAAGCCGGCGAACTCCTTCACCTGCCGGGCAAGCCGGCAGGGGTCAGGCGAGACCGAGGGCGTACAGAAAAGCGCAACTTCAAAAAGCGTCAGCGAATCCTCGCTGACGCTTCGGCTTGTTGCAGCATGTCGGGGCGCGGTCAGTCCCTGGACTTTTTGTTTTCCATCAGACCAAAGAATTTCAACACCGCGGCATCCATCTTGACGCTGATTTTCAGGGCCTTGCCCCCCTCGAGCCTTACGTGCAACTTGTCGTGTTCCTTGTCATCGCCGAAAGCTTTCTGAGCCGCGGCGGCGGGATCCGCCTTCTGCTTCTTGCCCATGAGAGGTACAAACCGCGCCAGCGAGAGGTCCAGTTCGACCGGCGGCGCCACGCCCGGTTTGGCCGAAAGCGCTTCCTTGAGCGCATGCAAGCCCCCTTCGCCACCAGCCACCAGCAAAGCGTCCGCGCGCAAGGCGATATAGAAAGGGTTGTCGCCGAAGGTTTTCCTGGCGTCCGCATCAAAGGCTTGCTGCACGTCGAGGCGATGAATTTTGACCTCGCCGGCAGAATCGGCGTCCAGCTTGATGAGCTTGCGGGCGTCCTCGGGCAGTCCCTTGATCAGGTCGCGCACCACGCCGTCGATGTCATTGCCGTCCTTGAGCTTCAAAGCGGCGACCAGCGTGTAGTGTTTGCTTTCACTCGGTCCGCGGAGCGTCACGGCGGCATCCAACTCTCCGGATTTCAACGACGGTGACAGCGCCTTGAGGAGCTTTTCCGCCTGCGCCCGCCGGGCCGGATCTTTCTCCTTTTCCAGGCCGGTTCGGGCGCCCTCATCGATGACGGGGCTCAACGCCTTGCGCAGGTGCTCGGGGAGAGCGCCGTGCACGATTAGGTTCAGCGCCGCATCGGCGCTCAGGAGACCGGCAAAAGCGCTTTCCGAGCTGCCCAATGCCCTGAACGTAGAGGCGATGCTCGAAGCGGGTTTGCCCGAAAGGCTCAGTTCAACGGCTAACTCTCTGGCCGTGCGATTGACATCCAGGCGCACCGTCAGCTCTTCGCCTTCCTTGAGAACGGTCTCCAAGTGTCTGGTGATCTCCCGGGCGGCCTGCACCTTGAACTCGTGTTGCGCCTGGGTTTCACCGGCCGGCTTCTCCTCCTCAACGGAGCTGATATGGACCTCCGCCGCGCCGATAGCAAGCTTCCGATGGGTGTCGGGTATCTGATCGATACGGAAGCTGGCAGAGATCAATTCCGGGTAGCTTTCGGAGAAAATCTTGCCGGGCGGAATCAACTTATCCTTGTCCAGAGGCGATTTGTGGTTCGCTGAGAAATAGGCGTAGTTGTTGACAAAGCGAAGGTGGATCGGGAACGGGACATTGTCGGAAATCGTGTAAATGCCGTCATCGTCCTTCGCCGGCTTCAGGTTGAAATTCTCCAGGACGCCGATAAACGTCTTCTCGTCGCTCACCGGCAAAAGCACGACTCCCTTCGTTTCCTTCACGACTCCATCCGCGTCCAGAGAGGCGTAGAGTCCGAGCGGCCGCTTGCTGTCGATGCCCTGGAAGCCCTTCGGAAAAACCTTCTTGAGTTGTGCGTCCAGTTGTTTGGCTTCGTCCCCGCGGCCGGCGACGCTTGTCAGATATTTCAGGTCGGCGAGGAGGCTGTCGATGGAGCGCACGCGAATAATCAGCGTCGGCGCCGCGGGTGCATCGGCGGCAGACATCCGAGCCGGTGCGGACAGCGTGGCCAGGCCAAGGACAGCCATAAACAAAAATCGACGTTTCAGCATGCGAAAAACTCCTTCGACTGCTTACAGACTTCCGACAATGCCCTCATCCCTCTTTGCCCGCGCAGGGGATCGATTGCGTATGAGGAAAATACCCATTATCCTCTAGTCACGTTTCAAAACAGGCCAATTTTGCAAGGAACCTGCCGTGAAAATGCCTTGTTGCTACCTTGGCGTTTGCCTTTGTGCCAGCTTGTTCGCCGCCGCCGGATCGCAATCGACCCAGCCGAAGAAGGAAAATCTTGTCGCTGCCGATGGTATGGTCGAGTTTCGCGTCGGCGAGGCCCTGATCGGCCGTTACTACATTAGTCCCGAGGCTTCTCCCATCGCCAAGCCATATTTCTGGCCTCTCAATACATCGGACGGCGTGCCGATCACGCGTGCCTGGCCCATGGAAAAGGCCGAACGCGGCGGTTCCACCGATCATGTGCATCAGAAATCCGCCTGGTTCTGTCACGGCGACATCATTCCTGAAGGTTTGAGCTTGAAGCAGCACGTTAAAGGCGTGGACGGCGTTGATTTTTGGTCCGAGGGCAAAGGCCACGGCCGCATTGTCAACAAGTCTGTGAGCGCCGGCGCGGCTGGACGGCTTAGCACGCAGAACGAATGGCGTAGCGCCGATGGCCAGAAAGTGCTCGACGAAACCCGCCTCATCCAGCTCCACAACTTCGGGGATACGCGCCTTTTCGTGTTCGACATTACGCTTACGGCCAGCGCGGCGCCGATCACGTTTGGCGACACCAAGGAAGGCGCTTTCGGGGTGCGCATTCACGACGCCATTCGCGAGGCCAAGGGCAACGGCAAGCTGGAAAATGCCGACGGCAAGATCGGCGAGAACAACTGCTGGGGACAGCTTTCGACCTGGTGCGACTATTCGGGCCCGATCAATGGCACAATCGTCGGCCTGGCGATTCTCGACGATCCCAAGAATCCCTATCCCGCCTGCTGGCACAGCCGAGGTTACGGGCTGATGGCTGCCAATCCCTTTGGCCGCGCCAGGTCCGGCTTCCCGGCTATGAAGGGCCGAACAGACCTGGTGCGCCTGGCCAAGGGAGAACAACTGAAGTTACGCTATGGCCTGCTGATTCATCCGGGGGACGCCAGGGATGGAAAAGTGGCGGAATACTTTGATAAGTTCGTGAAACTTCGAGATTGAAATTCGGACCGGACTCGCAGGATTGCGGAAATAGATGGGCAGGGCCAGAGTTTCAGGATGCTGTGCAATGATTGGAAGCGTCGATCGGACCGTTCGCCAGATCAGCGTGCTAGTCGCCGTTGCGCTCGGCAGCAGCCGTTTCCAAGGTTTGCGGCTGGCCGTCTTCGGGCCAATCCTCAAAACGCACGGCCACGCGTTTGGAAATCCCGGACTCCTGCATCGTGATGCCATAGAGCACATCCGCCACGGCCATGGTGCGTTTTGAATGTGTGATGATGATGAAGTGAGAGCGGTCGAGGAATTCGCGCAGCACTGCAGTGAAGCGGCCGATATTCGCCTCGTCCAGAGCGGCGTCCACCTCGTCGAGAATACAGAAGGGACTTGGCTTGCTGCGAAAAATCGCCAGCAGCAAGGCCACGGCGGTCATGGTCTTTTCACCGCCGCTCATCAGAGAAATGCTGCGCAGCTCCTTGCCTGGCGGCCGGGCGATGATTTCAATACCGCTTTCCAGGACATCACTTTCGTCTTCAAGCACAATGTCCGCCATGCCGCCGCCGAAGAGCTTGCGGAACAGCTCTTGAAAATGCGTGCGGATGGTCGCAAAGGTTTCCAGGAAAAGGCGACGGCTATCCTGATTGATCTTGGAAATAATCTCTTCCAGGGATTTCTTGGCCGTCGTCAGATCGTCGAATTGCGCTTTCAGTCCCGAGGCGCGTGACTCCAGTTCAGCCAGCTCCTGCAAGGAGTCGAGATTAACACTTCCCAGGCGGCTTAGTTTGCGGCGTAGCTCCTCGATCTCTTCGTTGGCCTGTTCGGCGGCGACTTCGGTCGGTTGGGCGCCATCGCCGGCCTTCTGCTCCATCATCTTGGTTGCAAAAACTTCACGGAGATCGAGCTGATAGTCCTCGTGCATGCGCTCGATGAGGGTATCGCGACGGTGGCCCAGGTCGTTGACCTTCAGTTCGCAGGCATGAGCTTGCTCCTGCTTCTCCTGCCAGGCTGACCGCGCGGCTTGGGCGCGCTCGGCCACGACCTGGCGCTCCTGCCGCTGCAGATCGCGATCTGCCAGCAGCCCTATCAGGTTGCGTTCCGCATTTTCCTTGTCCAGGTACAGATGGGCAAGGATCGCAGAGGCACGCAACATGGTGCCCTGGCTTTCCACGAGGCGCGCCTGCGCGGCGTCTAGCTGCTGCTCGCTCTGCCGGCACTCCAGGCGCCGCTGCTCCAGGTCGGTCTCGACCTGGCGATGCCGGACGCGCAGGGACGACAGCCGTTCCTCCACCTGGGCGACGGCAACCTTGGCGGCAGTGCATTGTTGTTGATACTGCTGGCGTTGCTGTTCGCGCTCGCGAATTTCGCGCTCGGCCTGATCCATGCGCGCTTGCAGGGAGCGGACCAACTGCTCTGCCCCCTCGGCCTGGGCGCGCGCCTGTTGCAAGGCCTGCTCCAGGTCTTGAATCTCCTGTTCGAGGCGGTTGTTCTCCGAGCGGCTGAGCGTGACTTCTTCGTGCAGGCCGTCGCGTTTTTGCCGGTGCTGGGTGATGCGCGAGCGCAGATCGGCGGCCTGTTCGGCCAACACTTCCACTTCCTCTTGCAGACCGCCGCTTTGGCGGTCGAGCGTCTCGGCTCGTTCGCGCAGCTCCGCTAATTCCCTTTCTGTCGTGCCGATCCCCGCGTCGAGCGCCAGCACGCGCTCGCGCAAGTCGCGCAATTCACTCTTGCGTGAAAGAATGCCGGTCTGAGCATGATGCGTTCCCACCGTCAGCGTGCCGTTCGCCTCCAGCAACTCGCCCTGGAGAGTGATGAAACGGTAGCCGGCGCTTTGGCTGCAGACTTCCCGCGCCGTTTGCAGGTCCTGGACGACGAGCGTCCGTCCAAGCAAATGGGCCGGCAGTTCCCTCAATTCCGGGGCTTCGCAGGTAACCAACTGATCCATGGCAGCAACTATTCCAGGATGGCTGGGCTTATGATCAGGTAAAGGCTGCAGATCCGCGGGTTCGGATGAACCAGTCCTGTCAGACGCTTGCGGAGAATCGTTGGGCAGCGCTCCGTTCTGGCAGGGCTGGAAGCTGACTCGTCCGGAGAATGGTTCTGTACGCTGCTGCAGCGCCTGCTGCAAAAGCTCGGCGTCGCGCACCAGAAAGCGCTGCGCCCGATCCCCCAGGGCCAGATCGACAAGCGGGGCATAGTCGCGGCGGACGGCCAAGAAATCGGCCGTCATGCCAATGATTGTCCTCCAGGGACCGGGGTCGGGCTGCTGCAGGAGTCCGATGACCTCGCGCACGCCGGTGCCGAGTCCTTCCAGGCTCCGTTCCAATCCTTCCAGCACTTCAATCCGGCTTGCCAGTCCGCTGCGCGTCGCGCGGAGATCGGCCAGCGCCTGGCCGGTCTGCTCACAAAGCTGGCGGAGCCGTTCGCGTTCCTGGCGATGCTCGACCACCTTCTGACGCGCGGCGGCCAGGCGCGCTTGCAACTTCTCATCGGCAGCGGTCAGTTCCTGAAGTTCCAGGTCCAGCGACGCCAGGTGCTCCGCGGCTTGCGCATTCTTGAGCCTGAGACGTTCCCGCTCCCGGCTCAGGTTATCGATCTGTCCCTTGTAGCTAACCACGTCGTTTTGCAGGTGGGCGGCCTGGCGCATTTGCTCCAGATGCGCTGCCCGGTCGCTCTGTATCTGCTTGTGCAGTTCGGCCAGGCGCAAGACGGCCTGGTGATGTTCCTGCTCGAGCAGAGCCAGTCCGCGCCGCTGCTCCTGGCACTGCGAGTCGACGCCGCGCACCTCGGCAGCCGCTTTTGCCGCCGTTTCGGCAAGTGCCGCCACGTGACTATTCAACTCCGTCACGCTGGCGCGCGTTCTGGTCAGGTCGCTTGCCAACTGTTCCGAGAGCGAAGATTCGTGGCCGATAGTGGTTTTCTGCGTGGCGATCTGCTCGCGGGCATGGCCCAGGCGGGTCTCCTCCGTGTGACTGGCTTCTTCCAGACGCGCCAGCGACTCTTCCAGGCGCCGCGTATCCGCCTCCCAGCGTTCGGCGAGACTGGCCTGTTCTTCCAGTCCGCCGCGCAATTGCTCCAGCACGGCGGTCTCGCTCTGCAGGTGCTCCGCAAGCTGCGCGTACTCCTGCAGACCCAGGGCCACGCGCAATTCCTTGAGGCGGTTGCTGTATTCCTGATAGCGCTGCGCCTTCGAGGCCTGCAGCTTGACGCTGCGTAATTGCTTGTCCACCTCGTCGACAATGTCCTGAAGCCGCTGCAGATTCTGCTCGACGCGTTCCAGTTTGCGGAGCGTTTCAATTTTCTTGGCCTTGAAGCGGCTGATGCCGGCGGCTTCTTCAAAAATCGTGCGCCGGTCCTTGGTCGAGGCCTGGAGCAGCACGTCGACGCGTCCCTGTTCGATGACACAGTAAGCATCCGCGCCCGCGCCGCTGCCAAGGAACAGGTCCTTGATGTCCTTGAGCCGGCTGGGCTGCTGATTGATGAGGTATTCGCCCTGGCCGTCGCGATAGACGCGGCGAGTGATTTGCACGTCGTCGCCGTCGGTGGCGAGAGCGCGGCTGCTGTTATCGAAGGTCATGGTGACTTCCGCCAGCCCCAGGCTGCGGCGCGTGGTGGAGCCGTTGAAGATCACGTCGGCCATTTCGCCGCCGCGCAAACTCTTGGCGCTCTGTTCGCCCAGGACCCAGCGGACCGCATCGACGATGTTGCTCTTTCCCGATCCATTTGGCCCGACGACGGCCGTGATGCCGCGACTGAACTCGAATTGCGTTTTATCGGCAAAGCTCTTGAAGCCGATCAGTTCCAAACATTTGAGCATGAAGCTTCTCCGAAGCTTGATTCAGCAATAACTTCATGTTCCACATCGCGGTGTCGATTGGCAATGGGGCTTTGCAAGAAAAGCCGAGAGCGTCGCGCCGAGCTGCTGGCCCGAAGCGACGCCCACGGCTTTGCGTTCCGTAGGTCAGGATTCTGATCCTGACCGATCTTCGGGTTTCAGTCAGGATCGGCATCCTGACCTAACGGCATGCGCTTACTGAATGTCGCCCCGTACGCGCTTGGGCTGCGTTGGTGAATCGTTAACCGACTGATCGTCAGACTCCTTTCGACTGCGCGAAGAAGCCTTGTCAGCTGGTTCGTCATAGCGGTGCGGTTGCGGCTTATTCTTCTCGAACAATGTCGGCGTAGAGCCGAGATCGGACTTGGCCGCCGCACTTTCCCCATGCGCGTCCAGGGCTTCCGCGTCACCGGCCCCGGCCTTGGCGAGGTCTTCGACCGACACCGCCTGCGGCAGGGCATCGACCGCAATGGGGCAGCTGACGCATTGCAGATGATCGGCGCGGCGCAGCATCTCCACGACGTCACCGTAGTTGCCGCCCATCTCGGCCAGCGTGTGCATCACCTCATCCAGCTTGAGAGAGCATTGCCGCTCGACTCGGCCATGATGGAGCGAGGCGCGCGTAATGGTGCATTTCTGATCGTCCTGCCCGGCCGTGACCGTGAAATCGCCCGCGAGGATTGGGAAGGGCGGAATCAGCCGCGCCTCCTGTCCGAAACAAACAATTTCGGCTCGGTTCGTGGTTGAAATGTGAATGAGGGGCGAGGAGTTGGCAGCGGTGCGGTGCAACCAGAATGAATTATTCAGCAGCTCCCCTTGCACGGCTTCTTCCTGCTCATCCAGGGAGCGCAGGGCACGGAAAGCGCCATAGCGGGTCTCGGGCGAATCCGCGCTCAGGAGCCGCCGCAACTCGACATGGCAAACCGCCTCATCAAGGGAAGCCAGCGCCGTGAGACTGAAAGCGCGCAGGGCAGGCTGTTGCTCGACCATGCGGCTAAGGACTTCGCCGGCCGCAGGACTGCCCAGGTAGGCCAGGGCCTCCGCGGCGCAGAACTGCACGAGGGCGTGTTCGCTGTTGAGACCGCGTTTCAGGATGGGAACGCTGTCCTGGCCGAGGGCCTCGAGCTTGAGGGCGGCGACGACCGTGTGCGCCGGTTTTAGCAGACGCTCCTGCAGCTTGCGGCGGTAAGCAATCTGCGTGGCGCCCGTGTCCGAGAGCGGAATCTGCCGCACCACGCGCAAATAACGCGGCAGGTTGAGCCGATATTGTGGCGGAATGTTCAGGTAAACCAGATTTTTCGTCTCCGCCTTGGCCACAGTGGTGGCGGGGCCGCGAAACGAGCCCTGGAACGTATCATTGATGCGGTCGGCGACCGCCTTGGCCACGCGCGAGAATTGCTGGTCGCTGTTGAGATAGATATAGATCGACCGCGCGAGTTTAGACTTGCCGCCGCCCCAGATGCGGCCGCTGCGCAGCTCCGCGGCGGCGCCGCCCTCGGAGAAGCCCACGACCAGCTGGCCCTGGGCCGTGGCCACGGTATGGCCGATCAGGCTGGTGCCGCCGTCGGGGCCCTTGTAGGCCGGATCAATCGCTCTCTTGCTGGCGTAGTTGTAGAGCGGACATTCCAGCAACTTGCCGCCGCGCAGGCTGGACGTCTTGCACTCGCGGGGCACGGCGATATCGATGTCAAACACGTCTCCCTTTTTGCCACCCGCAGCCAGTGTGCCGGAAACGAGTACGAGCGAGGTGGTATTCGAGTCCAGGACTTCCTTGAGGTGCTCATAGCCCTGCTGGCGCAGATGATTCTCCAGCATGGTGCGCAGGGGACCGGGCGGCGCGCCGCCGCCGGTGCCCTCGAGTCCCACGACGAGGCCAATGCCGCTGACAGGCATCGACTCCGCATTGGCGAAGGTGACCTTTTTACCGATGGTTTCAATGTCGATCTTGGCGCGATCGGATTCATCTTCCGCCTGCATGCGCGTTTGCGTTCCCGCGCAGCCGAGCATTCCCGCTACAAGGGCCCCGAGCACCCAGACGCGCTGGTTCATGGCTTCCGCCTCGCCTGATAAGCGCAGCGTGTCCGGTCCGGCAGGACCGGTTCGCGCAGCAACCTTGGATTTAGACTTCAGAAGGAGCGGGACGATAAGATTGCGGGCTCTTGCTGTCAAGAGCGAATCGGCACAATTTGCCGCCGACCGATGTCGATGGCAGGCCCCCAACCTCGGCCCTTTACGACAATCCCGTCAAACCGCCGGCAGTGACAAAGTGGAAGCATTCCGCGATAATGGTACACGTAGGGCAGGTTTGCAACCTGCCGGCACGATCTGGCAGGTTGCAAACCTGCCCTACATGAATTGCCAGGACGCTGATGACCGAATCCATCCCCGACATTCGCGAGTTCATCCTGCGGCAATGCGCCGCCTCGGCTAACCCTTGGTTTCCCGCGGTGTTCGCGCGGGATAATACCATTCCGCGCGATCACCTCGATCGCCATGTCGATGAATTGCGTATGGCCGGGCTCATTCGCATTGCCGATTGGGTACAGGGACAGGGGCAGGGCTATGTCCTGACACCTGAAGGCGCCGGCGTTTTGGAAAATCCCCGCGATCTGGCTCGTTTGCGCTCCGGCAAGTTGAAGCTCAATCCGGAACCGCAACCGGCACCGGCCGATCCGACTTCGTGGCAGGGCACAGCGCTTGATCGCGGCAATCGCGTGCGCCAGGCGGTGCTTGCGCCTCCACAACCGGTCGTGACCAGAACTCTGATCCTGATCAATGTCATGGTATTTGCCTTGGGAATGGCCCTGGCCATCCAAGAAAAGGTCCCTTTGAGTGATTTCCTGTTCAGTAACAATAACCCGGCTGTGCAGGAAATCGATAAGAAAATTGGGGCACTCTCGGGCAGCATGGTGTGGAAGGGCGAGTGGTTTCGCTTACTGACCTGTTGCTTCGTCCATTTCGGTCTCCTGCATCTCGGCATAAACATGTACTCGCTCTTTGCAGTGGGGAGTATTCAGGAAGGCATGTGGGGTCGACTCGGTTATCTGGCCTTGTATTTGATCGCCGGGCTGGGCGGCAGTTGTGCCGTGGTCATCTTTAAACCGGGCGACTTTGTCGCCGGGGCTTCGGGGGCCATTTTCGGCCTGATGGGCTCCCTGGCCGTTTGGATTTTTCTCAATCGCAGGCATCTGGGACCAGCCGCTTCGGCCTGGCTTCGGCGCTTGATGGTGGTTTTTGCTCTGAACATATTTATCAGCACACTGCCGGGCATTAGTGCCGCCGCCCATTTTGGCGGGTTGGCCGTTGGCATGATCGCTGCTGTGCTGCTGAACGTCTTCCGCTACGCTGCCGGCCCGCAACGCTGGCTGGCCCTGCTCGGCCTCCTGGCATTGCCAGGACTGAGTTTAGGCGCCGTGTATTCGGCGCGCGCCAAGGATCCACGCTGGCAATCCGCTCTGTGGGACCAGTCGGTGGCTCAGGCCCGCGGGCTTTTTCAAGATGCCATGCAAATTGCCCGGGGACCAAAGATTGAATCGCTTATCAAGACACAGGCAGATACTCCTGATGCTGAAACCGCCCGCAAAATCACGGCACTGTCAGGGGAAGCCCGCGGGAAGCTTGCTGCTGCCAAAAATGCGCTGCAAGGCGCCGGCGTGTTTTCGACTCCTGCCATCGAAGAGGAGCGACAGGATTACATTGTCCAAGTAGATGAGGCGAGCCAGCGACTGGCTGCCCTGGAGCTAAAGGGTGGCTTTTTACCGTTGGCCGAGCAGAGTGAGAAAAATGCGGACTTGGCTTATCGACAGGTTAAGGCACTTGCAAGCCTGCCGCCTGGCTCCATCAAGAACGAGGCGGATGCCCTCAAAGCCGCCCTTGCCAGACTCAAGGAAGTTGCCTCCTTACTCGAAAAGGCAGGCCCATACGCCACAGGGAGTGTCGCGGAACGCAAAAGGCAAACGCTTGCGCAAGTCCTGGCGGACAAGGCTCGGCTTTTCGAATTGCAGGCGAAGCAATTGCGGCAAGAATTGACACGAAATACTGAAGATGAACAGGAAGCTGAAAAACTAGAAAAGCGGATCGAAGAACTAAGCAAGCACTGGCAACAACCCAAGTAAGATTAAGTTGCGGGCTCATTCAATCAATCAGCCTCGACCATGCGAACTACGCCCGCGGTTCCATCCACACGCACTCGTTGACCGCTTTTTAACTCTCGCATGATGCCGGGCAATCCGCCTACCGCGGGCAAGCCGAACTCGCGCGCAACAATTGCGCCGTGCGAGAGCACACCGCCCGTCTCCATCACCAACGCCCTGGCGTTGACAAAGAGCGGCACCCAGGCGGGGTCGGTGGAGGGGCAGACGAGCACGTACGGCTCGGACGGCGGATCGAAGTTTACCGGCTCGGAAAGAACCAGAGCGGGGCCCTCGGCTACCCCGGCCGAGAGAGTGATCCCTTGCAGCACGCCGGCCCCTTCGACTGGCTGAGGCCGGCCGATGGCTTGCAGATCATCGCTAAAGAGAACCGCGGGTACTTCCAGGCTCAAGGCCAGGCTGCGCCGCCGCCGGCGCTGCGCTATCAACATGGCAAGATCTTCGCCGGCGATCAAGCGTGACAGCTCTTCGGGCGCAAGGTAGAAAATCCCTTCGCCGAGCTTGTGTCTGCGGCCCAGCTCTAACAGGATGCGGCGAATCAGGGCATGGCCGCGCATGAGGTGATGCTTGGCGGTCTCGCGGAGGCCGAGAAAGTCATGGAGATTCTTCAACTCTTTCTCAAGCGCTGCTTCCTGGGCGGGCTGCAATCTGGCTTCTGCGCTCACGCGCTTGAGCGCGGCTTCGGAACTTGCCGATTCGGCGTTGATGCTTCTCCCCGAATGGACGGCGAGACTGTCCAGGGTAGACGGATCCTCGGACCAGCGCGGTTGCGCTAATTCCATTTCCTGTTTGCCCCGGTGGCCGAAGCGCTCCAGGAAGGCGTGGCGATCAAGACGGCCCGCGGACAGATCGCACAATGCCCCGGCGAGATCGGCGTCAGCGTCCGGCCTGGCCCCAACCGTCAGCTCGGTGACTGCGGCGCTGGCTCGCTCAGGGCCTAGTCGCTTGGCCAGCATCTGCTCCAGGTTAGCCATGAGGAAGCCGGCCAGCACCGTTGGCTTGAGGCTGTCGCGTGCGAAATCGCATAATGTGCGCTGAATCCAATGTTCCAAGCGTTGGAACAGGGCCGGAGAGTCCAGACGCTCCAGGTCGACTTTGGCCTCCGCCCTCGTCTCTTTTTCGAAAGCGGGAAAAATCTGCTCGCGGAGCCTGGCGGCCAATGTCCGCTGCTGACCGGCCAGGCGCACGGCCAGGCCAATCGAGCGGCACATCGTCGCCGGGAAGAAAAACCAAAAACGCCAGCCGGCCCTAGACCAGTTTAATTGGGCTTTCGGATAGAGCGCCTTCTGCGGCGCAGCTTTCAACGCAGCGAACGGATGCTCGAAGGGCATGCCGTTGGCGTACATGCCGGGCTCCCGGCTCAGGTTGCAGTAAGGCCGGCCACACACGAGGTCGTAGACGCCGATGTCGTCGAGCACCGCTTCCGGTCGAAAGCCGAAATCGCGGTACATCAGACCAAAACCGCCTTTGCCCGACATGAAGCGACGGACAATGGCCCAGGTCATTGGCGTGGGCTCGGGAAGAATCTCCGCAAGGTTGTAGCGGCTCCACACCGTCCCTTTGGGAGCGGCGCTGGCTGCCAGGGCAGCGATCTCCTGGAGGCGGACTTGCTCCCGCTCGGCGGCGCCGGCCGTGGTGATCGGCCGCGCTTGCAAAAGCCAGAATTGTCCCTCGGCCCAGGCCCACTCGATGTCGCGAGCCTCGCCATAAAACGCTTCCACGCGCCTGCCGAGCGCGGCCAATTCGGTTAGCTGATGATCATCCAGACAGAGCTGGTTCTCTTTCTCCAACGGCACCTCTGTCCAGCCTGCCGGGGTTCGCTGCAACGATTTTGTATTGACGTGTTTGTCCAGGACCTTACCTGTCTCCCGATCAAGATGAAAACGGTCCGGTGTCACGCGGCCGGAGACGACGCTTTCCCCCAGTCCCCAGGACGCCTCCACGAGCATGCGGCTGCCAGCGGCGTCAAGCGGATCGCGTGTGAACAGAACCCCCGCAACCTCCGCCGCGACCAGCCGCTGCACGACGACGGCCATTGCGAGATTATCGTCTGTTACACCCTGCCGTTTGCGGTAAGCGACGGCGCGCTCGGAATCGAGGGACGCCCAGCAGCGGGAGATTGCCTCGAGCACTTCTGATTCGCCACTTACGCCCAGGATCGTTTCCTGCTGACCGGCAAAGCTCGCGACGGCGCCGTCTTCCGCCGTAGCGGAAGAACGCACGGCAACCAGGCCGGCTCCGAGCCGGCGATATGCCTGGATGATTTCGTGTCGGGACAGTGGATCGCTCTGAAGCGCGTGCGATTTCAGCCGGCGATGGCAGTCCGTCGTGATGCAGAATCCAGGCGGAACAGGCAGCCCTGCGCCTGCCATAAGTCCAAGACTGAGCCCCTTGCCGCCAACCTCGCCAAGGTCTTGGGGGCCGATTTGGTCGAACGCTCGAATTTCACTCATTATTTCTCAGCGATCATCCGCCTGGTGCCTCGAGGCAATAGAGCGCCGCCAGGCTGCCTAGCGTGTCTTGAAGCGCGACACCAAAGTAAATGCGGTGACGGCTGGTTCCGTCCTGGTCCTTCACGGCGATGACGGCTGGCGAGGAGTATACTTGAGGCCGCGCCTCAGCATGCGCGGCAACGTCAAAGCGCCACAGTTCCGTCCCCTCAAGCGCGTGCAGGCAGCACACGGTCCCATCACTGGCGGCGACATAGACGCGGCTATCCAGCAGCGCGGGCGCAGCGACCACCGGGCTGCCGAGATCCTTCTTCCAGACAAGCTTGCCGGTCAGCTTATTGAGGCAATAGCAGTTGCGGTCGCGCGCTCCAAAGAATATGTGCTTTTCATCCAGGGCGGGCCGCACCAGCACCGCGTCATTGACATCAACTTTCCATACTTCCTTGCCTGACGGATCGAAGCAGACAACAGCGCCTGCAGGTGCTTCGGGAGGCTCAGCGCTGCGGTCCATGCGGCCGTTGCCTAGACCGAAATATATTCGCGCCCCGTCCGATGCCGGCGATCCCCAAACAGGCAGGTCCGTCTTTTGTCGCCAGTGCGCCTTGCCGGTTTTGGCGTCCAGGCAAAAGACCTCGGTCCCTTTGTAAGTGCGGCTGGTGCCGCTACCGCAGTACAACCGATCGCCGACCACCAGGGGATTGGCATCGATGTGCAAGTCTTCCGCGAACCGCCAGATCTCCTTCCCCGTGGCGGCGTCCACGCAATAGAGCCCATCGTCGCCCGCCCCAAAAAATACGCGTCCGTTCTGGACACAGGGGCTTGATTCGGTGTGGCTCTTGGTCTCAAAGTGCCAGATTTCGGTGCCGGTGGCGGCATTGAGACAGAAAAACCGGCAACCGCGATTCTCATGCAGTCCTTCGCCAATGAAGAGTTGCTCGTCTTCAAGGCAAGGCGTCGAGAAAATCTGTTGCATGCCGCCTTCATCGTCGAATTTCCAGACTTCCTTGCCGGTCGTGCGATCGACGCGATAAACGGCTCCGTAGGAGGACAGGCCGGAGCCGTGAATGGCCCCAATGTAGACGCGCGTGTTCCCATGGATCAGAGGCGAGGACAGGAAGGCGCCACGCTCGGATGGACGGAAAGTCCACACCACGCGGACCGTGCCGTCTGTCTGCCGCGGCAAGGTCGCGAAACTCCAGGCTCCGCAGGCAAGCGCCAGCGTGCTAAGCATGACCGCTTCGCCTGCGGGGGCTTGCCGGGCTGTCGCCGGCCGCTTCATCCTCTGGCCGAGATAGAGCGTGTACAGGCTACCCACCCAGGCCACGCACCAGATCACCAGCAGTTCTTTCCAGGGCGGCGCCAGCAAATTCCCACGCGCAAGACAAATGAGGACAACGGCCAAACCGGTAATGCTGACAGCCCCGAGCAGAACGCGCTCGCTCCGTTGCGGCGGCTGCAGAACGGCTTCTGGATTTGCCAGCGCCGCCAGCCGATTGCGTCGCCAGGACCAGACAAGCCCCGCCAGCGTGATGATCGTCATGGTGCTCCACAGAGCGGTTTGACTGCCCCACCAGGAATCGCCCAATTGCCCACGGAACCACGCATGCAGGAAAAAGACGGTGCTATTCAAACTGGCAACGGTAAGCAGCACCAGCCAGCGCCGCATGAGCAGGGCCAGGCCGCCGAAGACAGCGGGAAAGAGCGCGGCCAGGACCGCGATCGGGCCGATGATGACAAAGGTGGGAATGACGGCGAAAAGGGGGCGAGGAGAATTGTTAGAGGTTCGGTGCTGGGTACCGAGTACCGAGTACCGAGTACTGAGTATCGGGTACTGGGTACCAGGCGCTGGCTCCTGGGTCTCCGGTCCCGAGTACTGAGTACTGAGTACTGAGTACTGGGTACTGTGTACAGAGTACTCTTTGCTTCCTGCCCCGGCGCAGGACTGCTTGTCCTTGGTCTTCTCCTCCTTGATCTCTGGTCCCAGCCCAGGCGGCTCATTCGCATCCGGCTCCGGCGGTTTCTTCTTATTCGCCAGGCCGTCCTGCACGACCTCCTTCAACGCTTCCGTGGTTCCTTTGAACGTCCGGCGCAGGTAGGGCTCGCAATGCGTCAAAGCCCAGCGCACCTTGGCAGGGTCGTCTTCCGCCTGAGCGATCATTTGAAACCAGGTGCCATTGGTGTAGCCGAAGGCGGTGTAACGCTTGCCGCGCTTGCTGGCGAACATCACCAGGTCCAGGTCTTTTGCAAGGCGTTTCAGCAACTTCGAGGAATGCTGGTCGCGTTGGCCTTCGCTGTCGCCGGTAAGATTGACAGGGAGTTTCTGGAAGGGGACCTGACCTTTGAGTGTATTCTCAAGCCGAAGCATAATAGCGGGCTTTTCGGCGTCGATCCTTTCCACCTTGACCGTGAAGATCAGCTGCTCGGAGTTGAGCACTTCGCGAAGCGGAGTGAGCCGGGTGATGACCGCTTTGGCATGGAGGCTCAGCAGCAGCATAACCGCCATGCCAAGCGCCCACGACCATCCCGCTCTTCGACCCATCGCCTTTACCTCCCTTGGCTTCGTTTTGACGGAGCATGAACCTTCCAGGTTCCTCCCCATCATAGACTCTAAAGCCACACGATGCCAACCGCTGCGCAATTTGACAATTTGGCTGGCATTGGCAGTCTTCCTGCCACATTGACAGCGGTGGAAGTAGGCTCTGGCATAGGCGATATCCCGCAAGATGTTGTCTTTTAGGAAGTTAAGTCGTGCGAATGACGCGGCACAACCATTGCTTAGGCTCCCCCTGCCCAATGAATGGAGATTCCCTAGCTACGAAGGACCCTAACTCGCCTCTCTTTAACAGAATCCAACTCTCGGCCAACCAGGTCGAGACTGCTCCCAAGATCGGACCATTTAAAAGGAGATCGTGGATGGCGGCTAAACAATTGGCATATAGCGATGAGGCACGGCAAAAGCTGCTGACAGGCGTCACCAAGCTGGCCCGGGCGGTGCGGGCGACCTTGGGGCCGCGCGGTCGCAACGCGGTGCTCGACAAGGGCTGGGGCAGCCCGAATGTCACCAAGGACGGTGTCACCGTCGCGGAAGAAATCGAGCTCAAGGACCCCTATGAAAATATGGGCGCTCAGCTGGTGAAGGAGGCTGCCAGCAAGACCAGCGATGTGGCCGGCGACGGCACCACCACCGCGACCATCCTCGCTGAGGCGATCTATCGCGAAGGCCTCAAGAATATCGCCGCGGGCGCCGATCCGATGGCCCTGACGCGCGGCATCCAGAAGGGCGTGGAACGGATTGTCGACGAACTGCACCGGCTGGCCGAGAAAATCAACGATAAGGACGAGAAGGAAATTACCGAAGTCGCCACCATCGCCGCCAATAATGATCCCGAGATCGGTAAGAAGCTGGCGGAAGCGATGAAGAAAGTCGGCGCCTCCAACGGCGTCATTACCGTGGAAGAAGGCAAGGTGGCCGAGACGGAAGTCGTCGTCGTGCAAGGCATGCAATTTGACCGCGGCTTCCTTTCTCCTCACTTTGTCACCAACCCCGATTCGGTCACCGTCGAACTCGACAATCCCTACATCCTCATCTACGAAGAGAAAATCAGCTCTGCCAAGAGCCTGATCCCGCTGCTGGAGACAATCTCCCGGCAAAAGGAGCCGCTGCTGATCATCGCCGAGGACGTCGAAGGCGACGCCCTGGCAACCCTGGTGCTGAACAAGCTCAAGGGCATCCTGCAGGTCTGTGCGGTCAAGGCGCCGGGCTACGGCGACCGCCGTAAGGCCATGCTCGAAGACATCGCCACGCTCACCGGCGGCCGGGCCATTTTCAAGGACCTGGGCATCCAGCTTGAAAACATCCAGCTCCGTGATCTCGGCCGGGCCAAGAAGGTACGCGTCGACTCGGAGAATACAACCATCACCGAGGGGGCGGGCGACAAGAAGGCCATCGAAGGCCGGGCGGAGATGATTCGCCGCGAAATCGAGAAAACCGACAGCGAATACGACCGCGAAAAGCTGCAAGAGCGGTTGGCCAAGCTGGCGGGCGGGGTGGCCCAGATCAAGGTCGGGGCCGCGACGGAAACTGAAATGAAGGAGCGGAAAGCGCTCTACGAGGACGCTCTGCACGCGACGCGGGCTGCTTTGGCGGAAGGCATCGTGCCGGGCGGCGGCGTGGCTCTCCTGCAGGCGCGTAAGGTCTTAGACAAAACCGACCTGGAGGGCGACGAGGCGCTTGGCATTCAGGCGCTGCAGCATGTCCTGGACATCCCCTGCCGCATGATTGCGGAGAACGCGGGCCTCGACGGCGCCGTGGTCGTCAACAACATTCGTCGGGCCAAGGAAAAGAATTACGGCTTCAACGCCGAGACCGGCGAGTATGGCGATCTCCGCAAAGCCGGCGTCGTAGACCCCGTAAAGGTCACCCGTAGCGCCCTCCAAAACGGCGCTAGTGTCGCCTGCCTGCTGCTGACAACCGAGTCCCTTGTCGCCGACATTCCGGAAAAGAAGAAGGCCGGCGGCGGGCCGCATGATGACCACCACGGAGGCGGCATGGGAGGCATGGGTGGAATGGGCGGTGGCATGGGAGGAATGGGTGGTATGGGTGGCATGGGTGGCATGGGCGGCATGGATATGTAGTTGAATTGGGAATTGCAGATTTCAGATTGCAGATTGGCTCACTGCGTCGGTTCGACCCTGCTCTGAAATCTGCAATCCGCAATCTTAAATCTGCAATTGAAAGGACCTCGTCATGGCAAAGGACAAAGAACTCAAAGTTCGACCGCTCGATGATCGCGTCGTTGTGGAACCCCTCGAAGCGCAAGAGAAGACTGCGGGCGGCATTCTCTTGCCGGACACGGCCAAGGAAAAACCCCAGCGCGGCCGCGTGCTGGCGGTCGGTCCGGGCAAGTTGCGCGACAACGGCGAACGCTCCGCCGTATCTGTCTCCAAGGGCGACGAAGTGCTCTACGGCCGTTATGGCGGCAGCGACGTTCAGGTGCACGGGCGGGAAGTCAAGATCCTCCGCGAGAGCGATATCCTCGCGAAGGTTGTCAAGTAACTTGGTCAGTAGTCAGTAGCCAGTAGCCAGTAGCAAAAATCTACCGGCTACTGACTACTGACTGCTGACTTCCAAAAGGAGACTAAGCGAACATGGCAAAGCAATTATTGTATACCGACGATGCCCGCAAGAAACTGCTGGCCGGCGCCGATAAGCTGGCCCACGCGGTGGGCATCACGCTCGGCCCCACCGGGCGGAATGTGATCCTGGATAAGAGCTTTGGCGGGCCGACGGTTACCAAGGACGGCGTGACAGTCAGCAAGGAGATCGATCTGGCGGACCCGTTTGAGAACATGGGCGCCAAGCTCGTGAACGCCGTAGCGCAGAAGACCAGCGATATCGCGGGCGACGGCACCACCACGGCCACCATCCTGGCGCTGTCGATCTACCAGGAAGGCCTGCGGGCGGTGACCTCCGGCGCCAACCCGATGGCGGTCAAGCGCGGCATCGACAAAGCGGTGGCCGCGGCTGTCAAGCATCTGGAAACCATGTCCAAGAAGCTTTCCAAGAAGGAAGAGATGGAGCAGGTCGCCAGCATTAGTGCCAACAACGACCCGACCATCGGCAAGTTGATGGCGGACGCCTTTGAAAAGGTCGGCAAGGACGGCGTCATCACCGTCGAAGAGGGCAAGACCTCGGAGACGACGCTCGAATTTGTCGAAGGGATGCAATTCGACAAGGGCTACATCTCGCCTTATTTCGTCACGAACCCGCAAGAGATGAAAGCCGAACTCGAGGACGCCTACATCCTGATTCACGAAAAGAAGCTGTCCAACGTCCGCGACATGCTGCCGCTCCTGGAGAAGGTCGCCCAGGCGAGCAAACCGCTGTTGATTATCGCTGAGGATGTCGAAAGCGAAGCGCTCGCCGCCCTGGTCGTAAACCGGTTGCGGGGCGTGCTGCAGGTCTGTGCCGTGAAAGCCCCCGGTTTCGGCGATCGCCGCAAGGCCATGCTGGGCGACATCGCCGTGCTGACAGGCGGCCAGTTCATCAGCGAGGATCTCGGCATCAAGCTGGAGAACGTGACCCTGGAGCAGATGGGCAAGGCCAAGAACATTGTCGTGGAAAAAGAAAGCACCACGATCATCAACGGCGCCGGCAAGAAGGCCGACATTCAGCGGCGCATCGAGCAGATCCGGGCGCAGATGGAGCAAACCGAGAGCGAATATGACAAGGAGAAGTTCAGCGAACGGTTGGCGAAGCTGACCGGCGGCGTGGCCATCGTGCGCGTCGGCGCCGCCACGGAAGCCGACATGAAGCAGAAGAAGGGCCGCGTCGAAGACGCCTTGCACGCGACCCGCGCCGCCGTCGCCGAGGGCATCCTGCCGGGCGGCGGCGTGGCGCTCATTCGCGCTGTTACCCCGGTCAAGGACCTGGCCAAGTCGCTGGAAGGCGATGAGAAGCTGGCTGCCGACATCGTCGCCCGCGCCCTGGAGAAACCGATTCGCACGATCGCGGAGAACTCGGGCGTGGACGGCGCCGTGGTCGCCGACGAGGTCCGCATCCGGGGCGAAAAGTCGCCGGCCATCGGGTATAATGCCAATACCGGTGAATATGTGGACATGTTCAAGGCCGGTATTGTCGATCCGACCAAGGTGACCCGCTCCGCCTTGCAAAATGCGGCCAGCATTGCCGGGCTCATGCTCACGACCGAGGTGCTCATCACCAAGATCGATGAGGAAGAGCAAGGCAGCAAGGTGCACGGGGCGATTCAGTAACCAGCATTGACAAGATGGCTCCTTAGCAAGATGACAGGATGACAGAATGACCGGCGGGCGTGCCTGGGTTTTGTCATCTTGTCATTTTGTCATCTTGGCTTCTTGTCCGAGCGAATCATGATGGCCGGCACCAAACGGGACTATTACGAGGTACTGGGCGTTGCCCGCGGAGCGGCTGACGAGGAAATCAAGCGTGCCTACCGCAAGCTGGCCATGCAACACCACCCGGACCGCAATGTCGGCGATCCGGAGGCGGACCTGAAGTTCAAAGAGGCGGCCGAAGCCTACGATGTGCTGCGCGATCCGGAGAAGCGGCAGCGCTACGACCGCTATGGCCACGCCGGGCTCGACGGCATGAATATGCCGAACTTCAACGATGCCCGGACGATGTTCGGCGACCTGTTCGGCGACCTGCTGGGCGGCATCTTTGGGCAGAACGTCCGCCACGGCCCGCAGCGCGGCCGGGATCACAAGGTCGAAGTCGACCTCGACCTGGCAGAAGCAGCGCGCGGCGTCCTGAAGCGCGTGACCGTATCGCGCGAGGAATTGTGCGGCGACTGCTCCGGCAGCGGCGCCCGGCGTGGTTCCAAACCCGCAGCCTGCCGGCGTTGCCAGGGCCAGGGCGTCGTCATTCAGAGCCAGGGCTTCTTTCGCATTCAGCAGACTTGCCGGGCTTGCGGCGGGTCGGGAAGGATCATTACCGATCCGTGCGCGGCCTGCAGTGGTAATGGCCGTGTCGTGGCTCAGCGGACGCTGGAGGTCAATATTCCGCCGGGCGTGGACAACGGGACGGCTATCCGGCTGGGCGGGGAAGGCGAGGCCGGTGACCCCGGCGCGCCGCGCGGCGATCTGTATTGCGTGGTTACGGTCCGAACGCATTCGCTTTTCCACCGCGACGGCAACAACCTGATCTGCCGGGTTCCCATTACCATCAGCCAGGCCGTTTTGGGAAGCGAAATCGAGGTGCCGACCCTGGACGGGGCTTTGGCGCAGACCTTGAAACGCGGCGTGCAGAGCGGCGATGTGGTCCGCATTGCCGGGCGGGGGATGCCATCGTTGCGTGGCGGCCGCAAGGGCGATTTGCTCGTCCAGCTCCTGGTGGAAACGCCCCGGCAACTCACCAAGCGCCAGGAAGAGTTGTTTCGCGAGTTGGCGGAGCTGGAACAGAAGCACGTCTCTCCGGAGCGCAAGAGCTTTTTGGAGAAGATTCGCGAGTTCTTCGCCGGCAAGGATGCAAGCCCGGATTCACAAGGGGCACAGGATTAGCATCACTCGTAGGTCAGGATTCCGATCCCGATCGGTGCCCAGGCTACAGTCAGGATCAGAATCCTGATGACCTACAGGACGGGTTCGGGAGGAGACGTCATGAGCGAGGCCAAGACCAACAAGTCGAATGATTCTCACACGGATCGTCCTTCCCACGGTAACTCCATGGCGGGAGCCGAGGCAACGGCCCAGGCCGATGCCGCGACCGCCGTGTTCGGCGACCTCGATGCACTCAAGCAGCGCGCTGCCACGCTGGAACAAGAGCGCGATGACTTCAAGAGCCTGCTCCAACGGACCCGAGCGGATTTCGAAAATTACCAGAAACGGACCCAACGCGACGTCACCCAGGAACGCCGCTATGCCCATGGCCCGCTGGCCCTGGACCTGCTGCCCATATTTGACAACTTCGAGCGCGCCCTCGCGGCCGCCAAGCAAGCCGGCGAGACGGGCCCCCTGGTGCAGGGGGTAGCGCTCATTCAGAACCAGGTCCTCGATATTCTCAAGCGTCATGGCATCACGCGCATCGAGGCCAAGGGTCAGCCGTTCGATCCCAACCAGCACCAGGCCGTCATGCAACAGCCGTCCCGGGAGCAGCCCAACACGGTGCTGGAAGTGCTGGAGCAGGGGTTCATGATCCACGACCGCGTGCTGCGGCCGGCACGCGTGATTGTTTCGGCACTCGCGCAAACCGAGAAAACCAAGTGAGCCTTGCCGAAGAGAAGGGGAGAAAGAAGCATGCCGACGTACGAATACGCGTGTGATGCCTGTGAGCATCAATTTGAAGAGTTTCAGTCAATGAAGGACAAGCCGCTGCGCAAGTGCCCCAAGTGCGGCAAGCCGAAGCTGCGCCGCCTGTTCGGCACCGGAGCGGCGGTGTTGTTCAAGGGTTCCGGTTTTTACCAGACGGATTACCGCAGTGAGTCCTACAAGGCCGCCGCCAAGGCCGAGCAGGACGCCGGCAAACCGACGACCGCCGACAAATCCGCTACCAACGGCACTGCCCCCAAGGCAAACTCCGAAAGTAGCGCGAAGCCGGCGAAGAAATCATCTCAAGCCGAGACGTGAGTTTCCGATGATAAAGGTACGCTGTCCCATCTGCGACCGAGGCATGGCCGGCAACAGCCCCGCGGAATGGCCTGACTTTCCGTTTTGCAGCGCCCGTTGCCGTTTGATCGACCTGGGTCGCTGGCTGGGCGAGGATTACGCAGTCGAGGCCCCGCCGGAGGAACAGCAGGAGGCTTCCGCCGCCGCGGACGAAGAGCAGGACATCCCCTAAGCCGGCCGTCCCTTCGGCCGTTCCAAATAGAGGAGGCGTGACACGCAGTCACGCCTCTCTTTTTTTGTCCGCTTGCCTGGTCTCATTGCGTTTTGCCGCGACCCGATAGGGGAGCGCGGTCCGCGATTACCGGCAGCCTCGTTCGCGCTCCCGCGGCGGGTCGCGGCTAGTGTGAACCGCAGGTGTTGTTGGCTAAGTCCTGAAACGGTGCAGTCTCTTTCACAAAGGAGAAGTTAATCCTACCTGGGCGGGTCCGTGCCCGTCCAGAACTCCTTGCTCGAAC